>Ga0153915_10000308_pt1 | contig 44682 bp, 36 predicted proteins | sample Opewatmetagenome_2_FD_107003 | JGI IMG/M metagenome (GOLD analysis project Ga0153915, IMG submission 107003) | Freshwater wetland microbial communities from Ohio, USA - Open water 3 Core 3 Depth 3 metaG | ecosystem: Environmental > Aquatic > Freshwater > Wetlands | place: USA: Ohio, Lake Erie...
AAACTAAAATTGAAATTCTACAAATGCGTTATTTGTACTTAAATCTAACCGGAAAAACCTGACAGAACTATAAGTAAATTAGAGAGAATAACCCTTGAGTTCAAAAGGCAGTGATTGGAATTCATCCCCTCCGAAATGAAATTCCATTAAATTAAGATAGAAGTGGCAGCTTACGAAGGCAGACCCCGTTGGGTTCAAATTATTGTAGCACATAATCTCCCCCTGAAGGATTAAATCTTTGTAGATGATTTATTAGTAAGTATAAACTAACCCGGAAGATTCAACTGAAGAAGATCTGGGAGCTATATATTCATATCTGAGAACAGTAAAACCCGTTCATTATGTGGTACAGCGTTTCACCCCTGTGCAGTACTAAGTATCTTCCGGATGATTTCCGTAAAAGGAATTTTGGGGTAACTGAATAAAAGATGACATTTTTCTATTTAATCTTCATTCTCGGAAGAATGTCATCTTTATACCTCATTTTTAATATTTATTTCATTAAACAAATTTTTTCATTAGGTTTATATAGTTTTTACTAATAAGTCCGGTAGAATAAATGGGCAAGAGAAAAGGAAAGAAAAAATTCTTTGCAATTATAAAGTTTTCTTTTTTCTTCATTATAGTCCTGCTTGTCGCCGGATACATTTATTTTAATTTAGCATTCCCTAAAACCACTCTTGCACCAAATGTACAGATTTATTCTTCACCCCAACAAATTCAACGAGGTAAATACCTTGCTAACCATGTTACGGTTTGTATCTCGTGTCATTCTTCAAGGGACTGGTCGAAATTTTCCGGACCAATAATTCCCGGAACCGAAGGAATGGGTGGTGAGAAATTTGAAAAGGGATATCCCGGAACTTTTTATGCCAGCAATATCACTCCTTCGGGAATCGGTGAATGGACCGACGGTGAAGTACTAAGAGTTATTACAACAGGAGTAACAAGAGACGAACGAGTCCTTTATCCTCTCATGCCTTATCTGCAATATCAGAATCTTAACATTGAGGATCTTTATTCGATTGTAGGGTACATCAGAACTATTAAACCCATAGTCAATGAAGTGCCGGTAAGTTCAATTAATTTTCCAATGAATTTAATTGTTAAAACATACCCGCCTAAATCATATACGCCTGTTACTGCTGTATCTGATTCTACTTCAATACAATACGGCAAATACCTTGCTACAATTGCTGTTTGTAAAAGCTGCCATACTTCCGCGGGAGAAAACTCAGTAAACGATATGATTTTTGCCGGCGGCAGGGAGTTTGTAACAGACGATGGGATAATCAGGTCATCTAATGTTACACCGGATATTGAGACAGGCATAGGGAGCTGGACAAGAGATGATTTCCTTCAGAAGTTTAAACAGTACGCCAATCAGAATATCAATGTAAATAGAGGAGATATTAATACATCGATGCCCTGGTCTTCATATTCCGGTATGACAGATAATGACTTGACTGCAATCTATAATTATTTAAAAACTATTCCGCCGGTCCATAACAAGATTACGCGGCTTACAGTAACCAAAAACTGATTATGAGTATGGACAAATCCAAATTTATTGTTAAACCGGGAACAAATATCCTGCTTTCTAAAATCAGCACCTCCGATACCGGTTCATTCAAATTAAAAGAAGATACGAAGGATATACTTAAAAAGAATATTAATAAAATGTCGAAGCTTCAGAATAAGCTTTATGCATATGATAAATACTCTTTATTAATTATCTTCCAGGCAATGGATGCAGCCGGAAAAGACGGTACGATAAAACATGTTATGTCAGGATTAAATCCCCAGGGAACCCAGGTATTCAGTTTTAAACAACCTTCTTCGGAAGAACTCGACCATGATTACCTATGGAGAATTCACAAGTATCTTCCCGAGAGAGGAAGAATAGGAATATTTAACCGTTCACATTATGAAGAAGTTCTGATAGTAAGGATTCATGACTTGATTAAAAACCAGAAAATTCCTCCCGGTTTAATAAATAAGGAAATATGGAATAAACGTTACAGGGAGATAAATGATTTTGAAAAATATTTATATGAGAATGGCACAGTTATTCTGAAATTTTTTCTTCATGTTTCGAAAGAGGAACAGAAACAAAGGTTCCTTGAAAGGATAGATACACCCGAAAAAAACTGGAAATTTTCTGCCCCGGATATTAATGAAAGAAAATACTGGGATAAATATCAGCAGGCTTACAGTGAAACAATATCAGCTACCAGCAAAAAGTATGCACCCTGGTTTATCATTCCTGCTGATCATAAATGGTACATGCGGTACGCAGTTTCGCAGGTAATTGTAGAAACATTGGAGAAGCTGGATATGTCATACCCTGTTTTATCAAAAGAGATGCAGGAGGAACTCGAAGAGTGCAAAAAGAATCTTATAAATGAAAATTAAATATTACCGGCAAAAGAAAAATGTTTTATTGACTAATTATCAAATCTAATCATAAATAATAATGAAAAAGTTTATATTAATGATTTCAGCAGTTACTTTAATAAATGCTCAGGGAATTACAAAAGACGGAAATAAGATTCCGCGTGTACCCGACTGGGCAAAAAAGGCAGTCTGGTACCAGATATTTCCTGAGCGATTTTCAAATGGGGATACAAGCAATGATCCGGGACCTGAAGATATGCAGGGAGCATGGCCATACCGGATCACGGAAGGCTGGCAGATTTCTCCCTGGACATCCGACTGGTACAAATTACAGCCATGGGAACAGGCTAACGGACACGGCTTTTATTGGAATTCCGGTGTACGAAGATACGGCGGAGATATTCAGGGAATAATTAATAAATTAGATTACCTGAAGAATCTCGGTATCACGGCCATTTACCTTAATCCTGTGTTCGAATCCCCGTCGCTTCATAAGTATGATACCAGAATGTATCATCATATCGATAATAATTTCGGACCAAATCCAAAACTGGATGAGAAGATCTGGAGTGAGGAAGATCCGGGAAATCCTGAAACCTGGAAATGGACTACAGCGGATAGTCTTTTTTTAGAATTTATCTCCAAAGCCCATCAGGAAGGAATAAAAGTTATTATCGATGGAGTTTTCAATCATGTCGGAACATCATTCTGGGCATTCCAGGATGTAATCAAAAATCAGAAAAATTCACGGTACAAAAACTGGTTCAGGATTGATTCTTTTGATGATCCCGCTACTCACATTGATGAATTTAAATATGAGGGATGGAACGGTGTTAAAGATCTTCCCGAAATTAAAAAGGATCCTGAAACAGGTTTGGTAAAAGATTTTGCCGCACACATCCACGCAATAATTAAAAGATGGATGGATCCGGACGGTGATGGAGATCCATCTGATGGAATTGACGGCTGGAGACTTGATGTTGCAGAAAAAATTAATCTTAATTTCTGGAGAATTTTCCGGCAATGGGTCAAGGAAATAAATCCCCAGGCTTATATTACCGGAGAAATATGGTGGGAGGATTGGCCAAAGAATCAAATATTTAATGCTGCTCCCTGGCTGCAGGGAGACGCCTTTGATGCAGTTATGAATTACAGGTTTGCACGTGATGTTAAAAGTTTTATTATAGATATAAAAGATCAGATAACTCCGGAAGCATTTGCCGATAGTATAATGAGTATGGAAAAAGATTACCCGAAAGATAATTTGTATGTACTGCAGAATTTGATCGACAGTCATGACGTCGACAGAGTGGCTTCCCAGATCTTAAATCCCGATAGGTGGTATGATCATAACGCTAATCCCGGGCAAAATAAAGATTACAATGTCGGTAAACCGGATAGCAAAGAAATAAGGAAACAATATCTTATTGCCGGAATTCAAATGACGATGCCGGGGTCACCGATGATTTATTACGGTGACGAAGCCGGTATGTGGGGAGGGGATGACCCCGACTGCCGTAAACCGATGCTCTGGCCGGAGCTCAGTTATGAGACCGAAACTGCTGATCCCTTGGGACGTCCGCGAAAACCCGATATCGTAAAATTCGACCAGGAACTTTATGACTGGTATAAAAAATTGATTCATATCAGAAATACCAATGAATCCTTAACATCGGATGATTTAGTATTCTGTTTAATTGATAACGATAAAAAATTACTCGGCTACTCAAGAACCTCAGGTGATGAAAGCTGTTATATTATAATCAACAATAAAGCGGCGAAGGATGTTATTGATGTGAATATTGGCGGAACCAAAAATGAATTTTTAAACCTGATTGACGATAAAAAAATTGAATGCAAAAACGGAAGCTGCACAATTTCATTACCGGGTTACGGAATAGCAATCTTAAGATGAGTAACGTGTAAAATCAAATTATGTTGTCTGATAAGCAGAAGAAATGGATACGGCAGAATTACAGAAACTCTTCTATTGATTCGATCTCAAAAAAGTTAAGGGCGAAAAAAGAAGATATTGAAGAATATATTTCTTTACTTAAAGGAGAAAAATCACCTAGATATTTTTACCTGATTTTAATTCTTATCCCGGTTCTTTTCTTTGTATTACTTGAAGGGGCGCTCAGTCTTTTTCACTACGGGTTTGATGATAAACAATGGATAGATGCATCGAATGGTAAGATCTTAATTAATCCGGATATTGCCCGAAGGTATTTTTATTCCGTAAAAGATATTCCTATAACGATACAGGATGCATTCGATAAAGTAAAAGCACCGAATTCATTCAGAATTTTTGTATTGGGAGAGAGCAGTGCTGCGGGCTATCCATTTATGCCTAACGGATCCTTCTCAAGATATCTGCAGAAGAGGCTGGAGCTTGTTTACCCCGACAGAAAAATTGAAGTTGTAAACGTTGCTTTGACAGCTACCAACAGCTACACTATGCGTGATCTTTTTCCGGGTATACTTGAACAGAGACCTGATCTCATAATAATTTATTGCGGACATAATGAATATTACGGGGCACTAGGAGCAGGTTCCCTTGAATCGTTAGGAAGATCCAGAGCACTTGTAAATACAATGCTCTATCTTGAAAAATATAAAACCATACAGCTTATAAGAAGTATTATTCAGTGGATATCGGGAATTTTTGCAGGGAATTCTAACGCAAACCCAGGAACCCTGATGTCGCGTATGGCAAAAGACCAGGAGATACCGTTAAACTCTGAAGTCTTTAATGACGGTATAGAACAATTTTCCGGAAATCTCAGAGATATTTTGCAGATGGCTAAAGACAAAAAAGTACCGGTACTACTTGGAACTTCAGTCAGTAACCTGAAAGATCAGCCTCCCTTTATTTCAGTAACAAATTCCGGATTACCCCCTGCCGGGAAGATTTATAATGATGCAAAACTAAAACTAAAATCCGGTAATATATCAGAATCCCGTTCTTTATTCACATATGCAAAAGATCTCGATGCTCTGAGATTCAGGGCGCCGGAGCAAATAAATACAGTACTTAAAAAGCTCGCAGGAGAATTCGGCTATTATATTGTTAATATTGATTCAGTATTTAATTCTATCAGCCCCGATTCAATCGTTGGCGACAATTTAATCACCGATCATCTTCATCCGACACTAAAAGGTTACCAGATAATGGGCAAGCTGTTTTATGAAAAAATAGAACAACTTAATCTGCTATCTTCATCCAAAAGGACAATAGGTAATGATGCTGAACAGGATAGTCTTGCCTGTGCAAACTTTTCATTCTCAAACCTGGATACAACAATTGCGCTGTACAGAATTAAAATATTGAAGGATGACTGGCCTTACAAAGATAAGAAGAATCAAATACCCTTATATGATTTGATAAAGCCACAGACTTATTCAGATTCTCTTGCACTTGAAGTAGTACTCGATAAAACAACCTGGGAAAGAGCACACAGACTTCTGGCCGGCAGATATCTTGCGATAAATGATACAAAGAATTTCGAAAACGAAATGAATATTGTTATTGCTCAATATCCTTTAATAATTGATTATTATAAAATTACAGGAAATAATTTATTGGAAAGAGAACTTTACGATGATGCATATCCTTATTTATTAAAAAGGATTGAGCTTGAACCCGATGCTTTTTCAACAAAATGGGTGGGAATAATTAGTCTTTCCAAAAAGCAAACCGATACAGCAATTAAATATCTTGAAACCAGTCTTGGATATGATGCAAAGGATCCGCAGGTACTTTTCAACCTGGCAGGAGCATACTCATATAAAAACCGGTTCAACGATGCATTACTGACAATTAATAAATGCCTGAAAATAAATCCCGGATTTCCCGCCGCTGCAAATCTCAAACAACAATTAGAACAGATAGTAAAAAACAAAGGGAATTAATTTTTTGAAATATTTTTATATACCCAAATCTTTGTAATCCGCAAAGCAGGTAGAAGAATAATTTTTTAAACCGGGTAAATTGGATCCGGCAGAAAATAATTTTAACAATGTTTTTAAAAAATCATTTGTTACCTGGATTGGATTATGATAAGATTCTGGAACTTACCGCTGAGTTTATATGCTAATAATAAATTTTTCGCAATAATGAGGTGGATAACAAAGAGAATGCGGGTTAAATTGGACTCATCCAAATTCATTCAATCCGGCAAACTTTCTTTGCGAAATCCTTTTTATTTCAAAAAAAAGCAGGAACAATTTTGTTCCTGCTTTTTAAGAGTCTTAGAAAATGACTGCTGTTTATTTCAAGAGCATCATCTTCTTTGTTTCTGTGAACTTTCCTGCGGTAATCTGATAGAAATAAATACCGCTGCTTAAGCCGATAGCATTAAAAGGAACTTCATAGGAACCGGTATTAAATTCACCATTTACCAGAGTTTCAACTACCTGTCCAAGTACGTTGAATACTTTTAAGGTAACTTTACTTCTTTCCGGAATGCTGAATTTAATATTTGTAGTTGGGTTGAAAGGATTAGGATAATTCTGCAATAACCTGAAATCCTTTGCTGCAAAATTTTCCTGTCTTACATTCAATCCCAATGGAGGATTTTCATGAACTTTTACAGTAGCATTAGTCCAGCTGTCCTCCGGGAAAGTAAATGGATTTGTAAATTGATTCGGGACAGTCTGTTCAACATATCTAACTCTGTAAGCAAAGTCCTGGAATCCGCCGGCTTCATAAATTACGCTTCCGTCCTGACCGCTGATGTAAGCATATCTATATTCGAAAGCATTGAAAGACGGATCCGTAAGTGTGAATGTACCCTGATAGATATTGGTACTTCCCTGGCGGATCATTTCCCACTGTCTGATTCTGCCGTTTGTAGTCCATCCCTGGGTAACCTGGAATGTCGGTTGTTCAGAAATCCAGAATAAAGTGTCGGTACCCGGAACAAACGGTACAGCCTGTGAATCAGGATTTATTGCAGTAGTCATATCCACAGAGAAGGTTACCTGGAGATGGGTTCCATTAGGTATTACCAGCTGCGGAAAGACGTCATCATAATAAACCGGATCGAGTGTGAGGTTGTTACCGTTAAATGTCACATTCCTGTTACCGCCTCCCTGGCTTAGTGGTCTTTCATAACCATCCGTCCAGATTGTATTCGGATCACTCGGGTTGACAAAATATTTAAAAGCTTCATCTGCACCCAGTGGTTCATTAACAAATGATACATTTTTCGTCCACAAATCCGGAGTTAGAGGATCCTGGCTCAATCTCGTTTCATCTGATGTAGTACTCCAGCCGTTAAACGATGCTGATATCTGAACAGTATCAATTGCAGCCGGGTCATAAATACCGACTGTTTCCAACGGCGTCATATCGACCTGGAACAATATATTTGCTGTTCCTACCGGATTACAAACTGAATCGCGATCGAAATAATCAGTGAAAGTCAGTCCTCCATCAGGAACTATTATCTGCCTGTTTGGATCCGATTCCCAAGTACCGGTACCGTGTGTTGTATAGAATTTAAATTTAACGGTATCTCCAACGTTCAAATCCATTGTTGTTGTCCAGACCGAATCTCCGGGCAGATTGGACTCTAGTTTCACTCCCGAACCCCATCCGTCAAAAGTTCCTCTGATTTGAACAGAATCCGTACCGGGGACAAAGCTTTGTTCGCAAATTTTAACTGCCATATTACAGTTAAAAGTTACTGAAGCAGTCTGAGCATTTGCCGAAACCAAACCGAGCAATCCGACAAATACTCCCGCAAGTAGAATTTTCTTCATATATCCCACCTTTTTTAAGTTGAACATTTTGTTATTATTAATTAGATCAATGATCTAAAAATCTAAAATCAAACCAAAACTATGGGTATTTCCTAAATAAGTATATTTTTGGTATGCGTAATCTACAGAAATATTAAAAAACTGTAAACCATCATAATGCAAACCAACGCCGAGTGTTAAACCTTCCTGGCTGTCATCAAGGAACAATGTTTTATAACCGGCTCTGAAAGAGATCATATTTTTAAATAACGAAAGCTCCCCGCCTACATTAACGTACTGCGAATTATCATTAGGATGAATTCCGTCAATGGCTACTATAAATTTTTGGTCATCCAGGAATGTAAATTCTTTCGACAGACCGATCTGCAGCTTTAAAGGAAGCTCAAACTGATCAGTTGCATAGTTAGCATCAACATTTGCATTATTTCCATTCCGGGTAGGATCCGAATCATATTGAATTAGTAAATCCTGTCCCGTCATCTGCATCTTAGTGCCGTAATTTGTTATGGCGCTGGAAAATTTAATTCCATAAAACGGAGTTGTAAATACAGTGCCTGCATCGAAAGCAAAGCCGCTTGCACTTGAATTAAATATATCCTCCCTGATATACTTTGCACTTGCTCCTACAAGAAATTCGTCAGTAATAGAACGCGCATAGGAGATTCCGAGTTCATAACTTCCTGCGGAAAAAGTCTCCCCGGTGCCCTCCGGATAAAATTCAGTAGTCACTTCCATGGTCCCGTAATTAACTGCCGTAACGCTTAATCCAAACGTACCCGCATCACCAGCTGGAATTACAATCCCCAGGAAGTTTGTATTGATATCGGCAAACAATGAAGTATAGGTAAAGAGACCTTCATATTTGTTGACAAGGGCAATACCGGCAGGATTCCAGTATAAAGCCGATGCATCATTTGCTACAGCGGTAAACGCACCGCCCATCGCATTCGCTCTCGGACCCATACCTATACTTAAGAATTTGGCGGCGGTAGTACCGGTTTTTCTTACTCCGGAACCAAAAGTAAAGGGGAGGCTGAAAACAAATGCCGTAACCACAGTAAAAAATAATATTCGTTTAAACACTTTATTACTCCTCGAAAAATTTATTTTCAAGCATTTTCATTTACTTGATGACCGCGAATTTTCCAATTTTCTGGCCGATTCCCGGAGCATCAACCTGATAAACATAAACCCCGTAAGCTATAGAGAGATTATCTCTCTGCAGCATATTCCAATCTTCAGTACCATCACTAAACTGGGCTTCGTGATGCAATTCAGTTACCAACTCACCGTTAACTGTAAATATCCTGATAGTACATTTATTCGGAAGATGGGTGAAATGTAATGAGCGGGGTCCGCGGCCGCTGTTATAAGGATTCCGGAGTTCCCACAATGCTGAAGCGACATAAGGATTAGGAACAACTTTAATTTTATCCAGGTCTTTTTTTGCCTGATCGATATCTATTTTATCCTTATGAGCAACAAATCTGAATTTATCTGAAGATAGAAATGGTTTATTCAGATAAACGTACGCAGTATCGCCCGTCTGAGGAATCCTCTGATGTAGGCTTGTATCCGGCTGCGAACTCAGATAAAACCACCACGTAAAGACGAGGCTATCCTGCAGGTTTGGTTCCAGGAATACAATTCTGTCCTTATAAGCTCCCTTAGCCGAGAACTTACCCGGACCGCCGAATGTAGTATCAACTTCTATAAATCCAAAATGTATAAATTGTTTAGTGCTGATATTATAAACCTTAAAGTCAACCGGTTTAGCAGGGAACGTTACCGAATTAGCGGTAAACTGATCAGACTCACCTAATCCAACATCACCAAATACAATTTCATAATCATTCGGTCTCTGCTCACCACTCGTCGTTCCATAAGTAAATTTCTCAAAATTAAAATTAGGAATAACACCGGAAGTATCATTCCAGCCTGAGGCATCTCTGTTTATTCCCACACTTTTTGCATTATTAAATAGCAGCTGGAAACCATCGGTTACTGGTTGTTCATATCCCGATTCAAGGTGAGGATTTTTATCCACCGGAACGTTATCGGATGTAGAATCCGTCAGAGTATAATTTTTGGTTTTTAATGTGTCGGGGGCATTTTGCCCACCGGAAACTGTGGTATCTTCAAATGTTATAAAGTATACATGCCCCTCTTTCATTTTATTCTGATCTATAACGTCATAAGATACAGTACTGGATGTTGTACCCTGAACCAGTTGTATATTGCTCAGGTGTGCTGCATTGAAACCTGCCGCCGGAGCTTCAGGTACTACCCTGGCAACATTCTGTCCCAGATCTACAGAACCATCGGGTTTCAAGGATATCCTGATTGCAGATTCTGTAGGTATTATATTTCCGACAGGATAACCGAAATCATAAGAAGTAACAGCATAATAATAGGTGAATCCGTTTTTAGCTGTTGAATCAACATAAGTATGTTTCAAACCTGTATCATCACCAATATAAAAATGAACACCATCCAATCCAATCGGGTCGAATCCTTTAATTCCGTCAATAAGATCAAATTGTTTCATGGGATTATTGAACTGTTTGGTACCGAATCCATTCGTTATAGTCAATACATCCTGGAAAGCAGGATCTGAAGATCTATAAATTCTGTAACCTTCAAAATCATGTCCATTACCGCCAATATTATTTATGAATTGATCAAAAGAATTCTCTGCAGCATCATCCCAATAAAGGGTCACTCTATTATCACCGGGGACTGCAGTCAAAGTCGGAGTTATGGGAGCATTGGCAAACTGATAATCATTATTATAAGTTTCCTGCGCTTTCAATCTTTTATTTAATATTGCTGCTTTTCGCAGATCTCCGTTCGGGTCAGGAACAGGAGCGTTTGCTAAAACAACTGCGAGGGATATCGGTTCTGTTTGACCGGATCTCAAAGGAAAGTATGTTGAAGAGACATAAAGATCATAATCACCGGGTGTTATCAGAGCAGGATCATAAAATTGCCCGGGAATCATAAAATCATTCCACATAAACTGATCTGAATTTATATTCAGTGAATTAGCCGGTTCATACTTAGCACTTGTAATTCCTATCTGATCAGTTTCCGATACATCAGTAACATCTATATTAGGTTCACCGGGAAGTCCTGTACCTGCTCCGGAAGTTGGTTTTCCATCACCCTCGCCGAAATCATGTGTACCCGGAATACCATCAAGTCCTACGTCATCTGTCAATGGATTCCAGTCTCCATCATTATCAATATGATCATCTCTTCGTTCATCAATCATTTCATCGATACCTTCATCGATGTTTTCGTCAACAGCTCCATCCCCGTTATTATCAATTCCATCTGCATATTTTTTCCCCAGATCAGCCTGCACAAGATGATACAATATTATTTTTGTCCCGGGTACTCTATATCTATAATAAGGGGCATCCTGTGCTGCCTGATTTATCATATCCTGTGTGACTACCGGACTGTTATCTTCCCCGTTACCATTATTATCAACTCCATCCTTGAAAGCACGACCAATATCATCAGATTCAACTTCAATCAAATGTATTTGTCCCTGCTGAATTGCATCCGTCTCGGGCCTCGGGGGCCATCTATGCCAGTTACTGCCGTTATAATTATCTGAAGCAGCCTCATCAACCATTTGTTGGGTTACAACAGGGCTCCCCGATTCCGCGTTTCCATTATCATCAATTCCATCGGCATAACTAACACCGGTTTGATCAAGGAAAGCGATATGAGCCTGGCTTTCATCAACCAAACCATTATGATTATCATCTATTTGATTCAGGGGATCTTCTCCGGCAAGCATGTTCTGGGTAACCTTTGGACCACCGGATTCACCATCGCCGTCATTATCAATCCTATCAACCGCATTGCCCGGTGTTTCAAGGAATACAACCGCAACAACCCCTACGGGATCATTACCAAAATCCGGAGCTCTGTTATCGAGGTCTCTGCTCCATGCAATATCATCAGTCAGATCGTACTGAGATATATCATCCTGGGAATCGCCATTACCCCCGACAAAATCAGCATACCAGATTGTAACAGCCACCCTGGGAATGTCCTTGGTACCGTCATTTTTTACTGTATAAAGATGAAAAATATCATCCTGTACAAGAATCTGGGACCAGGCGAGTGTTCTGCAATCGAATGTTATTCCCAGACCGCGGCGGCTTAAATCGGTTGAATCGGGATAATAATCCTGGTAACGTGTATAACGACTATCGGAAGTCCGAAAAAACATTTCCATATCGGCATTAAATTTATTTTTACCGAAATTGCCATTCCATTTTCCTCTCCATCCCGGATCAAGCGTATCAGAAAGTCTATCGGGCCAGAATGAAGGCCAGGAAGATGGGTCAGTACTTGTTGCAATAGTTCTGCCTCCGGGTCTGTTTTCATTATAATAACCGGGGACAGGTTCAAAATTCCACGTTTTCCCCTGAGGGGAGGTTCTGCCGTTAGCCACATTAATTATATGAATTTTAGTGCTGTCATTGTCCTGGTAAACTTCCCCTCCTACCCATAACTGGGTCATCGCAAGATAAACTTCACCGGAGTTTTTCGGCCACTCATAAGGTGTTTGAACAGATATGGGGTGGCTTCCATCCTCTCTTCCTGTTAATCCTTCATTAAATATAGTCGCTCTTACCTGGTTACCTTCCATCTGAGCTTTGGTTCTAAACGCCGGATCCCCCCGTTCTTTACTTGGAATATATTGAGCATAAGCTCCCGAACTGATGATTAAAATCAGCAGAAGCAATGTGGTTATCTTTAAAATTCGATTCATTAATTAAACCTCCCGGGTAAAATCAAATTAAAGTGAAATATCAAAACCAATTTGAATATTCCTCGGTTCTCCATAATGATCGGGGTACCGTAGATATTCGGCAACTGTATTTGGTCTGTTTGGATCAGGACTTACATTCTGTGCCGAGGTAGTATAATCAGGCAGACCGGTATCTTCAAAAACATTGACAACAACTCTGTTATCAAGAAGGTTGAAGACTGTCAAATAAGCATTCACACTAAAGCCGGCAAGATCAAATGTTTTGTTCAGTTTCAAGTCGAGAGTAAATTGAGCCGGTCTTCTCTGACTATTAAGCTGCAGTCCCGAGGTTATCCCTCTATCCGCAATATATTGTGTGATTGATGGAGTGTAAGGGAGACCTGTCCCATAACGTGCTGTTAAACTTGCACCCCAATCAGTTTCACCAAAATAAAAAGTGGTATTAAGCAGATGCGTTTGATCCCAATCCAGCGGGATTAAATAAATAGCCGGGGCACTATTATTCCTTTGTGCATCAAATGCGTCTTCCGGTGTGGAATTTGTTCCCTCAGCAACCTGATAAGTATAGTTAAGATCAAATCCCCAATAATTACTTAGTCTTTTATTTATAGTTAAAGTAATACCTTTAACATTCGAATAATCTTTATTTATATAAGTTGAATAAGAAACGAGGTTCCTGGTATCTATAAGAGCACTGGCCGTGATCCAATTCCTGATATCCCTATAAAATCCTGTAGCGTCTACAACCATATTATCAAAAAATTCCTGTCGGAAACCTATTTCATACATTACTGTACTTTGAGGTTTCAAATCAGGATTACCGTAAACACTGCCCGGATTTCCGCTCTCCGGAACAAGGTATTGACCTCTATCATAAAGGTACTGGAATGAAGGTATCTGTAAAAATTGTCCGTAAGAAAAATGAACAACACCTGATGCGCTTATCGGATAAGCGATTCCAAACCTCGGGCTTAACTGCTGTTTGGCTTTAGTATTTTTATAAAAGTAAGGTTCCAGGTAGTTATGATATTTAGCTAAATCTTCATCTGTCCATTGATCTCCAGGTAAATTTAATCCGACCTCAGAAGGGGTACGAAGAGGAGTGTAGATATTAGGATCGGTCAGATCGACAAGAACTTTACCTTTTGGATCAAAATAATCATATCTTAAACCAATATTTATAATAACATCATTAAACTCAATTTTATCCTGAGCATAACCTGCCACCTGGAAAGGAAAAACTGTGTAAGTTGCCCTGTTCGGTGTATGCAAAGCCGGAATCTGCGGTTGAAATGGTTCTGCGATGTCCCCGTTAGGAAGTGTTTTTGGCTCAAGAGTATAATCATCATAGTCCAGTTTATAATTCTGTGCTTCAACACCTATTTTTACAAGATGATTATCCGTAATCTGGCTTGTAAAATCACCTTTAAGCAGGTATGTCTGAGTTTGTCTGTAAAATCTATGAAGATTAGTACCCACATCATGAAATGCATAAGAAACAGTATTTAAAGAATCAGGGCTCAGGTATCGTGGATCAAGCGGATTATCGTACAAATGTTCTTTGAAATCGTGAAGGAAGTAAGAACCTTTTAAAGCATAGAAAGTCGCTGAACTAAGCAGGTGAGTTACAGAAAAGGCTCCGTTGTAGCTATTTGAGTATTTAAATACATTACCATCAGGATCCCACTTAAAAGCATGATCATAATCCTGGTAGTTATCCTTCGAGTAGAGGAATTCCCCATTCAATTTTAAATTCTGGAACATCCAGTAAGTTAAATTCCCCTGCCCTATCCATCTCTTATGCCAGTTCATTGGAACATAAGCTCCGTCACCAGGCTGACCTGTAGTCGTAAATTTCCTTATTCCATAAAGATACCCATCTTCATAATTGTATCTTCCGTTCACAAAAAATGTTACATTATCATCAGTAAATGGTATAGGACCGCTCATGCTTCCCTGGAAATTATAATCTGTGAAGGGATTAAAATGGTTTATATCAGTGAAGTAGGAAGTAAAATCACTCAGGTGATCCCCGGTGTAAAGTTTAATACTTCCATGGTACTGTTTGCCGCCCTCTTTAGTAACAGTATTAACGATACCTGACATTGCATTACCATACTCGGCATTAAAAGTACCGCTGATAACCTGCAATTCCTGAACGCTGCTGTTATCAATTTCAATTCCGCGGCTGTTATCATATGCATCTGTTATTGAAATTCCATTGACCCAGTAAGAAATTTCGGATGTCCTGCCGCCCCTAATGTGGAAATTGCCGCCGGCATCTTTAGTTACACCTGCCTGAAGCTGGATAACATCATTTAGTTCTGCAACCGGAAGTGCCTGAATCTGATCTGATGATATAAGAGATTGACTTGATGTAACATCCTTTTTGATTACTTCCTGTTTCCCTTCAACAACCACATCCTGAATCTGAACTGCGGATGTTCCTAATTGAAAATCCACGGTAGTTGTTAAATCAATGTTAACCTGTATATTTTCAACCACCATTGCCTGGTAGCCAACATATTGAGCTTTAACATTGTAAGTACCAGGGGGTATATTCAGGATAACGTAATTACCATCCAGATCTGTTGCCGCTCCATAATTTGTTTCGAGTACAATTACATTTACAAAAGGAAGCGGTTCTTTTGTATCTTTATCAACAACCTTCCCGGCAAGTTTCCCGGTAGACCCCGCATATAATAAAGAAGTATAAAAGATAAATGAGGTGAGTAAAAGAAGTAAAACTTTTCTCATATATTCACTCCTCAATGACCAATAATTATTTACTTAAATTTTAATTTACTTATATGACAAGCCGGGAACCTTATAGCTCCACAGAATGTCGTAATTGATTTTAATTTTAACTGACTTTCTCAGATTTTCTGCATATTTCCGAAGAAGGGAGTCATGTATTTCCTTTTTAACCAAAGCGGCAACACGATCCTTAATCAGATCAAGCTCCAGAGGTTTACCGTCTTTTTTACCTATAATTTTAAACAATACAAAATGATCATCTATGTTGAAAGGACCTGCTATATTCCCCAATGAAGAGTTCCATAAACTATCTTTTATAGAACCATATTCATCAAGATCGGTATAGCCTTTAAATTCATTATCTCCATCATTTTCCTTGAGTGAGTATTCCTTGATGAATTTATCGAAATCAACACTCTTTTCTGCGTAAATTCTCAGACTGTCTGCCAGAGTTTTATTATTTACAACCAGCTCTTTTACACTTATTTCTCTCGGTGAAGAAAAATTCTTTATATTTTCTTTATAGTAAGCATAGACAACTGAATCCGGAACAGATGATTTTTTCATTACCTCAACAGTTTTGTATCTCATAAATAAATCAGTTACAAGCTTTTTAAAAGTTTGTTTAACTACTGAAACAGTATCATATCCCTTAGCAACGGCAATATTATCGAGTGTATCCCTCAAAAATATTCCTTTAATAACTGCTTTGAGGTCAGAGGTATTTTTAATTTTATTCTTTTGATAGAGTGGTAATTCTCTAATTTCATTTTCAATATTAAACTGCAGGTACTTCTTACCTTCATAAGAAGCACATTCAACATGTTTGTCCCCGATTTTCTTCAGTTCCTGAGGTTCCGAGAAATTCAAATTACTAAAAACACTATTCACACTTTGTTCATTAAATTTTATTTTCTCCAGATCCATAATGCTTTTAACATATGCTCTTTCCGCTGGTTTCATCTTCCGCATTCTAACAACCTGTGCGAGATGATCCTTTTTATTCAGATATTCATTTTCAGTTAAAAGCGGTTTCACTACTTTATTTTCAACTTTAATAATGCTATAGCCGTTTGCAGTTTTAACAGGTCTGGATATTTCCCCGATTTTTAATGAAAAGGCAGCATCTTCAAATGCCGGATCCATATCTCCCCATGTAAAATAACCAAGGTAACCGCCGTTATTCTTAAGAACAGAATCAGTGAAGACCTGTTTTGCAAGAACATCAAATCCAACTCCTGATTTCAATTGCTCATAAAGTTCATCTGCCTCTTCTTTAGTTTTGGCATACAGATGTCTTGCAGCTACCATCTCATTAACTCTTACGAAAGCATCGCGGATTTCATCATCGGAAGCAGTTATATTTTTATAGACCTCCTGGTCTTTCAGGTATGCAAGAATGGTTTCCTTTTGGGTCGATTTAAGCTCACGCTGATATTCGGTGTCTGTAAAAATCCTGCTGTTATCATCAAAGTTATAAAGTACAACTTCATTAATGATATTGTTGAGAATTGACTCCCTGATCATATTATTATCATTTACCCCGGCACCAATAAGATAGTCCACATATCTTGAGGAAAACCCGGATAATGTGATATTGTAAGAACCTACGGAAGCAATTATTTCTTTGTTTGGATCTTTACCGGTTTCTTTACCCTCTGAATTCCCGGTTAATAATAAAAATGACATTATTAAACATATTAATATATGTTTATCCATAGATAAAACCTTGAACTTTATCTAAATCTGAAAAATTATAAACAGAGATATTTTTAGGAATGAAGTAAAAAATTATCTATAATATCCTACTCATTAATTTTGCTTAATACTAAAATATCTAATCTTCAATTAAAATCAACTAATAAAGGGATTCTTACACGTAGATTTACCCGATTTATAAACATTATAGTGTATTTTATTTTTTTATAACATGATATATACAACCTGCGTTCGTTCAAAATAATCTATATTTCAACCTGATGATTTATGTCTCAATGTGAAGTTGTGAATTTTTTCTTTCTCAATCTCGATCTCCACTAAAGTAAATTTATTCGTCTGAGTTTCTTTTTGGAAAAATATGGAATAGTTAGAATGATTTTTACAGACCAGGGAAGTTGGATTTAATTTGAAAAAATTTTATAATAGGGAGCTCTGAACATATAAATAAGTTTGGTATGTTTGTCCCGCAAACGGGATCTTCGTCCAACAATCGCCGAACACCGATATGTTGAACGTTACAATTTGATAATTTAACTAATCCTTCCTCAAAACAACTAGTCTGCCGTTCTTGTGCCGTTTTAACAAGTGTATTACAAGCATATAAAAGGTAAACATTCTCTATTGTACAAATTAATTACGGAAGTAATTTTTACCGGTTGAATAATTTACCCCGGAATAAAAATTCAATGCCATCAAATTTAATTTTTAAAGTATTAAAAATATTATAAACGGGTAAAGCAGGAAAGATTCTTTCTTTTTATTTTGAATCCGCTGGTTCGAAAAAAGAGAAACCGCTGCGAGTAAAAAATCACAATGTGTTTTGGATCAGACAACTTTACTTTGATAAATAGTAAACGCGGGATATTTTAATCTAAAAAAATTATAAACAAAATTAATCCGGAGATTGAAATGGATCCCAGTGAAAGAAACGAATCAGAAAAAAGAGGTATGAGCGAAAGAGATAAAGCCCGCGATGAGAATAAACGGGATAAAAGGATTAAGAATCACTCTCGCTCCAGAAAAAGCAAAAAAAATAAGAGTGATTATGCAGAGGATAATTACAATTCTTCCGATGATAGGGAAGATGAACCTGATTCAGATGAATTGAACCGGCAGACTTGGGAAAGTAATGAGGATGAGGAATTTGATGATGATGATAATCATGATGACGAGGATGATAATTATTAATCAGATTTAATTCGTTCAAAAAGAAAGGCTTTAACCTGCTTTTTTTATGAAATTATTTCTATATTTTCAGATATGTGTCTGCTTTTAATATCGTATAATTGTCATCCGGTTTATCCCCTGATTGTTGCGGCAAATCGTGATGAGTTTTATGACAGGCCGACTGAAAAAGCGCATTTCTGGAAGGATCACCCTGAACTACTTGCAGGGCGGGATCTTGAGGCAGGAGGAACATGGCTGGGGATTACCAAAAAAGGAAGATTCGCTGCAGTTACAAATTACCGTGATATGAGAATTTTAAAAGAGAGAGCTGTTTCAAGAGGCGAATTAGTTACAAATTTTCTCCTATCAGAACTTTCCCCCTTAAAATTTGGCCAAAGTCTCTCCCCCAGAGCAAAAGAATATAACGGTTATAACCTTCTGTTTGCTGATACGGAAAGTCTTTACTATTTCTCCAATCAAAAATACAAACTTGAAAAGCTACAGGATGGGGTATACGGTTTAAGTAATCATTTACTAGATACTCCATGGCGAAAGGTAATAAAAAGTAAGGAAGCATTTATCAAAGTTACTTCAGAAGAAAAAATATTAACGGATGACTTATTTAAAATATTATCCGACGATAAAGAGGCTCCCGATGATCAGCTCCCCGATACAGGATTACCCCCTGAACTTGAAAAAGCGATTTCACCAGTATTTGTAAAAAGCGAGCGATATGGTACCCGTGCTTCCACTATTTTGTTAATTAATAATGCCAACGAGGTTTTATTTATTGAGAAGTCACTGAATACAAAATCAAATGAATGGGAAGAATCAAGATTTGTATTTAAACTTGAATTTTAAACTTAATTATTCAAAAGGTTGAATCTTCCAGTTGGGAGGGATATAAAGATAAATAAGCTGACCAATTATACTATGGATGACACCCAACAACGCAAAGCTGAGTATATTGGAAAAATTCAAAGAGAAGTGATGAATAATTAATAAATAAAACAAGCTGCCTCCTCCCAATCCCCCAATAATTGCAAAAGACAAAATTCCGCAGATATTCAAATTCATGTTCAAAAGCTGAATGATCATTAGCATCAGCCGGAAAGGTATAAGGAAAAGTGTCAGGGAGATTAAAAGGACAGAAGCAACGACTAAAATAGAATAATGAGGAGTTCCGCCGGCATAGAACCTTGTTATGGATAAAAGCATAATCATTGGAAAAGTGTTGAAAATAATTCCGCCGATATCGGAAATAAGAACACCTAACAGTATTTTAAGCTTTCTCATCACTCCTGATTTTTTAATCCTGATTAATAAATGCATATATCATTCCAGACTGCTAATAATATTAATGGCGGAATTATGATATTCTTTTCCGACAATTATGGCTTTCCCGTCAATTATTGAAGCACATTTACTTTTATTTTGACAAAATCGTGCAAATTTCATCTGGCATCTCTATTGCTTTTCAAACATAAAATTTGAGGTGGGTGTATGTATTTTGATGAAGAAGATAAATCAATCATTAGCAAAATTGCAGAGGGAAAAATAACTGATATAGAATCATTTATCGGGGAATGCTGTTCATTCGTCCGCGTGCGATATAAAATCAACCATTTCTGGTACTTTAACGTTGTGTTTAATACTGAAGAAATAATAGTGCCGGTTGATGAAAACAGGTTTTTCCAAAAAGTTAAGAAATTTACTGATCTATTGAATTACCTGGAAACTCGAAATTTTGTAAATGTTGATAAAGATGCAGTTGCACTAAACAGTCTTCTGCCTATATTTAAAGAAGACGGGTCTCCCTTCGATGATGTACTGGTATTGATATATAAATACCAGGGAAGAAAAATCTTAGGCAACAGCGATCTTTCACTCCTCCTCAGGATGAAACCCCGAAATATTGCCAGTTGACACTCTAAAAGAAAGAATCAGGGAAGATATATTCAAAAATCATCAGGGGAATTCAAATGGGGTGATCAGTCGACTGTTCTCATCAAGTAGTCTGTTCGATAAATCAATCATTAAGAAACCGGAAATATTTTCTATCTTTCAGGCAACGTTACTATAATGAAAAATTTCTCCGATAGAATTGGATTCCTACCCTAAAAAATGTTCATTATTTCTTCAATTCTTTAACCCCCCTTTTGTGACCTATATACCACTCAATAATCACAAATAATTTATAACTTAATTAACTTTATTTAATAATTAAACAATAAAGTAATGAGAATGAACAAAGTTAATTTTGTTTTTGTTGCATTAATTTGTCTGTTTTTGGGAACACTGATGAATACCAATTATACCAATGCTCAGAATAAAAATACTGGAGAATATTCTATTAAAATGACAGGAATAAGTACTCAAATGGTAAAATATGTCAGCGGAAAGGATACCGTCTCGGCTTATCTTACTGAACCTCAGGGTGATGGACCTTTTCCAGGGTTAATCGTGATTCACGAATGGTGGGGATTGAACAATCGGGTAAAAAAGGATGCTGAAGACTTTGCCCATAACGGTTATGTGGCTCTTGCTATTGATCTTTACCACGGGAAATCAACAGACTCGCCTGATGAAGCGCGAATACTTTCAGGAAGTATTCAACAGGAACAGGCTTCACTGGATTTACAATCGGCGTTCGATTATCTGAAGAACATGCAGAATGTTAATAAAAATAAAATAGGTTCAATAGGCTGGTGCATGGGAGGCGGATATTCGCTAAAAGCAGCAATAGAAATACCGGAATTGTCAGCGTGTGTTGTAAACTACGGAAGACTGGTTACCGATACAGAGACTCTTAAAAAGATAAATTGCCCGCTGCTGGGGATTTTTGGTGAAAATGATCTGAACATCAATCCAACAGTTGTAGGAACTTTTAAGGATGCACTGGGCAAAGCCGGGATTAAAAATAAAATTATTACTTATCCCGGTGTTGGACATGCTTTTATGAATCCGGATAATCCCAAACTATATAACAAGCAAATGACTGCAGAAGCAAAAACGGAAATTTCTAATTTCCTGGATACTTATTTAAAACAGGATAACAAATAAAAGGCTTTAGCTTAAAATGAATTTTAAAGTAAAATTATTTCTGGTATTAATCTTTCTTTTTGCAGTACAAACTTATTCGAAAAGTTACAGCGATTGCCTTGTTCAGGGAGATAAAAACTATTCGGAGTTTGATAATAAATCTGCATTAGAAAATTACCTGCAGGCTTACAATCTCTCTCCCGGAGGTTATGATGTATTGTTCAGACTCGCACGAACTTATAATGACCTGGGTGAAGAGTATTATGAATACCGTGACAGCGATAATTCTGAAAGGATGATAAAAGAAGCTCTGAAATTTTCCGAAATACTCGCAAAAAATTATCCGGATAGTTCAGCTTCGTACACTTTCCTGGCAATGTCATACGGCAATATGGCTTTATATGAAGGCGGAAAAGAAAAAGTTAAACTTGCTCACAAAATTGAAGATAATGCAAAAAAATCTCTTCAAATGAATCCGAATCAATACATCTCATATGTTATTTTAGGAATTTACTACAGGCAGATTGCCGATTTTAGCTGGTTTGAGAGGATGTTCGCAAATACTTTTTTCGGAGATGTTCCTGAGGGATCATTCGACGACTCAATCCGGATGCTAAATAAAGCATTGGAAACAGCACCCAATACAATTGTAGCTACTTTTCAGCTCTCACTGACTTATAAAACTATGGGGGACAAAGACAAAGAAGCTCAGCTTCTGAAGAAATTATTAACCTATCCTCAAAAAAATTTCCGTGATAAATTTGCAATCGAAAAAGCCAAACGAAGATTGAAGGAACTCGGCATCACCTGATAGTGAGAGTTGTCGATCAGACTTGAATCTGTTTTTATCTGCTGCTTCAAGTTGTTTACGGTGATACTCTTTACGGGAACCATAGTTTGTGCATCAACCGCAAAATTTATTTTCAATAAAAAAGCAGAAACAATCCAGGTAAGTTTATTTATAAATATTCCTCAATTTTAATATATAAGTATCTTCAACAATAAATTTGTTTTAAACGCTTACTGATAGTGTCGGATTCAGCAAAATTTTAGATTTAACTGAATTGGAAATCAGACAAGCTTTTTCCGATTTCTCTATTATTCTTAAAGTCTTCTCCCTGTATTTTTCATCAGTTATTTCGACTCTTGGTTTAAGTTCAATTTCCGACATCATCCATTTCCCGTCCACTTTTTCGACCTTGCCATCTGCTTCACAATCAAAAGATTTAAAAGGGAGTGAAGAATTTTCAGCTATTGCTAAAAAAGTAGTCATGAGGCAGACCGTAACTGAGGAGACCAATAAATGCTCAGGCGACCAGATCCCGGGAACGCCTTTAGCAAATTCTGGAGGTGTTGCTACTCTGATTTGTGGAAGCGATTCTGAAGACAGAGTTCCAATTCTTTCCTTATCCCATTTGACATTTATTTTGTAATAGTGATCATCGTCCATAATTTTTCTTTTTTAATTAAATTCATTACAATATAATTTGATATGCTATTTTAACTGTAGCGTATTCAGAATCAACCTATTCATCTTGATCAAGGTCAAGAAATGATATAAGCCTGTTATGAGCCTTGTCGGGTAATTTTACATTATACTTTTTATAATAATCTATAGTCATCTGCACGGTTTTGTAATAATTGGAGCAGTCGGTACATTTTTCAAGATGAGATTTAATATCCCTGCATCTTTCAGAATTGAGGTCTTCACCAAGACTATCGCAGATATGGTTCATAACCTCCAGACAGGTAACTTTAATCTTTTTTGTCATTTTCTGAACGCCTCATCAATTTCTTTTCTTAAAAATGCCCTTGCTCTGTGCAGTCTGGATTTGACTGCGGGGACAGAAATATTTGCTGCTTCGGCTGTTTCTTCTGTAGATAAACCTTCGACATCACGAAGTAAAAATATAATTCTGTAATCCGGAGAAAGTTTTTGTATCGCTTTGTCGAGAATTTCTCTAAGTTCCTTGTTCTCGGTGCTCTTATAAGGAAGTGCACTCCAATCTGCAATATTTTTTTCGGTATAGAGGTCCTCATCATCTTCAAGGGAGACAAAGCTTTTCCCTTTTTGTTTTCTTGCCTCCATCAGGCAGTGATTAGCAACAATTCTGTACAGCCAGGTTGAAAGTTTTGAATTCCCATCAAACTGACTGATAGATTTTACCATACTATAAAACGTCTCCTGCATAATATTTTCAGCTTTTTCGGGGTCACGGCAAATCTTAAAGGCAAAGTTATAAATCGTCTGTTCATATCTCTGAACTATCTCAGCAAGGGCTTTCCTGTTTCCCTTCCTGGCTTCTTCTATTAATTCATTTTCATCCATAATGTGAGATGCAATTCAATAAATGTGGTTTCAAAATGTATAAAAAATAATTAAAGTTCCAATGCCGCCCACAAGTACCAGCTTGCTATACTATTATACGGTTCCCAATGATTTTTTTCAGACAGTTGATATAATTTTTTAGCATCCGGTAGTTTTTTAAGATTATAAGTTATCATCGCCCCGCGTTTCAATCCCTGATCCTTTACCGGCAGTACATTAAGCCGGCACAGATTAAAAATCAGGAACATCTGTACTGTCCATTCACCTATCCCCTTTACTTCTATAAATTCTTCGATTATTTCCTGGTCAGATTTCTTATTCAATCCCCTGAAATGGATATCACCATCAATAATTTTCTGGGAAAAATCTTTAATATATCTTATTTTCGGGTAGGATATTCCCAATTTTCTTAGTTCTTCATCGGGCGTTTTGATTAATTTATCGGGAAAAGGATTATTATCATAGAAAGCCATAAATCTTTTATAAATAGCTGCCGCCGATCTTGAGGAAAGTTGCTGATTAATAATTGATTTCAGAAAAGTGAGATAATGGTTCCTTTTAGGCTTTAGAGTGCAGGAAGGAGAAAGGTCGATTATTCTTGCAAGTAACGGATCATTCTTATAAATATGTACTGTTCCTTTTTCTATTTCTCTGAAATTCATTATAATTACGGTTGTTTTTATAATAGGGATATAAAAAAGTAATCTATGACTGATAACAACTATCAGGAAGTCATCAAAAATAACAAATTGTTTGATGGAATCCCTATCGAGAAAGTGAAATTTTCCTTCAATGATGAGAATGTCATCAGGATGAAGGAAGGGGAAATAATTTTTCAGAAAGGGGACGAGAGTAAATTTACTTATCTTATTTTAGCCGGAAAAGTTAAACTAAAAATCTATATCGAAAATAAATCGATAAAACTTACCAAGACCGCAACCGATTTCTTCGGTGAAATAGAAGTTCTTGAAGATACTTTCCGGCGTTCAGCTGCTGTAGCAAATACCGACTGTATTCTTTACCTGATGCACAAAAATAATTTACGGAATTTTCTCACTGAAATTCCTGAATTAAATGATAATATCATTGCATATAATAAAGTTGAAATCCCCGAACTTCAAATTTCGATTCATCCCAATCTTCTGAAAAAAGAAACCGACAAAATTTATATCCATTCCCTTCAGGAAAACCTTAACGAATTGACGAGAGTTCCTCTGATTAATACAGAGAAGGAGGAAATTACAGAAGATAAAACTCAGCTAGAGACATCAGTAAAGGAAAAAATTGATGAAAAGATAGCCGGAGGAATTACAGAATCATTTGATACAACTCCGGATGCATCAAAAATAAAACAATTTACACAGGATATTCCCGAAGTAGAAGAAAAATCTTCTGTCATAACTGAAGAAGAAGCCGATGAAGAATCTTTGCCCACGGGTGAACATTCAGCAGATTATATTCAGGATGAGCAAAGTATTATTGAGGAGAATCTTACTGATTTAATAACAGAAAGTGAAAGGGAATTCCTTGCTGAATCAGATTATACCGCGAAATCAGTACAAGATGTAACCGAAGAGAATAAAATTTCCCCCGAAGAGACTGAAGATATTCCTGAACTTCCTGAAAAGGAACCGATACCAACTATTCCTCATGATAGTGATTACGGTGATGTAACAGATTGGATTAACTTAGACACAAAGACGACAGAAGAAGAAACACCTTATCGGGTGGAAGAGAAAGAAAAAGAAAGATATGAAGCTGAAGAAGAGAAAGTGAAGTATGACGATACAGACTTAAATACAAAAAGAATTCTTCAGGCTGTTATGAGAATTAATTCGGGTTTAACTGAAAGGGAAGTTCGCACCAATATCATCCGGGAAGCTGTAAAGCTTACGGAAGCGCAAGCAGGTGTGCTTTATCTTGTGGATAACATTAAAAATCTGCTTGTAACAGAAATGGAATCTGAGGACGGATTTACGGATATAAGTTATCCTGTCGGGTTAGGATTAACAGGACTTGCAGTCGAAACCGGTGAAATAATCAATATCAGGGAACCCGCAAAAGATTTCAGATATTCAGAGAATGTAGACAGTATCCGCGGGATTGTTGGGTCAAGTCTTCTTTGCGTGCCGGTACCGAACGATAAGAAGGAAATTATTGCGGTTATTTGTCTGGCAAACAGCAGCTCCGGCAAGTTTCTAATTTCCGATGAAGAAAAAATTTTAGCTCTGGTTCCGCATATCTCACAGACATTGCAAAAACTTATATACGTCAAGCAGAGCGGTACCGAGAGCGAAAAGTATCACCTTTCGACTTTAACAAAGTTCATCACGGAAAATATTCAAACCCCTGTTCTGACGATGAAATATTATGCGTCGCAAATAAAAAAGAAAAACATTCCTGCTGATATTAAAACAGTATTAAATGTTCTTATGGATCAGGCGGATTCGGTGGTAAATTTTCTCCATTCTTCATTAGCGTTTACTGAGAACAAGAATCCCCTGGAGATAAAAGATTACGATCTCCAGGAAGTAATCGATGATACTCTAAGTCTCTTAGCAGAATATGTAGAATCCCGGAATGTTAACCTTTATAAAAAAGTGGAAGGCGGGGTAAAAATCAAAGTTGATAAAAGAGCATTTTATCAGGCTTGCCTCCAGATTGCCAGAAATGCCTGTGATGCAATGGGCGAAAGCGGTAATATTTATATAAGTGCAAAACCCTCGGGTGATTTAATAAATATCGAATTCCGGGATACAGGACCTGGCATTTCCGATGATTTAAAACAACAGATATTCCTGCCATTTAAATCATTTAATAAAGAAAACGGTGCCGGACTGGGATTAACACTAGCGCAAAAAATTATCAGGGATCACGGAGGGGAATTAATAGTAGAGAGTAATCCGGGTGAAGGAGCTACTTTTATTATTTCCCTTCCCTCCTTCGAACAAATTTAAACCGATGCTTTGTAATTTGATCACTCTCCTGGGAGTTACCGCTACAGGTAAGACAAGACTTGCAGTTAAGCTCGCAAAAGAATTTAACGGTGAAATAATTTCGGCAGATTCCCGCCAGGTTTACAAAAGAATGAATATCGGAACGGGGAAAGATCTAAATGACTACAACCTGAATGGAGCAAAAGTACAATATCATCTGATTGATATTGTCGAACCCGAAGAAGAGTTTAATCTTTTCGAATTCAAAAGAAGATTTTTGGAGGCTTTTAATTCAACTATAAACCGGAAAAAGCTGCCGTTTCTTGTTGGAGGAACAGGATTATATCTTAGTTCAATTCTTCAGAATTATGAACTAAAAGAAGCTGATTTTTCTTCTATGCGTGCTGCTGAGTTAAAAGCACTAAGTATGGTGGAATTAAAAGATATATTACTATCGAAGGAATCTGCCGTTCACAATACTACTGATTTGCTTGATAAGGATAGATTAGTTAAGGCCATTCTTATCGCCGAAGCGAAAAATAATCCGGTTCAAAAAGTGCCGGAGATACATTCGCTGGTACTCGGATTAAAAATGGAGAGAGAAGAAATAAAAAAAAGAATTACTGCCAGGCTGAAAAAGAGGCTGGACGAGGGGATGATCGAAGAGGTTAAGGATCTGATCGCATCCGGACTGTCATTCGATAAATTAAATTTTTTCGGACTCGAATACCGGTATCTGGGTCTTTATCTGAAAGGTGAAATAAATTTTGATGAAATGTTCAGTAAACTCAACATTGCGATCCATGATTTTGCGAAAAGACAAATGACCTGGTTCAGCAAAATGGAACGCGAAGGAATTAAAATTCACTGGATTGAGGAACCTTATTTCAATAATGCTAAAGAAGTAATAAAAAAGAGATTAAATGGTTCGTATTCCTGATATCGTTAACAATTACCAGCAAAGATACGGAATGAGTTTCTGGGACCTTGAGACTTCCCTTACCGCCGGTATTATTGCTGCAGTGGTTGTACCTGCCATAGCAGAATATAATAACATAAAAACATTTCTTAAATCCTTTTCAGAATTGAATTCAAGAAACTTCGATTCGACGATGCTGATATTTGTAATTAATAATATGGATTCATCAACAGATGAAGTCAAGCTTGATAATCAGCAGACATTAATTTATCTCCGGCATCTTATCGGCGGTAATCCAGAAGACGCTCTCGGGAAAAGTATACTCGAAAAAGGTATAAATATAGGAATAGTTGATGCCGCTTCTCCCAGAAAAACGGTTTCCAATAAAGAAGGCGGTGTGGGGCTGGCCAGAAAAATAGGGATGGACATTGCATTGAACATTTTTGACTACGATATAAAGAGTAAAAAAATAATAATGAGTACCGATGCCGACTGTACGCTTGAAAAAAATTACCTGACGGAAATATTCAACCAGTTTAATAAAAGAAATCTTTCTGCTGCTGTTGTAAATTTCAGACACAATGTTTCAGGTAATCAGAAAGTTAACGAGGCGGTATTGTGCTACGAAATATTTTTAAGATATTATGTACTGGGATTAAGATATGCCGGTTCACCTTATGCTTTTCATACGATCGGATCAACCATGGCATGTGATTATGAAAGTTATATCAAAGCAGAAGGAATGAATAAACGCAAAGCCGCAGAAGATTTTTATTTTCTTGAAAAGCTTGCAAAGAACGTTAAAATAGAGACGATTAATAAAACAACGGTTTATCCTTCGAACCGGAGCTCCTGGCGTGTCCCATTTGGAACAGGCCAAAGAGTCAACCGTTTTCTTTCAGGTATACAGGATGAATACTCTCTATATAATCCGGCATCATTTAAAATATTAAAAGCCTGGCTGGAGGTATTTAATACGACCGGGAAAACGGATGTCGGTTACTATTTAGTTAGTGCAAAAGAGATACACCCTGAACTTATAAGATTTTTATATTTCCGTAACTTTGAACAGGATATGATTAATATACTTAAGAATTCAAAATCGGAGGACCAATTGAAGCTACAAAAGTCGAGATGGTTTGACGGCTTTCTTACCTTAAAATTAATTCATCATCTGAGAGATAATGGATTCCCCGAAATAAATATGTTTGATGCTCTTGATGAATTATTCGGCTATTTGAATCTTCCGTGGATTCCTGAGAGGGACAAAAACACAATTCCCGATTTCAGGCAGAGAAAAGACTATCTTGAAATTTTAAGACAATGTGCCTGAAGTTTATAAAACAGTATTCAGAAAAGTTACGATAGGTTGTAATAAATTCAGACTCACTTAAGCATATGATAATCAAAACTTCTCCCGATGAAATTGAAGCTTATATAACGGATGCATCCAACTTCCGGGGGAATTGCGATGCGGTTTATATACCGGAGTCGTGTGAGGATATTCAGGAAATACTGAGAACAGCAAACCAAAATAAAACACCAGTTACGATTTCCGGTAACGGAACCGGATTAACGGGCGCACGGGTACCATTAGGAGGAATTTTAATTTCCACCGAAAAGTTGAACAAAATAATTAAAATCAATAATAAAGAGAAATATGTAATTGTTGAGCCCGGAGTAATACTCGATAACCTGCAGAAAGAAGTGGAGAAGCAAGGACTGCTGTATCCTCCTGATCCTACCGAATGGAATTGTTTTATCGGGGGAACGATTGCAACTAATGCATCAGGTGAAAAAACATTCAAATATGGCCCTACGAGAGATTATGTAGAAGAGTTACAAATTGTACTGGCAACCGGTGAAATTATAGAACTGAAAAGAGGGAGGGAAAAAGCAAAAGGTTCTGAGCTTGTATTACAGACCAATCGGGGGGAAAAAATTGTAATTAATATTCCTGATATGCACCTGCCTCAGGTTAAAAATGCTTCAGGTTATTACCTGAAGAAGGATATGGATGCAATTGATCTTTTTATCGGATCAGAGGGTACGCTCGGTGTAATTACGAAGATCAAATTAAGGCTGGTGGGATATCCTGAAAATATTCTGTCATCAATAATATTTTTTGATTCGGAAGATAATGCACTCTCTCTTATTGAAGAAGCAAGAGCCATATCTTTCGAAACACGACGGGAACGTACTTGCTCGATAGATGCTCTCGCACTTGAATTTGTTGATAGAAATAGTCTTGATTTTCTAAGGGAAGATTTCACACAGATTCCGGAAAATGCTGCGGCTGCCGTCTGGTTTGAACAGGAAACAACAAAAGATAACGACGAAAATTTATTTAATGAATGGGCGAAATTAATCGCAAAACATAAAGGAAATACTGAAACTGCATGGTTCGCTTTCTCCGCAAAAGACAAAAAAAATCTGGAGGAATTCAGGCACTCGGTCTCTGCGAAAGCCAATGAGTTTATTGCAAGGAAAAATGTCAGGAAGCTTGGAACGGATGTGGCTGTACCTGATGAATATTTCCGAAAATTTTATAAGGAATGCAAAAATCTGACTAATAATTCGGGATTAAAATTTATTGCATATGGACATTTCGGCAATTCGCATCTTCATTTAAATATGCTTCCTATAAATGAAGAAGAGTATCAAAAGGGGAAAGAAATCTATAAACAGATTTGTGAAAAAGCTATTCAATTAAAAGGTACAATTTCCGCCGAGCATGGAGTGGGCAAATTAAAAACGGAATACTTAATAATGATGTATGGTAGTGAAAATATTAAGAAGATGGCGGAAATAAAAAGAACGCTCGACCCCAATTGGATTCTGGGGAGAGGGACACTGTTCGAGTATAAAAGCATATAAAGAAATGCTGCGCGTATGATTGAAGAGCAATTAACAATTTTCAATTAACAATTAACAATTTAGCAATTCAATAATACAGCACTTAAACAATTCAGATATGAGATAGTATACGGTATGATTATCTTTTTAAAATTTATTCCAATTTTAGACTTCCATCTAAATGACCGCTTTCAACTCCTTTTTCAATATTTTATAACCGGGAATAATTTGACCCACCAGTTTCCAGAATTCTTTAGAATGGTTCAATTCCTTTAAATGACAAAGTTCGTGGATGATGACGTAATCTATAACTTCTTTCCGGTATTTCATCAGTCTGTAATTCAAAGAAATATTCCCTGAAGTAGAGCAGCTTCCCCATCTTGTTCTCTGATTTCTTATTCTGACTCCGGTGAAATTAAAGTTATACCTCCGTGCAAGTACCTGAGTTCTTTCATTCAAATAACTTTTGGCAAGATGCTTTAACCAGCCATTATAAATGAAATTCAAATCTTCACTGGAATCCGACGGGCTTTCAATGAGAAGAATATTTTTATTGAATATGATTTTATGCTTAACGGAAAACAGGTTGTACCTTTGGTTTACCCGAATAGGATCTCCCAGATAAGTAAATTCTTCCTTTACAGGAACAGTTCCAAGATGCTTCAAAATCCATTCTTTCTTTTTAAAAATGAATTTTTCTGCCTCATTAATTTTACATTTTTGCGGGAGCACTACTTCGAGACCTGAGGAAGGGTTTATTTGAAGTCTCAGATATTTTGCTTTTTTACTACACCTTATCTGATATGTTAATTCATTATCATTTATATAAAGCTTAGCGTATCTAATCCTGTCTTTTGCCATCCATTACTCTGTTCAATATTATCTGGTCAATTCCTTCATACTCCTATAAAATAATTTAAAAATTATTTTCTGAATATGCAGTAAAGTTTTTGTACCAGAAGATTTTAATCACTTTGAGATTTTATAAGTGGTCTTCTCTTTACCATCCTGGAGCAGTATCCCGATTTCTTTTAATTCATCTCTTATTTTATCAGCAAGTCTGAAGTTTTTCTCAAGCTTTGCTTCCTGTCTGAGTTTTATGAGCAATTCGATAAGGTCATTCTCCAGTCTGCCGTTACTTTCAGCTTTTAATGAGCTGAAATCAAGTATACCGAGCACTTCAACCGCTGTTTTGTTAAGGAATTCCTTTACATTCTTATAAAATTCTTTATTAATATTTTCATTTTCAGCGATAACACGGTTTACTTCCTTACCGAAATCAAATATTGCAGCTACAGCCCGCGGTGTATTGAAATCATCGTTCATTGATTCTATAAATTCATTCAGGTATTTATCAAAATTGAATTCGGGACTGTTGCTTCCTTCAGAAGTATTTATTTCACGCTCAACCAGCTCGGCAAGATTGTTCAACTTTTCGAGTCCTTTCCGGGTTCCGGCAAGCAAATCTTCCGTGAAATTTAACGGACCGCCGTAATGAGCCTGGGCATACAATAATCTTAATGCTTCTGCAGGATATTTTTCCAAAACCTCCCTTGTTGTAAAAAAATTACCCAGAGATTTTGACATTTTTTCTTCATTGATATTCAGGAATCCAAAGTGTATCCAGTAATTAACAAATTGTTTTCCGTTTGCTCCTTCACTTTGGGCGATCTCATTTTCATGATGCGGAAAGATCAGATCATTACCGCCGGCATGAATATCAAAACTCTCGCCAAGATGCCTGCAGCTCATTGCCGAACATTCTATATGCCAGCCGGGACGACCGTTACCCCATGGACTTTCCCAGTATGGCTCCCCTTCTTTGGCTTTTTTCCAAAGAGAAAAATCGAGAGGATTTTTTTTCTCTTCATTTACTTCAATTCTTGCGCCCGATTCAAGCTCATCAATCTTCTTTCCGCTAAGTTTTCCGTATCCCTTAAATTTTGAGACATCATAAAAAACATTACCTTTTACATTATATGCTATTCCTTTTTTTTCGAGCTTCTCTATCATCGTTATTATATCCTGCATATGTGCCGTAGCTCTCGGATAAATATCAGCTCTTTTTATTTTAAGTTTTTCGATGTCTTCAAAAAAAGAATTTGTATAATGCTCGGCGATTTCACTAGAATCTTTTTTCTGGTCGATTGATTTCTGGATGATCCTATCATCGACATCGGTAATGTTCATAACATATTTAACATTATAACCTTTAAATAAAAGGTACCGCCTGATAATATCCGCCATTACAAATGAACGGGCATTACCGATATGGAAATAATCATAAACGGTTGGTCCGCAAACGTACATCATAACGTTCGGCGGGTCAATCGGTTTGAATTCTTCTTTTCTCTTCGTCAGAGTATTATAGATAATCATATCAGCTTTTTTAAATCCGTACATGAAAAATAAGTATTTTGCAGTTTAATTCCTTCGTACGGATATTGCTACCACAAGCAATCCGAGCATTCCGAGATCTCCATACAATAATGGAGCGAATACAGGTGCAAAAACGAGCATTCGTTCAAGGCTCAATTCACCGGTACCTGCCAGATCGGCGGAGAGATGGAAACCGAATCCCATAACACCAACTACGATGGCGGCGATCATAGTCCAGAAATAAACCATTTCATCCCGTTTAGTCCATTGTTTTGATAAAGCGATCGTCAGAACTACAGAAGTCGCAAACAAACCAAAAACGATAGCAATCATCTTATAAATAGAATAGCCGTACTGAGCATGATCAATTATCGAAGTTAGAGCACTTGCACCGAAGCCGAGTCCTACAAGCCAGAGAAAATGTTTTGCCCTTGAAATGGGAGCGTGGAAAATCCCCAGTCCCGGTACTTCTAAGACTCCTTCCTGCCCTTCCACCTCTTCAGTCACAGCGTACAATCCCAGCAGTGAAATTCCTGCAAAAGCAAGAGGAGCGAGAATCGGTGAACCGAATACTATCCAGGACCAGGTTAAACTGCCTAAAGGATTAAGGATAGCATTAAGGTGGAATGCTGTTCCGATTACACCTACCAGTATTCCTATAACCATCAATATAATATGGATTAAAGCTGCCCATTTTTTAGGAGAGGGCTGAAACGAGATCAGAAAACAGGAAATTGCACCCAGAGGAAAATAAAGAATCGGTATCCATTCATAAACAGGAACAAAATGATTTATCGAATGAGCAAGGGCTACATCCATTCCGGTGAAGAAAAGATTTATACCGACGAAAATCAGCAGCAGACGGTTTTTTTCCATCGGGAGGCGGATGTTGGCAAGATGAAAAATTTCCATGTTATCCATATTATCTTCTCCCTCCACGTTCTCTCAATTCAGCTGCGTCCTCTTTTACTTTGTTAAGCTGTTGAAGCAGCGGGTATACACCATGCCATTGAACAAAATCAGGTCCCTGCATATACGCTCCAAACTTTGCAGTTCTCCCGTAGTAATGCCATAAATCGAATGCATCAAAGCTAATCTGTTTTGCAAACGGTTCAGTTGTAATAATCCCATCTTTTACCAAACCATTAATTATATCCGAAGCTTCCGTAACTTTAGCATTGACGAATACGGTAACACTATCTGCCCTTGAATAAAGGTTATCTACAAATTTAGGCGAATGGCAGTTAATACAAATTGATTTCATTGCATCCCGTCCCTGCACAAAGTTGGATCTGTTACCCGTGACAGCAGCGAACAGAAATTTGGATAATCTATCACCGACATCGTGTGTAGTGCCCTGAATTCCAAAACCGCTCATATGGCAGGTTGCACAGGTTGGTGCAGGCATATCGTCAACTGTTAATCTTCCCGGCTTCTGATCCCAGTTCCAGTTTTCACTCTGAGTCTGATACATAACACCGTGAGCCGATTCTTCATAAATTTCCATCTGGGGATGGTCGGGACCAAGATGGCACTGACCGCAGATTTCCGGTTTTCTTACCTGACCAAGTGAAAATTCATGCCTGAGATGACATTTATTACAGTCACCGATACTTCCATCGGCATTTGGTTTACCGATCGAATGGCAATTCTGACACGCAAGCGGAGTAACCATCGGACCTTCAATATCAAATAAAGAATTTCTGGTGGCAGTCAGAATTCCATTGGGACCCCTGTTTGCTTCAGGAATATTTTCATATATGAATTTTTGCTGGTCAGCTGTGAAGTCAGCCAATCCATTTAATGCTATCCACGCAGGAGCGCTATGGCGGCTGTGCTCGAATTGAGTTGTCTCGGCCAGATGACATCTCCCGCACTGTTTTGGAGTCGGAGTCTTTGTAATAAAAAATCCCTCGTGTTCTTCACCCATCGGATTACTTCTATCAACAACGTGGCAGTCAACGCATTTTATTCCTGATCTTGCCATTGTGCTTCTTGCATACTGGTTAACAATATCCGGAGAAACTCTTTTATGACAGGTTGCGCATTTATCGGCAAGATTTACACTGGTCTGTTTCGTTCCGGGTTCACCACCGGAGGGCAATTGCGTAAAAATATAAATAATCAAAAGAACGATGACCGTAACAACTACTCCTATTACCAGCGTTTTAGGTAATCCGGAAGGCATAATTCTCTCCTTATATTGTGTCAATTATTAATTATCGATAAAGCAGTTGACAATTTTAATTCTTTAAGAATTAAATTTCAATTTTTTCAATAACTCTTTCATATCTTCAGGTAAGTCGGAATCGAAATGCATAAATTGTTTTGTATGGGGATGTTCAAAACCAAGTGTTTTTGCGTGAAGTGCCTGCCGGTTTATAATCTTCAGAAGATTTTCAACCCGGTTCTTCATTTTAGGAAGCGATGAGCCGTAAACTATTTTAGTACCGCCGTAAGTTTCATCACCAAAAACGGGATGGTTTATCGCAGAGAGATGGACCCTTATCTGGTGGGTTCTGCCTGTTTTTAATTTTAATTTTAAAAGAGAAGTAAATTCAAATTCCTCGAGTACTTCATAAAAAGTGATTGCTTCTTTTCCTTCTGTATCGGAAGCGGCAAACTTTTTTCTGTCTGATTTACTCCGGATAATCCTGAAATTTATTTCTCCCTTAGGTTTATCAAAAATCCCCCATACTATTGCCTGGTACTCTCTTTCAATAAGGTGTTTGGAAAACTGAAAGGCAAGTTTAGCGTGTGTCCAGTCATCCTTAGCAACTACAAGAAGTCCGCTGGTATTTTTATCTATCCGGTGCACTATTCCCGGTCTGTCGGGTTCATTCGGGCTGCTCAGTTTTTTAGAGTGATAAAGCAGAGCATTTACGAGGGTTACTGTATAATTAGAATAAGCCGGATGTGCAACCATTCCTGCAGGTTTATTTACGACAAGTAAATATTCATCCTCATAAATTATGTTTAAGGGAATTTCTTCCGGTTCTGCTGATTCCGGATGCGGCTCTACAGGATGTACTGCTTCAATAACATCCCCCGGCTGAACGGGATAACTCGATTTAACGAACTTACCGTTTACAGTTACAAGATTTGCTTCAATTAATTTTTGAATTTTGGACCGGGTGGCGTTTTCAATAGAATTAGTGAGATAGACATCGAGGCGTTCTTTCTTTTTCCCGGGAGGAATTTCAAAGCGGTATTTCTTTTCCCTGATCAGTTTTGTCATCTTCTTTTTTGTTTTCGTGTGATGATTCATTTAAAGAATCACCAGGTGATCCGTTTCCAGATTCAATGGGATCATTGCTTTGAACAATGTCCTTAATTAATTCAGGCGACTGCAATTCAATTTTTTCGTCTGCCGCAGAATTTTTTCTATAAAATATTATCAGAATAAGCACACCTATTGTAACGGTGGCATCCGCAATATTAAATATGGGCCATCTGTCGTAGTTTCTTCCGAAGAGAGAAAAATCAAAAAAATCAAAATCGAGAAAGTCGACAACTTTCCCGTAAAAAACAGGAGCGTACCCATAAAAGATTCCGTAGAACATCCGGTCAATAAGATTACCGAGAGCACCTCCCAGAATAAAAGCAAGTGCCAGACGTAAAGTAAATCTTTGATTTCTTACAATGTAAATATAAATCAGTAGACCAATGCTTGCGGCAAGCGAAAAAATTGAAATCCAGAACTTAAAATCCAACCCCGGATCAACGCCGAATGCCATCCCGGGATTTTCGATGAATGTTATCCTAAAAAAATTCCCTATAACAGGGATTTTTTCTCCTTCGTACATTCCGGTATATTTGAAGTGGATAAAAGGAATTGAGAACCCTTTTACAAGAAGTTTAGTAGCCTGATCTGCAAATACAACAAAAAACGAGACAAATAATATCCTCAACTTATTCCTTATCTTTTACCAAAAAATTTTCCAGGCTGGTGCCAAGTATTTCTTTCTCCTTATTACTTTTTCTTATAGTAAAAAGCAGACTGATCATTCCGGCAGTCACTGCAAGGTCAGCTATATTAAAAACATAATCACCGACAGTACTTCTGAATAAATAAATATTAAATAAATGGAGGTTAAAAAAATCAACAACTTTTCCATAGAATAAAGGAGCATAATGATAAAAGATTCCATAGAATACACGATCAATCAGGTTACCAACTGCTCCTCCGAGTATCAAAGCAATTGATAATCTCAAACCAAAACTTTTATTTCTTATTTTTAAAAAGAAGATAAGTAAGCCAATGCTTGCTGCCAATGTAAAAATTGAAAGCAGCAGTTTAAAATCGGGACCAAAATTTATTCCGAATGCGATCCCCGGATTTTCAAGTAATGTAAGAGTAAAGAGATTTCCAATAACAGGAATCTTTTCCCCCGGCAATAATCCGGTTAAATGTATAGCGGGGATACCCTTAACAAGCAATTTGGAAATTTGATCTGCTGCGACTATAATCGCTGAAACAAATAACAATCTCAATTCCACACCTTATCTGATTTCTGTAACATCAACGTCATCCGATATCCGATTATCTTTTTTCCTGTCTTTGCTTAATCGGCACACATAACTGACTATGCGGTACCGCCTCCAATCTTTCTTTAGGAATCAGGGGACAGGTTTCGCACAAGTGCTGCGGTTCCTCTATACACTCAATACATATCCCATAAGTTCCTGTTTCAATTCTTTTAAGTGCATCTTCAAGGTAACCAAGAAATTTATTCTCTCTCTGGGCATACAAGAAAGTCTTTTCTCTCTCCATTGCATCCGTTCCCTGTTCCGCCATATGCAGTGAATAAGGAGAATTTTCATTTATATATTCACCGGTTGTCGGATCCAGCATCTGCTCCTTCAGGTTCTGCAGCTGTTCAACGATCTCATCACGTTTAGCAAGAATTATCTGTTTAAAATGTTCAAGATCTTTTTTACTGTAACCTTTGATTTTCTGCATCGCTTTCGCGCGTGCTTCAGCCTGTTTCTCAGCAAGGGAAACTTCAGGCTGCTTAATCACCTCTGCTTTTTTTATAATCTTCTTTCCCGGCAGAGCAATCTTTATCTTTTTTTCTTTAACCTTAACGGGAGTTTTCAGTTTCGTGGTTTTCTTCGTCACAGTTGTACCTTTCGTTCTACCAGCAGTTGCTGTTTTCTTTTTCGCAGGTTGTTTTTTAGCAATTGTCTTTTTTGAATATGATTTACCGGCAGCAACGGCTGCTTTCTTTACTCTGATCTTCTTTTTTGCTTCAGAGGATTTTCTTTTCACAATTTTAGCAATTTTTTTTGAAGAAGACTTCTTCGTACCAGATTTCTTAGCCATGGCTCACTCCTTAATTATTTAACCTTTGTAATCCGGATGGAGCATGCATACTCCCCGATATTCCAATTTTGCCCGGTATTGCCGTTAATTAGATCCTTTTGGATCAGCTCCCGGGCAAGTGTTTCATTTGAAATATAATCCTTAAAAGCATTTACTGCATCAATCAGCTTTTCGCTTCCATTAAATTCTATTTTGATTTTATCAGTTACCTCAAAGCCCGAATCTTTTCTCATGTTCTGAACCCTATTGACGAATTCCCGTGCAAAACCCTCTGAAATCAGATTATTATCAAGTTCGATATCAATTGCAACAGTTACACCTTCTTCACTCTCAACAAGCCATCCTTTAATCTCAGTGCTGATAATATCAACATCTTCTTTACTTAGAGAAAAAGTTTCATTGTTTAATTCAATTTTAACTTCTTCACCCCTCTCAATTTGAGCAATTTGTAAGTTATTAAATTCTTTTACCTTCGCAGCTATCTTATTGGCATTCTTACCAAATTTTGGACCAATCGATTTGAAATTAGGCCTGGCAGTTTTATTCACTATATCCGCATCATTTTTAAGTACGACCAGCTCTTTAATATTTACTTCTTCCAGTATAACTTCCTTCATTTCTTCCAGAGCAGCTCGCTTGGAACTATCAACTACAACCATAATTTTTCTAAGCGGCTGTCTTACCTTCAGGTTATTCTTTGCTCTCATCGCTCTTGTAAGGTATACAACCTTTTGAGCCACATCCATTTTCTCCTCAAGTTCCTTACTCCTGTATGTCACTTCGGGGAAGCGGGACAAGTGGACCGATTCAAATTCTTCCTTCCCTGTAATCGAATTCAGATTTCTATATATTTCTTCCGAAACAAATGGAGCAAAGGGGGAAGTTAATTTTGAAACTGTTATCAGGCATTCATACAGAGTCTGATAAGCAGAAAGTTTATTCCTGTTCATCTCAGATTTCCAGAAGCGTCTTCTTGATCTTCTTACATACCAGTTGGAAAGCTAATCAATCATAAAAGAAGCAACTGCTCTCGAAGCTTTAGTAACATCATATTCATCCATAAATGATTGATAATCAGCCACAAGGGATCCGAGAACTGAAATTATCCATCTGTCGATTTCAGATCTTTCATCATACGGAACAAGATTCTCTTTATGGGTAAACTTATCAATATTGGAATAGAGAGCAAAGAAAGCATAGGTATTCATCAATGTTCCGAAAAACTTTCTCTGAGCTTCAACCAATCCGTCTTCATCAAATAGAGTAGGTCTCCACGGCGGACTATTCGTTACCAGATACCAGCGTGTGGCATCAGCACCGTATTTATCGAAAAGGACGAAAGGATCGACTGAATTTCCTTTCGTCTTTGACATCTTCATACCATTCTTATCAAGTATAAGCTCATTTACAATTACATTCTTATATGCCACACTATCGAACAGCATGGTAGCAATTGCGTGCAGAGTATAAAACCAGCCGCGTGTCTGATCAATTCCTTCACAGATGAAATCCGCAGGGAAATATTTTTTCTCAAACAGCTCTTTATTTTCAAACGGATAATGATACTGCGCAAAAGGCATTGAGCCGGAGTCGAACCATACATCAATTAATTCAGGCGTTCTTCTGTAAATCCTGCCGTTTTTTTCAAATAATATTTTATCGACAAAAGGTTTATGAAGATCAATATTTTCTATTTCACTTACAGGAATTCTTTTTCCATTTTCCTCGATGAATCCTTTTTTCAATTCTTCAATACTGCCAACCGCAAAAGTATCACCGTCACTAACCCAAATCGGGAGAGGTGTTGCCCAGAAGCGGTCGCGTGAAAGAGCCCAGTCTTTATTCTCCTCGAGCCAGTTGCCGAATCTTCCTGAGCCTACCTCGGGGGGCTGCCAATTAATGGTTCTATTCAGTTCAACCATTCTATCGGAGAGTGAAGTGGTTCTGATGAACCATGATTCCCTTGCATAATAAATAACAGGAACATTCTCGTTCCGCCAGCTGAAAGGATAAGAGTGAACGATAGTTTCCTTCCTGTAAAGTTTCCCTTCTTCTTTTAATTTCCTGATGATTCCTGCATCCGCGTCTTTAACAAATTCACCTTTAAAATCGGTAACTTCATCTGTAAACAAGCCGCCGCGGGTAACAGGCTGCACCATAGGAAGATCATATTTCTTAGACACTTCATAATCATCGGCACCAAAGGCAGGGGCAATATGCACTATTCCAGAACCATCTTCCGTGCTTACAAAGTCGCCGGTAACTACATAGAATGCTTTCTTATCCACTTTAACATAAGGAAGGAGCTGCTCATACCGGATATTTTCCAGTTTACTTCCTTTAAACTCCTCAATGATTTCATAATCACCATCAATTACACTTAATCTTTCTTTCGCGAGAATTAACTGTTTTTCCTTATTCTTAATTTTAACATAATCTATATTTGGACCGACAGCCAGAGCGACGTTTGAAATTAAAGTCCACGGAGTAGTTGTCCATACCAGGAAATAATCATCGGAATCTTTGACTTTAAACAATATATATACTGAAGGATCCTTAGTTTCCCTATAGCCGAGTGCCAGCTCGTGGGAGGATAATACCGTTTCTGATTTGGGATCCTGGGGGACAATTTTATAATCTTTATAAATAAGACCTTTATCGAATAAAGTTTTTAGTGCCCACCAGACCGATTCGATATAATCATTTGTGAGGGTAATATATGCGGCATTCAGATCTATCCAGTAACCCATTCTCCGGGTCATCTTTTCCCAAAGGTCAAGATAAGTGAAAACCGATTCGCGGCAAGCCTGGTTATATTTTTCTATTCCGTACTCTACTACTTCACTTTTATGTTTTATACCGAGTTTCTTTTCAACTTCTATCTCAACCGGAAGTCCGTGTGTATCCCATCCCCCTTTTCTTTCGACTCTATATCCCTGCAAAGTTTTATAACGACAGACCAGGTCTTTCAATGTACGCGATATTACATGATGAATTCCGGGTTTCCCGTTAGCGGTTGGCGGTCCCTCATAGAAGGTAAATGATTTTGATTTATCTCTGGAAGCGACGCTCTTTTCAAAAATTCTATTCTTCTCCCAGAACTCAAGTATATTTTGCTCAATTTCAAGATAATCGATTTTATCGGAGTATTCTTTAAACATTTACTTTCAGGATTCCTCGTATCTTTTTAACAATTCCCGTTCGGTTTGTATGAATTCTCTTAATTCTCTTTCTATACGTTCCTTTTTCAGAACAATGTTTTTCGACAAAATTTCCGCATCATTAACAATCTTTTCTGCTTTGACTTTTGCCTCGCGAAGTTCAAGCTCTGCTTCCTTACGTGCATCCTGCAGCTGCTGCTCATAGGTTTTCAGCTTTTCCTCCAGCACGGTAGCTTCCCTCTCGCGGTGGAGCACTTCATCTATCGCCATTCCGAAGAGTGCCATTGAACCCAGAGTAATATTTCTTAAACTATACAGGATAAGATTTTCAGTCAGTAATTCGTTTGCCGAAAAATAATCCCTGAAAAAGGATATGAGCAGTATACTCAAAACCGTAACAGCAATTATAATTGAAAAGTCGACTTTACCGCCGAGATGCCATCCAAAGTTTTTATTCATATAGTAGCCGCAGGCAAAACACAGCAATGAAATGACGAACCAGACGGCGAAATCATTTCCGCCGAAAGTAAAGATTCCTGTATTCATAAAATTTGAAGCAAACATAAGCACACCAAGCAATACTGGTGTAGCATACTGATGGGAAGGTCTTTTAGTCATTTCAGTTTTTTTATAACCTCTTTCATTATTAAGGTCATTTTAGGTTCTGCGTTCATTGCCGTGGATATTATTTCATCAACATTAACCGGTTTAAGCGAATCGGGGAAGCACTCATCTGTAACTATACTTATTCCAAGAACTTTCATTCCCATATGATTCGCGACTATATCTTCGGGGATTGTTGACATTCCCACAACATCGGCTCCTGTCGATCTTAAAAATCTATACTCGGCACGTGTTTCAAGGTTAGGACCCGGTACGGCGACGTACACACCTTTCTGAATTTTTATTTTGTTTTCAACTGCAATTGATTCAGCCAGGTTTATCAATTCATTATTATAAGGCTCACTCATATCAGGAAAACGCGGACCAAGATCATCTTCATTTTTACCTATCAGCGGATTATCACCAAGCAGATTTATATGGTCAGCCATCAGCATAATATCACCGCGGCGGTACTGAGAATTCATTCCACCGCAGGCATTTGAAACGAGCAGTGTATGAACGCCGATAAACTTCATTACACGTACAGGGTAGGTTATCTGCTGCATGGTGTAACCTTCATAATAATGGAAACGTCCCTGCATTGCTACAACATTCTTACCGTTAATGCTTCCGAAAATCAATTTCCCCTCGTGTGATTCTACAGTTGACAGGGGGAAATGCGGTAGTTCGGAGTAACTGATCTGGTGAGTAATTTTTATTTCTTTTACCAGTCCCCCGAGTCCTGTTCCCAGTATTATTCCGATCGGGTAATTTTCTTTTGTTATCTTCCTGATTACTTCAAGGGTTTCATTTATTTTATTTATCAGGTCACTCATTTCAAAGTATCTTATTTACAATATCGTCGACATCGATATCAACTTTTCCGGGTTGTTCAGGCTTTTTGACAGCGGGGGTTTCCTCTCCGGCATCTTTTACCTGCAGTTCGAACAAGTTTGCCTGGGAATCTATCATTGCCTTCAATTTTGAAATAATAAGGTTCCGTTCCTCTCTCAGTTTTATCACGGCATCCCTGATCTCGTCAGCATTTTCACGAGCTTTTTCAAGTATCTGGTTAGCCTTCAATTCAGCTTCTTTCACCATCAGGTTTGTTTGTTTTTTGACAGACTCAATTGCTCTTGATGAAGATTCCTGTGCTTTAAGCAGCGTATCCTGCAGATTCTTTTCGATCCGTTTGAATTCTATAAGCTGTACATTCGCATTTTCAAGCTGTTCTTTAATTTTATCATTTTCTTTCTGAATCTCATCAATATCATTGGCGAGCTTTTCCAGGAAAGCCTGCACTTCCTCAGGATCATATCCCCGGAAGGATTTATTAAATTCCTGTCTCTTTATATTGATGGGGGAGATTTTCATGATGCCTCCCGGTCTTTTGTACCCGGGATTTGCCGGGTTCTTTCGCCGAAAATTGCCGAACCTATTCTCAGCATAGTTGCCCCCTCTTCTATCGCAATTTCAAAATCGGATGTCATTCCCATTGACAATTCTTTCAGATTAAAACCTTTTGAATTTAAGTTATCTCTTAATTTACGCAATTGTCTGAAACTTTGCCTGATTATTGTAATGTCATCTGTTAAAGGAGCTATAGTCATCAACCCGGCCGATTCAATATTTGCGCAATCCTCACAGAAACGGGCAAGCTCCAAAAGCTCCTCTACATTCCCGACACCGGATTTTGATTCTTCATAGGAAGTTTTTACCTGCAGAAGAATCTTCTGGATCTTGTTATTATCGGCAGCATATTTATTTATTTCAGAGGCAAGCTGAATGGAGTCTACCGAATGGATAAAACCCGCTGCCGGAACAACGTACCTGACCTTATTTCGCTGCAGATGCCCTATAAAATGCCAGGTTACTTTATCACCCAGCCTGCTGTACTTCGCCGAGAATTCCTGTGCTTTATTCTCACCGAAATCACTTATGCCTTCTTTAAAAGCTTCCGATATAAAATCGACGCTGTGAGTCTTTGAAACAGCAATCAGCTTTATCCCGCTGCTGTTCCTTTTAACTTCGAAGCATTTACTTTCAATCCGTTGACGCAGCGATTTTATATTTTCGGCAATCATGACAAAATTAAGAGTGGGAATGTATCCTTTTTTTCAGGAAAAATCAACGATATTTAAGTAATATCAGACTTTTTATAAGTATTATTTTCAGAATCCTTTATTATAAAAATAATAAGGAATAAGTCAAAGAAATAAGATTTAATAAAACCGGAATTTCATTCGACCCCGGAACGGAGTTTTACAGGTGCAGTGCACTCACGGTACAAAACTTAATCGTTAGTGTAAAACTGTGATCTGCCTCGTCGGCAGACAGGCAGCCAAGGGTAAAAGAAGAAGATAAAAGATGACCCGTCAATACTGCCGGGTAAAAAGGAAAAAGAATCAAGAAAGTGAAGAGAAAGATCAAAGGAAAAAGTAAAAAAGTACCCGGTAATTTGGAGATTTATTTCTTTTTGCCCAATTATAAATCATCTACGAAGATTTATTCTATCAGGGGAAGATTAAGT
>Ga0153915_10000309_pt1 | contig 44626 bp, 45 predicted proteins | sample Opewatmetagenome_2_FD_107003 | JGI IMG/M metagenome (GOLD analysis project Ga0153915, IMG submission 107003) | Freshwater wetland microbial communities from Ohio, USA - Open water 3 Core 3 Depth 3 metaG | ecosystem: Environmental > Aquatic > Freshwater > Wetlands | place: USA: Ohio, Lake Erie...
GGCGCGGTGGACTGCGGGGTCCGTTTGGCGGCGACCGACGCCTGAGCCGTGATGTGCCCGGCGATGTCGTCGCCGAACAGTTCGCTTGCGGCACGCCATTCCGCCATCGACAACGAGTCGAACTCGCGGCGTTCAGCGACAAGCTTTCTGACGAGCGCGCCTGTCACCTCGTGCGCGCGTCGGAACGGGAGCCCGCGGCGGACCAGGTAGTCGGCGACGTCGGTCGCAAGCAGCATCCCCGTCGCCGCCGCCGCCGCTTCCGCACGGTTGAGCGCAAGTCCGTCGACAATCGCGCGGACCGCGGCGAGGCAGCCGCCGAGCGTGTCGTCCGCGTCGAAGATCGCTTCCTTGTCTTCCTGAAGATCCTTGTTGTAGCCGCTCGGCAGGCCTTTCATCGCCGTCAGCAGCGCCATCAGGTGGCCGACGTTGCGGCCGGCCTTGCCGCGCACCAGCTCGAGCGGATCGGGATTCTTCTTCTGCGGCATCATGCTGCTGCCGGTGCTGAGCGCGTCGGACAGCTCGAAGAACCGATGGCCTTCGCCGCACAGGATGATCAAATCCTCGGCCAGCCGGCTCAGATGAATCATCGTCATCGCGCAGGCGTAGTGAAACGTCGCCGCGAAGTCGCGATCCGACGAGGCATCGATGCTGTTGGCGACGACGCGCGAGAAGCCGAGATCCTGTGCGAGCACGTTGACGTCGATGTCGTAGCTCGTGCCCGCGATGGCGCCCGAACCCAGCGTCAGCGCGTCGGCTTCGGCGCGCGCGGCGGCGAGACGCTCGTGGTCGCGGCGGAGTCCGGCGACGTGCGCGAGAAAGAAATGCGCGACGAGCACCGGCTGCGCGGCCCGGAAGTGGGTGAATGCCGGCATCAACGCCTCACCGGCTGACGCCGCCTGGGCGGCAAGCGAGGAGACGACGGCGGCGACGCCCCGCTGCAGGACGGGAATCCGCCTCATCAGATACAGCCGGAGATCGAGCGACACCTGCTCGTTTCGGGAACGGCCGGTGTGCAGCCGGCGCCCGGCGTCGCCGACGCGCTCGACGAGCATGCGCTCGACGAAGCTGTGCACGTCCTCGTCGTCTCCGTTGACGAAGGGCGGATCCGATCGGCCGCGCTCGCGGATGTCCTTCAGCGCCTTTTCGATCTGGTCGGCCTCGCCGTGCGGGAGGACGCCTGCGCGCGCGAGGGCGCGCGCCCACGCGATGCTGCCGGTGACGTCTTCGTCAAACAGCCGGCGATCGAAGCGGAATGATTTCCCGAACTCGAACGCCGCGGGATCGGGCGCGGCGTCAAAACGTCCAGACCAGAGAGTTGTCATGTGGAGTACAGCGCAAACGGCGACTTCCGGCCAACGACACGGCAGTCGCCTTTGAACAGTTTCATGCGAATGACACCGGTGACGCGCTCCTGGACCTTGTCGATGAACGCGTCGAGGGCCTCGCGAAGCGGCGCGAACCAGAGGCCATTGTAAATGGTGTCCGCGTACTGCAGGCTGACGGCCCGCGAAAATCGATCGACGCCGGTCGTGACCACCATCTTCTGCAGTTCCTTGTGCGCCGCGTGGAGCACGACGGCGGCCGGCGCTTCGTAGATTTCGCGTGTCTTGACGCCGGCCAGGCGGTTTTCGACCATGTCGATCCGGCCGACGCCATGCGCGCCGGCGATGATGCCAAGGCTGCTGATTAGCTCGAGGATCGGCATCTCGACGCCGTTGATCGCCACCGGCGTGCCGCTGTCGAAGGAGATCTCGACATACGCGGCCTCGTTGGGACACTCCGCCGGGGCCCTGGTCAGCGTGTAGACCTCCTCGGGCGCCTCGGTCCAGGGATCTTCCAGCACGCCGTACTGGATCGCGCGGCCCCAGAGGTTGGCGTCGACGCTGTACGGGCTCTCACCGGCCGGCACGGCGATCCCACGCGCGCGCGCGTACTCCGCTTCTTCCGCCGCGGTCATGTCCATTTCGTGCACCGGCGCCAGGACCTTCAGATCCGGGTTCAGCGCGTGCACGGCCGCGTCGAGCCGGATCTGATCGTTGCCTTCGGCCGTGCCGCCGTGCGCGACGGCGGTCGCCTGCTCGATTGCGGCGACATCGACGAGCTTCTTCGCGATGAGCGGACGGCCGAGCGATGTCGCCATCGGATAGCGATCTTCGTAGACGGCGTCGGCCTTCAGGGCCCGGACGATGAAGTTCGCGGCGAACTCGTCGCGGACGTCGAGTACATGCGCGCGGACGGCGCCGGCCGCCAGGGCGCGGTCGCGGACCTCCTCGAGCACGCGCCCCTGCCCCAGATCGAGCGTGACGGTGACGACCTCGGCGCCGTGGCGCTCCTTCAGCCAGGGAATCGCCACCGACGTGTCGAGCCCGCCGGTGAACGCAAGCATGATGCGCTCCACGTCACTCTTCCGTGTACTTTTCGAGCCGCTTGACGAGCGCCGCGGCACGCTTGCTGTCGCGCGCGATGACGAGAATCGTATCGTCGCCGGCGATGGTGCCCACGGCCTCGTGCAGTTGCGCGCGATCGAGCGCTTCGGCCAGCGCCTGCGCCTGGCCGCGGCCGGTGCGGAGCACGATGAGCTGCTGGACGCGCTCGGCGCGGCGGAGAAACGACGAGGCGGCGCGCTCGAGCGCCGCCAGGGCCAGCTCCGGACTCGTCGCATCCATGCCCGGCCGCTGATAGGCGCCATCGCCGGCGCGCTTCACGAGGCCGAGGTCGGCGATGTCGCGCGAAATCGTCGCCTGCGTGGCGTCGAAGCCGCGCTGGCGCAGCCGGCGGCGCAGCTCCTCCTGGCTGTGGAGCGCTTCACGGTCGATCACTTCGAGGATGACGGCCTGACGTCGCGATTTCATGGAAGGTGCGGCCCGGCCAGAATACACGATCTGGCTTCACGGCTGCCATGAGTATTCATCGATTTTTGTTGATTCTGCCGCTGTTAGTCTGTATAAATATTCCTTCCGATGCATACGGCCGTACAGCCTCGTGCCGCCCAGAAGGGCGGCGGCGCCGCGAAAGCCATCCGGGTGGCCGTCGCCGGAGCCACCGGATATACAGGGCAGGAGCTGCTGCGCATTCTGTCGCGGCATCCCGCGGTGACGATCACGGCCGCGACCTCCTCCGGCGCCACGGCCGCGCGCAGGCTGCCGGCGCTCGCGCACATCTTCACGGGCGAAATCACGCCCCTCGATCCGCCATCGCTCGCGCAGGACGCCGACCTCGCGTTCCTCGCGCTCCCCGACAAGGCCGCGGCCGGACTGGCGCCCATGCTGGTCGAGGCGGGCGTCCGCGTCATCGATCTGTCCGGCGCGTTCCGGCTGCGCGACCAGGCGCTGCGCGCGCGCTGGTATCCGGAAACGCACGCGCTTCCGGAGGGCCTCGCCTACGGCCTCACCGAGCTCGAACGGCCGTCCGTCGAAGGCGCGCGGATGGTGGCCAACCCTGGCTGCTATCCAACCGCCACGCTGCTGGCGCTCCGGCCCCTCATGTCGGCCGGTCTCATCGCACAAGGCGCCGACATCGTCGTCGACGCGAAGTCGGGCGTGTCGGGCGCCGGCAAGACGCCATCCGAGCGGACGCACTTCTCGGAAGTGCACGGCAGCGTCGCTGCGTATGGCGTCTTCGGCCACCGGCATGGCGCGGAGATCGAGCAGGGCGCGGGTTGTCAGGTCAACTTCGTGCCGCATCTCATGCCGCTCGACCGAGGCATCCTGTCGACCATCTACGTCCGCGTCGCGCCGGGCACGACGGAAGAAGCGCTGGCGTCGGTCTACGAGCGGACGTACGGCGGCGAGCCGTTCGTGCGGCTGACGGGCGCTGCCCTGCCTGAAATCAAACACGTGGCGCACACGAATTTCTGCGACATCGGGTGGCGCGTCGACCCGTCGGGCCGCGCCGTGCTGGTGTCGGTGATCGACAATCTGCTCAAGGGCGCGTCGGGACAGGCCGTCCAGAACATGAACGTGATGCTCGGCCTTGACCAGACCACCGGCCTGCTGTGACGGCGCCGGTCGTCCTGAAATTCGGCGGGGAGCTGCTCGAGGATTCGGTCCGGATGAATGCCGTGGTCGCCTCGATTGCGCACATCGCGGCCGCCGGCACGCCGATCGCGATCGTGCACGGCGGCGGCAAAGAGATTGACGCGGCGCTGAAGAGCGCGGGCATCGAGAAGCGGCAGGTCGAAGGCCTGCGCATCACCGATGAGCCGACACTCGAGGTCGTCGTCTCGGTGCTGGCGGGCATCGTGAACACACGATTCGTCGCGGCGCTGTCCGCCGCGGGCGTCGCGGCGGTCGGGCTGACGGGCGCGGACGGCGGATGCGGACTGGCGGAGGTCGCGCCGCCGCACAAGACGGTCGACGGCCGGTCGGTGGAGCTGGGGCGCGTCGGCGTGCCGGACCGCAAGTCCGACACGCGCGTGCTGCGGACGCTGCTGAAGGACGGCTTCGTCCCCGTCATGTGCAGCATCGGCATGACGAAGGACGGCCACCTGCTCAACGTGAACGCCGACACGATGGCGGGACACCTGGCGGGTGCGCTGCGTGCGCGCCGCCTCGTCATCGCCGGGTCGACGGCGGGCGTGCTGGACGATGCCGGCAGGACGATGGCGCTGCTCGATCCGGCCGCGATTGCGATGCTGGTGAGCGGCGGAACGGCGACGGCGGGGATGATTGCGAAGCTCCGCGCCTGCGAAGACGCGCTCGCCGGCGGCGTCGACGATGTGGTCATCGTGGATGGCCGCGATCGAGAGGCGCTGTCCGCGACAGCCGCCGGCGCGGTGCCGGCGTCGGCGACGCGCATTGTGGCAACGGTAGGAACACGATCATGACGACGACTTCCGTGTCAGCGTTCGAAGAAATTCAGGCCCGGGAAGCCAGGCACGTCCTGCAGACGTACCGCCGCAACCCGATCAGCTTCGTGCGCGGCCAGGGCGTCCGGCTGTTCGACTCGGACGGCCGTGAGTACTTCGACCTGCTGTCAGGCATCGGCGTGGCGTCGCTCGGCCACGCGCACCCGGGCATCGCGCGCGCGATTGCCGACCAGGCGACACAGCTGCTCCACACGTCGAATCTGTTCTTTCATCCGCTGCAGGGGCAGGTCGCCGAGCGGCTGGCGGCGCTGTCCGGGCTGCAGCGGACGTTTTTCTGCAACAGCGGCGCGGAAGCCGTCGAGGCGTGCCTGAAGTTCGCGCGCCGGTACTGGTACACGAAGGGCGAGCCGAGAGCCGAGTTCATCGCGCTCGAAGAGTCGTTCCACGGCCGCACCTTCGGCGCGCTGTCGGTGACCTCGGACGAGCACTACCGCGCGCCGTTCGAGCCGCTGCTGCCGGGCGTCAAGTTCGTGCCGGTCAACGATCCCGCGGCCCTGCTTGCGGCGGTGTCGACGAAAACCGGCGCCATCATCGTCGAGCCGATTCAGGGTGAAGGCGGCGTCCGGCCGCTCACGCCGGCGTTTGCCGCCGCGATCACCGAAGCGTGCGCGAAATCCGGCGCGCTGCTGATTGCCGACGAAGTGCAGGGCGGGCTGGGCCGCACGGGGGTTCCCTTCCACTTCGCGACGCTCGGTCTCAAACCGCATGTCGTGTCGCTTGGCAAGGCGCTCGGCGCCGGCGTGCCGATTGGCGCCGCGCTCATCAGCGAGGACGTCGCGAAGACGATTTCGTACGGCGATCACGGCAGCACGTACGGCGGCAACCTGCTGGCGTGCCGCGCCGCACTCACCTTCCTCACCGAACTGGTCGAAGGCGGGGTGATGGACAACGTCACGCGCGTCGGCAAAGTGTTCGACGAACGGCTGCACGCGCTCGCGAAGAAACATCCGGCGTTGATTAAAGAGGTGCGGGGGCTCGGCCTGATCTGGGGCCTCGACCTGACACGCGACGCGGGTCCGGTCGTGCCGGCCGGCCTCGCAAGCGGCGTCATCGTGAACCGGACGGCGGAGACGGTCGTGCGTCTGCTGCCGCCGCTCAACATCACCGAAGCCGAAGCGAACGAAGCGATCAACCGGCTGGATGCGGCGCTCGCGGCCGCGGGAGCTGCCTCATGACTCGAGGAAAGCTGACCATCAGGCGGGCCGAGGAGAAACAGGCGCCGGCGCTGCACGCGCTGATCATGGCCAACCTGGAAGAGGGCCGCCTGCTGCCGCGGACGCTCGAGGAAATCTCGGCCCATGCCGGCCGCTTCACGATCGTGATGCGCGGGCGGAAGGTCATCGGCTGCGCCGAGCTGGCGCCGCTCAGCCCGCAGGTCGCCGAAGTCCGCTCGCTCGCCGTCGACGCGAAAGAGCGCGGCAATGGCGTCGGCACGATGCTCGTGGACGAACTGCGACAGCGCGCCCACGACCAGGGCTTCGACAAGCTGTCCGCGTTCACGCACGCGCCGGGCTATTTCAGCCAGATGGGCTTCTCGATCGTGCCGCACGTCTGGATGCAGGAAAAGATCTTCACCGACTGCGTGAAGTGCCCGCTCTTCCGCCGCTGCGGCCAGTACGCGATGGTCGCCCCCCTCGACGCGCCGTCGGCTGCCGAACAGCCGCACATGATCGCCGTCGCGCGCCACGCATGACCGCGCCTCTGGGCACGACGGCCAGCACGGCGACCGGCGGCGTCGCGACGGCACGGGGATTCCGCGCCGCGGGCATCAGCGCCGGCATCAAGGCCAGCGGAAATCCCGACCTCGCGCTCATCGTGTCGGACGTGCCCGCCACGGCCGCCGCGGTCTTCACCCTCAACAAGGCGCAGGCCGCGCCGGTGGTCGTCTCGAAGGAACATCTCGCCAAATCCGGCGGCGTGGTGCGGGCGATTGTCGTCAACAGCGGCTGCGCGAACGCGTGCACGGGCGACGCGGGTATGACGGCGGCGCGCGAGATGGCCGCTGAAACGGCGCGGCTCGTCGGCTGCGCCCCCGACCAGGTGCTCGTGGCGTCGACGGGAGTGATCGGCGTCGGCCTGCCGATGGACAAGGTCAGGAGCGGGCTGCCACACGCCTTCGCGGCGCTCGCCAGCACTCACGGTCCGCAGGCCGCGCGCGCCATCATGACGACCGATCCATTCCCGAAGGAAGCGTCGGTCACGGTGACCATCGGCGGCAAATCCGTGACCATCGGCGGCATGGCCAAAGGCTCGGGGATGATCGAGCCGATGATGGCGACGATGCTCGGGTTCGTGACGACGGATGCGAAGGTGGCGCAGCCGGTGCTGCACCGGGCGCTCGTCGAGGTCGTCAACGACACGTTCAACGCCATCACGGTCGACGGCGAATGCTCGACCAACGACACGGTGATGCTGCTGGCGAACGGCCAGAGCGGCGTCAGCGTCGGCGATGCCGAGTACGCCGAGTTCGTCCGGGGCCTGCGCGCCGTCTGCCTCGAGCTTGCGCTCGGCATCGTTCGCGGTGGCGAAGGCGCGACCAAGCTCGTCACCATCACCGTCTCGGGGGCGGCGTCGGCCGCCGATGCGCGAAAGGCCGCAAAAGCCATTGCGAACTCCCCGCTCGTCAAGACGGCGATTCACGGCGGCGATCCCAACTGGGGCCGGCTCATTGCGGTCGCCGGCCGCGCGGGCGTCGGGTTCGAGCTTCAGCGCGCGAAAGTGACGATCGGATCGATCGTGCTTTTCGAGCACGGACGGCCGTATGATGACCGCGCACCGCAGGCCGCGGAATATCTGACGGGCAAGGACCTGGCGGTCGCGGTGGACCTCGGCGCCGGCCAGGCGACGTCCACGGTGTGGACATGCGACCTGTCGGCCGAGTACGTGAAGATAAACGCCGAGTACCGGACATAGTCGTCGATCGTCATTCATCCTTATGCCAGGCGCGACGAGCACTCGAAAAGACTTCCTCTCCATTCTCGACTTCGACGCGACCGATCTCGAGCGCTGCCTGCAGCTCTCCACGAGGCTGAAGGCGGAGCGGTCGCTCGGAAGGCAGGCGCCCACCGCGGACGCGATCGACGGGCGTCATGTCGCGCTGCTGTTCGAGAAGCCGTCGCTCCGGACGCGGTCCACGTTCGAAATCGCCGTGCGCGAGCTGGGCGGCCACGTGATGGCGCTGCAGTCCGACGTCGCGCTCGGCGGACGCGAGCCGGTCGAGGACGTCGCGCGCAACCTCGAACGCTGGGTCGACGGCGTCGTCATCCGGACGTTTTCGCAGAAGACGCTCGAGCAGTTTGCGAAGTCGGCGCCGCGGCTGCATGTCATCAACGCGCTGACGGACGAGCAGCATCCCTGCCAGGCCATCGCGGATTTTCTGACGCTGCAGGAGCGCTGGGGATCGGTCCGCGGACGGACGATCGCGTTCATCGGCGACGGCAACAACGTCGCCGCCTCGGTTGCGCACGCGGGGGCGATGCTCGGCGTCAACGTGCACGTCGCGAGCCCGGACGGCTACCAGCTTCCACACACGGTCGTACAGCAGGCGACGGGCGTCGCCAGGCACGGCGCGAGGCTCCGGCTCTTCAGCGACGCCGCGGACGCGGTCGCGGGCGCCGACGCCGTCTACACGGACACGTGGACGTCGATGGGCCAGGAAGCCCAGGCCGATGTCCGCCGCGCGACGTTCGCGCGCTATCAGGTCAACGATGCGCTGATGTCGCAGGCGCGGCCCGATGCGCTGTTCATGCACTGCCTTCCGGCGCATCGCGGCGAAGAAGTGACCGCCGAGGTGTTCGAGTCGCCGGCGGCAGTCGTGTTCGATCAGGCCGAGAATCGCCTCCACTGCCAGAAGGCGCTGTTGCTGATGCTGCTCGCTCCGGGCCGCGTATAATCGCGCCCGACCGATGAGCCAACAGGCGCCGTGGCTGGGGCACTACGACCCCGGCGTCCCACCCACGCTTTCGCCTTATCCCGGCCGCACGCTGCCCGACTACGTCTCCGAGTCGGCGACACGCGATCCGAATCATCCGGCGATTCTTTTCAAGGGATCGACGATGACGTACGGAGCGCTCGAGCGCCTGAGCAACGCCTGTGCAGCGGCGTTCCTGGAGCTCGGCCTCGCGCGCGGGGATCGCATCGCGCTGCTGCTGCCGAACTGTCCGCAGTTCGTCATCGCGGAGCTCGGCGCGTGGAAGATCGGCGCGATCGTCGCTCCGCTCAACCCGTTGTACGCGGAAGCGGAACTTGAAGCCGCGCTGCGCGAAAGCGGCGCCACCGCGATCGTCGGCCTGACGCGCTACTACGCACGCATCAAGCACGTGCAGGCGCGAACGCCGGTGCGGCACGTCATCGCGACGAACATCAAAGACTACTTTCCGCCGGTGTTGCGGTTCCTGTTCACGCTCGTCCGCGAGAAACGCGACGGCGATCGCGTGACGCTCGACAAAGGCGATCACGATCTGTCGTCGCTGCTGGCGCGGCATGACGGCGCCGCGCCGGCGCGCGCGCCTGTGACGCCCCGCGATCCGGCCGTGCTTCTGATGAGCGGCGGCACGACCGGGACGCCCAAGGCCGTCCTCGGCACGCACGCCGCGTACGGATACGCCGGCCTGCAGGTCACCGCATGGATCGGATCGGTGCTCCGCGGGCGAAAGGACGTCTGGCTCGTGCCGCTCCCGCTGTTTCACGTCTACGTCAACGTCGGCGTCCAGGCCGTGGCCCTGGCCAACGGCGCCACGCTGGCACTGGTGCCGAATCCACGCGACCTGGCCGATCTGCTGTCGACGATTCGAAGAGTCAAACCGGCGTTCTTCTGTGCCGTGCCCACGCTGTACATCGCGCTCCTGAACCACGCGGATTCGAGCCGCAGGACCGTTGATTTCACCTCGATCCGCTTCTGCTTCTCCGGCGCCTCGGCGCTCCTCGCCGACACCAAGCGGCGCTTCGAGGCGCTCACCGGCGGCGTCATCATCGAGGGGTATTCGTTGACCGAAGCGATGATGGCGTTATGCGGCAACCCGGTGAAGGGCGTGAACAAGATCGGATCGGTCGGCATGCCGTTTCCCGACGTGCTCGTTCGCATTTACGACGCCGACGAAGGGACACGTGTGCTCGCGGCGAACGACGTGGGCGAGATTGCGATCACCGGTCCGCAGTTGATGGAAGGCTACTGGAATCGCCCTGCCGAGACCGCCGATGTCCTCCGCGAACACACCGACAGCGACGGCACACGACGCTGGCTGCACACCGGCGACCTCGGTTATCTGGACGAGGACGGCTACCTCTTCATCGTCGATCGCAAGAAAGACATGATCAAGACGAGCGGATTCCAGGTCTGGCCGCGTGAGGTGGAGGAAGTGCTCGCGGCGCATCCCGCTGTCGCCGAGGTCGGCGTGGCCGGCGTCACCGATCCGGTGAAGGGCGAAGTCGTGCACGCGTGGATCGTGCTGCGATCGGGTCAGACGGCGTCCGAACAGGATCTTCGAACGTTCTGCCGCGGACAGCTTGCGCCGTACAAAGTGCCGGCGCGCGTCGAATTCCGCCCGGAGCTGCCGAAGACGATGGTCGGAAAAGTGCTGCGGCGGGCGCTGAGAGAGTCGGCTACGCGGCCCCAAGAGACTTGACGGCGATACCGGCCGCCTCGAGAGCGGTCCGGATCTTCGCGGCCAGTTCGTCCGCACCAGGTGTGTCGCCGTGCACGCAGATCGTTTCCGGCGCGAGCTGAATGATCGATCCGTCGATGGCGACGACGGTTCCTTCCTTCGCCATCCTGACCGTGCGCTCCACCACGGCATCCACGTCGTGAATGACGGCGCCGGGCTTCTTGCGTGACACGAGCGAGCCGTCGGGTTCGTACGCGCGGTCGGCGAAAACTTCTCCGGCGACCCGCAGACCGGCCGACCGTCCGGCTTTCAGCAATTCCGATCCGGGCGGCCCCAGCAGAATCAGCGAGTGGCTGAACGCGGCGACGGCGCGAGCGATGGCTCCGGCCAGCGCCGCATCATGGGCCGCCATGTTGTACAGCGCGCCGTGCGGTTTGACGTGCTGCAGCGTGACGCCTTCGACGTGGGCGACGCCGGCCACGGCCGCAATCTGATACAGGACGAGATCTTCCGCTTCGCGCGGGGTGACGGTCATCTCGCGACGGCCGAAGCCGACGAGATCCGGAAAGCTCGGATGCGCGCCCACGGCCACGCCATGCGATTTCGCGCGGCGCACGGTCGCCCGAAGGACGGTGGGATCGCCGGCGTGAAATCCCGCGGCGACGTTGGCGGACGTGATCGACTTCATCAGCTCGGGATCGTGGCCGATGGCGTAGGCGCCAAACGATTCACCGACGTCCGCGTTGAGGTCGATGCGCAACCCCAGCAGTGTACAAAACAAAAGGGCACCGCGTTATTGCGATGCCCTCCTGCTCCGCCGGTCTGGCTCCCCCAGCAATTTACGGCGCCCTGCCGTAATCAGACTGGCGATTCGCTCATCTATAAGGCAATGGGCATGCCCGCAGGAATTCTTGGAAATATTGCGATTTCTCGCTCGAGGCGGTCGATTTTGATCACAAACTCGTCGCGGAAATTACAGAACCGTCAGCACAGGAACGCGGCCGCCTGGACCAGCAGGACGGCGCCGACGATCATGAGTCCGACGTAAACCATGGGGATAAACCGTCGCGGGGTCATCCGCTTATTCATGAATCGGCCGAGCACGATGGCGACGAGGACGGCGGGAAGCGACGTGACGTAGAAACGAGTGACTGAAGGCGTCCACAAACCGGCCATCCAGTATCCACCCATGCCGACGGCGCTGGCGGGCAGAAAGTATCCCTGCAGCGTCGCGCGAAATTCTCCCGGCTGCCAGCCCCGCAGCGACCCGTACACGGCGAGCGGCGGACCGTTCATCCCGTAGGCGCCGCCAAGCACGCCGGCCGCGAGACCGAAAATCCACGCGAAGCGGTCCGTGGCCAGGCGCCATCCGCTGGTGCGAAACGCCTGCAGGGAAAACGCGAGAATGACGACCGCCAGGAGGCCTTTCACGATCGGCTCGGGCACGCGCGTCAGCAGCAGCAGGCCCCCGGGAATTCCGAAAAGCGTCGACGCAATCAGCCACGCGGCGCTTCTGAACTGGATATGACGCCAGTCCTCAATGACGACTACGGCAGCCACGGTAATAGAAACCAGCGCCGCGATGGGCGTGGCCACATTGACTGGAATGACGAGGGCGAGCAGCGGCACGGCAATCAAGGCTTCGCCAAAGCCGAACATCGACCGCACGAACGTCGCCAGGAACAACACCGCGGCGACTGCGAGCGTCAAAATGTCGGAAGTTCAGCGATGTCCGCGAGGCGCGGATGGCGTCTGTCGCGATCGGACAGGACGGGATTCGACACGGGCCATGTGATGCCAATCGCCGGATCGTCCCACGCGATGCCGATCTCGCTTGCGGCGTCGTAGATATCCGTGCACTTGTATTCGACCTGCGCGACGTCGCTGACCACGGCGAAGCCATGCGCGAAGCCCTTCGGGATGTAGCACTGCCTGAAATTGGCGGCGGAGAGCATGATGCCGACCCACTTGCCGAACGCCGGCGAGCCGCGGCGGACGTCGACGGCGACGTCAAAGATCTCGCCCTCGATCACGCGAATCAGCTTCCCCTGCGGCCGCTTGAGCTGCAGATGCAGTCCGCGAATCGTGCCGCCGGTCGATCGCGACTGGTTGTCCTGCACGAACACATCCGCGATGCCGCCGGCGCGATATTTTTCGGCGTGATACGTCTCGAGAAAGAATCCCCGCGGGTCCTTGTGGACGTCCGGCTCGATGACGACGACGCCGGGAATGGCGGCCGGCAGGAACTTCACCTCAGGCCCCCTGTTCGACGAGTCGCCGCAGGTAATCCCCGTACGCGCTGGACGCCATCGGCTTTGCGAGTCGCAGCACGTCGTCTGCGCTGATGTAGCCCATGTGGAACGCGATCTCTTCGAGGCACGCCACCATCAGGCCCTGGCGGTCTTCGACCGCCTGAATATAATTCGCCGCCTGCATCAGCGACTCGTGCGTGCCGGTGTCGAGCCACGCGATGCCGCGGCCGAGCCGCTCCACCGACAACTGTCCGTGAGCCAGATAGTCGCGATTGACATCCGTGATCTCCAGCTCGCCGCGCGCGGACGGCTTGAGCGACGCGGCGATGTCGACGACGCGATTGTCGTAGAAGTACAGCCCCGTGACGGCGAGTGACGACTTCGGCTTCTCCGGTTTTTCCTCGAGACCGATCGCACGGCCATTCCTGTCCAGTTCGACGACGCCATAGCGCTCGGGGTCGCGGACCTGGTAGCCGAACACGGTCGCGCCAGACTCGCGGGCGGCCGCGTTGCGCAGGTAGTCGGTGAAATGCGCGCCGTAGAAGATGTTGTCGCCGAGGGCGAGAGCCACGCGATCGCCGCCGATGAACTGGCGGCCGATGATGAACGCCTGCGCGAGGCCGTCCGGACTCGGCTGCGCCGCGTAGTCGATCCTGAGGCCGATGTCGGATCCGTTCCCGAGCAGGCGGCGGAAGCCGTCCTGCTCGTGCGGCGTCGTGATGACGAGAATCTCCCGGATGCCGGCGAGCATCAGCGTCGACAGCGGGTAGTAGATCATCGGCTTGTTGTAGATCGGCATCAACTGCTTGCTGACGGCGCGCGTCAGCGGATGCAGCCGGGAGCCGGTCCCGCCGGCGAGGATGATGCCTTTCAACATGGCAAAGGGCACGGAGCAAAGGTCATAACGCTAGCCAAGGCCGAGGCGGTTGCGATCGTAGCGGCCCTTCTGCACGGCCTCGCACCAGTCGCGGTGATCGAGATACCACCGCGCCGTCTCACGCAAGCCGTCTTCGAACGTATGGCGCGGCGACCAGCCCAGTTCGCGGCGGATCTTCGTCGCGTCGATGGCGTAGCGCCGGTCGTGACCGGGACGATCGGGCACAAAGGTCTTCAACGACTTATGGCTTTTCGCCTGGGGATGCAGCCCGTCGAGCACGTCGCAGATGCCGTCGACCACCTGAAGATTCGTGCGCTCGCTGCCGCCGCCGATATTGTACTTCTCGCCCACGCGGCCCCGCGCCAGCACCAGCAGCAGGCCCGCGCAGTGATCGTCGACGTGCAGCCAGTCGCGCACGTTGCCGCCGTCGCCGTAAATCGGCAGCGGCCGGCCGTCGAGCGCGTTGAGCACCATCAACGGGATCAGCTTCTCGGGGAACTGACGCGGTCCGTAGTTGTTCGAGCAGTTCGTGATCACCACGGGCATCTGGTAGGTGTGAAAGTAGGCGCGCACCAGATGATCGGCCGACGCTTTGCTCGCCGCATACGGGGAGTTCGGCGCGTAGGGCGTCTCCTCGGTGAACAGCCCGTCGTCGCCCAGCGTGCCGTAGACCTCGTCGGTCGAGACGTGCAGGAAGCGTTTCGTTCGAAACTTTCGCGCTGCTTCGAGCAGTACCAGGGTCCCGACGACATTGGTCTCGATGAACGGCCTCGGGCTGTCGATCGACCGATCGACGTGCGTCTCGGCGGCGAGATTCAGCACCGCGTCCGGGGTGTGCTCCGCAAATACGCGCGCCATCTCCCCTTCGTCGGCGATATCGGCCTGCACGAAGACGACGCGAGGATTGCCGATTGCCCCCTCGAGGTTGAGGAGGCTTCCCGCGTAAGTCAGCTTGTCGACGATGACGAGGCGATCGGCGGTGTGCGCGAGCGCGTAATGGACCAGGTTGGAGCCGATGAATCCGGCTCCGCCGGTAATGAGCAGTGTCGCCACTCCCTAGACGGAGGCTCCCTCCGGATACTGCAGCGCGAGGCGCAGTTCTTTGGCGAGCGAATCGACGGTCGTGCCGGCGCGCTTCCAGGCGCCGTCGGTCTCGAACCGGAGATCGCCGATCCTGCGGCCCCAGGGGGCGATCACGCGGCCAATCGCGCGGAAGTCGCCGCGATCCGCGTGCTCCTGGTCGAGGCGGCGGACGACATCGGGCGCGACGCGGATGAACGCGCGCAGCGCTGACGCCGAGCGGATGCTGTACTTGCGGCCGTTCCACGCGCCGCCGAAGACGAGCGCAATCTGCTTGAAGTAGTTGACGAAGAACTTCTTGGCTTCGTCGTGCATGTCCGCCTTCTTGCCGGCAAACGTGCCAAACGCGAACAGCTTCTTGAGCTCCTGCGCGAGCGGCGCCTGCGCGACGCGGCCGCGCCCGACGCCGAGCAGCTTGATCTCGTCGTACAGCGGCGAATCTTCGCGGTCGTTGAGCGCGCGGACGACGTCGTGCGCGGTCGCGAGGTTTTCGTCGCGATACAACTGGCGGCCCGACAGGCTGACGAGGTGCGAGGCGTTCAGCCGCGTGTGCTTCGCGTTGATCGTGACGAACATCTGGACGACGTGATCTTCCGGCAGGCGGTCGAAGATGATCGCCGGCACGGTGAAGTCTTCGCCCTGGAAGCGATCGATGTCCGCGTGCAGCGCGAGCAGCCGGTGCTGACCGTCAATCGCGCGCAGGATGCCTTCGCGCTCCGGCACCTTCAACACTCCCAGCCGCCCATCTTCGGTCGCGGCCTGGAAGGAGAGTTTCTCGTCGCACGAGATGATGACGGCGCCGGGAATCGACGGCAGATCGCGGGCCTGACGGCACTGCTCGTAGTACTGCACCAGTTCGTCGATCTTCTTGCGGATGATCTGACGTTGATACGCCTTCTCGCTCGACGCGATCCGGCGCTCGAGGAGATCCCAGTTGACCTTCGACGGCTGCCCCACGCCCGGCTTCGCTTTGCCGCCGCGGACCCCGCCTTGCGTCTCGCCGTAGTTGAGGACTTCGAAGCGAACGAGCTTGTCGATATCGCTGGCGGTGAGGGATGCCTGATAGAACTGCACCCCGAACTGCTGCATGCGGATAGCTGCCACGTTGATCATAGTAAGAGGCGAATTGTACTGACCGATCGCCAGCTATCTCAATGGTTTTATTCGATCCGCACACGGCCACTTAACAGGCCTTCGGCAAGACCTAACTCTAGCATATACAGTTAGTTAACAGACAAGTCGTGTCGCCAGGTCAATTACCGAATTGGTGCACTTTTGACGATGAGCCGACGAGGGTGGGGGCGAGTCGCCCTGCGGTGAGGAGTCCCTGGAGGATGAGGAGGACCCCGATGATGACGGCATAGCCCTCGAAATGCGGGCCGCTGACGTTCTTTACGACCGCCGAGGCCCCGGCCCAGGCCAGGCCTGCCGCCCCGCCGGCCGCCACGAGGCGCCAGTTGCGGCCTGAGAGCCGCTGATTCGTGATCGCCAGCACCAGCAGGCTCTGGAGCACAAGAAGCGCGGACATCCCCAGTCCACGTTCATACCCGGGCCGGTGCAGGACGGCGAACATGATGCCGAGCCAGGCCGAGGCGGCGATCGTGAGCCAGCAGAGACCGTTCAGCAGCGTGCGCATGGGCGGCATCATACCGGCTTTTCTTTATATTGAAAAGTGATTTGCCTCTTACGGCTCCTCCACCGCTCCACCACCCGGTCGCGCAGCAGGACCGCGCCGAGCATCAACAGCGTGAAGACCACGTAGGCGATCGCCGTCCCCCACAACGGGAGGCGACGCCGCAGCGGCCACGTCGCGTAGCCGTAAACCAGCTCGACGTGAATCCAGTAGACGAACAGCGAGCTGCGCCCCAGATGGGCGAGCAGTTGAAGCGCAGAGACCGGCGTCGAGACCAGCTCGTCGACCGCGAACATCACCGCGAGCGTGGCCATCAGCACGCCGGCGCGGATCGCAAAGTACGTCGGGGACGTCGTCCAGAACGACGACTCGGCGTAGATCGAGGGAAGAGACGAGGCATAGAAGCCCGCGGCAACGACCAGCGCGCCGGTAATGCCAATGCCCGCCAGCAGCCGCCGTTCGGAACGCTTTTCGCGAACCGCCGTCAGCAGCACGCCGACTGCCGCACCGGCGAAGGCAAATCCAATCCAGGGGAAGGACGTGAACGTCGTGTTGTCCCCGGCCGGGCGGATGTACCACTGCAGCCACACCGGCAGCACGCTGATGCTGCCGATGTTCCTCACAATGGGCGTCGCCATCGTCACCGCGGTCGCAAGAACGGCAAACGCCGTCACGCGTGCCGCCGTCGATTCAAACAGCAGCCATACCAGGCCGGCCGCGACAATCGCCGGACCCATGATGTTCAGGATGTCCACACGAAAGAGCGTCACGGGGTGAGCGCCGGGGCTCAGGATGAATGCCTGGAGGCGAAACAGAATCGCCAGGATGAAGATCTCGAGTCCGCGTCGGACGACGCCTTCGGCGGCGGCACGCCGCGACAATCCGCGCCTGATACCCGCGGCCGCAGCCAGCGGGACCGAAACGCCGGCCAGCCACAGGAAAAGCGGCGCGGCGAAGCCCGCGAGCATCACGGCATAGCCATACGCGGTCGAACCCCGCGAGGCCTGCCGGGTCCATGCGTCGACCGTATGCGCCTCGATCATCAGCAGCACGGCGATGCCGCGCGTCCAGTCGATGTACGCGGCACGCCGGCGATCAGGCGTCGGCGTGGACGTCACACGTCACGTGAAGATCGATGTCGGGATTGAGCGAGTGCGACACCGAGCAGTACTTCTCGCGCGACAGGGAGATGGCGCGCTCGACGGCGTCCATCGGGACGGCGCCGTCGATGTCGAAATGCAGATTGACGGCGAGAAACCGGTGCGGATCCTGCTGCGCGCGCTCGGCGACGAGATGCGCGCGAAGACCGCGAAGCGGATGACGTCCCTTTGTGAGGATGTGCGCCACATCGGTGGCCATGCAGCCGGCGAGCGCGAACGCCAGCACCTGCACGGGCGACGGCGCGGCCGTGCCGTTTCCGTCGAGCGTGATCCCCGTGCTCCCGGACGTGCCGCTGAATCTGAGATCACCGGTCCACGTGAGATCGGCGACGACGGGCGGCTTCATGACGCTAGCGGGCCGAACTGTGCTGCGGAACGGCCTTATGGGCCTTGAACGAGGACGTCAGGCCTCTGAACAGCAGCCACCCGAACGGCAGGATCACGAGCAGGTACGTCAGCAGGTGGCCGAACCCGCTGTCAGGCCCCCACGATTCGGTCGCGTCGTGGATTGCAGCACTGAACGGCAGGTATCCCTGTTCGGATGTCTCGTGCACGCCCTGAATGAGGAGCTGCACGACGAAGACAAAGAGGAAGATCGCGGTGGTCTGGAAAAAGAGTCCCAGGTTGAGCCGGTGGCCGAAGCGCGACCACACCCACGCAACCGAGGCTGCGGCAAGGACGCCGATGGCCGCGCCGGTCGCGAGATTCGGCGTCGCGTGAAGCTGCATCAGGAGCAGCGCCGTTTCGACGCCTTCGCGGCCGATCATCAGCAGCGTGAACAGAAAGACGCCCGTCAAGGCCGCGACACCGGCGCGTTGCGCTGACGATTTCAAGTGGCCTTCAATCTCGCCCTTGATCTGCCGGCCCGCCCGCCACATGTGCACCGTGAGCGTCAGCACCGACACCGCGGCCACCAGCGCCAGCGGTCCCTCGAGCCATTCCTGATTGGCGGCGTTGAACAGCAGATAGCCGCCGGCGGCGCTGGTCACCACGGCCACGACGATGCCCCAGTGCACGGCCTTCGCAAGCTCGCTGCGGCCGCTCTTCCGCAGATAGGCGAGGCTGATGGCGACGATGAGAAAGGCTTCGAGTCCTTCGCGGAGAGTGATGACGAACGCTTGCAGCATGATGCCCGGGACGCCTTATGAAATTGAGATTGAGTCTCAGAATCTAAAAGTGAGTTTACTTCCGACAAATCCGACCGGTCAAGTCTCCATTCGCTATTGCGATAAGCTGGGGATCATGACGGCTCGTTCCCGCACCTCCCTCCTGGCGTCACTCGCGGTGGCGTTCGCCGGCTTCTGGACCCTGTCGACGTCGGCGCAGCAGCCGACGTTTCGCGCCGGAACGCAGGTGGTGTCGCTCTTTGCGACCGTCACGGATGCCCAGAAAAGGCTCGTGCCCGACCTCCAGCAGGCCGATTTCGAGGTCTTCGACAACGACAAGCCCCAGCCGCTGGTCTTCTTTCAGAACGAAGTTCAGCCCATCACGGTGGTCGTCATGCTCGACACGAGCGGGAGCATGACGCTGACGCTCGACCTTTTGCGCGCGGCAGCCGAGCAGTTCGTGCTCCGGCTGTTGCCGGCCGACAAAGCCAAGGTCGGCGCGTTCAACGACAAGATTCAAATCAAGGGCACGAGCTTCATCAACGATCGCGATCAGCTCGTGACCGACATCAAAGACCTCGATTTCGGCAACGGCACGCGACTGTGGGACGCGCTCGCCGTCAGCGAGGACGAGCTGAAAAACGTCGACGGACGCCGCGTCATTCTCGTCTTCACCGACGGAGACGACACCGAAAGCCACAACGCCAGCCTCGGCAAAGTGATCGATCGCGCGCGCGCCGAAGAAGTGATGATCTATGCGATCGGGCTCGAGAGCCAGTACTTCAATGGCCAGCGGACGGTACGCAGCAAGCCGGACAGCGGGCTGCGGAAAGTGGCGGACGAAACCGGCGGCGGCTACTTCGAGCTGGCGAAGACGGCCGACCTCGCGCCGACATTCACACGCGTCGCGCAGGAGCTCCACAGCCAGTACGTCCTCGGCTTCACGCCGACGGCGCTCGACGGCAAGGTGCACAAGCTGTCCGTCCGCATGAAGCCGCAGGGCATGACCGCGCGCGCCCGCCGCAGCTATCTCGCCAACTCCGACAAGTCGAATCCATGACGACGCTCTCAGAGCAGGACTTCAGGGTGAAAAGCGACGCGGCGCTCGAAGACGCGCGACGCGCGCTGCTTCCGCTCGCCGATCAGGAAGGCTTCGAGATCGAGTTCAACGACGGCACGCTGAACCTGCTGTTCGACGAACCCTCCGAAGCGCGGTTCGTCGTCAGTCCGAACGCCCCGGTGAAGCAGATCTGGGTGTCGGCGATGGCCCGCGGTTACAAGCTGTCGTGGACGCCGGACGCGGACGCATTCGCGCTCAACGGCGAAACGCTGTCCGCGCTGCTCGATCGTCTCACGCGCGAATTCCTCAAGTCCTGAACCCGTCCTTCAGCGGATCGCGGTCGTCGATGACGAACGTGTGATCGCCCGTAATCCAGGCTGAACCGGTGATCTCCGTCCGGATTGCCGGATAGTCACCCACCATCGTCCGTCCCGCGATGCGGCCCTCGATCCGCGTGCCGATGATGCTTTCGTGCACGAACGGGCGCTCGGCGGCGAGCAAACCCATCGCATCGATGACGGCCATCACGGCCGCTGTACCCGTGCCACACGGCGATCGGTCGACAACTCCGTCGACGAGAACTGCGGCGTTCCGCAGGTCGGCGCCGGCATCGTACGGCGGGCCCGTGAAGATCGTGCCGTCGACGGCCTGCACCTTCTCTAGCGCCGCGCTGATCGCCTCGGCCGCGCGCCGCAGCTCCGGCATGTGCGCGATGTCAATCGACACGCCGGCTGACTCTGCATCCACGATGGCGAAGAACGCGCCGCCGTAGGCAATGTCCGCCCGGAGAACCCGCGGCCCGGCCTGCACCGGCACGCCCGCATGAAGCACGTACGACGGCACATTCACGAATGACACGCGATCGCCTGCCGCCGTCGCGCGCACCTCGCCCGCAGGCGTATCGAAGACGATGGTTGCGCCGTCGCCACTCATCACCAGGCCACGGTCCAGCGCGATCCGTGTCGCGGCGATGATGCCGTGACCCGACATCGTGCGATAGCCGCCGCTGTCGAAGAAAAGAATGCCGGCGTGCGCGCGTGGTGACGCCGGCTCGGTCAGGACCGCGCCCCACATGTCAGCGTGTCCGCGGGGCTCGAGGACGAGCGCGCGCCGGAGCGCATCCGCATGGCGCTCCGCCCAATCGCGCTTCTCGAGCATGGTCCTGCCGCGAGGCGAGGGAAAGCCGTCCACGACGAGGCGCAGCGGCCCGCCGGCCGCGTGCGCATCGATCGTGCGGACGATCACTGGAGGTGACTGTCTACGGAGTGGTGAGGGCCTTGACCTGGTCGGCCATCCACTTGTCGTAGTCGGCGGCCGACTGGACGTTCACGAAGCCGCGCATCCGGTAGTGGCCGAGGCCGCAGAGCTGCGAGCAGGTGATTTCGTACTCGCCGGCGCGCGTCGGGACGAACCAGACCGGCATTTCAAGGCCGGGGATGGCGTCCTGCTTGATGCGCATTTCGTAGAGGCCGAAGCTGTGGATGACGTCCTTGCTCGAGAGATGCACGAGCACCGGACGGTTGATCGGAATGTTCAGCTGGTTGATCGTCGTGATGTCGTCCTTGGCGTCCGGATCCTTGCGGTCGAGACCGAGCGGATTGTCCGCCGAGACGAGGCTGATGTCCGTGCGTCCGAACTTGCCGTCCGCCCCCGGATAGTGGACGTTCCACGCGAACTGCTCGCCGACGACGCGGACGATCACGGCGTCGCTGCCGCTCGGGAAGTTGGTGACGCGCTTGGCCCAGGCGGGAATCGCGTAGAACACCAGCAGGAGCACTTCGATGAGCGCGACGGCGACTTCGGTGCTCTTCGCAAACTTTCCTTTGGCGCCGCCGTAACTGGCCTTCGGATTCGCGCCTTTGCGGAAGCGGAAGAGCACGAACAGGAAGAACGCGCCCCAGCCGACAAACAGCACCAGCATCAGCCAGTGCACGAGCACAATCATCTGGTCGATTTCGCCGGCATGCGCGGACGCGGCGACGGGGATCCCCAGCCAGTTCAGCATCAAACAGTCCTCTCGTGCGCAGGCACGCTGTCCATGACGTCGTCGGCAAAGAGCCGCTTCCGACGATTCAGATAAATGATGAAGGTCGCGAAGGCCGCCAGCATGACGCCGGTGATGCCCAGCATGAAGTAGATGCCCATGTTCACGCCCTGCGCGAGCGGCGAATCGCTCTGCCCGAAGCACACCGAACACGCAAGCACAAGCGCATGCATGACGTTACAGGCTCCTCGTCTTCCGCTGAAAGGCCGCGCCGTAGAACGCGAGGCCCGCCACCGACAGCGCGGACAGCGCGGCGCCGGCAACGTAGACGAGCTCATGCTCGACGCGGTACTGCGAGAACGCCCACGCGGAGCAGAACGCCGCCATCACGGCCGACAGCGAAATGAAAAACAGATGAAAAGCTCTCAGCGACATCTCAGTGCTCGACCGTTCTGGCGATGCCGGTCGGCGTGCCGATGGTGTCCGACATCGACAGCATCGGCAGCATCAGGACCGCAATGAAGAGCACCACTGTCAGGATCAAGGCGCCGTAGATCCACTTCTTCTCGTGATTCAGGTGCATGAAGATCGCCGCGACCATCGAGCCCTTCATCGTGGCGATGATGAGCGCCACCATGATGGCAAGCGGCACGGCAAGATGCACCTGATTCACGCCCACCGTGATCGCCGTGAACACGAGCAGGAGCCCCCCGACGATGCCGTAGGTGCGGATGCTCTTCTTGATTTCGGCCGGATCGGAATGCATTCGAATCTCCTAGAGCAGGTACAGCAGAGGGAACAGAAAAATCCACACGAGGTCGACGAAGTGCCAGTAGAGCCCCGTGTACTCGACGCGGTTGGCGTACTGGTCCGGGTTCCGGTTCCAGAGCTTCGCGCCCGGGCCCGCCAGGTAGGCCATCACGACAATGCCGCCGATGATGTGAAGCCCGTGCAGGCCGGTCAGCGTGAAGTAGATCGCCAGAAACGTGCTGTGCCACGGCCCTTCACCACGGGAGAAGTGGGCCGCGTACTCGAAGTACTTGTTGACGAGGAAGACGAGCGCGAGCACGGCGGTGAGGATCAGGTACCCGCGGCCTTTCGCGAAGTTGTTCATCTTCAACTGCGCCCACGCCACGACCATCGTCACTGACGAGCAAATCAGGATGACAGTGTTGACGGCGCCCAGCCAGACGTTCAGCTCGCCGTGCGGCCACTCGACCGCGCCGACGCGCAGCAGGATGTAGCTCGAAAAAAGCGCGCCGAAGAGCATGACTTCCGACGCAAGGAACAGCCAGATGCCCAGCTTGCCGTTCGCAAGCCCTGAGTCCGGCCGCGGTTCGACTGTGTACGGAATCTCCATGCTACGCGCGCTCCGGTTCGAATTGTGGCGTGAAGTCGGTGGCGGCGCCCGGCACGCTGTACTCGTACGGGCCGCGATAGACCACCGGCTCAGTGAGGAAGTTGCCGTGTCCGGGCGGCGACGGCGCCGACCACTCGAGCGTCGTGGCTTCCCACGGATTCTTGTCGACGAGCGCGCCCCACTTCATGCTCGTGAAGAAGTTGATGATGAACGGAATCTGGAAGATGCCGAGCGCCCACGCGGCGACGCCGATGACGAGGTTCCACTTCAGCAGCCCTGCGTTGTGCGCGTACTGCATGCCGCCGTCATACATGCGGCGGTTCATGCCGCCGAGGCCCTGGATGAACATCGGCATGAACACGAAGTTGATGGCGATGAACGATCCCCAGAAGTGAATCTTGCCGAGCAGGTCGTTCATTTTCCGGCCGGTCGCCTTCGGGAACCAGTAATACACGCCCGCGAAGAGCGCGAAGATCGTGCCCGGCGCGACGACGTAGTGGAAGTGGCCGATGACGTAATACGTGTCGTGCAGATGGATGTCCGACGGCGCGAGGCCGAGCGGCAGGCCCGTCAGACCGCCGATGCCGAACATCGGCAGAAACGCGAGGGCGAACATCATCGGCGTCGTGAAGCGAATCGACGCGCCCCACAGCGACAGCAGCATCGCCGTCAGAATGATCACCGACGGAATCGAAATGATCATCGTCGTCGTCTGGAAGAACGCGCTGATCGAGGTCCCCATGCCCGTCATGAACATGTGGTGCGCCCAGACGATGAACGACATGAACCCGAGGAAGATCGCAGCGTATACGAGCGCCTTGTAGCCCCACAGCGGCTTGCGCGTGTTGTTCGCGACGATTTCCGCGACGATGCCCATCGCCGGAAGGATGAGGACGTACACCTCCGGATGCGCGAGGAACCAGAACAGATGCTGCCACAGCAGCGGGTTGCCGCCGCCGGCGACCGTGAGCGGCTTGCCGCTGACGACGAGTCCGCTCGGCAGGAAGAAGCTCGTCCCGGCGACGCGATCCATCAGCTGCAGAATGCCCGCGGCCTCGAGCGGAGGAAACGCGAGCAGCAGCAGGAACGACGTCACGAGCTGCGCCCACACGAAGAACGGCAGGCGCATGTAGCTCAGGCCCTTCGCCCGCAGCTGCACGATCGTCACGATGAAGTTGACCGAGCCGAGCAGCGACGACGTGATCAGAAACACCATGCCGATCAGCCAGATCGTCTGCCCGAGCTGGCCCGGCTGCGCGACATCGGCGAGCGGCGGATACGACGTCCAGCCTGACTGCGCGGCGCCGCCCGTCACGAAGAAGCTTGCCAGCATCGTCACGCCGCCGCAGAAGTACACCCAGTAGCTCATCATGTTGAGCTTGGGGAACGCCATGTCGGGCGCGCCGATCTGCAGCGGCATCACGAAGTTGCCGAAGCCGCCGACCGCGAGCGGCACGACGCCGAGGAACACCATGATGGTGCCGTGCATCGCGCCGAGCTGGTTGTAGAACTCGGGAAGCAGCACGCCGCCGGGCGCGTTCCCGGGCCCGAACCAGCTGCCGATGAACGGAATGGGATGGCCCGGATACGCGAGCTGGAAGCGCATCACCATCATCAGAGTGAAGCCAAACAGCAGGAACAGCAGTCCGGTCACCGCGTACTGGATGCCGATGACCTTGTGGTCCAGCGAAAACACGTACTTGCGCCAGAACCCGAGCTCTTCGTGAGCGTGTTCATGGCCGTGCGCATGCGTGTGTCCGTGGGCCGTGCCGGTTGCCGTGGTATCCAACGTCGAACTCCTTCGTCTTGGTCTTCGGGGGATGCTGGCCTAGAAAGCCAAGCGGGCAATTGTATGCAGAAGGTACAAGCTCGCGCAAGGGTTGACGGCGGTCCAAGGGCGTACAATTTCCCTCTATGAGCCGCTTCGCCGCCATACGCGCTGCCGGAATCTCGTCGCTGCTCATCTGGGCCCTGTCGGCGCCACCGCCGGCCGCCGCGAACGGCGAATCGATCAGGCTGCGCGCGCAGGGTTACGCCGAAATCTACAGCCTCGATCGCGATCGCGCCGTCGACAGCTTCAAGCAGGCCATCGCGGCCGATCCCCAGGACGCCGCGGCCTATCGCGGACTGGCGAGTGCGCTGTGGCTGAGCATCACCTTCCGCCGCGGCAGCATGACGGTCGACGACTATCTCGGCGGCGTCAGCCGGGCGCGGAGCCAGGCGCCCCCGCCGCCGCCGGACGTCGCTGCCGCGTTCAACGACGCGCTCGAGCACGCGCTGACGCTCGCACGCGCCCGCGTGGCCGCAGCGCCTCGCGACGCCGGCGCCCATTACGAGCTGGGCGCCGCCATCGGGCTGCGCGCGTCGTACATGGCTACGGTCGAAAACAGCCTCCTCGGCGCGTTCCGCGCGGCGAAGGGCGCGTACGACGAGCACGAGAGAGTCCTCGAGCTGGACGACAGACGCAAGGATGCCGGGCTCATCGTCGGCACATATCGCTATATCGTCGCGACGCTTTCGCTGCCGGCGCGCGTGGTCGCGTACGTCGTCGGATTTGGAGGCGACAAGGACAAGGGACTGAAGCTGATCGAAGGCGCCGCGTCGTACGCCGGCGACAACCAGGAAGACGCCCGGTTCGCGCTGCTGCTCCTCTACAACCGCGAGAAGCGGTACAACGATGCGCTGGCGCTGCTTGCGCTGCTGCGCGAGAAGTTTCCGCGCAACAGACTGATGTGGCTCGAGAGCGGATCCACGAGCCTGCGCGCGGGCCGCGCCGCCGACGCCGAACGGTTTCTCACGGACGGCATGACCCGGTTCGCGGGCGACACGAGACCGCGGATGTTCGGCGAAGACGCGCTGTGGGCGTACAAGCGCGGCGCCGCGCGCGCTGCGCTCGGCCGGAACGCCGAGGCGCGGGCCGATCTCGAAAAAGCGCTGCTCGGAGAAGCGCGCCGGTGGGTGCGGGGGCGCACGCACCTCGAACTTGGTAAGCTTTCGCTCAAAGACGGCCCACGAGCCGCAGCGGCCGACCATTTCAGGACCGCGGCGGGCCTGTGTGACAGCGACAACGATCGACCGTTCGCCGACGAGGCGCGGAAGCTTCTGAAGCAGGTGTCATGATGGCGTCCCCGAAACGGACCTGGCTGTGGGTGGTGCTCGGCGTCATGGCCACGCTGGCGCTCGTCGTGGTCGCGCTCGTCGGCGGCGCCGTCTACGAATTCCGCCGGCACGTGCGGACCGAGACCGTCGAGCCGTCCACCGCGGAGCAGGAATTCGAACGGCAGATGCGGCGATTCGCCGGGCAGCAGCCGCTCATCGAACTGGTCGGCCGGGATCGAGACGACGAACCGACGATTCACCGCCCTCCGGCCAACGCGCCCCGCGTGCAGATTCAGACGCTGCGCGTGCTGATTTACGACCTCAACGAAGGCCGTCTCATTCACGCGGACATCCCCGGCTGGATGCTTCGCGCACTGCCGTCCAGCCGGTTCGGCGCGGTCGGCGACGAATTCGAACGGCGCCGCCTCACGATCGACGACCTCGAGCGCCACGGACTCGGGCTCGTGCTGACCGGCCGCAACTACAACACGCGCATCCTCATGTGGACGGAGTGATCACGCGCGTCCGGACGGCTGTCGTCGGCACGGGGTTCATGGCCCGGGCGCACCTCGAAGCGATACGCCGCCTCGACTCGGTCGACGTCGCCGCCATCATCGGACGCCGTGCGGATCGGGCGCGCGCGCTGGCGGCGGAATTCGGCGTCGAGCGCGCGGAAACCGATTACGCCGCCCTGCTGAACGCGTCCGACATCCAGGCCATCCACATCTGCACGCCGAACGCGCAGCATGCGCCGATGGCCTCAGCGGCGCTCAACGCCGGCAAGCACGTGTTGTGCGAGAAGCCGCTGGCGACGACGGCGGCTGATGCCGCGGCGCTCGTGACGCTCGCCGCGGAGAAGTCCCTGCAGAACGCGACGTGCTACAACCTGCGGGCGTATCCGATGGTCCAGCAGATGCGGCGGATGCGCGAAGCGGGAACGCTCGGTGACGTCCTCATCGTCCAGGGCACGTACTCGCAGGACTGGCTGCTCTATGCCACGGACTGGAACTGGCGCGTCGAAGCGGACCAGGGCGGCGCGCTGCGCGCGATGGGCGACATCGGCTCGCACTGGTGCGACATGGTCGAACATGTCACCGGCCTGCAGATGCAGGCGCTCTGCGCGGATCTCACGACGTTTCACGCGACGCGCAACACCCGCGCGGTCGATACCGAGGACTTCGGCTCCGTGCTCTTTCACCTCGGCGATGGCGCGCGCGGCGCGATGACGGCCAGCCAGGTCTCGGCGGGCTGCAAGAATCAGCTTCGCGTGGAGATCTACGGGACGAAAGCGTCGGTGGCGTGGAACCAGGAGCGGCCGGACGAACTGTGGATCGGCCGGCGCGACGGCGCGAATCAGGTCCTGATGAAGGATCCCTCGCTCCTGATTCCCGAGGCCGCCGCGTACGCGGACTATCCGGGCGGCCACGCCGAAGGCTACAGCGATACGTTCAAGCAGTTGTTCCGTCGCTTCTATCAGTCGATTCGCGACCCGCAGGGCGCGCACGACTACCCGCGGTTTGCGGACGGCCTCAGGCAGATGCACATTCTCGACGCCGCGCTCTCGAGCCATCGACGGCGCGGCTGGGTCGACGTCCTGTCTGACTAGACGTTTCAGCGAGGAATCTCATGTACACACGACGCGAGTTCGGCCAACTGACGCTTGGTGGTGTCGCGCTTCCGCTGCTCGGCCGGCTCGCCGACTCAAAGGTCGGCGGCGTGCGCCTCGGCGTGCAGACGTACAGCTTCCGTGATCTTCCGCGGCCTGACGGCGGCGATGCCGTCGACGTGATCATCAAGGCGATGACCGAGTGCGGGCTGAGCGAGTGCGAGTTGTGGGCGCCGCAGGTCGAGCCGCGCTTCGGCCGCGCGGGCCGCGATCAACTGCGCGCCTGGCGAGTCGACACGTCGATTGCGCACTTCCGCGACATCAGGAAGAAGTTCGACGCGGCGGGCATGACGGTCCATGCCTACAACTACAGCTTCAGCGCCGACATGACCGACCAGGAGATCGATCGCGGCTTCGAGATGGCGCACGCGCTGGGCGCCGGCATCATCACCGCGTCGACGACGCTGACGGTGGCCAGACGCGTCGTGCCGTTCGCCGAGAAGCACAAGATGGTCGTCGCCATGCACGGCCACTCGAATAAATCGGATCCGAACGAGTTCTGCACGCCCGAAAGCTTCGCGGCGGCGATGCAGCTGTCGAAGTACTTCAAGGTGAATCTCGACATCGGCCACTTCACCGCCGCCGATTTCGATGCGATCGCCTACATCCGCGAGCATCACGCGAACATCACGAACCTGCATCTGAAGGATCGCAGGAAGCACGAAGGCGACAACGTGCCGTGGGGCCAGGGCGACACGCCGCTGCGCGAGGTCCTGTTGATGCTCAAGAAAGAGAAGTGGCCCATTCCCGGGTACATCGAATACGAGCACCGCGGCACGGGCACACCGACCGAGGAGGTCAAGAAGTGCTTCCAGTTCGCGAAGCAGATTCTCGCGTAGGCGTTCGCGCGTTCGAGCCGAAGTTCATGAAGATCGGCGTCCTGACGGCTGCCCTTCAGGAGCTGACGCCGCGCGAGGTCAGAGACGGCGATCCCGATCGCGCCATCGAAGACTGGATCGAGTTCGCGCGCGATCTCGGCGCGGACACCATCCAGCTGTCCGCGGCGCTCCATCCCAGCGAAGCCGACGTGCCGCCCGACGCGATGCTCGATCCGGTGGCGAACACGCTCGATCTGCGCCGGCCGTTCGACACCGCGCGGGCACGGCGCGTCGAGCGCGCGCTGGCGTCCGCAGGCCTGTCGCTGTCAGACATCGGCTACTTCGACAACATGCTGCATGACGACCCGGCGACCCGCCGGAAGAAGCACGCGTTCATGCGGCGCGTCTTCGACGCGGCGGAGCAGCTCGGCGTCCGCGCGATCTGCGGCTTCGTCGGCCGCAATCAGTCGCTGACCATGGACCAGAACCTTCGCGACTTCGAAGAGCACTTCATTCCGCTTCTCGCGGACGCGAAAAGCCGCGGGCTCACCTACCGGGTCGAGCCGTGTCCGATGCCCGGCTGGGACGCGAACGACAACTTCCACAACAACATCGCGTACACGCCGGGCGCGTGGATCGCGCTCCACCGGATCTGCGACGCGCACGGCGTCGGCGACACGCTCCGCATCCACTACGACCCGTCACACGCGATCCTCATGGGACAGGACAGCCGCTCGATCTTTCAGTACCTGCGCGATCAGGGCTACCAGTTCCTCATCGACGGCTTTCACGTGAAGGGCCAGGTCATCAACGCGAAGGGCGTCGCCGAGTGGGGCTACGGCGGACAGACGATCGAGCGCGGCGCCGCACCTGTCGACGCGTGGAAGAAACAGACCGTGCTGGCGGAACACGAGTTGCCCGGCACCGCGCGACATGATCCGCTCGCCTATCTGCAGAACCGCACCGTCGACTGGCTCGATCACCAGCTTGCCGCCCGCGAGCTCCTGCAGCTCGACGTCGCGAACACCCACCTCGTCGTCGAGCACGAGTACCCGCGGGCGCGCATTCAGGATCGCGATCGCCTGACACCGATTCTCCAGGGATCGATCGCGTTCGTCCGTCACATCGATCGGGCGGCGGCGGCCATGTTTGCGCTGCAGTCAGAAGTGCTCGCCGCGCAGGACATTCCCGTCCAGGGCCGCGGCCGCGAGGCGTACCGATCATGATCACGACAAGCGGGCGAACCCCCTACGCAAAGGCGCGACTCTTCGTCGTCAGCAGCCTGGCGCTGACGATGGCCGGCATCGGCGCGTCACTCCGGGCCAACACGGCGACGGATCTGCAGCGCGTGTTCTTCGATCCAATCGACAAGGCGCATTCCGCGGAGATGATCGCGAACGTCCTCGGCCTGCCGTTTCTCGGCTTCGCGCTGACGATCGCGATCGGCAGCCCGCTGCTCGATTACATCGGCATGGGACTGCTGCTGCCGATGGCCGGCGTCTGCTTCACGGCCGGCGCATTGATCATGATGTTTGCGGGATCGCTCTCGACGCTCTTCACGGGCGCCGGCGTCTACAACGTCATCTGGGCGGGCGCGCTCATCACCGGCATCGGCTGGGGCCTGGTCGAAACCGTCGTCAACCCGCTCATCGCGTCGCTCTATCCGGAAGAGAAGACAGGAAAGCTCAACACCCTGCACGCGTGGTGGCCCGGCGGCCTCGTCATCGGCGGACTGCTCGGCGTCGCGATGTCGGCCGCCGGCCTCGGCTGGCAGGTGAAGCTCGCGATGGTGATCCTGCCCGCCGTCGGCGTCATCGCGCTGTGCATCGGCGTCCGGTTTCCGCCGACCGAGCGCGCGGCGGCCGGCGTCTCGATGGGCGAGATGTTCCGCGAGCTGCGCAATCCGCTGTTCCTCGTGCTGTTCGCGTCGATGTTTCTCACCGCGGCCTCAGAGCTCGCACCCGGGCAGTGGGTCGACTTCGCGTTGAGCCGCACCGTGCACATGCCCGGCATCCTGCTGCTCGTCTACGTCAGCGCGCTGATGTTCGTCATGCGGCACTTCGCCGGTCCGCTGGTGCACAAGCTCTCGTCGATCGGACTGCTGTGGTTCTCGTGCCTGACGGCGTCGCTCGGGCTGGTGGCGCTCAGCGTCGCAAATTCGCCCGTCATGGGCGTGCTCGCCGCGACCGTCTGGGGCACCGGCGTCTGCTACATGTGGCCGACGATGCTCGCGACGGCGTCCGAACGATTTCCGCGCGGTGGCGCGCTGCTGATGGGGTTGATGGGAACGGCCGGCACGCTGTCGATTCGCTTCGTGCTCCCGATGATGGGCGCCATCTACGACAACAAGAAGATCGAAGTCGCCGGCGGCGAGGCCGCGTTCAACGCGCTGCCGCAGGGCCCCGAGCTCGAGCGCGTGCTCGGCATCGCGGCGCAGACGTCATTCCGCGCGGTTGCCGTGCTTCCGGCTGTGCTGCTCGTCGTGTTCGGGGCGATCTGGCTCTACGATCGGTCGAAGAAACCCGCGGTTCCCGAAAAACTCTGAAGATTGGTAGCGGTACGGGGATTCGAACCCCGGTCCCGTGGCTGAGAACCACGTGTCCTGACCCCTAGACGATACCGCCCTCCTGAACAACGTTCCGGCAGGAACTTAAGAGTTTAGCTTACGTGCGCTTTGTGATTCAATTTTCAACATGGCGCGATTCCTGGCTGGTCTCTTCGTCGTCCTCCTCGCCGCTGCCGCCGCGGTCTTCTACATCGCACGTCGTGAAACGGCCCCGCTCGTCACGTTCGAACAACCCGGTCGCGTCGTCGGCCAGTCCGGCACGCTGACGGTCACGGCCGTCACGCCGGCCGCGAAGTTCAAGGCGCTGACGATTACGGTCGAGCAGAACGGCCAGACGACGCCGCTGTACACGCTCGATCCGGCGGCTCCGCCGACCACCGGTCCGGACACCATCCGCATTTCGCGGCCGTTCGGAAAACAGAGCGTGCCGTCGCTGCACGCAGGCTCGGCGCGCATCGTCGTCTCCGCGACCCGCAAGTCGTTTCTCAACCTGCGCACGCTGACGACGACGGCGACAAAGGATGTGCAGGTGCGCCTCGAACCTCCGCGCATCTCCGTCGTGTCGGACCATCATTACGTCAACCACGGCGGGGCGGAGATGGTCGTCTATCGCGCGACGCCACCTGATGTCGCATCAGGCGTCCGCGTCGGCGACGTTGAATATCCGGGATTCCCTGTCGGCAATGATCCCGCGGTCAAGGCGGCGTTCTTCGCGCTGCTCTACGACCAGCCACTCAAGACCCGGATCGTCGCGTTCGCGCGCGACGAAGCCGGCAACGAAGCGACGGCGTCGTTTGTCGACAACGTCTTCGAGAAGCCGCAGAAAAAGAGCCGCATCGAGCTCGACGATCGCTTCATCGATCGTGTCTCGCCGGAAATCCTCGAGCACTCGCCGGAACTGAAGATGGTACCGCCAGCGGCGGGCTCAGACATGCTTCCGCTCTTCCTCAAGGAGAACGGCGAGCTGCGGACGCTGAACGCGGAAAAGATCGAAGCGCTCGCGCGGCAGACCTCGCCGACCATGTTGTGGGACGGCCCGTTCGTGCAGCTTGGCAACTCGAAGGTCGAGGCGGCGTTTGCCGACCACCGCACCTACATCTATAAAGGCAAGGAGGTCGATCACCAGGTGCACCTCGGCTTCGACCTCGCGGTCACGAGCCGCGTGCCCGTCGTCGCGGCCAACGCCGGCACGGTGCTCAACGCGAGTTGGCTCGGCATTTACGGCAACTGCGTGATCATCGATCACGGCATGGGCGTGCAGTCTCTCTACGGACATCTGTCGTCGTTCGACGTGAAGGTCGGCGACAAGGTCACCCGCGGGCAGACAATCGGGCGCAGCGGCATGACCGGCATGGCCGGCGGCGACCATCTGCATTTCACGATGCTCGTGAACGGCCGCATGGTGAACCCCGTGGAATGGTGGGATCCGCACTGGATAGAAGATCGCGTGAGGCGGAAACTCAAGGTATGATTAATTCTTTACTCAGTCAGGAGAAATCAATGCGCGTACGGAATATTTGGATTGGCGTACTGGGGTTGACGCTCGCGGCGTCCATCGTGGCCTGCGGCGGGAAAAAGGACGAACTCGAGGCGCCGGAAGCGGGCGGCGGCGCGGCGGCGACCGGCGGCGGCCCGAAGGTCGACGCGGCGACGGCCGGCAACATCGAGGGCGTGGTGTCCTTCGACGGCGTCGCGCCGAAGAACGAGCCGATCAAGATGAACGCGGATCCGGTGTGCGTGAAGGAAAACGCGACGCCGCAGACGCAGGAGACGTGGATGGTCGCGGACGGCAAGCTCGCCAACGTCTTCGTCTACGTGAAAGAAGGCCTCGGCAATTACTCGTACGATCCGCCCGCAGGCCCGGTCACGATCGACCAGAAAGGCTGCCGCTACCACCCGCACGTGTTCGGCATCCGCGTCGGCCAGGAGCTCGACATCGTCAACAGCGACCCGACGCTGCACAACATCCACGCGCTGCCGAAGGGCAACGCCGAGTTCAACACCGGCCAGCCGATTCAGGGCATGAAGACGATGCACACGTTCACGGCGAAGGAAGTCATGGTGCCGTTCAAGTGCGACGTGCACGGCTGGATGAACGCGTTTATCGGCGTCCTGGATCATCCGTACTTCCAGGTGACGGGCGCCGACGGCAAGTTCTCGCTCAAAGGCCTGCCGCCCGGCACGTACACGATCGAAGCGTGGCATGAGAAAGGCGGCACGCAGACCGCGCAGGTCACGATCGGCGCCAAGGAAACCAAGACCGCCAGCTTCACATTCAAAGCACCGGCCACCGCGACCGACTAGTCCGTTACAGCTCGAGGGGGCCGGCGCAAGCCGGCCCCTCATCCATGCTCCACCGCTTCGCGAAATTCGTCGCCGGCTGCACGGTCCTCCTCGTCCTCGCCGGCAGCCTCGTCACCAGCACCGACTCGGGACTGTCCGTCCCCGACTGGCCGACCACGTACGGCTGGAACATGTTCACGTTCCCGCCGTCGAAGTGGGTCGGCGGAATCCTCTATGAGCACGGCCATCGTCTGATCGCGAGCACCGTCGGGTTTCTCACGATCGTCCTCGCCGTCTGGCTGTGGATGTCCGAGTCGCGCCGATGGATGAAGTGGCTCGGCGCCGGCGCGCTCGGCGCAGTGATCGCGCAAGGCGTGCTCGGCGGTCTGACGGTCATGTTCTTTCTGCCGGCGCCGATCTCGACCGCGCACGCGGGTCTCGCCGAAATCTTCTTCTGCATGACCGTCGCGATCGCGCTCTTCACGTCGCCGCGCTGGATCGACGGATACCGCGGACACATCGTGAGCGACCGGAATCTGCGGATCTTCGCGACAACCACAACCGCGATCGTCTATTGCCAGATCCTCGTCGGCGCGACGATGCGGCATACGGGGGCGGGGCTGGCGATTCCCGACTTCCCGCTGATGTTCGGTCACCTCTGGCCGACGCATTGGGACGCGAAGATCGCAGTTCACTTCACGCATCGCGCCGGTGCCCTGCTCGTCGCGATCTCCGTTCTGGCAACGGCGACGACCGTCTTCAGGCGGACGACGGCCGGGGAGCTGCGCCGTCCTGCGGCGCTGCTCATCGCCCTCGTCATCGTCCAGATCACGCTCGGCGCGTTCACCGTGCTGAGCCGCCGCGACGTGTGGATCAACAGCCTCCACGTCGTCTGCGGCGCGCTGGTCCTGACGACGTCGCTGGTGTTGACCCTGCGCACGTGGCGGGTGAAGTTCTCGGGGCCGGTGCGAGCGGCACGGGCAGCATGAAGGACGCCGCAGTGCACGCGTCGCATGCGGATTCGCTGCGCACGCTCGCAGACTACGTTGCCCTCACAAAACCTCGACTGAACGTCCTCGTCATCGCCACCAGCGCGGCCGGCTTCTACCTCGGCGCGAACGCGGCGATGGATCCCCTGTCGTTTGCCGCAACGGTCGTGGGCACAACGCTTGTCGCGGGAGGCGCCGCGGCGCTCAACCAGCTCTACGAGCGCGACACCGACGCGCTGATGCGGCGCACGCGGCTGCGGCCCCTGCCCGACGGCAGGATTTCTCCGTCCGAGGCGCGCATCTTCGGCCTGCTGCTGTCGGCGGCTGGATTGATCCTGCTCGCCGTCTACTCGACCTGGATCGCGTCGCTGCTGGCGCTCGCGACGCTCGTGATCTATCTCGCGATCTACACCCCGCTGAAGCGGCGGTCTCCAGTGGCGACGCTGGTCGGCGCGATTCCCGGCGCGCTGCCGCCGCTCATCGGATGGACCGCGTCGCACGGCATCACACTCGGCGGAATCTCGCTGTTCCTGATCGTCTTCCTCTGGCAGATTCCCCACTTCATGGCCATTGCCTGGATGTACCGCGACGACTACGGCGCCGCGCGATTTCCGATGCTGCCCGTCCTCGATCCGAGCGGCAGGCGCGCCGGACACCAGGCGGTCGGCTACGCCGCGGCGCTGCTGCCAGTCAGCCTGATGCCGACGCTTGTGGGGCTGAGCGGCGTGGTCTACGCGGGCGTGGCCGCGGTGCTCGGCGTCGCGATGCTGGTGCTCGCCGTGCGCTTCGCCCGTGCACGCACCGAAGGCGCCGCGCGATCGCTGTTTTTCGGCTCACTCGCGTACCTGCCGCTCATCTGGATCGTCATGATCGCCGACAAGCGATGACGGTGCACGATTTGCCCGCGGTGAACGCGATGCTCAACGCGCTTTCCGCCGTGCTGCTCACGGTCGCGTACGTGCTGATCCGCACGCGCAGGATCGACGCGCATCGCCGGGTGATGATCGCCGCATTCGTGACGTCGTCTGTCTTCCTGGTTTGTTACGTGATTTACCACGCCCAGGTGGGTTCCGTGCGGTTTACACGGCAGGGCTTCGTCCGCCCGCTGTACTTCGGCATCCTGATTACGCACGTCGCGCTCGCCGCCGCCGTCCTGCCGCTTGCGATCGTCACGCTGTCGCGAGGCCTGAAAGCGCGTTTCGACCGTCACCGCGCCATCGCCCGCTGGACGTTGCCGATCTGGCTCTATGTCTCGATCACCGGCGTGCTCGTCTATGTGCTTCTGTATCAGCCGACGTGGCTGATTTGACGTAGTGCCGGGCCCCCGTCCATAGATATACTGGCGCGATGACACCCCGGAAATTCGGCGTCCGCGGCTTCGGTGCCGCGCTCGTGCTCCTCGCGATCGCCGGCACCGCCGCCGCTCAGGGCAGCCGCGTCGTCGGCATCGTCAAAGACGAGACCGGTCAGCCGATCAAAGGCGCGACCCTCTCGCTCGAAAATCCCGACGCGATTCCCCGCAGCTTCACGGCCACCAGCGACGAACGCGGACGGTTTGTCGTTCTGGGCCTGAAGGCGGGCGAATGGTCGATCGTGGCTCAGGCGCCAGGCTTCCTTCCAGACGCGACCCGCGTGCAGGTCCGCGTCACGACGCCGGTCGCCCCGGCGTTCACGCTGCGACGCGCGCCGATGCCGCCGCCAAGCGTGCTCGGCAATGTCGGCGCGAAAGATCTGCAGACCGAACTCAGAAACGCGGATCAGCAGTTCGATGCGCAGCAGTGGGACCAGGCCATTGCGTCGTACAGGAACATCCTCTCGCGGGCGCCGGCGCTCACGGTGCTCAATCTGCAGATTGGCGCCGCGTATCGCAACAAGAAGGACTGGGACCACGCCGTCGTGGAGTACAACGACCTGCTCAAGTCCGATCCGTCGAGCGACAAGGCGCGCATCGGCCTGGCGCTCACGTACATGGAAAAAGGCGACCTGGCGTCGGCCGAAAGCACGCTGAGCGCGGCAGCGCAGGCACAAGGCGCGAGCAAGGAAATTCTCTACAGCATGGCCGAGGTCGAATCGGCGCGCGGCAGGACCGACGACGCGACGTCGCTGTACCAGAAGGCGTCGGCGAGCGATCCGAACTGGGGGAAGCCGCTGCTGAAGCTCGGCCTGACGGCGCTCCAACGCGGCGACCGCGCCAATGCCGCAACCATGATGCAGCGCGTCGTGGCGGTCGATCCGACGTCGGCCGAGGCCGCCCAGGCCAAGACGGTGATCGAGCAGCTGCGATAGAACGTGTCCCGTCCGCTCCGTTACACCTTCATTCTGGCAGTGGCCGCACTGGGCACTGCGCTGGCCGCCCTCGGCGGCTGGCGCTATGCCCGGGCATCGGCCCCCGTTCCCGGCCCGGTCATTCTGATTTCCATCGACACGCTGCGCGCCGATCATCTGCCGGCGTACGGCTACCGTGCACTCAAGGCGCCGGCGATTGATTCGCTCGCTCACGACGGCGTGGTCTTCGAGCGCGCGTACTCCCACAGCACGCAGACGCTGCCCTCGCATGCGGCGATGATGACGGGGCGGCTGCCGTTCGAGAACGGCGTCCGCGACGACGAAGGCGCCTCGCTTGGCGCGAACGAGCGTCCGCTCGCCCAGATACTCCGCGACCGCGGCTACGCCACCGGCGGCATCGTCTCGTCAGCGCTCCTGCGCCGGGCGACAGGCATGTCCCGTGGCTTCGATTTCTTCGATGACGATGTGCCGGCCGGCGACGGGGACCTTCCGCCCGCCTTTCGCCGCCGGAGCGGCGCCGCCTCGGAAGACATCGCCGAGCGGTGGCTGAACGGACTCGGAACGTCGCGCCTGTTTCTGTTCCTTCACATCGACGAGCCTCGATCGCCCCGCGCGCCGGCGTCCTACGACGACGCCATCACGGCCGCCGATGCGGTGGTCGGACGGTTCGTCAGATACCTGAAGGCGCACCAGCTCTACGAACAGTCGACGATTCTCCTGGTTTCCGATCATGGCGAAGGCCTTGGCGAGCACGGCGAGCAGGAGCACGGGCTCTTTCTCTACAACGAAGCCATTCACGTGCCGCTGATCGTGAAGCCGGCGGCCGGCACGGGCGCGGGCCGGCGAATCGCGGACGTCGTGCAACTGGCCGACATCGCGCCAACGGTGCTGGATCTCGTGAAGGCCCCGGCGCCGGGCAATCTGCGGGGACGATCGCTCAGGCCGCTGACCGAGGGTGAAGCCTCGCTGCGGGCGGCAACCGTCTACAGCGAATCGCGGTACGGGCACACGCGGTTTGGCTGGAGCGAGCTCGCCTCGATGACCGACAGCCGGTTCCAGTACATCCAGGCGCCGCGCGAGGAGCTGTACGACCTGCGCCGCGATCCTCGCGAGCGCGACAACGTCGCCGGCGCGGACGACACGCAGAAGGCGCGTGACGACCTTCGAGCGTCGCTGGCAGCGCTGCTCGGCAGCGGACCGGAGCCTGCGGCTGAAACACAGATCGATCCCAAGGACAAGACGGCCGTCGTCGAGGACTATCGCGCGGCCCTTGCGCTCGCCTCCGAACGGAAATGGCCGCAGGCGATCGACCTGCTCCAGAAGATTGTCCGGGCCGAGCCGGCGGCCGCCGCCGCCTGGCGAAGTCTCACGGACCTCGCGACGGTCGCGGAACGGTACGACGTCGCGCAGTCAGCCGCGCAGCGTCTCGTCGAGCTCGCGCCTGACGATGCGGCCGCCCTGGTGCGGGCGGCCCGCGTGGCCCTCAGCGCGCACAAGCTCGATGACGCGGCACGCAACGCGACGGCGGCCGTCGATCTGGGGTCGCAGGACGGACACGCCGTCGCCGGCGCGCATACCGTGCTGGCGCTTGTGGCGTTGGCGCGCTACGACACCGACACCGCCCGCAACGAGGCGATGGAAGCGCAGCAGGCAGATCCGGGAAGCCTCCTTCCTCTGTTCGTGAACGCCCGCATTCTCGCAGACGAGGGAAACGATGCGGAGGCGCTGGCGGTTCTCGAAAAGGCCAACGCCAGCGCGGCACAATCGCAGAGCGCGCCGCTGCAGAACCTGAAGTCCCTGACTGGCGAGGTGCTGGTCCGTTCCGACAGAGCGGCGGAAGCGGAGACGTTCTTCGTCGACGAGCTCCGCGACTTCCCGCATAACCTCAACGCACGGGCGGCGCTCGCCATGTTGTACCAGTCGATAGGACAGGCCGACGATGCCGCGCGGGTGGCGTCCGACCTGGTGCGAATTACGCCGTCACCCGAGGCATATTCGACCGCCGCGAAGGTCTGGACGTCGCTCGGCGACAAGAAGCAGGCGGCGGCCGTGCGCGCCGACGCGCGCAGGCTGTTCGCCGGCCACCGCCACGCTCAGTGAGTGACTGACGCTCGCTACCGATCCTTCAGATCGGTCTTGAACTGCGGGTTCACTCGGAAGCCGTTCTTCTCCGCCAGCTTCATTTCCTGCTCGGCATCCCTCAGGCGGCCCGTCTGCATGTAGATCACAGCCAGGTTGTTGTGCGCTTCGCCGTACTTCGGATTCACCTCGACGGCGGCTCTCCAGTTGGCTTCCGCGCCCGCGGCATCGCCATTCCTGAACTGCGCGCTGCCAAGCGCGAGCAGGACTTCCGCGGGCGGCCGGAACACGCCGCCCGTGGAGGCGCGCTGATTCTCGAGATCGCGCAGGCGCTGTTCGAGCCCAAGCAGCGTCGGCACGCGGCCGCCAACGGCCGACCGATCGAGAACCCTCTTGAGCTCCAGGATTTCGTCCTCCCGCTGCTTGTCCACCTGGAATCGATTGGTCAGCTCCAGGTCGTGCAGCGTCCGCATGGCTTCGATGCAGTCGCGGTAGGCCTTGGTCGCGCTGGCATACCGCCGGAGATTCATGTTCGCCTGTCCGAGGCCGTAGTGCGCGAGCGAGAGCAGGCGATCCGCCGTGACGGCCTTTCCAAACGCCTCGGCCGCGCGTTCGAATTGCTCCGCGGACATGTATTCCTGACCTGTCCGGAACATCGCGATGGCTTCGCGACGGCTCGGCTCATCGGCCAGCTGAGCTTGAGCGGCAGACGCCGCGAATGACAGCGCGGCCGCCAGCATCGCAACACTCGCACGGTGCGCCATCTCAGCTCCTCAAAACAAAAAGGGGGCTGCCGAAGCAGCCCCCGTCTTACCCTGTTGCCTGTCGACTTCTAGAACTCGAACCGAACGCCTACGCGCATGTTGAACGGCGCCTGGAACTGAGGCGGCGTGCCGCTCAGGAGCGAGTTGACCGGCTTGCCGAAGTCCGGATTGACGTTCGGGTACGTCAGCTGAACGTTCTGATCGTAGGACGTGACGCGCCTCTCGTTGAACAGATTGAAGATGTCCGCCATGAACGTCATCCGCTTGTTGCCGCCCATGCGGGCGACATACGAAGCCTGGAGGTCCAGCTGGCTTTCAAACGGCGAGCGGGTCATGAACCCGTCCACCGTCTGAATGCCGGTACCTCTGGCGTCCATGGGGATTTCACCCGCGCTGCTGTAGTTCGGGTTGGCGGCCATGCGCGTGAACGGCTTGCCAGACACGAGGTTCAGGTTGGCGCCGACGTTCAGGTTGCGGACGAACGTGTAGTTGCCGTTCAGCTTGATCTGGTGCGGCCGATCGAGCGGCAGGATGCCGTTGGGATCCCCCAGGTAGCGGATGTCGCCCGGGTAGCCGAACTGTGCCGTGCCGATCGACGTGTACGTCGGGTCGCCGGTCGGGAAATCGTAGAGCGAGGAGATGCCCGGGTCGGACTGGCCGTTGTCGTCGCGGTAGAACCCTTCGAAGTTGCCGCGCAGCCGCGACCAGCGGTACGAAGTCATCACGTTCCAGTTCGTGCCGCGGCGGTTGAGGGTGACTTCGACCGCGTTGTAGTTGTGGACCGGATCGTCGAACTTCACCGCGCCGAACGCCGGCACGGCGGCGATGGCGGCCGCGTTGACCGGCGTCGCGCTGCTGGGGTTCGTGAGGATGTAGTCCACGTTGCCGCAGGCCGTGGCCGATGCCGCCAGCTCGTAGGCCGCCATCGGGCAGTTGGCCACGTCTTCAAGCACGCGCGGCATGTTGCGATAGACGTACCGCACGCCGAACGTCGTCCTGTCCATGATCTCGCGCTCGATGCCGAGCACGAACTCGGTCGTGTACGACAGCTTGGTGTTCGGATCGATCGTGTCCGCGCCAACACCCGCCAGGATGAAGTGCTGCGTCGTGGAGGATCCGGAGGCCGCCTGAGCCGGGGTCCGCGTCGGAACACCCGCCGCAATCGGCCGCGTGAGGTTCGCGTCGAAGTAATCGCCTCGGGTGAAGCTGTCGTCGGCGGAGAGGGCGCGCGCCGCCAGGTCGAGCGGAATGCGCGCGTAGAAGATGCCGTAGTTGCCGTACAGCTTCGTCCTGCCGTCGCCCGTGACGTCGTACGCCGCGCCGATCCGCGGCGCCCAGTTGTTCTTCAGCTGCCAGTCCTTGATGATCGTGCCGCTCATCGTCTCCTGCTCGTACCGGATGCCGGGGTTGATCGTCAGGCGATCGCCGACCTTCCAGGTGTCCTGAGCGAAGAAGTTGACGTAGGTCTGGGGAATGTCCCGCGAGACGTTGAAGTTCGCGCGGGTCACGCGGTAGATCTGCCCGAAGCCCACATCCGGAATGATCTGGATCGACGCACCGGTCGCCGTCTGACGGCCGTCGGGCGCCGTGAACGTCGGGCCCGTGCGCTGGTTGAGCTGCTGGTAGTCGACGTCGTCGTACTGGATGCCGTACTTGATCTGGTGTCCACCGACGATGTTCGTCGCCTTCGCGGCCCACTGCTTGCTGTTGCTGACGTTCCCCTTCTCGTAGGCCCCGATGCCGCCGCTGATGATGTTGGGCACGACCCTCGTGTCCGTGACGGCCCAGGTGTCGACCGAAGGCAGCTCGCTGATCGTGTTGTGCGCCCGCGCGAACGACGCCTCGACCAGGAAGCGCGAATTGATCACGCCGTCGTAGCGAACGGCCTGCTGGTGGCCGCCGTAGTCGAGCGTGCTGAAGCCCGACGTGGTGGTCCGAAGCAGGGACGAGGTCCGCTGCGGACCCGTGTCGCCATTCGAGGGGTCGCCGAAGAAGGACGCGTCGACGCGGTGACCGCTGCTGAGCTGAACCGTTCCCTTGGCCGCGTACGACGTCGTCCGCCGATCGCGCGGGACCTCGCCGAGGCTGGCGAGCGGGAAGCCCGTCGGCGCGGTGAACACACGCGTCTGCCAGGCCTGGTCGATCGCGCCGAAGAAGAACAGGCGGTCCTTGATGACCCGGCCGCCGGTCTCGACGCCCACGTCGCTGGACTTCGTGCTCCCGGTATTGACCGAACCGTTGCTCGCCTGGTACTGCTTCCAGCCAGCTTCCAGGCCGCTGGGCGAGGAGTAGCCAAAGAGCGATCCGCGGAACTGGTTGGCGCCGCTCTTGGTAACCACGTTCACGACGCCGCCCGTCGCCTGGCCGAACTCGGCTTCGTACCCGCCGGTCTTGACCTGGACTTCCTTGATGAAGTCGTAGGGCGTCGCGTTGCCGAGCGAACCGAACGTAATCGAGTACGAACCGAGTCCGCCGTAACCCGTGTTCGTGACGTTCGTGCCGTCGATGACGTACTGGTTCTCGAGGCCCGAGCCTCCGGAAATCGACGGGTTGGAGGCGCCGAGCGTGCCGGAGCTGCTGACACCGGGCGACAGATACATCGTCGCGCTGAACGTGCGGGCGACCGGAATCGACTTCAGGTCGTCCGTGTTGATCACGGCGCCAATGGTCGTGGACGTCGTATCGACTGTCTTGACCGCGCCGGTAACCTGCACGGTCTCCGTGACGCCGCCGACTTCCATCTTCAACGAGACCTCGGCAACGGCGCCGAGGCCGACGACGACGTCCTTCTGTTCGACGGCCTTGAAGCCCTGCAGCTCCGCGCGAACAGAGTAGGTTCCCGGCGTCAGGAACGGGACCGTGAAGCGGCCATCACCGCCCGTAGTCGTCGTCTTGACGCCCTGAGGACCGGCCACCGTGACGGTGGCACCCGGAACGGCCAGGCTCTGCGCGTCGACGATGCGTCCGGAAATCTGTCCTGTGGTCTCCTGCGCATAAAGAGGACTGGCGAACAACGCCAGCGCGAGGAGGAATATCAGATGCCGTGCTCGCATTCCTTTGCTCCTTGATGTTGTTGTCTCAGTTCGGATACATGTGCAGCGCAACCGAGACAACGTGACGTGACGATTCCCAAATGGTTGGAGTCGATGATGAATGTTAATTTATCGGTCGAGTGACGAGTAACCGCCACTGCACTTTAAATGGCGGTTTTTGAGGGACGAATCGCGGAAAATCCAAAAACGCGGATGTATTTGCTGGGGATTTGACTGATGCTTCGCTTTATATTCGTTCTTACGGCTAGTGAGAGCGGGGCGTGGCTTCGATCTGCTTGAGCGCGTCGGCGATCAGCTTCTCGTTGTCTTCCTTCGAGATGTTGCGCTGAAGGAGCTTCGAGGCGATGGTCACTGAAAGCTCGACTGCCTCCTGCCGAATCTGCTGCACCGCGCGAGTCGTCTGCAGCTCAATCTGCCGCTCGGCGTTCCGGACCATGTTGTCGGCTTCGGTCCTGGCGCGCTGACGCAGTTCCTCGCGCACGCGCTCGGCGTCACGGCGCGCGTCTTCGATGATGGCCACCGCCTCCGCCTGCGCGCTCTGGAGCTTGGCGGCGTAGTCCTTCAATCTCGCTTCCGCTTCGTCGCGATCCCGCTTGGCGTCGGACAGCGAACGATGGATGAATTCCTCGCGCTGCTGGAGCAGCGACAGCACGGGGCCCCACGCGAACTTTCCGAGCACGAGGACGACGATCAGAAAGATGCCGAGCGTCCACACGGCGTTGCCGACATTTCCGGCGAACGGGCTGAGCGGCGCCTCTTCGGCGGCGTGGAGCGGAATCGCGGCGAGCGCGAGAAACAGCAACGTCAGGAGCTTCTTCATAAGTGTCGCTCTAATCACAGGGAATCCGTGGACGACCGGCCGCGAGCGGCCGGCCGTCCGCGGGAAATGCACTACGCCTTCAGCACCGCCAGCATGCCGACGACGACGGCGAACAGCGTCGCGCCTTCGATCATGGCTGCGGTGATGATCATCGCGGTCGAGATCTGACCAGCCGCCGCAGGCTGCCGCGCCATCGACTCGACCGCCGACCCGCCGATCCGGCCGATGCCGGCGGCGCCGCCCATGATGGCGAGGCCGGCGCCAATCGCGCCGCCAAGCCAGCCCGCGCCGTGGGTCGTCAGAAACGTCCCTTTCTCAGCGGCCGCGGCTGCCGCGCCGGCGGCTTCCTGCGCGAACGCGACATGCGGCACGGCCAGCATGGCGACACCGACCGCCGCCACCCCGAAGACCCATCTTGCAATCTGCTTCCGATCCATCGTGTTTCCTTCTGGCAGGCCTGAAGGCCTGCACTACTTTGCCGCCCGGGGAACGGCTGTCTTCCGATCGCCATCGCAGTCACGCCTCATGGCCCGCGTCGCCCCGAACCTTGCGGGCATGGCGATTGTTGCTACTTAACAAGGGCAAAGGGCAGAAGGCTCAGGGCTTCTCAGCCCTCAGCCCTCGGCTCTGAGCCCTCAATGCGCTTCCGCTCCGTGGCCGTGTCCGGCTTCGTGCTCGTCGTGATGGAGCACAACCGACATGCTGATGAAGAGCGTCGTCAGGAACGTGAAAATGAAGGCCTGCAGGAATGCGACAAACAGCTCCAGCAGATTGATCGCGACGCTGCCGCCGACGACCACTGCCCCGACGCCCAGGCCCAGCCCGGTGCTCTTCGCGCCGGCGGCCATGATGAACGAGAGCAGCACGGCCAGCAGGATATGCCCGGCAATCATGTTGGCGAAAAGTCGAACGGCCAGCGCGAAGACCTTCGCGATGAGCCCGATGATTTCCACGGGAACGAGCAACGGAGCGAGCCACAGCGGACCCGGACAGAAATGCGCGAGGTACGCCTTCCCGCCGAGCCGGAGGCCGTTGACCACCATCATGAACATCGTGATGAGCGCCAGCGTGGCCGTCATCCAGATGTTGCCGGTCGCGGTGCCGCCGAGGTGAGTGCCGAACAGGTTCGAGACCACCGGAATCGGCAGCAGGCCGAGAATGTTCACGGTGAGCACGAAGAAGAAGACGCTCCAGATGTACTTGATGAAGCGATCGGTGTAC
>Ga0153915_10000310_pt1 | contig 44602 bp, 42 predicted proteins | sample Opewatmetagenome_2_FD_107003 | JGI IMG/M metagenome (GOLD analysis project Ga0153915, IMG submission 107003) | Freshwater wetland microbial communities from Ohio, USA - Open water 3 Core 3 Depth 3 metaG | ecosystem: Environmental > Aquatic > Freshwater > Wetlands | place: USA: Ohio, Lake Erie...
GCGCCCCCGGCCACGAGCGCGCCCCCAGCCGCGGCCGCAGCTGCGCCCGAGACCGCAGCTCCGGCGCCGGTCGCGCCCCCGGCCCAGACCGCGCCGCCGGCGGCCGCGCAGCCCGCTCCCCCGGTCGCGGCCACTCCGGCGGCGCCCGCGCCTCCCGCCGCCGAGGCGGAGAGGGAGTCGCTCCCTCCGGCCGCGCCGTCCGCGCGTCCGGCGCACGCCGCCACCGCGGGCTTCTCCGTCCCCGAGGGCACGCCCTGGACGGGCGAGGTGCTTCGCCGGGTGCGCGAGGACCGGGGCCTCACGCTTCACCAGATCGCCGAGCGCACCAAGGTGGCCCGCCACCACCTCGAGAACATCGAGGCCGACCGCTACGCCATGCTGCCGGCGCCGGTGTACCTGCGGGGCATCCTGGTCAGCCTCGCCAAGGAGCTGAGGCTCGACGGCCCGAAGGTCTCCCGCTCCTACCTCGAGCAGGCGAGCGCGGCCGCCCAGCCGCCACCGCCAGCGAAGCCTCGGTAGCCGCGTTCGTTGACCCGCCGCGGACCCTGCTCTACGATCCGTCCCATGCCCCTCATCGAGACTCCCGAGCAAGCGGTGCGCCTGGCGCGGGCGATCTGCTCCGACGTGTCCCTCTACAACGAGGAGAAGATCGTGCGGGGCATCGAGCAGGACAACTTCTTCGACGCCTTGAAGGAGGAGCTCGAGGAGGGCCGCGAGCTGTACCGGTCGCGCGTCCACCCCGAGCTCTTCGCGCGGACGAACTTCTACGACCGCGCCATCGTGGACGTGATCCTGCGCGCCAAGGGGCACGTGAAGTCGAAGATCTGGTGAGTCGAGGCGGCACACTCGGCAGGGTCGGCTTCGCCGCGGAGCGGGCCGCCGTCCAGGCCGGCGCGTAGCGGCTGCGGGAGGAGACCTGCCGGAGCACCGGGAAGTCCACGTCCCGTCCGTCCTCGCCGGAGAGCGCCTGGACGTGGCGCTGGCACGGTCCTTCCCCGACCTGTCCCGGGCCCGGGCGCGGCGCCTCGTCGCGGAGGGAAGGGTGCGCGTGGACGGCCGGTCGGCGAAGCCGGCGACGCGCCTCGCGGGCGGGGAGTGGATCGCCGTCGAGATCCCCGACCCCGAGCCGTCGGGGCTCGTGGCCCAGGACCTGCCGCTGCGCGTGCTGCACGAGGACCAGGACCTCGTCGTGCTCGACAAGGCGGCGGGCATGGTGGTCCACCCGGCGCGCGGCTCGCCCCACTCCACGGTGGTGAACGCGCTCCTGCACCGTCTCGGCCAGGGCCCTGCGGGCGCGAGGCTCGGCCTCGTCCACCGGCTCGACAAGGAGACGTCGGGCTGCCTGCTCGTGGCGAAGACCGAGGCCGCCCTGGCGGCGCTGCAGGCCGCCTTCAAGGCGCGGCGGGTCGAGAAGACCTACCTCGCGCTGTGCCACGGTGCCCTCGCGGCCTCGGGCCGCCTCGACACCTCCTACGGACGGCACCCGCGGGACCGGACCCGTTTCACGGGAAAGGTGCGGAGCGCCCGGCGCGCGGTGACCGAGTGGAAGGTCCGCGAGCGCTTCGGCGACGTCGCCACGCTCGCGGAGGTGACCCTGCACACCGGGCGGACGCACCAGATCCGCGTCCACCTGGCCGAGGCGGGCCACCCGCTCCTCGCCGACGCCACCTACGGCGGGCGGCGTCGCGAGGCGCGGCTTCCGGCCGGCCACCCGGCGCGCCGGGCGGCGGAGGCCGCGGGCCGGCAGGCCCTCCACGCCTGGCGGCTCTCCTTCGACCACCCGCGCACCGGCGCGCGCGTCTCGTTCGAGGCGCCCCCGCCCGCCGACCTCCAGGCGGCGCTCGCCGTGCTCCGCGGGGCCGCTGGGTAGGTTGCGGCGGCGGGCGCACGAGGCGGGCGGGCTCGCGGTTCTCCTGTGCCCGCGGGCATGGCAAGATGCCGCGCTTGCCTTCCGCGGGACAGCCGGCGCAGCGGCGCGCGACGCTCGACGCCCTGGCCGCCATCGCGCTCTGGGGCACGCTGGCCGTGCTCGGGCTCAAGCTCCGGCACGTCCCGCCGTTCCTGCTCGTGGGGACGGCGTTGCTCCTCGGCGCGCTCGTCGGCGCGCGCGGCATCCGCCTGCGCGGCACGCGCCCCGCCGTGCTGCTGCTCGGGGTGTACGGCCTGTTCACCTACCACTTCTGCCTCTTCCTCGGACTGCGGCTCGCGCCGCCGGTGGAGGCGAACCTCGTCAATTACCTCTGGCCCCTGCTCATCGTCGTGCTGAGCCCGCTCGTCCTCGCCGGCACGGTGCTCCGGCCGCGCCACGTCGCCGGCGCCCTGATGGGGTTCGGCGGCGCCGCGCTGCTCGTCACCGGCGGGAAGCTCGGGTTCTCGAGGGAGGGCGCTCTGGGGTACCTCCTCGCCCTGGCGGCCGCAGTCATCTGGTCCACCTACTCGCTCCTCACCAAGCGCATCGGCGACTTTCCCACCTCGGCCGTCGCCACCTTCTGCCTCGCGTCCGGCCTCCTCTCCCTCGCGTGCCACGCGATCTTCGAGCCGAGGTACGTGCCCGCCGCCGCCGACCTTCCGTACCTCCTGCTCATCGGCCTCGGCCCGATGGGAGCCGCCTTCTACCTCTGGGATCGGGCCATGAAGGGCGGCGACCCGCGCGTCATCGGGACGCTCGCCTATCTCACGCCGTTGCTCTCCACGTTCCTCATCGCCGCATCCGGGGAGGGGCGCGTCACCTGGGTGTCCCTCGTCGCCATGGCGCTCATCGTGGGCGGCGCGGTCGTCGGCACCCGGACGCGCGCCGCGCCCGCGTAGGGGCCGCCTACCTCGGCCGTGCCTGGAAGCGCCGCATGTTCTTGCGGGAGCGCCGTCCTTGCTCGTCGATCTGGAAGCCCGCCGCCTCGACGTTCCGCTCGGTGTCGCGGTTGGGATGGCAGCCACCGGCCACCCAGGTCCAGGCCGGCTGGATGAGATCCTGCCACCTCGCCGCGAGGCGGCTCGTCGAGCGCACGTGCTCGATCATGCGAAGCGCCCCGCCCCGACCGAGGACGCGTTTCACCTCGGCGAGCCCCCGCTTGGGATCGGGGACGGAGCAGAACACGAGCCCCGACACGACGGTGTCGAAGGCGCCGTCCTTGAATGGGAGCGCCTCGGCGCTGCCGCGAACGAGCAGGACCCCCGGTGCCCGTCGGCGCGCGCGAGCGAGGTTCTGCGGGTGCGGGTCTACCGCCACCGCGCGGACGTCCGGCGGATAGAGCGGGAGGTTGCGCCCGGTGCCGCAGCCCACCTCGAGGGTCCGGCCTCGCGCCCCGGAAGCGAGCCACCTTCGCCAGCGCGCGAGGCCGGTCCGATCCGCGAGGGCCATCATCGCGTCATAGGCCCACGGCATTCGATCGATGCCGCTCATGCTCCCCTTCCTAATCCAGGTAACCCTGTGCCTGCAGGCGGAAGAGATGGGCGTAGCGGCCCCCCCGCGCGAGCAGCTCGCGGTGCGTGCCGATCTCCTGCAGCCGGCCGCCGTGGAGGACGGCGATGCGGTCGGCGATGCGCACCGTCGAGAAGCGGTGGGAGATGACGATGGCGGTGCGGTCGGCCGCGAGCGACTGGAACCTCTGGAAGAGGTCGTGCTCTCCCTCGGCGTCGATGCTGGCGGTGGGCTCGTCGAGGACGAGCACCTCGGCGTCGCGCATGAAGGCGCGGGCGATGGCGAGCTTCTGCCACTGCCCGGCCGATATCTCGTGGCCGGACTCGAACCAGCCGCCGAGGACGGTGTCGAGGCCCCGCGGGAGGGATTCGACGACGGTGAGGGCGCCGCCCCGCCGCACCGCGTCCTCGATGCGCGGGCGGTCCTCGACGTGGGCGGGGTTGCCGAGGCCGACGTTCTCGGCGGCGGTGAACTGGTAGCGGACGAAGTCCTGGAACACGGCTCCCATGCGCGAGCGGAGGTCGCGCGCGTCCATGTCGCGCAAGTCGACGCCGCCGTACAGGATCGCCCCGTCGGTCGGGTCGTAGAGCCTGAGCAGCAGCTTGACCAGCGTGCTCTTGCCGGCCCCGTTCTCGCCGACAAGCCCCAGCTTCTCGCCCGGCGCGAGCGAAAGGGAGAAGTCCCGCAGCGCCCAGCGCTCCTGCCCGGGGTAGCGGAAGGAGACGCCACGAAACTCGATGGCGAGCGGCCGGCCCCGGGGCGGCGCGGCGGCCGGCAGCCGCCGCGGGGCCTCGCCGCCGGTGGGGATGGAGAGGTAGGCGAAGAGGTTCGACATGTAGAGGGCGTCCTCGTACAGGGCGCTCACCGCCGAGAGGACGTTCTGGATCGCGCCCTGGCCCTGGCGGAAGACCATGAGGTAGAGGGTCATGTCGCCGAGCGTGATCTCGGCCCGGGCGGCCCGCGCGGCCACGAGGACGTACATCCCGTAGAAGGCGGCGATGGCGACCAGGCCGAAGAGGAGCCCGAAGGCCATGCGCCGCACCGCGAGCCGCCGATCCTCCTCGTAGAACTTCCGGAACAGGGCGCGGTACCGGTCGAGGACGAGGGGCCCGAGGTCGAAGAGCTTCACCTCCTTCACGTGGGCGTCGCGTGTGAGGATCCACTCGAGGTAGTTGAGCCTGCGCCCCTCCGGAGCGCGCCAGGAGTTCACCCGGAAGGACTCGGCGGAGAGGCGGGCCTCCGCGAGGAAGGAGGGGATGGAGGCGGCGACGATGACGAGGACGCTCCAGGCGGAGAGGCGCCACAGGAGGGCGGAGAGCGCGGCGAGCGTCAACGCGTTCTGGGCGATGGCGAGGGCCTGCGACACGAGCGAGAGGGGGCGCGCCGACGCCTCCCTGCGCGCGTTCTGCATCTTGTCGTAGACGTCGGCGTCCTCGAAGTGGCGCAGCTCGAGCGTGAGCGCCTTCTCGAGGATGGCCTCGTTGACGCGGTTGCCGAGCCGGGCCCGCATGAGCTCGCGCAGGAGCGAGAGCACGCGCCCCGCCACCGTGGTCGCGGCGACGAGCCCGAGCTCGAGCACGACGAGGCCCAGGACGCGGCGCCGGTCGGCCTCGAGCCCGCTGCGGGCGGCGGCGACGACGCCATCCACGATGAGCTTGCCCACCCAGGCGAGCGCCGCGGGGAGCAGCGCCTGGACGAAGGTGAGCGCGGCCGCAGCGACGGCGCCTCCCGCGTCGGCCTCCCAGACGAGCCGGAGGGTGCCAGGCACCTGCCGGAACGCCGAGGGCAGGTCGCGCAGGCGGTCCTTGATCCGCGACGGGGGAGGCAGGATCTTTCTAGAGTGGCTAGAGGGCACGCGAAGATCTTTGGATAGCGCCTTTATTTTCCCGTCGCTACCAAGTAAATGAGATCTCGATGAGACCCGAGACGAAGATGGAAATCCCGGCGCGGCTGCCGGAGCCGAAGAGCGATGCCACCGCCACCACCCCGCCGTCCGACTGGTCCATCGAGAGGGCCATCCAGCACTACAACATCGCCGGATGGGGAGCGGGCTTCTTCTCGGTGAACGACAAGGGGCACGTCGTCGTCCACCCGCACGGTCCCGGCGGCCCCACCATCGACATCATGGACGTGGTGGAGGACATCCGGGAGAAGAAGATCGGCCTGCCGTGCCTGGTGCGCTTCCAGGACGTGCTGCGAGCCCGGGTGAAGATGATCAACGACGCCTTCGGCCGCGCCATCGTCGAGATGTCCTACGCCGGACGCTACTTCGGCGTCTTCCCCATCAAGGTGAACCAGATGCGGGAGGTGGTCGAGGAGATCCTCGACGCCGGTACCCCGTACCACTACGGGCTCGAGGCGGGATCCAAGGGGGAGCTCCTGGTCGTGCTCGGCTACAACACCGACCCCGAGGCCATCACCGTCTGCAACGGTTACAAGGACGAGGAGTTCCTGCGGCTGGCCCTGCTCGGGCGCAAGCTCGGGCGCAAGATCATCGTCGTCATCGAGAAGCTCTCCGAGCTGCCGCACCTCCTCCGGCTGTCGGAGGAGATGGGCGTCGAGCCGTGGATCGGGCTCCGCTCCAAGCTCACGACGCGCGGCACCGGCAAGTGGGAGGGCTCCTCCGGCGACTTCGCCAAGTTCGGCCTCACCATCCCCGAGCTCATCGAGGCGGTGCGGATCCTCAAGGAGGCGGGGAAGGAGCACTGCGCCAAGCTCCTGCACTTCCACGTGGGCTCGCAGCTCACCGAGATCCGGGTGGTCAAGGACGCGGTGAACGAGGGAGCTCGCGTCTACGCCAAGCTCCGGAAGATGGGGCTCGCCATCGAGTACTTCGACGTGGGCGGCGGGATGGGCGTGGACTACGTCGGCGCCCGCAGCCCGGGGTACCCCTCGTCGATGAACTACAGCCTGGACGAGTACGTGGCCGACGTCGTCTACAACGTGCAGAGGGTCTGCACGAACGAGGGCGTACCCGAGCCACACATCGTCTCGGAGTCCGGCCGGGCGGTCACCGCGCACCACGCCTGCATCATCATGAACGTGTTCGGGTCGATCGAGATCGGCTCTCCGGAGGAGATCGCCGCCGCCTCGATTCCGCAGCCCAACGAGGCCAAGGTGGTCCGCGAGATGCGGGAGATCGTCGCCTCGCTCACCCCGCGCAGCAGGGCCGAGGCCTACCACGACGCCGTCGCCAAGAAGGAGGAGGCCCTGCAGATGTTCAAGCTGGGCATCCTCGGGCTGGAGGAGCGCGCGGTGGTGGAGAGCCTCTTCTGGAAGCTGTGCCGTGGGCTGGTGGAGCTGAACCGCGGCAAGAAGCGGTTGCCGCGCGACACGCGGGACCTCGGCGACAAGATCGCCGACCAGTACATGGGCAACTTCTCGCTCTTCCAGAGCGCGCCGGATCACTGGGCCTTCGACCAGCTCTTCCCCATCGTGCCCCTGCACCGGCTGGACGAGGCGCCGACGCGGGACACGACCATCGTGGACATCACCTGCGACTCCGACGGCAAGATCGACCGCTTCATCGAGAACGACGGCGTCGACGAGACGCTGGCGCTCCACACGCTCGAGCCGGGCAAGCCGTACTACCTCGGCATGTTCCTCACCGGAGCGTACCAGGACGTCATGGGCGACATGCACAACCTCTTCGGCCGCGTGAACGAGGTCCACGTCTACGTCGACGACGACGACCCGGAGGACTTCTACCTGGGAGAGGTCATCCGGGGCGACACGGTGGAGAAGGTGCTCGCCTCCCTCCTCTACGAGCCCGCCGACCTCCTCCGGCGCGTCAAGAACGCGCTCGACGCCCGCATGAAGGAGGGGGCCATCCGTCCCAAGGAGAGCGTCCTGCTCTCCGAGTTCTACGAGTCGGTCATGCGGGGCTACACCTACCTGGCGGGGGTCTGAGCGCCCGTCGAGTTCCTCGACGATCGCTCGGACCGACCCGCGCGAACGGGGCGGCGGGTGGGGTGAAGCACCCGAAATTCTCCTCGGGCGCGACGGGCGGGCGATGGCCCGCCCCTCCGGGAAGCTCGAGACGCATCGCTTGCCGGCGGACCTCGACACCCCGCCGTGCATCCCGCGCTCGCCCGGGATAGGAACCGGGCATGGCGGCGCGCGCGCTCGCCGAGCTTCCCGGGGGCGCCGGCCCGGTGCTGGATGCCCTCCTGGACGGCAGGGCGGCCGAGGCCGTGGCGCTGGCGGAGCGCATGGGCGAGGCGCGCCCCGCCGACGCCGTGGCACACGGGCTCCGTTCCGCGGCGCTCCTGGCGCTCGCCCGTCCCGCGCCGGCGCTCGAGGCCGCCGACCGCGCCGCGTCGCTCGCGGCGGGGCGGGAGTGGCCGCACCGGCTGCGCTCGCTCGCGCTGCGGCGCCTGGGCAGGTGGTCGGAGGCGGTGGAGGCCGCGCGCGAGGCGGTGCGCCTCGACCCCGGGTGCGCCGCCGCCTGCGCCGCGCTGGGGCTGGCGCTCGCCGCCGGGCGGAGGGACGCGGAGGCGCGCGAGGCGCTCCGGCGCGCGGTGGCGATCGCGCCGCGCGACGCCGAGTTCCGCCTCACCCTCGGCGACGTGTGCCTTGCCTCGGATCCCGCCACGTCGGAGGAGGAGTACCGGGCGGCGCTGGCGCTGGCTCCGGGCAGCCCACGCGCGCTCCTCCGGCTCGGGCTGGCGCTGGAGCGGCAGCGGCGCGACGCCGAGGCGGGCCGGGCCTGGGACGAGGCCGAGCGGGCCGACCCCCGCCTCGTCACCCCGAGGCGGCGCCGGCGCGAGGGAATCCGCATGCTGCAGATGGGTGGGGCGCTCTTCCTCTCGGTGGTGGCGCTCGGGCTCGTTCCCTCGCTCGTGGGCCGGACCTTCCCGCAGGCGGCGAGCGCGGCGGCGACGGCCGTCTGGCTCTTCGCCCTGCTCGTGCCGGTGGGGCTCTTGCTGTGGAGCGCCGTGCGGCTCTCCCGGACGCGTGGCGATGGATCGCTCGACGTCGAGATCGCGGCCGTGGCGCGGGCGCTGGCCGGGGACTCCGGCTGACTTCCGCCGCCCGTTCGTCCAGGATCGGGGGCGTGAGGCGCCGGCGCACCGCACGGGAACTCGAGGCCGAGGCGGCGACGCGGCCGGCCCCGCCGGATGCCGCGCTCCCGCCCGCCGGCGAGGCGGTGGCGATGCTGGCGCGGCGGGGCCTGCGCACGCGGCCGACGCGACCGGACCTGCCGTTCCCGGCGGACCTCCCCGAGGAGCGCGCCGCCCGGCTCGCCGCGCACCTCGGGCATTATGCCTTCCGGCTCTTCCTGCGCGGCGCCATCCTGCGGCGCGGCAGCTTCCGGCCGGGCGAGGCGACGCGCTACCTCTCCGCGGCGAAGGCGCGGCCCCTCGCCGAGGCCCTCGTCGATCTGGGCATCGCCGAGCGCCGCGCCGGCGGCCGCTACCGGCTGCTCTGGCCGGCGCGGAGCTTCGGGGGAACGCTCGAGTGGTGGGTGGCCCGCGAGCTCCGGCGCCGGCTCGCCCTCGACGTGGCGGTCGGTCTTCGCTCCGGCGCGCCGGGCGTGGGCGGCGACCTCGACGTCGTGGCCGCGGCCGAGGGGAGGCTCTTCTACCTCGAGCTCAAGTCGTCCCCTCCCAAGCACATCCAGCGGGCCGAGGTGGCGGCGTTCCTGCGGCGGGTGCGGGCCATCCGGCCCGACGTGGCCATCTTCGCAGTGGACACGGCGTTGCGGCTCTCCGACAAGGTGCTGCCCTTGCTCCTCTCGGGGATCTCCGGCGCCGGGGCCGCACACGCGCGGCCGCGACGGATCGTCCGTGAGACCTGGGCCCTCACCCCGCACGTCTTCGCGGCGAACGCGAAGCAGGACCTGGTGGAGAACCTGTGCCGTGCCGTCGCGGAGGGGCTCCGGGCGCTCGCGCCGCCGCCCCCCTGAAGGCCTCCGGGCGCGGGAGGGAGGGCGGGGCGCCGGCGGCGATCGCGGGCCGCCCGAGCCACCCATCGGCTATGCTCCGGGGCCATGCGCCTCGCTCGACTCGCCGCCGCGTGCGTCCTCGCCGTGCCCGCGCTCGCCCACGCCGCCGGGGCTCCGCTCGTCCTGGTGGTCTGCGCGCCCGGCTACCCCGGAAGCACCGCCGAGGCCCAACCCACGCTGGACGCCTTCGCCGCCGCCGCCTCGGAGGCGGCCGGCTGGCCCCGGGGGCGTCTCGCCGCCGTCTACCACGAGACCGAGCAGGGGGGCCTCGAACGCATCCGCAAGCCGGACGCCGCGTTCGCGCTCGTGCCGCTGCCGTTCCTCCTCGAGCACGGCGTTGCGCTGAAGCTCGCCCCGCGCCTCGCCTCGGTCCAGAAGGGCGGCGAGGCGAGCGAGGTGTGGAGCCTCGTCGCGAGGAAGGGGCGGGTGACGGGGCCGGCCTCCCTCGCCGGCTGGCAGGTCGCGTCGCTCGCCGGCTACGCCCCCGGCTTCGTGCGCGGCGCCCTGGGCCCCTTCGGCCGCCTTCCGGAGAGCGCCAAGGTCGTCCAGACCGGCCAGGTGCTGTCCTTCCTCCGCAGGGCCGCGTCCGGCGAGGACGTGGCGCTGCTGCTCGACCGGTCCCAGGCGGAGGCGCTGCCGTCGCTGCCCTTCGCGGGCGACCTCGAGGTCGTGGCCCGCTCGGCGCCGCTTCCCGGCGCGCTCTTCTGCGCGGTGGGGAAGCGCGCCTCGCCCGCCGACTCGAAGGCCCTGGCCGCGGGCCTCCTCCGCCTGAAGGGCGTTCCAGCCGGAGCGGCGGCCCTCGACGGCATCCGGCTCGCCGGCTTCGCCCCGCTCGACGAGGCGGGCCTCGCGGCGGCACGCCGCCTCGCCGGGCCGGGCGGCCCGCCGGGAGGCAAGGGGCGATGAGGGCCACCCCGCTGCCCGCGGTCGGCCTCGCGGCCATCCTCGCCGGCTGCGCGGCGGCGCTGCACGAGCCGCCGCCGGTCTCGGCCATTGCGCGGGCCGGGCCCGCCGTCGGCAAGGAGGGAGTGCCCGAACTGCTCGCCGCGGCGGACGCGAGCTTCGCGGGGAGGCCCGACCTCGAGGCGGTCCGCCGGGCGGAGGCCCTCTACCTCGAGGCCGCGGCGAGCGACGAGTCGCGGGTGGACGGCCTGCTCGGCGCGGTGCGGGCCAAGACCTGGCTCGCGGAGCACGTGGCCGGCGCCTCGGCGCGCGAGACCCTGGCGGTCTCGGCGGTCCAGGCGGCCCAGTGGTGCGGGCGCCGGGCGCCGGAGGACCGCGCCTGCGACTACTGGCTCGCGGTGGCCCTGGGCCTGCAGGCGCGAGAGCGGCACTCGACGGCGGAGGACGCGCTGAAGCGCATGGTGGCGCTCCTGCGCCGTGCCGCGGCGGCCGGCCCGGCGCTCGACGAGGCGGGCCCGCACCGCGTCCTGGCGCTCGTCCTCCTGAGGGCGCCCGCCTGGCCGATCGGTCCGGGAGACCCGGAGGCCGGCCTCGACGAGGCGCGCAAGGCCGTGGCCTTGCGGCCCGGCCACCCGCCGAACCAGGTCGCGCTCGGCGAGGCGCTCGCGGCCGCGGGCAAGGCGCAGGCGGCGCGGCAGGCGTACCTCGAGGCCCTCGACCTGGCGCGCTCCCGGCAGGCCGCCGGCGACCCGGACGCCGGCGACTGGGTGCGCGAGGCGGAGGGCGCCCTCGCCCGCTGAGGGTCCGGCGGGATAGGATGCCTGCCGCGGGGATCGAGGAACGGTGATGCCCCTCTCGGGCCTGAGAGTCCGGCTTCTGCTGCTCGTCCTGGTGGCCGTGATCCCCGGCTTCGCCCTCTTCATCTACGCGGCGTCCGCCCAGAGGCGGGCGCTCGACGAGGGCGCGGTGGAGCAGGTGGTCCGGGCCGCGCGGCTGGCCGCCGGGCGGCAGGAGCGGAGCGTCGAGGGCGTGCGCGGGATGCTCGCGGCGTTCTCGCAGAACCCGGCGGTACTCGGGCGCGATCCGCGGAGCTGCATGGAGGCGGCCCGCCGTCTACGGCGCGCCCTCCCGCACCTCTCCAACATCGGGGCGAGCGCGCCGGACGGCGACGTCTTCTGCAACTCCGTGGACGTCCCGGCTCCCATCCAGATCGGCGACCGGCGCTACTTCCGGCGGGCCGTCGAGAGCGGGGCCTTCGCGGTGGGCGAGTACCAGGTGAGCCGCGCGCGGGGCGTCCGGGCGATCAACTTCGGGTTTCCGGCCCGCGACGAGGCCGGGCGGCTCCAGGCGGTCGTCTTCGCCGGGCTCGAGCTCTCCTCCATCCAGGCCCAGCTCGACGCATTGCCCATGGGCGAGGCGGCCGCGGCCATCGTGGACCACGCCGGGGTCGTCCTCGCCTCCCGGCCGCGCAGCGCCTTCGCCGCCGGCGCGGCGCTCGAGCCCGCGGTCCTCGACCGGTTGCGGAAGGCGCCCGGGGACGTGGCGGAGATCCGGGACGCCGAGGGCGTCGAGCGGCTGTGGGCCTTCCGCGCCGTGGAGAGCCCGGGGGGCGAGCCGGCGATGTGGATCGCCGCCGGCCTTCCCACCGCCTCGGTGCACGGCCCGGTGGACCGCATCTTCGGCCGCGCGCTCGCGGGCTACGCCGTGGTCTCCGTGCTGGCGCTCCTGGCGGCGGGAGCGGTCGCGAACCTCGTCCTCGTCCGGAAGCTGGAGGCCGTGATCGCCGCGGCCCGGCGTCTCTCGGCGGGCGACTACTCGGCCCGCACCGGGCTCCCGCCGGGGAAGGGGGAGCTGGGCGAGCTCGTCCGGACGTTCGACGAGATGGCGGGATCGCTGGAGGCGCTGACGCGCCAGAACCGTCTGATCCTCGATTCGGCTGGGGAGGGGATCTTCGGGATGGACCGGGACCAGAAGCTGACCTTCGTGAACCCGGCCGCCTGCCGGATGCTGGGCCAAGACGCCTCCGACATGCTCGGCCGGCGCTGCCACGACCTGTTCCACCACACGCGGGCCGACGGGACGGATCATCCCGCCGCGGAGTGTCCCATCGTGGCGACGCTGGCGGGCGGGGAGGTCTGGCACGCGACCGACGACGTGTTCCAGCGTCCCGACGGCGGGAGCCTCCACGTGGAGTTCCTCGCGACTCCCATCAGGGATCGGGGAACCGTCGCCGGCGCGGTGGTCACGTTTCGGGACGTGGGGGAGCGCCGGCGCCTGGAGGAGCAGCTCCGCCAGGCGCAGAAGATGGAGGCGGTGGGGCAGCTGGCTGGCGGCGTGGCCCACGATTTCAACAATCTCCTCACCGCCATCCTCACCGCCGGCCGCTTCGCGCGCGAGGCGCTGCCGGAGGGGCACCCGGCCCGCGCGGACGTGGACGAGGTCCTGCACGCCGCCCAGCGCGCGGCGACGCTCACGCGGCAGCTCCTCGCCTTCAGCCACAGGCAGATGCTCGAGCCCAGGGTGCTGGACCTGGAGGAGACGGTGCGCAGCGTCGAGAAGCTGCTGCGCCGAACCATCGGCGAGCGCATCGCCCTCGAGACCCGGGTGGCGCCCGGCCTCGGCCGCGTGAGGGCCGACCCGGGCCTCATGGAGCAGGTCATCATCAACCTCGCCGTGAACGCCCGCGACGCCATGCCGTCGGGCGGGCGCATCGTGCTCGAGCTCGGCAACGCGGACTCACTCGACCCCGAGATCGCGGGAGAAGCGGGCCTGCCGCCCGGGCCACTCGTGGTGCTGGCCCTGTCCGACACCGGCGCGGGGATGGACGCCGCGACCCTGAGCCATGCCTTCGAGCCGTTCTTCACCACCAAGCCCGCGGGCACCGGAACGGGGCTCGGCCTCTCGACCGTGTACGGCATCGTCACGCAGAGCGGAGGGGCGGTCCGGGTGAGGAGCGCCCCGGGCCAGGGCACCACGTTCCGCGTCTTCCTGCCGCGGTGCGACGGCCCGCTCCTCCCGGCGCGGGCCGAAGGCGCGGCCGCTCCGGCGGGCGGGTCGGAGACCGTCCTCGTCGTCGAGGACGACGAGACGCTCCGGGGCCTCGCCCTGAGGGTCCTCTCCGAGGCGGGGTACGACGTGCTGGAGGCGGCAGGCGCGACCGCCGCCCTCGCGGCCGTGGAAGGGCGCGAGGACCGCCTCCGGCTGCTCGTCAGCGACGTCATCCTCGCCGAGGCGAGCGGGCCCGAGATGGCGCGGACCCTCGCCGGACGGATACCCGGCCTGCGCGTGCTGTTCATGTCCGGCTACACCGCGGGCCACCTCGGCGCCGAGTTCGCGCAGGTCCCCGGCCAGGCGTTCCTGTCGAAGCCCTTCACCCCCGACGCGCTCCTGCGCAAGGTGCGCGAGGTGCTGGACGCCCCGGCCGCGTGACGCCATGACCGCGGGACGGAGGGCGCGTCGGCGGCCGGGACGCCGTCAGCGCGCTCCGGCGCGGCGCGCCGCGAGCGCGGGCTGGAGCGTGCGCCAGGCGGTGGCGGCGAGGACGATGGCGCCACCGGCGATGGCCCAGGGGCCGGGGCGCTCGCCGGCGAGGAGGAAGGTCCAGATCGGGTTCAGGACGGGCTCGAGCAGCGCCAGGAGCGAGGCCTCGACGGCCGGCGTGCCGTGGAGCCCCCTGCTGAAGAGGACGTAGGCGAGGCCGAGCTGGAAGACGCCGAGGTAGAGGAGGAGCGCGAGGTCGAGCGCGCGGGGCGAGGGGCCCTGCGTCCACAGCGGCAGCGCCACGGCCGCGGCGAGGAGGTTGCCCCAGGCGATGGCGGAGTTGCCCGCTCCCCGCACGCGCCGGAGGCCCACGATGGAGAAGGCGAAGGCGATCCCCGAGACGAGGGCGACGAGGTTGCCGAGCTTCTGGCCCGCCGAGAGCTCGTCGAGGAAGAAGAGCCCGAGGCCGAGCCCGTAGATCGGTACGGCCAGGAGCTCGCCCCGCGTGGGCCTCTCGTGGATGAGCCAGGGCGAGAGGAGCAGCACCCACAGGGGCGCCATGTCCTGGATGAAGATGGCGTTCGCGGCGGTCGTGAGCTTGGTCGCGAGGACGAAGAAGACCACCGTGGCGGCGTAGGACACGGAGACGAGCAGGACGCGCCAGCCAGGCAGGCGGCGCGACTCGGGGAAGAGGGCGAAGACGAAGAGGCCGGCCACGAGGGAGCGGCCGCCCGCGATCTGCCAGCCGGTGAGGGCGCAGAGCTTGATGGCGGCGCCGGCGGTGGACCAGAGGACGGCCGCCGCCAGGATCTCGAGCCGGGGCCGGAGCACGGGCGGAGACTAGTCGAGAACGGCGTCGCCCGGTAGGTCGCGGCGATCGCCCCTTCATGCGAATTCGCGGAACCTCGCCAGGGCCGCCCGCACGAACCGGGAGCGGACCTGCTCGGCGGCGAGGACCTTCTGCGCGGGCGGCAGCCGGGTCAGGGCCCGCACGGCGTGGTGGAGGAAGCGGCTCCCGAGCCCCTCGCCCTCGTCGAAGAGCAGGTCGGCGAGCTGGTTCCGCTCGAGCGCCATCCGGACGACCTTCTCCACGGAATTCGAGGGGACGCGCGGCCGCACGGGGCCGCGCGCCATCCGCAGGGCGCCCTTGTGGCAGGCGCCGGCGCAGACGCCGCAGCCGATGCACGTGTCCTCGTCGATCCGGGGCGCGAGCGCGGTCTTCTGGGCCGCCGCGCGGCGCTCGGGGACCATCTCGATGGCCGCCACCGGGCAGGCGCGCGCGCAGCGCGAGCAGCCCGCGCAGAGCGCGGCGTCGCGCCGCGGCCGGAAGCCGCTCGGGTTCACGGCGGCGAGGCCCCAGGTGCTCACGCCGTGGAGCTGCTCGCAGCAGCAGCCGCAGCAGTTGCAGACGAAGGTGGGGCGGTTCTGCACGTTGTCGGCGATCTGGACGAGGCCGCTCTCGCGGGAGGCGTGGAGCACCTCCAGGGCCTCGCTGCGCTCGATGGGCCGGCCGAAGCCCCGGCGGGCGACGAACTCGGCGCCGCCGTTCAGGGACAGGCAGATCTCCACGGGCGCGCCGCAGGCTTGGCCGAGGTGCTCCGCCTTGTGGCGGCAGTAGCAGAGCGAGACGGCCCAGGCCCGCGCCTCTCCGACGACGGAGGTGGCCCGCTCCCAGTCGAGGACGTCCGGGAGCGGGTCGTCGGCGAGCGCGGTCTCGTTCACGAGGGCGCGGCCGATGACGGTGTCGCCGCCGAACGCCTCGCGGGCGAAGGCCTCGTCGCCGTGGGTGTAGGCGTGGAGCGCCTCGGCCATGCGCTTCTTGGGGATGGAGTCCTTCGCCCGCATGAGCGAGTACTCGAAGAAGCCCACCACCGGCGGCGCGAGGAGGTAGGAGGCGCGGCCGGATTTCGGATGGACGAGGTCCATCACCACGCCCTTGTCGCACATGGCGTCGAGGCGGGGCGCGAGCTCGGCCGCCGGGATCCCGAGCCGCCTCGAGAGCCGCTCGAGCGTCATGGGCCGGAACGGGAGCCGGGAGGCCAGGTCCGCCTCCGCGGGCGTGAAGAGGATCTCCAGGATCTCCTTCCAGCCCTCCCAGGCGCGGGGGTCCTTGGGCTCGGGAAGCGCCACCGTGCCCGACTGCAGGCGATCCACGAGGTCGCGGTACTCGTCCTTGAGGCGGCCGAGGTGTCCCATGACCCAGACCGGTAGCACGTTCGCGGGGTGCCTGTCCCGTTCCGGGGGATGGCAGGTGGCGGCGATGCCGCCTAAGCTTCCCCGGCCCATCCGCAAGCGAGGTGCCCCCGTGCCCGAAGGCCCCGAGGTCGAGACGGAGAAGCTGCACGAGGCGATCCACGAGGAGCTGGAGAAGGAGGGAGGAGCGTTCCTCAGGCAGATCGCCCTGACCACGGCCATCCTCGCCGCCCTGGCGGCGGTGGCGGCCCTGCGCGCCGGCGCGACCGTGAACGAGGCCCTGGTCCTGAAGACCGAGGCCACGCGCTTGCAGGCCGAGGCCTCGGATCAGTGGGCGTACTACCAGGCCAAGGGCGTGAAGGCGGCGGTCCAGGAGGCGATGCGCGCCTCGTGGACCGCGTCCGGCAAGCAGCCGCCGCCGGAGCTCGCCGACAGGGAGCGGCGCTACGCGGAGGAGCAGAAGGAGATCCAGGAGAAGGCGCGGGAGAAGGAGCGGGAGCGGGACGAGCGGTCGCACGAGGCGGACCACCTCCTGCACCAGCACGAGCGCTTCGCGAACGGCGTCGCCCTGTTCCAGGTCTCCATCGCCCTCGGGGCGGTCGCGGCGCTGACCCGCAACCGGCTCGTCTGGCTCGGGTCGCTTATCGTCGGCCTGGCCGGCATCGCCACCGGCGCCTGGGCCTTGCTCGGCTGAGGCCACCCCGAGGGGCCGGGAGCGGGGTGGGCCTCGCGGGGCGATATCGGCGGCCTGGTCCCGCCGTGAAGGCAGGCGACGCTCCCCGTGCCGGGCCTTCACGCCGCGGCTTAGGTGCGCGGAATCACGGCGGCGGACCTGTCGCACGGGCGGCACGGTTCCGGGCCTGCGCATGGGCGCGGCATCACACGTGAATAGCCGCGCCGCCGCCGCGTCTCCCGGGCATGACCCCGACCCCCCAGAGGCCCAAGGCGCTGCTCATCGACGACGACCCGATCGCCCTTCGGCTCCTCCCCTGCGCGCTCCAGGCGCGCGGCTTCGAGGTGCTGGCGGCGCAGGACCGGGCGAGCGGGCTCGGCCTGCTCCTCGACGAGATCCTGGACCTCGACGTCCTCGTCCTCGATCTCGACCTCCCCGGGCGCGCCGGCTGGGCGCTCCTGAACCTCGTCCGGGGCGCCGGCGGGGAGCGGGAGCTGGGGATCGTGATCCTGGCGAGCGGCGTGGACGGACCGCGCCGCGCGCAACTCCTGGGGCTCGGCGCCGACGCGGTCGTGGACCGGTCGGCCGGTCCCGAGGCCGCGACCCGCGCCGCGGCGAAGGCCGCGGCGGCGCATCGGGTCCGGGCGTCGGGCGCTCCGGCCCAGGCCGGCGGCGCGCGGCCGCAGGCGACCGCGCTTCGGCACGCGTTCGGGACATGACCTTCGAGGGCGAGGCGATGCCTGGCGAAGGGCCCTATTTGGGGAGGTTGCGCGGGGCCGAGGAATAGTGTGATGCTGGCGACCGATTGAAACGTTTCAAGCGCCTCCGCCGCCCGAGGTGCCATCCGGTGAACGCGGCCCGTGTCCAGCCGGCGAACGAGGCCCGGTCCCTCCACGGGGCCGTCGGCGATCGAATGGGAGTTTTCACGTTTCGTGAGTACTGGACTGGACAGGTCCCGCACGGGAAGCGTCGTCACGCGGTCCATCGATCTCGTCGCATCGGGGAGGGTCGGGGTGGATACGACTGTCAGCCACCGCGTCCCCCTCGACGAGGCCCCGGCCGCTTTCCGCGCCCACGCGGATGGCGCGGCGGGGAGCAACCAGAGCGTCGTGGTTCCCAGCGTTCCATTGCCGTCACCAAGGAGGAGCACGCCATGAGGAGAGGTCTGCTGGCCGCCGTCGCAATCGCCGCCGCCCTGATCACGCCGCGCCTGGCCAGCGCAGCGTGGTCGCTGGAGACCGCGGCGGCGCCGTACAAGGGCACGAAGATCAACGTGATCTTCCTCGACCGCCCGGGCTACCGCGCCATCATCAAGCTCTTGCCCGAGTTCGAGAAGAGGACCGGGATCAAGGTCAACTACGACATCGTCCCCTACGAGAACAGCCGCGAGAAGGAGGTCCTCAACTTCACGGCCAAGGGCGACCTCAGCATCGCCCTCGTCGACCTCGTCTGGATCGGCGAGTTCGCGGAGAGCGGCTGGATCGTTCCCATCGAGAAGTTCACCTCGGACGCGTCGATCACCGATCCCAACCTGAACCTGAAGGGGTTCTTCCCGCTGCTCCTCGACGCCTTCGGCTCGTGGGGCGGCAAGGTGTACGGCCTGCCCTTCGACAACTACTCCGGCTTGCTGTTCTACAACAAGTGCATGCTCAAGCAGGCCGGCTTCAACAAGCCGCCCGAGACCTGGGAAGAGCTCTACAAGGTCTACGCTCCCAAGCTCACCAAGCCCGCGAAGAAGCAGTATGCCTTCGCGCTGCAGTCGCTCCGCGGCGAGACCCAGTCCTGCGACAGCTTCATGCGCGTGCTCTGGCCCTTCGGCGGCTCGCTCCTCGACAAGACCTTCCACTCCAACCTCATGTCCAGGGAGAGCCAGGCGGGCCTCAAGTTCCGTCAGGACCTCATGAAGTACATGCCGCCGGGCGTCGTGAGCTTCGATCACAACGAGGCGGTGAACGCTCTGGCCCAGGGCCAGGTGGCCATGATCACCGAGTGGTCGGCTTTCTACGGGACGCTCGCCGACCCGAAGACGTCGAAGATCGTCGATTGCCTCGCGGTGGCGCCCGAGCCGAGGGGCCCGGCCGGCCGCAAGCCGGCGCTCGGCGGCTTCTCGCTGGCCGTGGCCTCCCAGGCGCCCGAGAAGGAGCAGAAGGCGTCGTGGATCTTCATCCAGTGGGCGACCTCCGAGGACATCGCGCGCACGTACGTCGAGGCGGGCGGCGTGTCCGGGCGCCAGTCCATCTACAAGCAGCCCGACATCCGCTCGAAGTACAAGTTCGTCGACGCGACGGTCGCCTCGTGGCAGCAGGGCGTTCCGGAGTTCCGTCCGCGCTTCCCGGCCTGGCCCGCGCTCTCCGAGGTCATCGCCGAGTGGGGCACCAAGATGATGCTCGGCGAGGTGACGACCGAGGCCGGCGCGCAGGAGATCGGCAAGCGCCTCGAGGACGTGCTCAAGAAGGAAGGCTACTACGACGGGAAGAAGTCCCTGCTGCAGTAGCTGCAGCCGGCCTGGCTGAACGGCCTCCCGCGACCCGCCTCGCCCCGCCCGGGCGGGGCGGGCCCGCGGCGGCCGGTCGAGGAGCCGAACATGGCCAACCTGTACCGCGCGGCGCTCGACGACCTGGCCGGAGTGTTCGAACGGCTGGACGAGGGGCCCGTCGAGCGCGCCGTCGAGGCGATCGCGGCCGCCCGCCGCATCGCCCTCTACGGCGTGGGGCGCGAGGGGCTCCAGATCAAGGGATTCGCGATGCGCCTTTTCCACCTGGGCCTTCAGGCGCACGTGGTCGGGGACATGACCACGCCGCACGTGGGCGCGGGCGACCTGCTCGTCGTCTCTGCCGGGCCGGGCGCGTTCTCGACGGTCGAGGCGCTCATGCGCGTCGCGAAGCGCGACGGCGCCCGGACGCTGGTGGTGACGGCGCAGCCCGACGGCGCCTGCCCGCGGGCGGCGGACCTGGTCCTCCCCATCCCCGCCCAGACCATGGCCGACGACCGGCTTCCCTCGACGTCGGTGCTGCCGATGGGCTCCCTGTACGAGGGCGCCCAGTACGTCCTCTTCGAGGTGATGATCCTGAAGCTGCGAGATCGCCTTGGAATCTCCGGCGAGGCGATGCGGGCCAATCACACGAATCTGGAGTAGATCGAGGCGGGCCGGCCGCCGCGGCCGGTCCCGGGGGCACGATGGGGCAGACGAGCGAATCGGGCGGCGCGACGGAGACGGGCGGACCGCCTGGGGCGAGATCCGGCGGGGCGGGGCGACGCATGCCAGGGGAGAGCCGGCGGACGCCGCTCTTCTTCCTCGCCCCTGCGGTCGCCGCGCTGGCCCTGATCGGCCTCTATCCGACGGTGTTCGCGCTCGTGACCTCGTTTCGGCGCTACAACCTCACGCGCGCTCGAGACGGCTTCCCCTTCGTCGGGATCGAGAACTACCGCCGCGTCCTGACCGACGAGACCTTCTGGGACACCCTCGCGCTCACCGGCAAGTTCTTTCTGACGGTGCTGCCGGTCCAGATCCTGCTCGGGATCGCGATCGCGCTGCTCCTGCACAGGCCTGGGTGGAACGCGCTCCGGGCGCTCACCCGCGTGTCGCTGGTCGTGCCGCTCGCGACCACCTACGCGGTGGTGGGGCTCATCGGGCGGCTCGTCTTCAACCGCGATTACGGGGTCGCGAACCAGTTCCTCTCCTGGGCCGGCATCCCCGCGCTCGACTGGCTCGGAAATCCCACCCGCGCCTTCGTGGCCATTTCGGTCATGGACATCTGGCAATGGACGCCCTTCTGCGCGCTCATCTTCCTCGCCGGGCTCTCCATGGTGCCGGTCGAGATCGAGGAGTCGGCGACGCTGGAGACGTCGAGCCGCCTCTCGATGCTGCGCCACGTCCAGTTGCCCTACCTCCTGCCCGGGCTCACCTCCATCCTCATCCTGCGCTCGGCCGACGTGCTGAAGCTGTTCGACATGGTGTTCGTGCTGACGCGCGGCGGGCCCGGCGCGGCCACCGAGCTCGTCTCCGTCTACATCCAGCGGGTGGGGTTCCGGGTCTTCGACATGGGAACCGCCTCGGCGCAGGCCATCCTGCTCCTCGTCCTGACCATCGTCCTCAGCCGAGCCTACATCCGCTTCGTCTACCGGGAGATCGAGCAATGAAGCAGCGCACCCTGACGCGGCTGCTCCACGTGCTCGGGCTGGCCGCGGCCCTCGCCTTCGCGCTCTTCCCCTTCTACTGGATGGTGTCGAGCAGCCTGAAGAACCAGGTCGACCTCCTGGCCTCGCCGCCGGTGTGGCTCTTCAAGCCGACCCTGGCGCACTACGCGGACATCTTCTCGGACGAGCGGGTCATCAAGGGGGTCTTCAACTCGCTCATCGTCGCGACCTGCACCACGATCGCCGCCCTGCTCCTGGGGACGCCGGCGGCGTATGCCCTGGCCCGCTTCGAGTTCCGTGGCAAGGGCGACCTCTGGTTCTGGTTCATCTCCAACAGGATGATCAGCCCCATCGTCCTCGCCCTCCCCGTGTACCTGCTCGCCCAGTCGCTCCGGCTCCTCGACACCCACGCGGTGCTGGTGCTCATGTACCTCACCTTCACGCTGCCGATCGCCGTGTGGATCTGCACCGACCAGTTCCGCTCCATCCCCGCGGACCTGGAGCAGGCTGCGCGCCTGGAGGGGGCGAGCCAGTTCGGGATCTTCTGGCGGATCTACCTCCCGCTCGGCCTCCCGGGCGTGGCGGTGTCCGCCATCTTCTCGTTCATCTTCTCCTGGAACGAGCTGCTCTACGCGCTCGTCCTCACGCGCCGGGACGCGAATACCGCGCCGGTCGTGGCGACGAGCTTCATGACCGGCTACGAGCTGCCGTGGGGCCGGATCATGGCGACCAGCACGGTGATCGTGCTGCCGGTGACGATCTTCGCGCTCCTGGTCTCCCGCCACATGGTGCGAGGCCTCACCATGGGCGCGACCAAGTAGGGCGCGCCCCGGCGCGAGTCGGATCACCTCACCGGAGCTACCCCGCGAGCGCCGCCAGCGCGGCGAAGCGTGGCTTGAGCGCCGAGTAGAGCGCCACGTACTCGGGGAAATAGCGGTCGTAGGTGGCCGAGTCCACGGCGTCCGGTGCGTGATGGCGGTAGAGGTCCCCCGAGCCGATGAAGTCGCCCAGGCGCTCCTCCGCCACGGCGCCCACGCCGAGCCCCGCCAGCATGCAGTCCCCCAGGGCCGCCTCGCCGCCCGCCGTGGCCGCCTTCACCCGCCGTGCGATGACGCTCGCCATGATGCGCGCCCACAGGTCGGACTTGGCGCCCCCTCCCACCACCACGAGGTCCGGGTCGAGCGGATAGCCGGCCCGCACGCCCGCCTCGATGTTGTGCCGCAACGCGTAGGCCACGCCCTCCAGGAAGGCGCGGTAGACGTGGGCGCGGGTGTGGAAGAGGGTCAGGCCGACGAGGGTGCCGCGAGCCCTCGAGTCCCAGATCGGGCTGCGCTCGCCCATGAAGTATGGGAGCACCACCAGCCCTTCCGAGCCGGCCGGGATCCGGGCCGCCTCGGCGTCCAGGATCCCGTAGGCGCTGAGCCCGGCGCTCCCCGCGGTCCAGCGCTCCACCGCCTGCTCGGCCCGTCCCATCTCGTCGCGGAACCACTTGGCGACGGCGCCGGCGGTCGAGGCCCCTCCGAAGGTGTAGGTGGTGGACTCCGGGTGAATGACGTAGGGCATGGAGACGAAGCCCGGCTCCCGCGGCGGTTCCTGGTGGATGAACCCCCAGCACATGGAGGTCCCCATCATGGCCACGTGCTGGCCACCCCGGAACACCCCGGCGCTGAGGGTGGCCACCGCCGCGTCGATCCCTCCGGCGCAGACGGGCGTTCCCTCCGGGAGCCCGAGGAGCGCTGCGCCCTCGCGGTGGAGGCTGCCCACCACCTCGCTCGAGGCGACGAGACGCTCCGGGAAGCGGTCGACGGGAATGCCGAGCGCCTTGGTGGTCTCGTCCGACCAGCGGCGGCGCCGGATGTCGTAGACGCCCCCGATGACGCCTGCCGACGAGTGGTCCACCGCCACCTCGCCGGTGAGCCCCTGTATGAGCCAGGCGTTGGGTGGCAGGAACCAGCGGACCTTCCGCCAGACCTCCGGCTCGTGCTCCCGGATCCAGAGGATCTTGGTGAAGCCATAGTACGAGTCCACCCCGTTTCCGGTGACGGCGAAGAGCCGCTCGAGCGGCAGCGCCTTCCCCGCCCAGTCGGTCTCGGCCTGGGCGCGCCGGTCGAGCCAGATGAGGCAGGGCCGGAGCGGTTCCAGGCGCTCGTCCACCGGGATCCCGGAGCCACCGTAGAGGCTCGAGACCGCCATGGCCGCCACCTTGCCCGGAGCGGCGCCGGACTTCGCGAGCACGCCCCGCACGGCGGCGGCGAGGCCCTCCAGCCAGACCTGTGGCCACTGCTCGGCCCACAGGGGCCGTGGAGTGAGGAAGCCGTACTCGGCGGTATGCTGCGCCACGAGCTTGCCGGCCGATGTCGCCACGGCGGCCTTCGCCCCGGTCGTGCCAACGTCGACGCCGAGGAGGAGCGTGTCCCTCGCCATGGTGGCCTCCCTGGAGTCAGGCGGCGGGATCGAGCATCACCTTCACGCCCTTGCCCGCCAGCACGGAGTCGAGGCCCTGCTGGAACTGGCCGAGCGGCAGCCGGCTCGTGACGATGAGGTCGGACCTGACCACGCCGCGGTACAGGTAGTCGATCGCCCTCGGGTAGCTGTAGGGGCCGAGGTGCGAGCCGTGGATGTTGAGCTCCTTGCGGTCGCCGATGATCGACCAGTCGATTGTGGTCTTCTCGCCGAACACGCCGAAGGCGACGAAGGTGCCGAGCTTGCGGAGCATGTCGATCCCCTGAACCACCGCCGGCGCGTAGCCGCTGGCCTCGATGAAGACGTCGGTCCCGTAACCGTCGGTGAGCGACTTCACCCTGGCAACCGGGTCGGTCTCCTTGACGTTCACGGTGTGGGTGGCGCCGAGGGCCTTGGCGATCTCCAGCCGCTCCGGCTTGGCGTCGGTGACGATGATCTGGCCAGGGTTCTTGAGCTTGATGACCTGCAGCATCAGCAGGCCCAGCGTGCCGGCCCCTGCCAGGACCACCGTGTCGCCCAGCTGGATCTCGCCGCGCTCCACGGCATGGATGGCGCAGGAGAGCGGCTCCACCAGCACGCCGGCCTCGCGGCGGATGTCGGCCGGCATCTTGTGGACGCGGGAGTTCGGGCCAAAGCGCATGTACTCGGCCCAGGCGCCATCGGCCGTGTCGCGCTGGAAGCCGTAGATGTCGTGCACCTCGCACATCCAGTACTTGCCGCTCCGGCAATAGCGGCAGCGATCGCACGGGTTGATCTGCTCGGCGATGGTCTTGTCGCCGACCTTCAGGCCGAACTTCTCCGCCGCGCCCTCGCCCAGCTCGACGACGGTGCCGAAGAACTCGTGGCCCGGGGTGACCGGGGGCTTCACGTAGGCGGGCTTGCCCTCCCAGAACATGGCGCTGCCGGCGTAGCACTTGCCGTCGCTGCCGCAGATGCCGGCGGCGTCGATCTTGATGACGACCTCGCCGCGGCGGGCGAGGGGCTTCTCGATCTTTTCGAGGCGGAAGTCCCGGGGGCCGTGATTCCGGACTGCCTGCATGGTCTCGCTCATGATGGCGCTTCCTCCTTCTCGAGTGCTGCGGTCGAGCCCCGCGCGACGAGCCGTGGCGCGATGAGGATGTGCTCCGGCGGCAGCTCCTCGCCCTGCAAGAGGCGCAGGAGCAGGGACGCCGCCTGGCGGCCCATGGCCGCCTTGTCCTGGCTCACGGTGGTGAGCGGCGGGAAGAGGAGCCGGCTCATCTCGACGTCGTCGAACCCGACGAGCGAGATCTCCTGCGGGATGCGGAAGCCGAGCTCCAGCAACCTGCGCCAGGCGCCGATGGCGACGATGTCATTGGTGGCGAAGACGGCGGTCGGGCGAGGCTGGAGCCGAACGAGCCGCTCCACCTCGTAGCCCAGCTCGAGCGCCTGGGGGCCGTTGATCACGGCGTCGTCGGCCAGGGCGAGACCGTGCCGATCCAGCTCGTGCCGGAAGCCCTGGAGGCGCTGCTGGACGTTGAGGACGGCCTTCTCGCCGGCAAGGACGCCGATCCGCCGGTGGCCGAGCTCGGCGAGGTGGCGGGCGGCCAGCTCGCCGCCCATGCGGTTGTCGCTCGTCACCGAGTGCTTCCCCGCGACGGCCCGGTCCACGTACACGACGGGGACGCCCGGCTGGCGGTCCGGCTCCGTGCGCGGCACCGCGCGGCCGGAGCTGCGGATGATCAGGATTCCGTCCACGCGGCGGCTCTCCAGGCCGTCGAGGTGCATCCGCTCGCGCTCGCGGTCGCCCGCAGAATCGCACAGGAGCGTCTGGAAGCCGTGCTCCCACAGCGCGTGCTCGACCTCGCGCGCCACTTCCGAGTAGAAGGGGTTCGAGATGTTGGGCAGCACGAGCCCCACGCTCTGGGTCCGGCGCACGCGCAGGCCGCGCGCCCCCAGGTCGGGGCGGTAGCCCAGGCGATCGATGGTCCGCTGGATGCGCCGTCCCGTGCCGTCCGCGACCGGCGCCGAGCGGTTCAGGTAGTGCGAGACGGTGCCGACGGCGACGCCGGCCCTCCTGGCCACATGCCGGATCGTCACCACCTTGCCGCGCATGCCACCACCGGTTCCGCCTTGCCCGAGCGCGGCGCGCGATTGAAACGTTTCAATGACGCGTAGCATCACACTTTTCCGAGGCTCTCCGCAATTGCCCCAAAGGGGTCTCCAGTCGCCCACCGGGCCGGGCGCGCCGTGCGGGCGCGGACCGGGGTCGTGGCGGCAGAGCAGGGGAATCGAACCCCCCTGGAGCGCCTCTCAGCACCCCACACCGGTTTTGAAGACCGGGCCCGGCACCAGCCTAGGACGCTCTGCCGCCGTCCCGTCTATGACGTGCGGGCGCGGCGGTCAAGGACGGAACCGCGCCCTCAACGCGCGCGGTTCTCGAAGTACCCGAAGTCCACGAGGATGGCCGCGGCGAGCACGAGCCGGCGGAGCGCCGGATCGCCCTGGGGAAGGGAGAGGGCGAAGGTGTCGGCGTCGGTGAAGGCCTCGGTCGCGAGGCCGCCCCACCTCTTCTCGATACGCCCCACCTCGCGGCCGGCGCCGTCCGGGCCCGTCTCGACGACGAAGGTCCAGGGGTGGAAGAACGGGCCGACGATGCGCGCGCGGAGCGCACCGCCGGGCGAGAGCACGTCGAAGCGCCGGCGCAGGAGGGAGAGGCGCTGCCGCACGCTGCCCAGCGGGCGGCCGTCGGCACCGGCGACGTCGATCCGGTCGAGGAACCACTTCCAGGGCCGCTCGGCCCGCAGGATCTCGCGCGGCGCCGCGGCGTCGCCCAGGCCGATCTCCATCCGGAAGGGGCGGCGCGACCCGAAGATCCACCGGGTGAGGAATCCCTCCGCACCGGCCGAGTTCTCGGCAGCGCGCCCGACCAGGGCGCCGGACTCGGTGAAGAGGTCGTAGCGGTTCGGCTGCTCGATGCCGGTCGCGATCTCGAGGGGCGCGTAGCGCTGCTGCAGGACGAGGCGCCGCTCCAGGTCGATGGCGGAGGCCGGTCCGTCTGGCGGGAGCGAACTCACGGCGAGAGCGTACCGCGGCGGGGCGCGCGCGCCTACCGCGGCGCCTTGGAGGGACGGTCTCCGGCCGCGGGGGCGGCGTGGTCCTCGCCGTAGGGCGCGAGGGAGAGGGCGAAGCGCTCGTGGGGCATGGCGGCGCGCGGCGAGCGGAAGTACTGCATGGGCGAGTAGAAGAGGAAGTTCGAGACCCGGCTCGTGTAGATGCAGGCGTAGTCCTCCACCTGCTCGCCGAAACGGCTGTTCTCGTTCCCCTCCTTGAAGGTGAGCCCCCAGTAGCGGTTGTAGCCTCCCTCCACGTCCCGCTCCAGCGCCTCGATGCGGGCGTTGGCGTCCCGCAGCGCGCGGCGCAGGTGCTCGAGGTCGGCCTTGAGCTGCCGGCGCTCCGCCTCGAGCCCATCGCGCGCCGGATCGCCCGGAGGGAGCCGGTCGAGGCGGCGCTCGACTAGGTTCAGGCCGGTGCGGTGCGCGCCGGCCTCGTCGTCGAGCCGCAGCCGAAGCTCCTCCAGCCGCGCGGTCTCCTCCAGGTCCTGCTGGTGCTTCTCCAGCCAGGCGAGCTCCGTCTCCAGGTCCTCGACCACCATGCAGGTGCGCCACAGCGAGCTCTTCTTCGAACGCAGGATGTCGCCGTAGATGTGGTCGCCCACGTAGAGCACGCGATCGCCGCCGATGCCGGCGAGCCGCTCGAAGTCGGGAAGGTTCCCGCCCTGGTAGACCTTGCCGCGCTCGAGCGCGCGCGCCTCGCCGAGCGGCTCGCCGGACGGCGAGATCTCCACGAGGGGCCGCCGCTCCGTGAAGAAGGCGGGCTTGAGCGCTCCGGTGACCACGGCATCGAAGTAGTTGCGCCAGGCCGGGTACTCCGGCAGCACGCCGTCGAGCAGGTGGCGCATCACCGCGTCGGTGTAGTCCCAGAGCGAGTTGGTGAGCAGGAAGAGCTTCTTGCCGCCCGAGCGCAGCTTGTGGAGCGCCGGGCCCAGCTCGGGATCCCGCACCACGAAGCGGGAAAGGTCCTTCTGCACCTCCGCCTTGAGCGTGCCGTCGCGGTGGACCGAGTCGATCGACTCCCGGATGTCGGCGTGGAGCTTCTCGTATTCCACGCGCTCCCCGCGCCCCTCGAGCCGCTCGATGACCTCCGTGAAGAGCGAGGCCTCCGGCAGGGCGAAGAGCGTGTCGATCCAGGCGAAGCGGGGGAGGGAGAGGTGGATCTTCTCGTCGCGGTAGAGCCGCTTGATGTCGGGGCCGGGCACCGGCCTGCGGCCGTGGTAGCAGCGCCCCACGTGGTTGTGCCGGTCCATCTTGAAGAGGTTGCCGGCCTGCTTGTCCACGACGATGCCGCGGATGACGAACTCGGGGTCGTAGGCGAGCCCGCGCACGTCCTCCGGGTAGCCGAGGCGCTCGATCATCCGCACCGCCGTCAGCTCGAAGGCCAGCTTCTCCATCCGGGTGAGGTGGTAGATGGCGAGCGTGTAGTCCATGTCGAAGCCGACGAGGTCGATCTTGTCCATCCGCAGGTTGCGGTTGACGAAGATCTGCCGGGCGCGGGGGACCTCGCGCAGGGAGAGGCGCGGCCGCTCGAGGAGCGCGAGGACCGCGGGGTCGGCGTAGCTCGTACCTGGCGGTTCGGGGTCGCGGAAGCGGTTTCCCATCCGCGGGGGAGATAGCACGCGGGCGAGGGGCCCACAAATCGTGGGCCGGATCGTTTACCGCCGCCCGCCCCTGTGGCACGCTCGGCGCGGAATGGGGAGGCGGCCCGCCGACGCGCTCGCCGAGATCCTGGCCCGCCTGGCGGCGCTCGAGGAGCGGGTGGGCCGCGTCGAGGCCGGCCGGCCCCCGCCCGGCGATGGGCGCGCCGCCGCGCCGAAGGCGCTCCCGGGCCGCCGCTGCCCGGGCTGCGGCCTCCAGCTCCGGCGCCGGCAGGGACGTTGCGTCCACTGCGGCCGGCCCTCCTGAAGCGAGAGGCGATCCTTGCCCGCCGCCCCCGAAGGACCGTTGCTCCCCCTCGACGCCGTCGTCGCCCGGACGCTCCCGAACGGCCTGCGGATCCGGCTCCTGCCCGAGCGCGGCGCGGAGACGGTGAGCTACTACACCTTCTTCCAGGTCGGCTCGCGCAACGAGCGGCTCGGGGCCACCGGCATCAGCCACCTCTTCGAGCACATGATGTTCAACGGGGCGGCCAAGTACGGCCCGAAGGAGTTCGACCGGGTTCTGGAGGCGCGCGGCGGGACGTCGAACGCGTACACCTCCAACGACCTCACCGCCTATTACGAGGAGTTCGCGTCCGACGCGCTGCCGGTGGTGGTGGACCTCGAGTCCGACCGCATGCGCGCGCTCGCCCTCACGCCCGAGACGCTGGAGCAGGAGCGGGCCGTGGTCAAGGAGGAGCGCCGCCTCCGCACCGAGAACTCCATCTACGGGCTGCTCGAGGAGCAGCTCGAGTCGCTCGTCTTCCTCGCCCATCCCTACCGCTGGCCGATCATCGGGTGGATGGACGACATCGAGCGCATCGCGCGGGAGGACTGCCAGGCCTTCTTCCGGACCTACTATGCCCCGACCAACGCCGCGATCTACGCGGTGGGCGACCTCGATCCCGACGCGACCCTGGCGCTGCTCGAGCGGAGCTACGGCGACATCCCGAAGGGCCCGCCCGTCCCGCCGGTGGCGCAAGGGGAGCCTCCCCAGCGCGGCGAGCGGCGCGCGACGGTGCGCCACCCTGCCCAGGCGCCGGCGGTCCTGGTCGGCTGGCGCGCCCCGGCGGCGAGGAGCCCCGACGCGCCGGTGCTGGACGTCCTGCAGGCGTGCCTGGCGGTGGGCGAGTCCTCCCGGCTTCGCCGGCGCCTCGTCCAGGATCTGGAGCTGGCCGTCTCGATCCACGTGGGCTGGGGCTGGCGAATCGACCCGGGCGTCTTCACCGTCTTCGCCGAGGTGGCGCCGGGCGCGCGCCCGGAGCGGGTCGAGAGGGCCCTCTTCGCCGAGCTGGCCCGCGTGGCGGAGCGCGGCGTCTCGCCGGCGGAGGTCCGGCGAGCGAAGCGGCTCCTGCGCAGCGCGGTGCTTCACGAGCTGTCCACGCACGATGGCATCGCCCATGCGCTCGGGCAGTCCGAGGCGCTGCTGGGCGACTGGCGCGAGGCGGGACGTGCGCTCGAGCACTACGCCGCCGTGACGCCCGGGGCGGTGAGGCGAGCGGCCGCCGAGCACCTCGACCCCACGCGCCGCTCGGTCGTCTGGCTCGAGCCCGGGGGCGCCCCGTGATCGGGCTCCCTCCGGCCGAGGAGGAACGCCTCGCGAACGGCGCCCGCGTGGTGGTGGCCCGCCGCCCCGGCGTCCCGCTCGCGGCCGTCCGGCTCCTGGTGCGGGCCGGAGCGGCGCTCGACCCGGCCGGGCGGCACGGCCTCGCCCACCTTGTGGCCCAGGCGGCGCGGCGCGGCACGCGCCGGCGCAGCGGCCGGCGCATCGACGAGGAGATCGAGGGGCTCGGCGCGGAACTGGGGGCGGGCGCAGACGAGGACGCCACCTCCTTCGGCCTCTCCGCCCCGGCCGAGTGGCTCCCGAGGCTCCTCGACGTGGTCGTGGACGTCGCCACGGCCCCGACGTTCCCGCAGGCCGAGCTGGAGCGGATCCGCAGGCGCGAGGTGGCGTCGCTGGCCCACGATCTCGACGAGCCGGGCACCATCGCCGATCGGGCCATGATCATGGCGGCTTACGGCGATCACCCCTACGGCCATCCGGTCGAGGGAAGGGCGCGCCACCTCGCGGCGATGCGGCGCCCGGACGCGGCTGCCTTCCACCGGCGCTGGTACGGCCCGGGCGTCGCCACCCTGGTGATCGTCGGCGCCGTGGACCCGGCGAAGGCGCTGCGCCTCGCCAGCCGCCGGCTGGGGGGCTGGAGGCCCGCGGCGGAGACGCCTCCGGAGGTCCCGGCGCCCACGCCCCGGGAGCGCGAGGTGTGGGTCCTCGACAAGCCCGACGCCACCCAGGCGCAGGTGCGGATCGCGACGCCGGCCATCCCGCGAAACAGCCCCGAGTACTTCCCGGCCGTGGTGGCGAACACCATCCTCGGCGGAGGCTTCACCTCCCGGCTCATGCAGGCCATCCGGGTGAACCGCGGCCTGTCCTACGGAGCTCGCAGCCGCTTCAGCATGAGCCGATCCGCCGGACTGTTCTTCGTGTCCTCCTTCACCAAGGTCGAGAGCACCGCGGAACTGGTCGAGGTCGCGCTCGACGAGGTCCGGCGCTTCCGCGACGACGGGCCGACCGGAGAGGAGCTGGAGCGGGCCAAGGGGTACCTGTGCGGCCTCTTCCCGCTGTCGCTCGAGACGCACGGGCAGGTCGCCGACAAGCTCTGCGACCTCGCGCTGTACGGCTTCGGGGTCGAGGAGGTCACCGGATACCGCGACCGCGTGCGCGCGGTCACCGCCGAGGCGTGCCGCGAGGTGGGCCGACGCCACTTCCCGGACGGGCGCGGCGTCGTCGTGGTGGTGGGGCCGGCGAAGGCCCTGGCCCCCACCCTGGAGCGCTTCGGACCGGTGACGGTCTCGCCGGCGCGGCGCATCCTCTGAGGACGGGCATGGGCGAGAACGGCGAAACGGCGGGGGCGCCCGGGACGCCGGCGGCGGGCGGGCTCGCGATCCTGCACGAGGACGCGCACCTCGTCGCCGTGGACAAGCCGGCGGGGCGGCTCGTCATCCCGGGCCGGGGCGCGGTGGAGCGGACCCTGCGCGAGGAGGCCGAGGCCCGCTACGGCCGCATCTGGGTGGTCCACCGCCTCGACCGCGGCACGAGCGGCGTGCTGATCCTGGCGCGGACGGCGGAGGCCCACCGGACGCTGAACCTGGCGTTCGACCGCCAGGAGGTGTCGAAGCGCTACCTCGCACTGGTCCGCGGCGCTCCCGAGATGGAGATGCGGGTGAACGTCCCCATCGCCCCGGCGCGGCGCGGGCGCATGCGTCCTGCCAGGCCGGGCGACGATCGCGGGAAGCTGGCCTCGACGTACTTCCGGCTGCTCGAGACGTTCCCGGCCCACGCAGGGCTCCCGGTGCTGAGCCTCGTCGAGGCGTGGCCGGAGACCGGGCGCACGCACCAGATACGCGTCCACCTCGCCCACGCCGGCTTCCCGCTCGCGGTGGATCCGGACTACGGCGATCCCGGGCCGCTCCTGGACGGGGAAGGACGCCCGCTGCTCGCGCGGACGCCGCTCCACGCGGCGAGGCTGGAGCTCGCCCACCCGGCGACGGGGCGGCCGCTCGTGATCGTCGCGCCGCTGCCCGAGGACGTCGAGCGGGTCCTCGACGCGGTGCGCGGGTCGTAGGGCGGGGGCTCGTCCCCCGGCACGGCTACCTCTGCTGCCAGGGCGAGGGTGGCGGGCCACCGGGGGCGCCGGGCTCGGGGGCGCCGCCGTCGGGCGGGCCCTCCCCGAGCTCGGCGGCGATGACCTGCACGAGCGGGACGTCGGCGAACTGGGACCGCGCCAGCGCCAGGACCTCCTTCGCTTCCTCGGCCCTGCCCGATTTCACGAGCCAGCGGGCCTTCTCCGCGAGCTTCGCCACCATCACGTCGCGGGGGCTCCGGGAAAGGCGGTCGGAGAGCACCCAGGCGCTCGCCCCGGAGGAGAGGTTGATCTCGCTGAACAGCTCGCGGTCCCGGACGACGAGCACGAGCGTGCCCGGATCGATCTTGCGCCTGGCGTTCAGCGCCAGGAGGTCGGGCCGATCGAAGGCGTCGGCCGGCTGCAGCAGCGTCGCCTCGGTGACGCCCAGCGCCGGGAGCAGGAGCCCCTTCTTCATCCATCCCGCGGTCTCGTCGGAGGCGCGCACGCGGACCCACTCGTCGCGCGCCTCCACCAGCGTCACCTTCTCGCCGCGCTGCAGGAGCGCGACCGCGTTCGGCACCGACGACTTCGGCTTGGCCCCCGGCACCCGGGCGGCGTCGGTCGGCTCGCGCCGCAACGGCGCGACGGCCGTCACGTAGGCCATCTCGCCGTCGGCGTGGGTGGCGACGGCGACGGCGGCGTCGGGGGCCCCGGCCGGTGGCGGGGTCGGGGCGCCCTTCTGGCCCGTGCAGGCGAGCGCGAGGGCGACGGCGGCAGCGAGCGTTGTCCGCGTCATGGGTGGCCCTCCCGGGCTCCGGAACCTACCCTCGGGCCTTGCCGTGGACGAGCGTCTTCACGGCGTCGCGGAAGGTGACGTCGATCTTGCCGCCGTCGCGCACGGCCGAGACGAGCCCCGGACCGAAGGCGGCGTGCTCGATCACGTCGTCGGCGGCGAAGGTCTCGCGCGGCGAGTAGCGCCGCGTCCCGGCGGCGGCGCGGCGGGCCAGCATCTCGTCGAAGGTGAGCACCGCCTTCTTCTGGGGCCGGGCCGGGCGGGCCGCCGGGCGCGGCGCCGCCGGCGTCCCGGGGCGGAAGCGATGGACCGCACGGCAGGTGTTGCACTCCACCTTGACGGGCTGCCCGCCCTGCATCGCGATCACGGTGTGCGCGAGAACGAGCTCGCACTTGCTGCACAGCGCATCCACTTCGCCGCCGACCTTGGCCATGGGGCGCGCAGTATAGCCATGTCCGCGGAGCGGCGGAGGAAAAGGTTCGGTGCTAGGCTCTCGCCATGTCGGTCGGCCACGGCGGCACCGGAGGTTGAGGGGGCGTGAAGGGCCTGAGGCGCGCCTTCGAGGACTTCGGGGAGCTCATCCTCTTCGGCGTGGAGACCATCGTCTGGATGGCGCGCCCGCCGTACCGGCTGGAGCTGGTCCTCGCCCAGATGTCGGCCGTCGGGGCCGGCTCGAGCTTCATCGTCGCCATCACGGGGTTCTTCGCCGGGGCGGTGCTGGCGCTGCAGGGACACTACGCCATGCGCTCCTTCGGCGCGGAGGGGTACGTCGGCGGCTTCGTGGCGGTCGCGCTCGTGCGCGAGCTGTCGCCGGTGTTCATGGCGCTGGTCGTGACCGGGCGCTCGGGCAGCGCCATCTGCACCGAGATCGGCACCATGCGGGTGACGGAGCAGATCGACGCCATGGAGACCATGGCGGTGAACCCCGTCCAGTACCTGGCGGTGCCGCGCGTGCTCGCCGCCACGCTCATGTTCCCGGCGCTGGCGATGCTCTTCAGCTCCGTCGGCTACCTCGGCGGTTACCTCATCGGCGTGTACGTCTCCCAGATCCCCCCTGGCCCGTTCCTCGAGCACACCCGCGAGATGGTGAACGTCCACGACGTCCTGCACGGGCTCCTCAAGGCCCTCGTCTTCGGGGCCGTCATCTCGATCATCGCCTGCTACCGCGGCTATTCCGCCAGCGGCGGCTCCAGGGGAGTGGGCGAGGGGACGACCCGCGCCGTGGTCATGAGCTCGATCGCCATCCTGATGCTGGACTACGTCATCACCTTCCTGGACCTGGGGACCTGACGGGACCGCCATGGCCGTGATCGAGGTGACCGACCTGTGGAAGGCGTTCGGCGACAACCAGGTCCTGAGGGGCATCAGCCTGTCGATCGAGAAGGGCACCACCTACGTGGTCCTCGGGGCCTCCGGATCGGGCAAGACGGTGCTCCTCAAGCACATCATCGGGCTCCTCAGACCGGACCGCGGCGGCGTGACGGTGAACGGGGTGGACCTCTCGACCCTGGCCGGCAAGGAGCTCAACGACTTCCGCCGGATCTTCGGGATGGTGTTCCAGGGCGCGGCGCTCTTCGACTCGATGACGGTGTTCGAGAACGTGGCCTTCCCGCTGCGCGAGAAGGACCGGCGCATCTCATGGGACGAGCTGCGCGCCCGGGTGGTGGCCAAGCTCCGGGTGGTGGACCTCGGGGAGGAGATCCTGGGCCTGTGGCCGGCCCAGCTCTCCGGCGGCATGCGCAAGCGCGTCTCGCTCGCCCGCGCCCTGGTCGCCGACCCGGAGGTGGTGCTCTACGACGAGCCCACCACCGGCCTCGACCCCATCACCACCGACTCGGTGGACAGCATGATCGACAACGCCAAGGAGCGGCTCGGCGTGACCAGCATGGTCATCTCCCACGACATCGCCAGCGCTTTCAAAGTGGCCGACCGGCTGGCCGTGCTCTACGATGGCCACATCGCGGCGCAGGGTACTCCCGCGGAGGTGAAGCAGAGCCAGGACCCGTACGTCCGGAGGTTCCTGTCCCTCTGGTTCGGAAAGCAGTAGCGGCGCGACCCATGGCGAATCCCATCCTCAGCAAGGCGTTCGCCAACAAGGCCCTGGCCGTGGGGCTGCTGGTCGCCGTCGCCGGCGCGACCTTCCTCGCCGCCTACACCTTCTTCCGCAAGGGCGGCCTGGGCGAGCGGGAAAGCTACCTCGTGCACGCCTACTTCGACGACGTCACCGGACTCACCTGGAAGAGCCGGGTGCAGATCGCCGGCATCCAGATCGGCGAGGTGGCGGAGGTCTCCCTGGCCGGCGGCAAGGCCCGCCTCGACCTTCGGGTGAAGAACGAGATCGACCTCCACGCCGACGCCTGCTTGACGAAGCGCTTCCCCTCGGCGCTCCTGCCCGACGCGCTGCTCGACGCCACCGCGGGGACCTCCGGGGCGCCGTCGCTCCGCTCCATGCCGGTGGAGAAGCGAGAGATCACCTGCGTCCGGGAGGCGGCCAGCATCGCCAAGCTCATGGACTCGCTGTCCAAGGTGGCCACCGACATGCAGCTCATCACGGCGGACATCGCCAAGACCGTGGGCGGGCGCGAGGGCAGCATCCGGGAGATCATCGAGAACCTGTCCCACGTCACGCGCACCATCGACCAGGTGGTGGGGGCCAACGCGCACAAGATCGGTGCCATCGTGGACAACGCCGAGGCCTTCACCGGCGAGCTCCGCGCCATCGCCGAGAAGGACCGCGACCGGTACCACGCCATCGCCCGTAACGTGGAGGAGGCGAGCGATCGGCTGAACAAGGTGCTCGCGAGCGTCCAGGGCATCCTCGGGGCCAACGAGCCGGAGCTCAAGGAATCGGTCCAGGGAGTGAAGCAGGCGCTCGACAAGCTGAACCGGAGCCTCGACAAGGTCGAGGAAACGGTGACCAGGGTCTCCGAGGGCAAGGGGGTGGCCGGGAAGGTCCTCGCCGACGAGCAGCTCGGCGAGAAGGTCGGGCAGGCCATCGAGCAGTACACCGAGTACGCCGACCGGCTCTACAAGCTCCAGGTCGAGGTGGAGCTGCGGTCCGAATGGCTGCTCAACCAGGCCGGCGCCAAGGCCTACTTCGGCCTGAAGCTCATTCCCCGGCCGGACAAGTACTACCTCATCCAGCTCGTGAGCGACCCGCGCGGCGTGAACACCACCACCAACGAGACCACCACCACGGTGAACAGGACCACCGGGACCGAGGTCACCACGGTCACCACGCGGACCCTCAACGAGCAGAAGCTCGCCTTCTCGCTCGAGTTCGCGAAGCGCTACGGCCCGATCACCTTCCGCATCGGGATCATCGAGAGCTCGGGCGGGCTGGGCTCGGACCTTCACCTGTTCAACGACCACCTGCAGATCTCGATGGACTTCTACCAGTTCCTGCGGCCGACGCTGGACGTCCTGCCGCGCGGCAAACTCTGGGCCAACTGGACCTTCCTCGACCACTTCTACGTCACGACCGGGACCGACGACTTCCTCAACAAGTGGAGGAGCGGCAGCTACCCGGGCGGCCCCAGCTTCGCGGTGGGGCGCGACGTCTTCTTTGGCGCCGGGCTCTTCTTCACCGACCAGGATCTCAAGACCCTCATCGGCGGCGGGTTGGGCAGCGCGGCGGGCAGCGCGGCGGCCGCGGTTCGCTGAGGCCGGGCCGCCCGCCGCCTCGGCGGGGCACGAGCTCCCGCCCTATCGCTGGGCGTCGGCGACGCGGCCGAGGGCGCGCAGGAGCTGGGCGCGGGCGGAGGAGAGGTTGTAGTCGGCCTGGACGCGCTGGGCGGCCGCCGAGGTGAGCGCCACCTGGGCATCGCCGAGCTCGATGACGCTGCCGACGCCGATCTGGTAGCGCCCCTCGGCGAGGCGCAACCGCTCCCGGGCGTTCACGAGCGCCTCGCCCGCCGCGGACAGGGCCGCCTTGTCCGCCCGCACCGCCAGGCGCGCCTGGTCCACGTCGAGCCTTACTTGTTGCCGGATCGCCGCCACCTGCGCCTCGAGGCCGGTGAGGCTCGCCTGGGCCTCGCGTTCCTGGGCGCGGGTGAGGCCGCCCTGGAAGAGGAACCAGGTGAGCGTGGCCGTCGCGTTCCAGTTCAGGACGGTGTTGTCGAGCGCCGGCCCGGTGTCGGCAACCCCGGCCGAGACGCCGAGGCTGGGCAGGTAGCCGCCCCGCACCGAGCCGATCGTCGCCTGCTGGGCGCGCGCCTGGCCCTCGAGCGAGGACACGTCCGGGCGGGAGCGGAGCGCCTCGGCGAGCAGCGTCTCGAGGGGCTGGTCCTCGCCCTCGACCGGCGCGAGCGCGTCGTCGGCGACGTCGTAGTCGGTCGGCGCCTCGACGCCCATGGCCTGGTTGAGCTGCGCCTTCGCGGTCTCGTAGCCGTTCTCGGCGTTGATGAGCTGGACCTGGGCGTTCGCCCGGTCGGTGCGGGCCTGGGCGAGGTCGATCTCGGGGCGGGTCCCCACCTCGACGAAGCCCTGGATCTGGCGCAGGTGCGCCTCCTGGTTCGCGAGCGTCTCGCTGGCCACGCCGACGAGGTCCTTGGTGGCGCGGGCGGTGAAGAAGGCGGTGCGGACCCCGAGGAGGACCTGGATCGCGGTGGAGCGCTCGCTGTCCCGCTGGGCGCCGGCGCTCTCCCGGGCGGACTGCCAGCGACCGCTCGTCTGGCCGAAGTCCCAGACGAGCTGCGAGAGCGTGCCGCCGAAGCTCCAGGTATTGAAGGGGGGACCGGATGGGAACGGGGAGAGGGACCGATCGGTCTGGCGCTTGAAACCGGCGCTTCCGGTGAGCTGCGGCAGGAGCGGCGCCAGGGCCTCGTCGGCCCGCGCGGCGGCGGCCTCGGTGCCGGCCCGCGCCTGCTGGAGCTGCGGCTGGTTCGCGCGGGCGGCGCGCACGGCCTCGTCGAGCGTGACGACGCGCCCCTGCGGCGAGGCCGCGAGGAGAAGCAGGAGGGCGGCGTGGAGCGTCATTCGAACCTCAGCGCCTGGATGGGGTCGAGCCGCGAGGCCTTGTGCGCGGGGTACAGGCCGAACCCCACCCCGACGAGCCCGCTGAAGCCGACCGCGATGAGGATGACCTCCGGGCGGAAGAGCACGGGCCAGCCGAAGCTCGCCGCGAGGCGCCACGCGCCGGCGAGGCCCAGGCCGACGCCGAAGAGGCCGCCGGCCACCGCGAGCGTCAGGGCCTCCACCAGGAACTGGAGCTGGATGTCTCGCGCCTTGGCCCCCACGGCCATGCGAACGCCGATCTCGCGCGTCCGCTCGGTGACCGAGACCAGCATGATGTTCATGATGCCGATGCCGCCGACGAGCAGCGACACCGCGGCGATGGCGGCGAGGAGGGTGGTGAGCGTCTTGGTGCCCTCCTGGGAGGCGCTCGCCAGCTCGGCGAGGTTGCGGATCGAGAAGTCGTCGTCGGCCCCAGGCTGGAGGTGGTGCCGGTCTCGCAGGAGCCCCCGGATCTGGCTCTCGGCGCGGCTCGTGTCGCTGGAGGTCGTCGCCGAGACCATGATGACGCCGGCGATGTAGTTGCCGAGGCCCCCCTGGATCTTCTGCAGAAAAGTGCTGGCGGGAACGATGACCGCGTCATCGTAATCCTGCCCGAACTGTGACTGTCCCTTCTTCGCGAGAACCCCGATCACGTTGAACGGGACGTTCTTCACGCGCACGACCTGGCCCACCGGGTCGGCGTTGGGCCCGAAGATCTTGTCCACCACCGTCTGGCCGAGCACCGCCACCTTGGTGCCCGCGTCCAGGTCGGACTGGGAGAAGAGGGAGCCGCGGGCGGCGGGCCAGCTGCGGATGAGAAAGTAGTCAGGCGAGGTCCCGTACACCGCGGTGCTCCAGTTCTGGTCCTCGGAGAGGACCGAGGCGGTGGAGCGCAACTGCGGCGCGGCCCAGCGGACCGAGGGCACGTCCGTCTGGACGGCCTTGAGGTCGTCCCAGGTGAGCGTGGGCATGGACCCGAAGCCGCCCCGCATGCCGCCGGCGGTGGTGCTGCCGGGGAGGATGATGAGCATGTTCGAGCCCATGGCCGCGAAGGTCTGCTCGACCCGCGCCTTGGCGCCGTCGCCGATGGCCACCATGGCGATGACGGCCGACACGCCGATGACGACCCCCAGGGCGGTGAGGAAGGAGCGCATCTTGTTGCGGGCGAGCGCCCGCAGCGCCACCCGGAACGTCTGGAGCCATTTCACGGTGAGGCCTCCTCCCCGGCGGCCGGAGGCGGCGGCACGGCCCGCTTCGGCTCGCGGCGGGTATCCGACAGCAGCCGGCCGTCGCGTATCACCAGGTCGCGCGATGCGTACTGCGCGATGTCCGGCTCGTGGGTCACCAGGATCACGGTGATCCCGCTTTGCCCGAGCTCCTGGAAGAGCGCCATCACCTCGACGCTGGTCCGGGAATCGAGGTTGCCGGTGGGCTCGTCGGCGAGGATGACCCGGGGGCGGTTCACCAGGGCGCGGGCGATGGCGACGCGCTGCTGCTGGCCGCCGGACATCTGGTTCGGATGGTGGCCGGCCCGGTCGGCGAGCCCCACCCGCGCGAGCGACTCGGCGGCTCGGGCGTGGCGCTCGGCGGTGGCGACCCCGGAGTAGAGCAGCGGAAGCTCCACGTTCTCGAGGGCGCTGGTGCGCGAGAGGAGGTTGAAGTTCTGGAAGACGAAGCCGATGGTCCGGTTGCGGATCTCGGCGAGCTGGTCGGTCGAGAGGCTCGAGATTTCCTGGCCCTCGAGCAAATAGCGGCCGCTCGTGGGGCGGTCGAGGCAGCCGAGGAGGTTCATCAGGGTGGACTTGCCGGACCCGGAGGCACCCATGACGGCGGTGAACTCGCCGTGCTCGATGACGAGCGAAAGGCCTCGCAGGGCGTGCACCTCGACGTCGCCCATCTGGTACGTCTTGACGACGTCCTCGAGCCGGACGAGCGGTGTCTCCTCCATCGCGCCCTCGCTAGAACGGGCGGCGCAGGGTCGCCGCCATGCCGCTCGGCGGGCCGCTCGCGTCGGTGACGACCGCATCGCCGGGCGCGATCCCGCCCTCCACCACCTCGGTGAAGGCGCCGTCCGAGATGCCGATCTTGATGCGTGTTTGCACGGGCTTGCCGTCGCGCATGACCCAGACGGTGCGCCGGTCGGGCGTGTCCACTGCCGGTTTCGGCGCGGGGGTTCCGCCGTCCGCGTTGGCGCGTCCGCCGGAGCGCCCCGTCGAGTTGGAGAACGCCGCCAGGTCGGACGGCGGCCGGAAGCGGAGCGCGGCGTTGGGCAATCGCGGGACGTCGTCCTTCTGGGCGTAGACGAAGGTGACGTTGGCCGTCATGCCCGGCTTCAGCTTGAGATCGGTGTTGGCGACGTCGATGACCGCGTCGTAGGTGACGACGTTCTGGACGGTCTGGGGCGCGTTGCGGATCTGCCGGACCGTGCCCTGGAAGGCCTCGGAGGGATAGGCGTCCACCGTGAACGTCGCCGTCATCCCGGCCCGGAGGCGCCCGACGTCGGCCTCGGCGACGCTGGTGTCCACCTGCATCTTGGCGAGGTCCTCGGCGATGACGAACAGGGTCGGCGCCTGCAGCGAGGCGGCGACGGTCTGGCCCACGTCGACGTTGCGGGAGATGACGACGCCGTTCGTCGGCGACCGGATGTCGGTGTAGGCGAGGTTCACCTCCGTCTGGTGGAGGGCGGCCCGCGCCTGCTCGACCGCGCCCGCCGAGGCGTCCACCTGCGCCCGCGCCGCGTCGGAATTGGACTGGGAGGTGTCGAGGTCGGCCTGGGCGATGAGCTTGCGCTCGGCGAGCGCCTTGTTTCGCTGGTACTGGCGCTCGGCGTCGACCGCCTGGGCCTTGGACTTCGCGAGGTTGCCCTGCGCGGCCACGTAGTTGGCGCGGGCCTGCTCGACCGCCGCCTGGAAGAGCGCCGGGTCGATCTTGGCGATGAGCTGGCCCTTCTTCACCTGGGAGTTGAAGTCGGCGTTGAGCTCCGCGATGCGGCCCGAGACCTGGCTTCCGACCTGGACCGTCACGATGGCCGACAGGGTCCCGGTGGCGGTCACCTTGGCGACGATGCGGCCGCGGTCCACCTTGGCCGACTCGATCTGGAGGCCGGGCTTCGAGGCGCCGGCGCGCCAGCGCCAGATCCCGATGGCGGCCGCCACGAGGACGACCGCTCCGATGGTGTAGTAGATGCGCCGTTTCGTCATGTCGGGCGAATCTTAGGCCCACCCGGCCAGAGCCGGCGACAAAAACGGGTAAAGAAACGTGAAGCGGGCACGGGCCCCGCGCGGAGCTATACTCCCGCCGGTGAAGGGGTGGCTCAAGCTCGCGGTGCTGTTCCTCGTGGCGCTTGCCGCGGCCCAGCTCCTGCTCCAGAAGTCCCGGCCGGGCATTGCCGTGGGCGCGCCGGCGCCGGCGCTGGCGCTGAAGGACCTGGCCGGGCGGTCGATCTCGCTCGCGTCGCTCAGGGGCAAGGTGGTGGCCGTGAACTTCTGGGCGACGTGGTGCGGCCCGTGCCAGATCGAGATCCCGGAGCTCGCCGGCCTGTGGCGGGAGCGGCGGGAGCGCTGCTTCGAGGTCCTGGGGATCGCCGAGGACTCCGGGGACCGCGACGACGTCGCCGCCGCCGCCTCGAAGCTCGGCATCCCGTACCCGGTCCTGCTCGACCCCGAGGGCTCCGCACTCGCGCCCTTCAAGGTGCCGGGGTACCCGCGCACCTACCTCATCGACGCGGAGGGCAAGGTACGCCGGGTCTTCGACGGTGCCCTGGCGAGGAAGACGCTCGAGGAGGCGCTGGAGCCCATCCTCCCGGCGGCGTGCCCGGGGGCCTGACGTGACTCGCCGGCGGCAGGGAGACGGAGAGCGATGAAGCCCGCCGTGTACGTCGTGCGCGCGCTGCCGGGGGGCATCCCGCCCGAGCTCCACGCGTCGCTGGAGATCCGGGGCGGCACGACCCGCCCCGCGCCGCGCCCGGTCATGCTGCGCGAGGCGGCCGGCGCCGCCATCCTGGCGCCGACCTACCTCGACCCGGTGGACGAGGCGCTGCTGGCGGCGCTGCCGGGGTTGCGCTTCGTCTGCTCCTACGGCGTCGGCGTGAACCACATCGACCTCGAGGCCTGCCGGCGCCGCGGCGTCACCGTCACGAACACACCCGGGGTCGTGACCAACGCCACGGCCGACCTGGCCTTCGGCCTGCTCCTCGCCGCCGCGCGGCGCGTCTGCGAGCTGGACCGCGCCATCCGCGCCGGCCGCTGGACCGAGGTGGATCCCAGCGCCTGGCTCGGCACCGAGGTGACCGGGAAGACGCTCGGCATCGTGGGCTTCGGCCGCATCGGGCAGGCGGTGGCGCGGCGGGCGCGTGGCTTCGAGATCCGCCTGCTCTACGCCGGCCCGAGGGAGGTGCCCTTCGAGGGCGCGCGCCGGGTGCCGCTCGAGGAGCTGCTCGCCGCGAGCGACTTCGTCTCGCTGCACGTCCCGCTCACCCCAGCGACGGAGAACCTCCTCTCGCGCGAGCGCATCCGATCCATGAAGCGCGGGGCCATCCTCGTGAACACGGCGCGCGGGCCGGTGGTGGACGACGAGGCGCTCGCCGAGGCCCTCGCCGACGGCCACCTCGCCGCCGCCGGGCTCGACGTCTTCCGCGACGAGCCGCGCGTGCCCGAGCCCTATCGCCGCCTGGAGAACGTGGTGCTGACGCCGCACGTCGGCTCGGGCTCGCGAGAGACGCGCGAGGCCATGTCGCGGATGGTGTGGGACGAGGTGGAGCGCGCCGCGACGGGCCGGGAGGCGCGGAACCGCGTCGTGTAGGGCGTGGTATAACGGCGCCCCTTCATGGGCTACGTGGACATCCACTGCCATCTCCTGTGGGGCATCGACGACGGCTGCCGCAGCCCCACGGAGGCGCTCGACGCCGCGCGCGCGCTCGTGGACCTCGGCTACGGCGACGCGGCGCCGAGCCCGCACGCGCGCTCGGACTTCCCGAGCCAGGACGGCGAGCTCTGCCGGACGCGCCTCGTGGAGTTGCGCGACCTGCTCGCCCGCGAGGGCGTGCCGCTGCGGCTCCACCCCAACGCGGAGAACTTCCTCGACGACGCCTTCCTCGCGCGGGTGGCCCGCGGGGAGCCGCGCGCGATCGGGGAGGGGACGCGGTACGTGCTCGTCGAGCTTCCCTTCGCCTCCGCCGTGCCGTCGCTGCCGGACGTCGTCTTCCGCCTGAAGCTCAAGGGACATACGCCGGTGATGGCCCATCCGGAGCGCTGCGCCGAGTTCGAGCGGCCGGGGCGCGCCGCCGAGGTGGTGCGGCTCGGCGCGGCGCTGCAGCTCGACATGGGGGCGCTGCTCGGCCGCTACGGGAGGGAGCCGAGGAAGCTCGCCGAGCGGTTCCTTGCAGACGGCCTGTACGCGGCGGCGGCCACCGACCTGCACCGGCCGGACGGGGCCCGCGAGTGGGTCGGCGACGCGCTCGCGGCCCTGGAGAAGCGGGCCGGCGCGGCCGAGGCCCGCCGGCTCTGCGAGGAGAACCCGCGACGAGCCGTCCTGGGGGAGGATCTCGCGTGAAGCGCGCCATCCAGGCCGTCGTCGGCCTCGCCATCTCCGGCGGGGCGCTGTGGCTCACGCTGCGCGGGAGGGACCTCGGCGCCATCTGGCAGGCGGTGCTCTCCGCCGACTACCGCTACCTCGCGCCCTACCTCCTCGTGCTCGTGGCGATCCACTTCATCCGCACCGTGCGCTGGGGCATCCTGCTGGAGCCCGTCGCCAGGATCCCGTTCTCGCGCCTCAACGCGGTCGCGGCGGTGGGCTTCATGGCCCTCATCCTCCTGCCGTTCCGGCTCGGCGAGTTCGCGCGTCCCTACCTCGTCGCGGAGCGGCCGCGCCTGCGGGTCTCGGCGGCGCTGTCGAGCGTGGTGGTGGAGCGGGTCGCCGACGGCATCTTCACGGCGCTCCTCCTCGTGCTCACCCTGCTCGGCGTGCCCGACGGGACGCCCGGCCTCCACTTCCTGCGGGCGGGCGGCGTGGCGGTGTTCCTGGCCTTCGGGGGGCTGCTCGCCTTGCTCGTGGTCGCCTACAAGAACCGGGAGATGGCGGTGCGCTTCACCCACCGCCTCCTGGACCCCTTGTCGCCCCGATTGGCCGGGCGGGTCTCGGGGATGATGGACGCCTTCATCCACGGGCTGCGGCTCGTCCCCAGCCGCCGCAAGGTGGCGCTCTTCTTCGCGCTCACCGGCGCGTACTGGGCCTTGAACGGCTGGGGGATGAAGCTGCTGGCGAAGGGCTTCGGCTTCGACCTGTCGCCGATCGCCGCCTACACCGTGCTCGGCGTGCTGGTGGTGGGGGTGATGATCCCGGCGGGCCCCGGCATGGTGGGCACGTTCCAGGCGGCGGTGGTGCTCGGCCTGTCGCTCTTCTTCCCGCCGGCTCAGGTGGGAACCCACGGCAACGCCTACGCCAACGTGCTGTGGCTCGCGCAACTCGGCCAGCAGACGGCGTTCGGCCTCGCCTTCCTCTTCTCGCGCCACATCCAGATCGCGCGCATTTTCGAGTCGCAGCGCGAGGTGGAGGAGGGGCTGGAGGCGGAGGAGGCCGAGTACGCCGCGGGGAGCGGCGGAAAACCGTCCCTGTAGGGCGGGGGCTCGTCTCCCGCCGGGACGCCCTACTCCGAGGAACGCGCGCGGCGCGCGCGCTCGAGGGCGGGCGCAACCTCGCCGAGGAAGCAGGCGTCGAGCTCTCGGTCGAGGTCCCTGACCGACTTCTCGATCTCGGCGGGGTCGGGCAGGTCGTCCGGGCGGCGCAGCTTGATGCGGGCGAGGATCACAACTCCTCCTCGAACCAGCGGCGCAGGGCCTCGCGGATCCGGTCGGAGGCCGGGTTCACCGACGGCGCCGCCGCCGGGGGACCCTCGAGCCGCACGAGCAGGGGAAGCTCCCGCGGCGTGAACTCGTCGGTGCGGGTGGAAACCGAAGGGAAGGGCGACCGGTGCATGCGCTATCCTCCGATACCGTGTGGTAGCACCAGTACCATCGGAGGCCGGCCGGTCAAGAAAACCGCCGCGATTGACAGGCCTTCCAGGGGGCCCTATAACGCCCGGCGTCCGGTGAGGTAGCTCAGTCGGCTAGAGCGAGGGTCTCATAATCCCTAGGTCGGGAGTTCGATTCTCCCCCTCACCACCATCTTCTTCCCCTACCTGGCGCAGCCACTTCCTCTGGGCGTCGTCCGGAGCACCCTGCGCGGCGAGGCGTGGGTCGTCGCGGACCGCAGTGGGCTCACGGAGGGTTA
>Ga0153915_10000311_pt1 | contig 44595 bp, 42 predicted proteins | sample Opewatmetagenome_2_FD_107003 | JGI IMG/M metagenome (GOLD analysis project Ga0153915, IMG submission 107003) | Freshwater wetland microbial communities from Ohio, USA - Open water 3 Core 3 Depth 3 metaG | ecosystem: Environmental > Aquatic > Freshwater > Wetlands | place: USA: Ohio, Lake Erie...
AGATATTTCCCAGAAGCGCTCCTCCGAGTCGCTCCGTCGCGCTTCTGATGGTCGCTCCGGTATGCTTCGCCCTCCGCTCCCTGCCGGTCCCCCTCTCCAGCAACGGGGATCTTCGAGGCAACACCCATCGCCGCCGCGAGAGGGATTTTCTGAAAGCCGACAACAGGATGTCTCAGAAATCCATAAGCCCCATGCGGCGCAGGGCCAGATAGGCCGCGCCCAGCACGCCTGCCGAATCGCCCAGGACGGCCTTCAGGATGGGGATCTGCCGTCGCGGAATGCCGAAAAGCGACTTGGTCGTGATCGGCGGCACCTGGTCGTACCAAAGGGAGATGTTGGAGACGCCGCCGCCGAGGACGATGGCCTGGAGATCGAGGGTGTTGACGCAGTTCGCGAAGAGCTCGCCCATGATGCGGCAGGACTCGTCCAAGACGCGGCGGGCGTGGACGTCGCCGGCCTGATAGCGCTCGAAGATCCGGTCGGGCGCAAGGGCCTCTCCCGAAAGCTCGGCATAGCGGCGGCCGAGGCTGGGACCCGAGAGGTAAGTTTCGCCGCAGCCCCGCCGGCCGCACTCGCAGAGGCGGCCGTCGATGGCGATCGAGGTGTGACCGATCTCGCCGGCGTTGCCGTTCGGGCCGCGGTGGAGCCTGTTCTCCAGGATAAGTCCGGAGCCCATGCCGGTGCCCAGGATGACGGCCATGACCGTCGAGAACCGGCCGTGGCACTGGGCGAAGAACTCGGCCAGGGCCAGACAATTGGCATCGTTCTCGACGACCAGGGGAACGGCCAGCTTTGACCGGAGAAGGCTGATCAGGCCGGGTCTCTCGTAGAGCGGCGTGTGGGGCGCGCCGTACATGATGTCGTCCGCGACGCTGTAGGTTCCGGGCGTGCCCATGCCGACGGCTTCGTAGCGGGCCTCTCCGGCCGTCTCGGCGACCAATTCCAGGACGTTCTCGACGACCTTCTCGCGGCCGAGGGCCGGCTCCGACGGCCGGCGCTTGCGGGCCAGGACGCGGCGCGTCTCGTCGACCAGGCAGGCTTCGACCTTGGTCCCGCCGAGATCGACGCCGACGGCATACCGGCTCATCCGATGATCCCGGGGCTATTCTAAACGCATCGCCCTCCTCGAGCAACCGGGGACGGCGCGCTTTTGGAATTCCTCCCGCCCATCTGTTATATTGGAGGATGTCCGGGGGAGAGGGAGAGAGGATGTCCGAGGACAAGGTCCGCTTCGGCTGGAGGATGGTCGGGGCCGCGGAAAAAAAGCGGCTCGTCCAGGACGTCTTCACGCCCATCGCCTCGCGATATGACCGCGCCGACGCCGCGCTCAGCCTCGGCCTCCATTTTCTCTGGAAACGGGCCGCCGTCCGGGCCCTGCGTCTCGAGCCGGGCGAGAGGGTCCTCGACGTCTGCGGCGGGACGGCCGATCTGGCGCTGAGGGCCGCGCGCCGCCTCGGGCCGGCAAGCGAGCTCGTCGTCTGCGATCTCAACCGGCCGATGATGGAAGCCGGGCGCGGCAAGAGCCGGCGGGCCCGGAGCGGCGCGGATGTCACCTTCGTCCAGGGCGACGCCGAAGGCCTGCCCTTCCCCGACGCTTCGTTCGACGCGGTCATGGTCGGCTTCGGCCTGCGCAATCTCGCCGACCTCGAGCGGGGGCTTCGCGAGATGGGGCGGGTCCTCAGGCCGGGCGGGCGCTTCGCCGGCCTCGAATTCACCCTCCCCAGCCGCAGATGGCTGAGGGCGCTCTACTCGTTCTACTCGTTCCGGGTCATGCCTCCGGCGGCCCGGCTCATCACCGGCCTGGGCGGGCCGTACCGCTATCTGGCCGAGTCCATCCGCGCTTTCGCCGAGGACGGCGACATCCCCGGCGGGCTCCAAAGGGCCGGGCTCGGGGAGATCACCGTCCGTCCCCTGTCCCTCGGCCTGGCCGCGGTCTATAGCGGGCGAAAGCCATCGAAGGCGCAGAAGCCCTCAGGCGCGTTCGACAGAAGGGGGTCCTCATGAGGATCGATGCCACGTCCTTGCGGAAGGCAAGGGAAGAACGGAGCGGGCGGATCCTGGTGACCGGGGCGACGGGGTTCCTGGGCAGCCATCTCGCCGTGGCCCTGCTCAGGGCCGGCTACCGCGTCGCCGTCCTGGCCCGGGCCTCGAAGGGACTCTCGGCCCGCGACCGGATCGCCCGGCTGGCCCGCTGGTTCAGCCTCGACGGCGACGCCCGCTCGATCGAGATCGTGGAGGGGGACCTGCTCGATCCGGACTGGGCCAAAGCCGCGCTCGCCGGCGCGGGGGGGGCCTTCCGCTACGACGAGATCGTCCACTGCGCCTCGAACACGGCCTTCGCCGAAAGAAAGAGGGCCGAGGTCGAGGCGGCCAACATCGGCGGCCTGAAGACCATCCTCGATCTCGCGGTCCGCGGCGGCTGCGTCTTCTTCCATCACATCAGCACGGCCTACGCCGCCGGGCGCCGGACGGGCCTCTGCCCGGAGGACTGGGTCGAGTCCGGGCCGTTCACCAACGTCTACGAGGAGACCAAGGCCCGGGGCGAGATCATGGCCCGGGAGACGTGCCGGCGCGAGGGCATCCGCCTCAACGTCTACCGCCCGACCGTCGTCGCCGGCGATTCGACGACGGGCCGGACCCTGCGCTTCAACGCGCTCTACTATCCCGTCAAGGCGGCCCTGTCCATCCGCGATCTCTTCATGGACGACCTGCGGAACGGCCGGGGCGAGAAGGCGGCCGAGGTGGGCATCCGGCTCACGCGGGGCGGCCGGCTCTACATCCCCATCCGCATCGAGACGCGGCCGGGAGCGGGCATCAACCTCATTCCCGTCGACCACTGCGTCCGGGCCTTCATGGCCATCTTCGAGGAGGGGCTCGAAGGGGACATCTACCATATCGCCAACCCGGTCCCAACCCCGCTCGAAGATCTCGTCGCCTACGGCAAGCGGCGGTTCGAGCTGGAAGGCATCGAGGCCTGCGGGCAAGAGGCCTTCGCGCGGGCGCCGAAGAACACCTTGGAGCTGCTGTACGATTCCTACCTCGAGGTTTACAGGCCGTATATGCAGGACGAGCGGACGTTCGAGCAGGCCCATGCCGGTCCGATCCTCGAGCGGCGCGGCGTCGCCTGCCCCGTCTTCGACTACCACCTGTTCGCCCGGCTGATGGACTTCGCCGTGGACGCGGCCTGGGGAGCCCGGCTGTTCTCCTAGCGGCCTGGCGCTCCCGACCGGATCGTGTACAATAGCCCTTCGCCTATGGAGATCGTCCTCGCCTCGGCCTCGCCGCGCCGCCGGGAGCTCATGGCCCGCGTCGCGCCCGAGTTCCGCGTCCTCCCGACGGACGTCGATGAGTCCGTCATCCCGGAAAAGGACCCGCTGGCCTTCGCCATCGCCGCGGCGGTGATGAAGGCCAAGGCCGCCGCCGAGGCCTTTCCGCAGGCCATCGTCATCGGCGCCGATACCGTGGTCGCCCTCGGGCTGCGCATCCTGGGCAAGCCCGCGGACCGCGACGACGCGCGAAAGATGCTGAAGGCCTTGTCGGGCCGCCGGCACCGGGTCATCACCGGCCTGGCCTATTACACCAAGGCGGAGGACCGCCTCCTCACCGGCTACGACCTGACCTATGTCACCTTCCGCGAGCTCACGAACGAGATGATCGAGGGCTACCTCGACCAAGGGACGTTCCTCGACAAGGCGGGGGCCTACGCCGTCCAGGAGGTCGGGGATGCTTTCGTGGCCCGGATGAAGGGCGACTACGACAACGTCGTCGGCTTTCCCGTCGAGAAGGTCCGGCGCCTGCTGGCCCGCTTCGCCGCGCCGTCGCTCTCGGTCGAGGTCGAGGGCATCGAATTCCCGGGGAGCGAGGGACAGGCCGGCGCGGGCGGCCGCAGGCTTCTCATCCCCGGCGCCGTGCCGGGAGAGACCGTGCGCGTCCAGGTCGTGGCCGAGCGCGGCGCAACGCTCATCGGCCAGGTCATCCGGGTCGAGGCCCCGTCGCCGCGCCGGGCCGAGCCGCGCTGCCCGCATTTCGGGGTCTGCGGCGGCTGCCGCTTCCAGCACCTCGACTACGGGACCCAGCTCGAGCTCAAGGAGCGCCACCTGCGGCGGACGCTCGCCGAGGCCGGGCTGCCCGAAGCGGCAGTCGCGGTCAAGACGATCACCGCCTCGCCCGACCTCTACGGCTTCCGGAACAAGATGGAGTTCGCCTTCGGCGAGAAGCACGGCGAACTGGCCCTGGGCCTCCGCGAGCGCGTGACGACGAGCCGGCAGACCTACCGGAGGACGATGCCCGTCACGGCCTGTCCGATCTTCGGCCCGGCGGTCGAGCGCGTCTTCCCGGTCCTCCTCGAGTTCGCCCGCGAGAACGGGCTCGAAGGCTTCGAGCCGGCCACCCGCAAAGGACATCTCCGCCATCTCGTCCTGAGGCAGGGCCGGCGGACCGGCGAGCTCATGGCCATCCTGGTCACGGCCGAGCTCGCGGAGATCGACCTCGCGGCCCTGGCCGGGCGGCTGGCGGCGGCCGCGCCCGAGCTGCGCAGCTTCGTCCACGTCACGAGCAGCCGAGGCTCCGATCTCGTCGAGTTCGAGCGGACGCGCCTCGTCTCGGGCGTGCCCTTCATCGAGGAAAAGCTGGCCGGGCTGGCCTTCCGCATCTATCCGCCGAGCTTCTTCCAGACCAACACGCCGGGCGCCGAGCTCCTCTACCGGCGCCTCGGCGAGGAGGCGCCGATCGGGAAGACGAGCCGGGTCCTGGGCCTCTACTGCGGCAGCGGGGCCATCGAGCTGTCCCTCGCCGCCGCGGCCGGGACGGTGACGGGGATCGATTCCTCGGCGGGGAATATCGCCAATGCAGTCGAGAACGCCCTCCTCAACCGGATCGAGAACGTCGAGTTCGTGCCGGGCACGGTCGAGGCCCTGCTGGCCGCGCCGTCGGGCCCGCCGGCCGACGTCGTCATCGTCGATCCGCCGCGCGTCGGGCTGACGGGGAAGGCCCTGCGCCGGACGATCGCCCTCGGCGCTCCGACGGTCGTCTATGTGTCCTGCAACCCGGGCTCGCTCGGCCGCGACCTCAGGGGCTTCATCGAGGCCGGCTATCGGGCGGCGTCGCTCCGTCCCTTCGATCTCTTCCCGCACACGCCTCACCTCGAGACCCTAGCCATCCTCACCAAGTAGGGACTGTCCCCGCCGCTTTACTTTCATTCCGGCCCATAGTAAAAATGCGCCGGGAAGGGAGAGGACCATGACCATTCAACATCCTCGATGCTGCCCGGGCGAAGGGAAACCCGAGGGGCCCGGCAACGCATTCACGCGGCGCACATTCCTCAAAGGCGCGGGCGTGACGGCGCTCGGCAGCGTGGCCGGAGGAGGGCTGGCCTGGTCCCTCTTCGCCGGCCAGGCCGAGACCGCCGGCGAGGCCCCTCGTCCGAGGCCGCTCAAGGTCAAGCCCATCCTCGTCTATGAGGTCCCCGTCCGCCGGGCCCAGACAAGCTGGCGGAGCTGGGGCGGGATCCAGACCGAGGCCGACGCTAGGGCCGAAGTGGCTCGGATCCGAGGCGAGCTCGCGGCCCTGGCCAAGGGGGCGGAGTTCCCCGTCGAGTTCCTTCCCGTGGCCGCGGTCCGACAGGCCGGCGACCTCGCGGCCGTCAAGGATCTCGAGGAGGCCCAGGCCTTCATCGTCTACGCGGCGGGCGGCTGGCTCGACGTCTATGAGGCGCTCGACAAGACGGGCAAGGACCGCATCTTCTTCTGCCGCCACAAGTCCGGGCCCGTCTATCTCTGGTACGAGATCATCAGCCCGCGCTACCTGCGCAAGCACGGGGACAGCCTGGCGGTCCAGGGCGCCGACGAGGACGACGTGGTCATCGACAGCCAGGACGAGATCCTGTGGCGGCTGCGGGCCCTGGCCGGACTGATGAACACGAAGGGCACGCGGATCCTGGCCGTCGGCGGCCCGTCCGCCTGGGCCGAGCCCGAAGGCCCGGGCTCCGTGGTCAAGCGGGTCCTGGAAACGTGGAAATTCGACCTCGTCACCGTTCCCTACGAGGATCTCGGCCGGCTCATCCGCGAAGCCCGGGACGACACGGCGGTCGTGCGCCGCTCGAGGGCCCGCGCCGACGCCTATCTCCGCCGGCCGGCGACGAGCCTCGAGACCGGGCGGGCCTTCGTCGAGAACGGCGTTCTCCTCGACGAGGTCTTCCGGGCCCTGATGAGGAAGGCCGGCTGCCGGGCCCTGACCATCAACGGTTGCATGGGCACCATCATGCCCCTGGCCGAGACCTCGGCCTGCCTGACCCTGAGCACCCTCAACGACGACGGCTACCTCGCGTTCTGCGAATCCGACTTCGTCGTCATCCCGTCGGGCGTCCTCCTTTCCAACATCGCCGGCCGTCCGGTCTTCCTCAACGACCCGACCTACCCCCACGACAGGACGATCACCCTGGCTCACTGCACGGCGCCGCGCAAGATGGACGGCCGCGCAAGCGAGCCGGCCCGGATCCTGACCCACTTCGAGTCGGACTACGGGGCCGCGCCCAAGGTCGAGATGGCCAAGGGCCAGGTCGTGACCAACATCGCCCCCGACTTTGCTTCCAAGCGCTGGGTCGGCCTCCTCGGCGAGATCGTCGAGACGCCCTGCCTGCCGATCTGCCGTTCGCAGATCGATATCCGCTACAAGTGCGGCGACCGGACCCTGGCCCAGCGCATGCCCGGCTTTCACTGGATGACGGCCTACGGGGATTTCACGCGCGAGCTCGGCTACGCGCTGAAGCGCGTCGGCATCGCCTGGGACCTCCTCAGCTAGGGACTGTCCCCTGGTCCCTTTTCAGAGGACGGTGCGGGTGGCGATGACGTCGACGCCCGTGCCGAGGACATTGGCGATGAGGACCTGGCCGCGGCGAACGGGGGCCTTGGGACGGAGCTTGGCGATCTCGGCCAGGATGGGAAAGATGAGCTCGCGCGGCACGGGGCCGCTCAAGCGGACCGAGACCAGGCGCGAGGCGGCCCCTTCGATCGGGACCGACGTGGCCAGGTTCCTCTTGGGGCGGAGCACTTCTTCGAGGGCGAACGGAACGCCCTTATCGCATTGATTCCCAATGATTTGGAGTTCCGCATCGAGGTCTTCAAAGACCTCGAGCTCGCAGCTGACGGGGCAGAGGACGCAGGTCAGCCGGTCGACGAGGGCCCGCTCAGTCATGTCCGCTCACCTCGAGGTCCTCGTCGACCGCGGCCCCGACCTTGATCTTCTGGAGCTCGGAGGGCAGAAGGCGGCCGAACTTCTTGCGGGCATAGATGCGGCCGGACGTCAGGCCCTTGATCTCGACCGTGACGTCCCGCGCCGGACGCTCGACCCTGAAGCTCCACTCGACCCCGGCCCGGCCGCGGGCCACGCGCTGGGGCAGGGCATAGCGGATGTCCGCGCCGGCCGAGACCCGAAGGGCCCCTCGCCCGTCGTCCCTCTCCCCGGCCGCGTAGCGGGCGGCCCGCTCTCCGGCCGCGAAGCCCTCGAGGGAGGCGCAATCGGCGACGTCATGGATGTGGAGAACGTTGCCGCATGAGAAGATGCCCGGGACCGAGGTCATGAGGCTCTGGTCGACGACCGCCCCGCCGGTCAGGGGCGACAGCTCGACCCCGGCCCTCTTGGCCAGCTCGTTCTCCGGGATGAGGCCGACCGAGAGGAGGAGCGTGTCGCAAGGGACAAGGCGCTCGCTTCCCGCTACCGGGGCCAGCGCCTCATCGACTTTGGCCACGACGACCCCCTCCACGCGGTCCCGTCCCCGGACCTCGACCACGGTCGAGCCGAGCTCGAGCGGGATGCCGAAATCGAAAAGGCACTGCCGGACGTTGCGCTCGAGGCCGCCGGCCCAAGGCCTGATCTCGAAGACTCCCTTGACCGCGATGCCCTCGAAGAGAAGGCGCCGGGCCATGATCAGGCCGATGTCGCCCGAGCCCAGGATGACCGCTTCGTTGCCGACGCGCAGGTTATGGATATTGACCAGGTTCTGGGCCGAGCCGGCGGTCAAGACCCCGGCCGGGCGGGGGCCCGGGATCCCGATCATGTCCCGCGTCCGCTCCCGGCAGCCCATGGCCAGCACGACCGACCCCGCTTCGACGAGCCGGTAGCCCTCGCGCGAACCGATCCGCAGGAGGCGGTCCGAGGAAAGGTCGAGGACCATGGCCCCGGTTTCGACGCGGACCGGCTCTTTGAGGACGTCGTCGATGAGACGCTCGGCGTACTCCGGCCCGCTCAGCGTCTCGTGGTAGAGGACGAGGCCGAAGCCGTCGTGGACGCACTGGTTAAGGATGCCGCCGAGCATCTTCTCGCGCTCGACGAGCAAGACCTTTCCCGCCCCGGCCCGGCGCGCGCCGAGGGCCGCGGCCAGCCCGGCCGGCCCGCCGCCGATGACGGCGACGTCGCAGGTCTCTTTCGCGACGCTCATGGCCCGTCCTTGATCCGTCCATAAAAGAGGCGGGAGCCGCGGCCGCGCTTGGTGATGTCCCCCGCGCGCACCCCCTCGTCCTGCATGATCTCGACGACGCGGGGCGTGCAGAAGCCGCCCTGGCAGCGGCCCATGCCGCAGCGCGTCCGGCGCTTGACCGCGTCGAGCGTCCGGGCCCCGAACGGGTTCCGCAGCGCCGCGAGGACCTCGGCCCTCGTGACGTGCTCGCAGCGGCAGACCATCTCGCCCTGGTCGGCGTCCCGCGCCACCCGCTCCGCCCGCTTGTCATCGTCCAGGGCGGCGAAGCGCTTGCGGTAAGGCCTCTCCGGCAGGAACTCCGGCTTCATCCGCAGGTTCGTCCTCACTCCGATCATGGCCACGACCATCTCGGCCAGGGCCGGGGCCGCGGTCAGCCCAGGCGATTCGATGCCGACGAGGTCGATCCAGCCGTTTCTCGTCTCGCTCTCCTCGACGACGAAATCCGCGAACCCGTCCCCGCCCCGGGGATCGACGAGCTTCGGGCGGAGGCCCGCATAGCTGTGGATGAACGGCGCGCGCTCGAGCCCGGGCATGAGCCGGCCGGCCTCGGTCTTGAGCCGGGCCGCGACCTCCCCCGTCGAGGCGAGGTCGCCCTTGTCATCGACCGGCTCCGCGCTCGGCCCGAGGATGATGTTGCCCTCGAGGGTCGGCGTGATGTGGATGCCGAGGCCGGGATCGTCCTTCGGCGGGACCGGGTAGACGGGCATGCCCAGACGAAGCCCGGAGTCCTTGTCCGTGATGAGGTACTCGCCCCGGCAGGGGAAGATCCGATGGCGGCCGGTCCCTGCCAGGCGGGCCACCTCGTCGGCGAAGAGTCCGGCGCTGTTGACGACGAGGCGGGCGGTGATCTCCCCCCGCGGCGTGATCAAACGGAAGGCCCCGTTCACGGTCCGGACGGCGGTGACCGGAGCCTCGAGGCGCACCTCGGCCCCGTTCTGAGCGGCGCACTCGGCCAGGGCGATGGTGAACTCGTAGGGCGAGATGATGCCGGTGTGGGGCGAATAGAGCGCCCAGCGGCCCCGGGCCAGCGGCTCGAGCCGCCGGATCGCGGCCTCGTCGACGATCTCGAGCCCGGCGACGCCGCTCTTGTCGCCCTGGGCCTTGAGATCCTCCAGCCGGGGCCGGTCCTCGTCGGTCAGGGCCACGACGAGCTTGCCCGTCCTGCGGTGGGGGACGCCGAGCGTCTCGGCCAGCTCGTAGCAGAGCTTCAGGCCGGCGACGTTGGTCCTGGCCTTGAGGGACCGCGGCGGCACGTTGAAGCCGGCGTGGAGGACGCCGCTGTTCCCTTTGCTGATGCCCTCGGCGAGGTCGGCCTCCTTCTCGAGCAGGAGGAGCCTCAGGTCGTAGCGCGAGAGCTCGCGCAGGATGGCGCAGCCGACGACCCCGCCGCCGATGACGGCGACGTCATAGACGGGACCTTGCTCCGAGATCATGGCCGGACGGCCATGATATCAGATGGGGTAGGCCTTCGCCAAACGCTCGAGGAGCCGGCAATACTCTTCGTGCCGTCCGCCGCCGACGACCGTCTCTTCGACCGCGGCGAAGCTCTTGGCGAGCGCCTCCTGCTCCTCCGGACTCAGTCGGGCGTCGGCCATGGGAAAGAGGACGCGGTCCTCCTTGGCGATGTGCTGGGTGAGAAGGTCCCCATAGCGCCGGGCCCCTGTGGCGAAGGCCGCGGCGGCGTGCTCGTCGCCGGCGCGCAGGCCGGGGATGGCCCGGGCCATGGTCCCGACGTGGACCCGGCCCGCGGTGTGCTCGGCCAGCATCACCCCGATCGGGCCGCCGGCGCGCGCGAGGCCGGCCTTCTCGAGGGCCGGGAAGAGATGACCCTCCTCCTTGCCGTGATGGCATTGGTCGGCGAAGACGCGGATGAATTCCACGGCCTGGTCGAGATCGTTGGGTTCCACGGGCGCGCCCGTCTCGAGACGATCGGCCACCTGCGCGAGGATCCCGATCATCCGCAGGATGGCTTCGTGCTCCTTGCTCAGCTCTTCGGTCGGCTTCATGATCACCCTCCCTCCGCCTGTATTGTAGCATGGCTCTCGCGATCCTGCCGCGGCCGCCGCGGTTGACAGATCCGCCCGGCCCGGGTTAAAAAGGGAGTCCATGACCATCAAAGCCATCGTCATCGCCGCCTACGCCGTCATGACCCTCGCCATCGGCTGGCTCGGGCTCAAGAAGGCCCGGACCTTCAACGACTACTTCCTCGGCGGCCGGGCCGTCGGCCCCTGGATGTCCGCTTTCACCTACGCCGCGGCCTACTTCTCCGCGGTCCTCTTCATCGGCTTCGCCGGCAAGGTCGGCTGGGGCTTCGGCTTCTCCGGCCTGTGGATCGCCCTCGGCAACGGGCTCATCGGCGTCCTGGGCGTCTGGGGCCTGCTCGGGGACCGCATCCGCCGCGTATCGGCCGAGATGCAGGTCACGACCATGCCCGAGTTCCTGGAGAAGCGCTACGGGAGCCCGGCCCTGAAGCTGATGGCCTCGCTGGCGGTCTTCCTCTTCCTCGTCCCCTACTCGGCGGCCGTGTTCATCGGCCTGTCGTACCTCTTCAAGGCCAATTTCGGCTTCGGCTTCGAGGTCGCCCTCCTCATCATGGGCCTCTTCACCGCCTTCTACCTCGTGCTCGGCGGCTACAAGTCCATGACCATGATCGACGTCGTCTTCGGCATGATCATGTGCGTCGGCTCGGCCGTCCTCATCGCCAGCACCCTCCACAAGGGCGGCGGCCTGGCGGCCATGAGCGCGGGCCTCGGGGCCATCGATCCCCGCCTGACGGCGGTCGTCGGCCCGGGCGGCGCCTGGCCTCTTTTCGCTCTCGTCTTCCTGACGAGCTTCGCCCCCTTCGCCATGCCTCAGCTCGTCCAGAAGTTCTACGCCATCAGGGACGCGAAGGCCGTCCGCCGGGGCATGATCGCCTCGACGGCCTTCTCGCTGCTGATCGCGGGAGCGGCCTACTTCACGGGCGCGTCGGCCCGGCTCTTCCTCTCGCCCGCCACGGCGCCCGGGGCCTTCGCCGGCGGACGGCCCCTCTTCGACGTCCTGATGCCCGAGTTCCTGGCCAAGGTCGTGCACCCGTCGCTGTCCGTCCTCATGCTGCTGCTGATCCTCTCGGCCTCGATGTCGACGCTGGCCGCGCTCGTCCTCATCTCCAGCTCGTCGGTCGTCAAGGACCTCTACGCCGGGTTCGTCAACCCGGCCGTCAGCGACCGGAGCCTGACCCGGCTGATGCGCGTCATGGCCGCGGTCTTCGTCCTGCTGTCCGTCGTCCTGGCCTATTTCCGGCCGGCGACGATCGTGGCCATCCTGTCAATTTCCTGGGGGGCCATCGGGTCGTTCTTCCTCGGACCGTTCGTCTGGGGCCTCATCAGCCGGAAGACGACGCGTTTGGGGGCTATCGCTTCGGCCGTTCTGGGCCTGGGGACCTGCCTGGGATTGTCGCTCGCCGGCATGAGCCCGGCCGAGTCCGGGACGATCGGCATGATCGTCTCGTTCGCCGCCGCCCCCCTCCTCAGCCTGGCGAGCTGAGGCCGGCTCAATAGCGGAAGATCATCTCGAACTGGATCCAGTTGTAGCTCGAGGCGCCGGGGAAGTAGAAGCCGCCGGGCTCGAAGTGCTCCCAGATGACCCGGCCGGTCATGAACTTGCTGATCTTGTAGTTCAGCCGGCCCCGGAGGAGGGTCCCGCGATAGAGGCCCGTGCCCCCGGGGAACACCCCGGGCTGGGCATGGCCGGCGCCCATCGGCATGACCATGATGTGGCCGTCCGAGCGCGGCCCGAGATCGAAGGCCAGCTGGGCGTAGAGCGAGGACAGATTGCTCCAGTAGGCCTGGCGGCTCTCCCGGGTGAAAGTGTAGATGAAGCTCTCGCTCCACTTCGGCCAGCGGCTGAAGATGGGATCCCAGCCTTCCCACCGGGCCGTCGCCGGATCGTCGCCGCTGAGGAGGATCCCGCCGAGCGTGAAGGACTTGAGAAGCGGCGCCGTTCCGGCCAGGTCGTAATCGAAGTGAACGATGGCCCCGTAGGCGGAGCGCCCGGCCTCGCCGTATCGGCCGGTCTGGTAGGCGGCCTCGGCGGTGAAGGCCAACGGCTTGGCGAGGACCAGGATCCCGCGGACGCCGAGAGTGTCGGTCCGGGTCGGGATGGGCCAGGCCTCATTGGCGTCCGTCGTCTTGCGGACGGCGTAGGCGTCGATCTTGGTCCGGCCGAAAGCCCCGACGTAATAGAGGGCCAGGGCCTTTTCCGTCTGTTCGGCTAGGGCCCGGGGGACCGGATCGATGACCGGAAGGAAACGGTCCGTCCTCTTCGTGGCGTGGGCGAAAGCGGTCAGAACGTGCCCCGGCCTCAATTCGGCGTCCAGCCGCAGGGCGTTGAAATAATAAGAGCGTGAGCCGTCGCCGGGCGTGCCGTCGGCGATGACGAAGCCCTCGCCCATGTTGATGTCCTGGCGGCCGCCGGTGAGGGTGAGGGGGACCCGGCCGGGGATCTTCCACTTGACGTACAGGTTGTCGAAGAAGATCTCGTTCCAGCCGAAGGCCTGGCTCTTGGGGGCGAGATAGACGCGGAACTCGTTGGTCAGCTTGCCCAGGACCTCGATCGTCGGCGAGGCCTTCCAGACGAGGCCGAGCGTCGTGCGGTTGCGGGTGTAGGCATTGGCGTCGTTGGCCGTCTCGTCGAGGCTGACGGCGTTGTCCCAGGTCTCGAAGCGGAAGCGCTCGACGAAGATGAGCTTGAGGCGCGGCGCCGGGCCGGCCTGGGCCGCGGCGGGAGCGGGGATCAGAAAGGAGAGGCAAAAAAGGACTGCGATAGCGGGCAGAACGGAGGCGTGCCGGTTCATGATGTGGTCCTCATCGACGATATCCGGGACATCTTATCACAACGGGGGCGGGCCGGGGAAGGCGGACGCGCCCTGGCCGGGAGCCGGTCAATAAAGGCCCGTGGAGCCGAAGCCGCCCGGGCCGCGCGAGGTGTCATCGAGGGAATCCGATTCGACGACCTCGACCGCGGCGACGGGCTGGACGAGGAGCTGCGCGATCTTCATGCCCTTGCGGACCGGGAACGGCGCGGCGCCCAGGTTGATCAGGACGACCTGGACCTCGCCGCGATAACCGGAGTCGATGACCCCGGCCAGGCGATGGACGCTCTTGAGGGAGATGCCGCTCTTGTCCCAGACGAGGCCGACGTGGCCGGCCGGGACGGCGATCTGGATGCCGGTCGGGACGGCAAAAACGTCGCCGGGGGCGAGATCCCGTTCGGCGACGGCGAAAAGGTCGAGGCCGGCGTCGCCGGGGTGGCCGTAGACAGGCAGTTTCGCCTCGAGGTGGATCCGCTTGACCTTGAGCTCCATGCTGGTCTCCTTAATCAAGAAGGGCAGTCCCCCACAGCCCTCCGGGGACAGCCCCTAAGGCGGGCCTTCGAGCCCGACCTCGCGGAAGAACGGCTTGGCCGCGGCCACGAGCTCGTCGAGCTCAGCCCGCCCATAGGGCTTGACCTCGAGATAGGCCGGATCGATCGTCGTCCGGGGCACGAACTGCTGGATGAGGTAGCGCTCAGCGCCGTCGAGCCACTCCCCGATCCGGACGACGTCGTCCCGGCCGACGAGCCCCGGCACGACCGTTGTCCGGAAGTGGTGCCGAACGCCGGCCGTGCGGAGCAGGTCCGCGCTGCGGACGATCTTCTCGAGGTCGATCAGCGAGCGGGTCACCTCGCGATAGCGCTCGAGCGGGGCCTTGATGTCCATGGCCACCCAGTCGAGGAGGCCCAGGGCGAGCAGGGCCTCGAGCCGGTCCGGGAAGGAGCCGTTCGTATCGAGCTTGACGAGCAGGCCCCGCTCGCGGACGACGCGGATGAGGTCCTCGAGGTCCTCGTGGAGCAGGGGCTCCCCGCCGCTGAAGCAGACGCCCTCGAGCCAGCCCCGGCGGCCGTCGAGATAGGACAGGAACCAGTCGGCGGCCAGGCTGGGGATCCTCTCCGGCCGCAGCACGAGGTCGGCGTTGTGGCAGTACGGGCAGCGGAAGGAGCAACCGCCGAGGAAGATCGTCGAGGAGATGTGGCCGGGGAAGTCCCGGCTGGAGAACTTCTCTATCCCTTTGATCTCGACCACCCGTCGAACTCCTCGGCCGAATTGAGGACGGCCCGGACGATGCCCTGGGTGTGGGCGACGAGCGTCGGCAGGATGATGGCGCCCTTGTCGTCCCGCTTGATGACCTTGATGAACTCGCGGATCTTGGCCTTGCCCGGGGGCTGGGTCAGCCCGTACTCGGTGTAGCTCGTGCCGGTCTCGGCCAGCCGCTTCTTGAGCGCCTCGCACTTGTTGCAGTTGGGATAGGAAAAAAGCAGATAATCCATGATTCACCGCCTCATCGCAGGTCGCCCGGCGCTCAGCCGATCTTGTCGTAGGTCGCCCGGTCCTTGAACTCCTGCTGCTTGCCGTCGTTCCAGGTCCGGACGGGCCTCATGTAGCCGACGATGCGGCTATAGACCTCGGTCTCGTCGCCGCAGTCGGGGCATTGGAGATGCTTGCCGCGGATGTAGCCGTGGCTCATGCAGACGCTGAAGGTCGGGGTGATCGAGAAATACGGCAGCTGCGTCTGGGCGATCCGCCGGACGAGCTTCTTGCAGGTCTCGCCGTCGATGGCCTCCGGCAGGAAGGCGTGGAAGATCGTCCCGCCCGTGTAGAGGGGCTGGATCACGCCCTGGTGCTGGATGGCTTCGAAGATGTCCCGGGTGGCGTCGACGTTGAGCTGGGTCGAGTTGGTGAGATAGGGGAACTTCTCCGTCCCCGAGGTGTAGATGCGGGGATACTTCTGGCGGTCGAGGCGGGCCAGGCGGTAGGCCGTGGACTCGGCCGGCGTGGCCTCGAGGTTGTAGAGGCTGCCCGTCTCCTCCTGAAACTCGCGCAGGACGCCGCGCATGAACTCGAGCGTCTCGACGGCCAGCTCACGGCCCTCGGGCGTGCCGATGCCCTTCTTGAGGAAGTTCATGCAGGCCTCGTGCATGCCGCAGACGCCGATCGTCGAGAAGTGGTTCTCGAAGTGGCCCAGGTAGACCTTCGTGTAGGGCATCATGCCCTTATCGAGCATGTTGTTGACGATCTCGCGTTTGGTCTCGAGGGTGCTCTTGGCCACCGTCATGAGCTCCCTGAGCTTGTCGAAGAAGTCCTGCTTCGACGAGGCCTCGAAGGCGGCCCGGTTGAGGTTGATGGTCACGACGCCGATCGAGCCGGTCGAGTCGCCGGGGCCCCAGATGCTCCCCGGCCGGCGCATGAGCTCGCGCTGGTCGAGGTTGAGCCGGCAGCACATGGCCCGGATGTCGCCGGGGTTCATGTTCGTGCCGATGTAGTTCTGGAAGTACGGGATGCCGTACTTGGCCGTGGCGTCGAAGAGGAGTTTGGCCTTGGGCGAATCCCAGTCGAAGTCCCGGCTCAGGTTGTAGGTCGGGATGGGGAAGGTGAAGACCCGGCCCTTGAGGTCGCCCTCGATCATGATCTCGAGGAAGGCCTGGTTGATCCAGTCCACCTCCTTCTGGTAGTCCCCGTAGCAGGTGTCGAGCTCCTCGCCGCCGACGACGGCCTTCTTATTCTTCATGTCCTCGGGGATCGTCCAGTCGAAGGTCAGGTTGGAGAAGGGCGTCTGCCAGCCCCAGCGGCAGGGCACGTTGAGGCCGAAGATGAGCTTCTGCATGTCCTGCTTGACGTCCTCGTAGCTGAGCTTATCGTGGCGGACGAACGGGGCGAGCAGGGTATCCACGCTGGAGAAGGCCTGGGCGCCGGCGAACTCGGCCTGCATGGTGCCGATGTAGTTGACCATGTGCAGGGTCAGCGTGTCGAGGTGCTTGGCCGGGTTGGAGTGGACCTGGTTGGGGACGTGGCCGAAGCCCTTGCGGATGAGGTTCTCGAGCGACCAGCCGGCGCAGTAGCCCACGATCGGGTAGCTCAGGTCGTGGATGTGGAACTCGCCCTCTTCGTGGGCCTTCTTGGCCCGGTCCGTGTAGATCTGGTTGAGGGCGAAGTTCGAGAGGACCTCGCCCGAGACGCGGGCGTTGAGGCCGGCGAAGCTCTGGACGCCCTCGTTCGAGTTCTCCCGGATCTTCCAGTCGGCGTTGCTGAGGTAGTCCTTGACCAGCCGCTCGAGGTTGAGGCCGATCCGCTTGGCCTCGCGGATCCCCTTGTGCTTCTCGCGGTAGAGGATGTAGGACTTGGCCACGTCGTGGTAGCCCTGCTTCATGAGGACCATCTCGACGATGTCCTGGATCTGCTCGACGGAGGGGATGGTGTAGCCGCCGAACTTCTCCTCGATCATGAAGCAGACGATGTCGGAGGCGGTCTTGGCCACGGCCTGGTCCGTGATGCCCTCGGATTTCATGGCCTTGAAGATGGCGTTGGTGATCTTGTCCTGGTTGAAATCCGCGACCGTGCCGTCCCGCTTCTTGATCCTGCCGACCGTGCTGACCATCGGGGTGCCTCCTCCTTCTTCTTCTTCCGCGCCCGGCTCACAAGGCTAGGAATTCCTCGGCCAACATGCTAACATCAGCCTTTCCCGAAACCCATGGCGGAACAGAAATACCTTTCGGCGCCTATCCCATATCTTGTGGAACTCTTGCCTGGAAAATACTAAATGTTGTATTTTCCGCTGAGAAAATACACCTCCGCTTGGAGGCTTGTCAAGACCTTTCGCGAAATTTATTTAAGTTATTGAGGCCGCAATGAATAGCATCGAGGTCCGAACGAGGTCCCACGAGTCGCTGGTCGATATCACCGCCGACGTCGAAAAGATCGTGGCCGCGTCGGGCGTCAAGAACGGCGTCTGCGTCGTCACCGTGCCGCATACGACGGCCGGCATCACCGTCAACGAGAATGCCGACCCGGACGTGCAGGCCGACATCTTGACGATGCTGCGGCGGATCGTGCCGGACAACGCCGCGTTCGCCCACACGGAAGGGAACGGCCCGGCCCACGTCAAGACGGCGCTCGTGGGATCGTCGGCGACGCTCGTCGTCGAGGGCGGCCGGCTGAAGCTCGGAACGTGGCAGGCGGTCTACCTCTGCGAGTTCGATGGCCCTCGCATGCGCCACGCCTGGGTCCATGTCTCTTAGAAGCGGAGGCCGCTCTTCCGCAACTCCGCGGCCAAGTCGGTTTCGGGCCTGTAGTGGATCCCCGCCAACCGGGTGGCCGCCGCGGCCGCCACGTTCTCTTCCATGTCGTCGATGAAGACGCAATCGTTGGGCTTGCACCCTGCGATCCGTGCGGCCGCGAGGTAGATCGCGGGGTCCGGCTTGAGCAATTTGAGCTCGTAGGACAGGACGAAGCCGTCGAAGAGGTCGATCGCGGGGAAGGTCCGGCGGACGAAGCCGAACCTTTCCGGGTCGGTGTTCGAAAGAAGCAACAGCCTGTGGCCTGCGCCCTTCACCCGGGCCAGGACGTCGATCGCCGCGAGGTTCGGAGTGAAGATGTCGTCGTAGATGGCGTAGAAATCGGCGTAGGACATGTCCGCCCCGACGATCTCCATCACCCTGGCGTGAAAGCCCGCGGGCGTGATCGCTCCGGCATCGAAGCGGCGCAGGAGCTCGAGGTCGCCGTGGACGACGGTCTTGACCTCATCGAAAGGCCGCCCCGCCTCGTCGGCAAGCTTGTGGAGGAAGATGTTGTTGTCGAACCAGAGGACGACCTTGCCGAGGTCGGAGATGACGGTCCGGATCATGAGGAGCCCTTATAGCAGAAACGCGCGGCCGGGGCAATCGGCGTCCGGTTCCATTTGACAATCGAAGGAAGCCCGCGCATACTGACCGCAGAGGGTATTACGGCCGTCACCGGCCGCGGGAAAAGAGCTATTGGGAACGGATTTCATCACTATTGAGGAGGCGCTATGGGTAATCTTGTGCCTTTGATCATCCAGCTCGTGAGCGGCGCCCTGGGCGGCAATGCGGCCGGAGCGCTCATGAAGAAGCTTTCCCTGGGGACGGCCCTCAACTCGATCGTAGGCATTATCGGAGGCGGCCTCGGCGGCCAGCTGCTCAAGCTCCTCGGCGTGGCCACCCAGGGCGGCGGCACGGACCTCGGCGGCATCGTCGGCAGCATCGCCGGCGGCGGCGTCGGAGGCGGCGTCCTGATGGCCATCATCGGCGTCATCAAGAAGGCCCTCGCCAAGCCCGCTCAAACGGCGCAATAGGTCGGACATAAGGAGGATAGAATGCCTATGAAACGGACGACCCACCGGAGCGTCAAGGGAACCAAGCTCTACGCCGTCCGCGACAGCAAGGGGCGCTTCGTCGACATTCAGGTTTACAAGCGCGCCCACGCCGCGGACATGCGGCGGAAGAGCAAGGCGGAGACCGCCAAGAAGCCCTGACGTCTTTACATCCCTCAGACCTTGGCCCGGGCCTTCTCCGGCAGCTCGAGCCCGGCTCCTTCCCTGTGGTCCGCCCGCCTGAGGAGAAGCGCGAAGACGAGTCCGATGAGGCCGAGGCTCCCGAACATGACCTGGCTCGCGACGTAGGAGCCGGTCCTATCGCGGAGCAGGCCGTTCAGGAGCGGGAAGAGCCCCAGCCCGATGTTCTGGATGGCCGTCATCAGCCCGAAGGCCGTGCCGACCCGCTCCGAGCGGACGATGAGCGGCACGGACGGCCACAACGCCGCCGGGACGAGCACGAACGCGAAGCCGAGCAGGGCCATCGGGTAGACCGGGTAGATCCGGGTCAGCCCCATGGCCAGGTGGCAGGGAATGAGCAGAAGCGCCCCGGCGATCATGAACGTCGTTCGCTTCCCCACCCGGTCGACGAGCCGCCCGGCGAACGGCGCGAGCAGCATCGAAGCGAAGATGACGATGCTGGTGATGCCGCCGGCCGTGCTGAAGATGTGGAGGAGGTTGTTGAAGACCCGGGCCAGGAAGCCGCCCGTCGCCGTCGCGGTCAGGGCGATGCCCCACTTGGCGTGGAAGAAGTCGGTCGACAGGCTCTGGAAGGGGAAGATGGCCGCATAGAAGGTGAAGCACAGCGCCGTGATGTACCAGAACGTCGGCCGGAATTCCTTGATGTCCTTGAAGACGATCTTCTCGCCGGCGCTCTCATCGCGCAGGCTCAGGGCCTTCTCCCCGCGCTTGTCCATGACGATGTAGAACAGGTTGCCGATGAGCGACAGGGCGCACGCGCCGACCGCCGCGAGCAGCGCGTAGCGGAAGCTGCCGAAATAGCTCGTGAACAGCTCACCGGTGTTGAAGGCGAAGAGCGACCCGAGGCGGCTCACGGTCAGCTGGACGCCGAAGGCCATGGCCATCTCTTTGTTCTTGAACCAGCGGGCCAGCATGGCGCTCTGGGCCACGACCAGGGGCTCGGAGCCGGCCCCGAAGATGAACCGGCCGAGGAAAATGAGCGGGATCGACTTGGCCTGCCAGACGATGACCGCGCCCGTGAGGACCAAGAGCGAGAAGATGATGCTGGCCCGCCGGGTGCCCAGGCGGTCGATGAGCATGCCGCCGAAAAGGACGACCAGGATGGCGGCGATGCTGTACATCGTGTTCATCGTGCCCACGGTCGCCCGGGCGGCCTTGAGCTCGTCGATGAGCGAGGGGGCGATGGCCCCGATGATGTCATAGGCGAAATAGCTGCCGAACGACAGCGAGGAGATGAAGAGGAGGTTGGTGAACCTGTAAAACGGCCGGGTCGGATGGAAGAACGAGACCGGCGTCGCGGCGGCGGCGTTGGTCATGGGCGGTGCCTCCGGGGTCGTTGACGTGACGTCATGCCACGGCCTATCTTCCGGAATCCGGCCAAAATAATCAAGCCCGACTATTCATAAGAACGCCCCCTTTTTTCATCTCTCATCCTATTGGGGCGTTTTTATGAATAAGTCGGGCTGCGCTCTTGGTCCGGCCAGCGGGATGCTGGTATAATCCGTAATGCCAGAAAGGGGCCGCCCATGATCATCCAGAGCCGCGAGATCGGCATCGTCAATGCGGACCGCCTGGAGCCGGGACTCGATCTCGGCCTGGCCGTCCTGGAGAAGGACTCCGTCGTCCGGCGCGTCTGGGACCGCGACTGGACGCTCTGGAAGCCCGTCGACCGGGAGATCTCCGACCGCTTGGGCTGGCTCGAGGCGCCGGAGACGGCCGTGGACAGCATCCCCGATCTCGAGGTCTTCGCCGCTTCCCTTCACGGCCTCGGTCTGACCCGGGCGGCCGTGCTGGGCATGGGGGGCTCGAGCCTGGCGCCCGAGGTCTTCGCCCGCCTCTTCCCCACCGGGCCGGACGGCCTCGAGGTCGAGATCCTGGATACCACGGAGCCGGAGGACGTGGCCACCGCGGCCGCCCGGCTCCCTGTCGACAAGACCCTGTTCATCGTCTCTTCGAAATCGGGGACGACCTCGGAGATGATGGCTTTGTTCTCCTTCTTTTATGACCGGGCGGCGAGGGAGCTCGGGGCCGGCCACGTCGGCAGCCGGTTCGTCGCCGTCACGGATCCGGGGACGCCGCTCGAGACGCTCGCCCGGGAACGCCGTTTCCGCTGCGTCTTTCACGGCCGGCCGGACATCGGCGGCCGCTTCTCGGCCCTGTCGGCCTTCGGGCTCCTGCCCGCCGCGCTCAAGGGCATCGACCTGCACCGGCTGGTCGCGCCGGCCCGGGTGATGGCCGAAGCCTGCCGGGCCGAAAAGCCGCCAGACAATCCCGGGGCCCGGCTGGGGGCGATCCTGGGCTCGGCCGCCCTCGGGGGCCGGGACAAGCTGACCTTCCTCATGGCGCCCCGGCTCAGGCCCTTCGCCGCCTGGCTCGAACAGCTCCTCGCCGAGAGCACGGGCAAGGAGGGCCGCGGCATCGTGCCGGTCATCGAGGACCGTCCCGGGCCCGCCGCGAACTACGGTCCGGACCGGCTGTTCGTCGAGATCGGCCCGGCCGGACCTCAGACCGCAAAACCGGGGTCTCCGGGGCCGGAAGGCTCCTCGTCGCCGCTCGTCCGGATCCCCTTCGAGAACCCCTACGACCTGGCCGCCCATTTCTTCCTCTGGGAGTTCGCGACCGCGGTGGCGGGCCGCCTTCTCGGCATCAATCCCTTCGACCAGCCCGATGTCGAGTCGGCCAAGAAGAGGACACGCGAGGTCCTGGCCGCGGCCAAGGAGGAAGCCCCGGCCGGAGAGACCGGCGGCCGGCCGTTCGCCGGAGGTCTGCGGGCCCCAGGCCCGGCTCAAGCCGCGGAGCCCCGCGCGGCCTTCACCGCTTTGCTCGCCGGACACGGCGAAGAAGATTACCTGGCCATCCTGGCCTTCTTGCCGAGGAACCCGGCCATCGAGCAGATGCTCTCGGCCCTGGCGGCGAGCGTCCGCCTCAAGAGGGGCCTGCCGGTCACGGTCGGCTTCGGTCCGCGCTATCTCCACTCGACCGGCCAGCTCCACAAGGGCGACGGCAACCACGGGCTCTTCTTGATGCTCGTGGCGGCCGGACTCCCAGAGCTCGGAATCCCGGAGGTGGCCGGGGTCAAGCGGCCGGCGCCTGACTTCGGCGCCCTCTTCAGGGCTCAGGCCCGGGGCGATGCGCTGGCCTTGACCGAGAAGGGCCGGAGGGTCCTGACGCTCGAGCTGGGGAGCCCCGTCGCGCAGGGCTTGGCCACGCTTTCGTCCTTCCTGGAATAAAAAAGGGGGACGGTCCCGAAGGGCCGTCCCCCTGGATGTCTTTCGAAGATTCGATCAGTAGAGGCCGACGTCGAAGACGTCCGCGTGGAAGATCTCCTTCGTCTTCCGCCGGTCCGCGGCGGCGACGCTGTCCTTGACCTTGAGATAGAACCAGAACTTGTCGAACAGCCTCAGCTTCTGGACGTAATAATTCGAGTAGGTGCTCATCGAGTCGATGATGATGCGGGCCGTCTCCTTGCCGGCGTCATCGGAGAGGACGATGGCGTTCGTCGCGCCCTTCTCCAGCCGGCCATAGACCTTGCCCTCCCCCTTGCCTTCCCACTCCTCGGGCTTGTTGAAGCCGGTGACGGCCAGGGCGGGCACGGCCTCGCGGGCCTTCATCTCGATGAAATCCTCGGCCCTGAAATCCTGGCTCCGGCTATAGACCGTCTGGCCGCCGCTCGTGACGCTGTCCACGAGGAAGACCGGCGGGTGGTCGAGGAGCAGGTTGCCCTTGACGGCGATCGACTTGCCCACGAGCGTCGCGGCATCGAAGCCGGGAAGGACGAGGTCGAAGCCCTGGGCGGACGAGAGATACATGTATCGTCCGAGGGCCGCGCGGACGGTCCCCTGGAACTCGGAGACGGTCTGGACGGTCGCGGCCTGGGTCTCCGCCTTCTTCGAGCAGGCCGCCGCGGCCAACGCGAACACGAGGGCCAGGCTCAGGATCAAGATGGCGGTTTTCTTGGTGCGAGTCATGGGAAATACCTCCATATGTCGAACGGGCGTCGGGGAGGTCCTCCCCGAGCAAGAAGTAGTTTATACCATCGCGACCGCCAAAAGTAAAGAAAAAAAAGGGCCCCCGAAGGGGCCCTGAGGGACGATGGAAGAAGATTACCGCTTGTGGCCGCTGCTCGATCTCGAGGAGCTCGAGGATTTCGAAGAGCCCGACCGGCCCGAGGAGCTCGAGCGCCCCGAGGAGCTGCCGGACCTGGACGAACCGGAGGACCGGACGGAGCCGGAAGAGCGTCCGGACGAGCCGCTCGACCGAGGCGAGCTGAATGAGCGTCCCGAAGACGAGCCGCCCGAGCGGGGGGCGCTGAACGAGCGGCCGGATGAACCCCGGGAGGGCGAGGAATAGGAGTTCCTCGGGGAGGCATAGGAACGGGAGGAGGAACCTGACCGGGAAGGCGAGGAGTAGGAGCTCCTCGGCGAAGCGTAAGAACGGGACGAAGAGCCTGATCGGGAGGGAGACGAATAGGACGGGCGCGACGGCGAAGAGGAGGGGGTCCGGGAAGACCTCGAGGACATGGAGCGCGAGGAGGAATTCGGCCGGGAGATCGACGGCGACGGCCGCGCGGACGAGACGGACGGAGAGCTCAGACGCGCCGAGGGGCGGGCGACCGTCGAGCGGGAGGAGTCGGTGCGACTTTGGGACCTCCCGGATGAGGAGCTCGAGGACCGGTCCGACCCGGACCGGACGGTCCCCCGGGTCGTCGAGGGATAGCTCTTGACCGATCCCCGGTCCTGGCTTTGAGAGCGGATCGTGCGCGGCTCGTTCGTCCGGCTGCCGGCCGCGTTGTCGCTTCGGCGCGAGGGGGAAGCCTCGACGCTGCGCCGCGAGCCTGTGACGCCGCTTTGGTCACGGCTGACCGAGCTCCGCCCGCTCGGGTAGGTCCGGATCGCGCGGCCCGTCGAGGCGTCGTTGCGGATCGAGGGCCGGGCGATGGATTCCCGGCCTATCGAAGAACGGGCATTGCCCTGGATCCTCGAGCGCGAGGTGCCGGATCCCGGCCGGAGGTTCGTGGGGACGACGACCGAGCGCGAGGGCGCGACGTTCCTGACTTGAGTCCGGCCGCCGCGGTCGGCCAGGACCCGGCGGGCGGCGATGGCCTGCGGCCGGCCGTTGTCCACGGTCGGACGGATCCCGGGCTGCTGGGCCCGGAGCTCGACCCGGCCGATGCGGTCGAGGTCGGCGCTGCCGAGGTGGCGCCGTCCGACGTCGGGGGACTGGAGATGGTCGCGCCGGACGATGGTCATGGCCCGGTTGTGGGCCGAGAACCAGCGGTCGTCATAGCGGTCATAGAAGCGGTCGTTGAACAGGTAGCCGGGCCGGTTATACCAGGTGAGCGGGCACCAGCCGATGTTGTCCCGGTCCCACCACCAGTGGACCCAGGCCGGACCCCAATGCGACTGGGGGATCCAGTACCAGCCGAGGCCGAAGCGCCAGTTCCAGCGTCCGTAATGATAGACCGGCCAGCCCCAGGGCTCGGAGGAGATCCAGGTCCAGCCGATGACCGGATACCAGCTCCAACGCCCGTAGGAGTAGGGGCGCCAATCGTCATAGTAGGACACATCGGGCACCCAGACGTTGCCGTACGGGCGCTCGTAGACCCATTGGCCGTTCTGGTCGAGCTCCTCCTCATACTCCTCCATGTCGGAGGGCAGGTATTGGCTCCCGCTGCGCGGGGCCAACTGGCCGTCGCGGCTGCCGTTCCAATCGTCGAGGGCATCGTTGCGGGGATTGCCGTATTCGGGCTGGCCGTCGAGCCGGCCGTTGGAGGCCGTCACGGTCTCCCCGGTCTGGACGACGACGGAGCCCGCCTCGGTCGCCGCCTCCAGGCTGCCTTCGCGGGCGAAGGCCTGGGTCGAGCCTTGGGGCCGGACATCGAACCGGTAGAGCCCCTCCTCGAGGACGTAGAACGAGGCGTCGGGGGTGTGGACCTCGATGCCCTTTTCCGCGGCAAGAACGCTCACCCGGAGGTAGGCGCTGCCTTCCGTGAGGTGGATGTTGAAGCGCTCGTCCCCCGAGGTCGGCAGGACGGCGAACTCGACCTTGGTGTTGTCGCCGAGGCGCAGGTAATTCCGGCGGCCGAGCTGGATCTCGGCCAAGCCCGTCTCGGTGCCGATCTTGTCGCCCTGCACAAGGGCCAGGTTGACCTCTCCCTTCTCGTAGCCCAGGTTCGAGGTCCGCTGGACATAGACCGCTCCACTCACATAGCTCAGACGGGCGTAGCTGTAGGGATAATAGCCCTCATCCTGCGCCATCAGGCCCAAGGGGAGCGAAACGATGAATGCGGCTGCCAGAAGCGCCGCCTTGGTCATCATCTTGTTCATCGTCTTTCTCCTTCCGACTTCTTCCTAAGCAATCGGCGTGCCAGCTTTTTCCCCTGGGGGGAAAGGCGGCCGCCGTCCTCAAACAAGGACAACAGAAGCGGGACTGTCCCCGATGGGGACGATCGCCCCTGGGGCCGAGTCGGGGGGACGGCCCAACTCTCTATTATACTCCCTGAAGGCGCCCCCCGGGCTGGATCCAGCCGGTTTTGAGTGACTGGGCGGCCGCCAAAAGAAAGGGGACCGGAGGCCGCCGCGTGCTACCAGCGCCACCCCCGATAAAGCGAACGGCAGCGGAGGGCCCGCCGCGCGGCGAGCGACCTCAGGCCCGCCCGCGGACCGAAGGCCCGGCCGGACCGGCCGTGGGCCAGCCTGGCTCGGGCTCCGAGGCCGCGGCCGGCGCGGTCCGAGCGAAGGGTCTTGAGCTTCTCGAGCTGCTCCGGGGTGAAGATCTTGTCCCGCTCGGCCCGGGCCCGGAAGGCCTCCTTGTCGCGCGCGGCGACGAGCCCGGCGCGTTGGTCGATGAGGGCGTCGAGCTTGGCCTGGTTCGCCCGGGGGTCCCGGCGAAGCGTGCGCATCTCGTCGCGGAGCTTGGTCATCTGGTCCCGAAAGGCCCGGCGTTCCTCGACACGGGCCTTGTGAAAGGCCTCGAGGGCCTTGACCTGGTCGGGGGTCAATCCGAGTTCGGCCAGGGGGCCGCGCTCGATCCGGGGTTGGGCGGGGGCGGCCTGCGGCGCGCTTTCTTGGGCGCGGACGAAGGCCGGGGCGAAGGCGGCGGCCAGGACGGCGGCGGCCGCGATCAGGGTCGCTGTTCGACGGGGCGTTCTTTTCACGTTCATTTCCTCCTGAGTCATCTCGATGGTTTAGACGACGCGGAGGAGGAAACCTTTGCGCAGCCCCTTCGCCGAGGGGTCATTCGGCGCGGTGGCGCAGGCGGTCGACGGCCACGGCGACGATGATGATGGCCCCGATGATGATCTCCTGGATGTAGTTCGGCCAGCCCATCATCGTGCAGCCGTTGCGGAGGAAGGACATGATCAGGACGCCGACCATGGTCCCCAGGATGCTGCCTTCTCCGCCGCTCAGGCTGCCGCCGCCGATGACGACGGCGGCGATGATGTCGAGCTCGAGCCCGACGGCCACGGTCGGGTCGCCGACCGTGAGGCGGGAGAACTCCATGACGCCACTGAGGCCGCAGAAGAGCCCGGAGACGGCGTAGACCGCGATCTTGACCCGGTTCGTCCGGATGCCGCTGAGCCGGGCCGTGGCCTCGTTCGAGCCGACGGCGAAGACGTGGCGGCCGAAGACGGTGTATTTCAGCAGGACGGCCATGGCCACGGCGAAGAGGATGACGATCCAGACGCCGGGCGCGAGGAGGAGCCAGGACGGCCGCGGGCTCTTGGCCATGAGCTCGTTGACCCAGGTCATGGGGGCGTCGATCTTCTGGTTGCCGGCGATCCATTTGGCGGCGCCCCGGGCGATGCCCATCATGCCCATGGTCACGATGAACGGCACCAGCCGGAGGCGCGTCACCAGCCGCCCGTTGACCAGGCCGACCAGGCCGCCGGTGAGGACGCCGAAAAGAAGGGCCAGGAGCGGCGAGACGCCGGCGTTGACCGCGTAGGCCGTGATGACGCTGGCCAGGGCGATGTTCGAGGCCGCGGAGAGGTCGATGCCGCCGCTGATGATGACCAGGGTCATGCCGAGCGCGCCCAAGGCGACGATGACGGACTGGGTGGCGACGCTCTTGAAATTGGCCCCGCGCAGGAAGCGGCCCTGGACCTCGGGGATGAGGGCGAATAGGGCGATGACGAGCAGGAGCCCGATGAACGGGCCGAAGAAATTGAGGGCCCGGCCGAGGCCGGCGCGACGGGGACGGCTCATGCCGCGCTCCTTTGTTCGATCGGTCTCTCCCGTGAGGCCCGCCCGACGGTCGCCGCCGCCATCAGTCCGGCGGCGTCCCAGGCCTTCGTCGAACGGGTCTCGACGAGGGCCCCGCGGTGGAAGACCGCGATCCGGTCGCAGATCCCGAGAAGCTCGGGGAGATAGGAACTGACGAAGAGGACGGCCTTGCCGCCGCGGACGAGGCCGCCGATCCATTCGTAGATCTGGCTCTTGCTGACGACGTCGATGCCCCTAGTCGGCTCGTCGAGGAGGAGGACGGAGGCGTCCTGGTGCAGGAGCCGGGCCAGGGCGACCTTTTGCTGGTTGCCGCCGGACAGGCCGGCGACCTTCTGGCCGGGGCCCTTGGCCTTGATCGCGAGCCGGCCGATCCATTCGGCGACGGCCCGGCGCTCCCGGGCCGGGCTGAGCAGGCCGCCGCGCCGGTAGGGGGCGAGGCGGCTGAGGGTCATGTTATGGGCGACCGAGAGGGACGTGGCCAGCCCCTCTCCCTGCCGGTCCTCGCTCAAGAGGCCGAGGCCGTGCCGGATGCGGGTCCAGGGGCGGCGTCCGGCCAGCTCGGCGCCGGAGACGACGATGGTCCCGCCTTCGACCTCGTCGAGCCCGAAGAGGGCCCGCAGCATCTCGGTCCGGCCCGAGCCGATGAGGCCGGCGACGCCGAGGATCTCGCCCTTCGAGAGGGTCAGGCTGACCGGAGCGGCCAGCCGCCGTCCCTTGAGTCGGTCGAGCGACAGGACCGGCCCGCCGACCTCGTGCTCGACGCGGGGGAACAGCTGGGTGAACTTCCGGCCGACCATGAGCTGGATGATGTCCTCGAGCGTCGTCCCCTCCATCGTCCCGGATCCGACGCTGCGGCCGTCCCTGAGGACCGTGTAGGTGTCGGCGACCCGCTGGATCTCCTCGAGGAAATGGCTGATGTAGACGACGCTCACGCCCTGGTCCCTGAGGCCGCGGATGATCTCGAACAGATGCTGGCTGTCCTCCTGGGTCAGCGAGCTTGTCGGCTCGTCCATGACCAGGATGCGGGATCGGTTGATCAGGGCCCGGGCGATCTCCACGATCTGCTTCGCTCCCACGCTCAGCCGTCCGACCGCGGCGTCCGGCGAGATCTCGGGATGGCCGACGAGTTCGAGCGCCTCCCGGACCTTGGCCCTCATCCCCCGGCGGTCGAGCCAGCCCGCGGTGTGGAGCTCGCGGCCGAGCATGATGTTCTCCGCGACCGTGAGGTGCGGGGCCAGGGTCAGCTCCTGGTAGATCATGGACACGCCGCAGCGGAGGCCGTCGCCCGGTCCGGCGGGCGCGTAGGGCCGGCCGTCGATCTCCATCCGGCCGGCGTCGGGGGCGAGGGCGCCGCTCAGCACCTTCATCATCGTGCTCTTGCCGGCTCCGTTCTCGCCGATCAGGGCATGGACCTCGCCCCGGCCGAGCTCGAAGGTCACGTCGTCGAGGGCTTTCGTCGCGCCGAAGCTCTTGCTCACCCCGGTCATGCGCAGGACCGGCGGCGCGGCGACGGGGGGATTCATCAGTCGTTGATCGCGGAGAGGTCGGGCGAGAGGAGGGTCTTGATCTCCGGGGCGTCCATGTTGTCCTTGGTGGCCAGGACGACGCCGGTGTCGATGACCTTCTCGATCGGCTGGCCGCGCAGGTAGGCGACGATCGTCCGGACCCCGAGATAGCCCATCTTGGCCGGATTCTGGATGACCAGGCCCTGGATGTCCCCGTCGCGGAGACCCTGGACGAGCTTGGGCGAGCTGTCGAAGCCGACGAAGGAGACCTGGCCCGCGAGACGGGACTCCTGGAGGGCCCGCAGCGTCCCGAACGTGCTAGACTCGTTCGGCGCGAACACGCCCTGGACGTCGGGGAAGCGGCTGATCAGGTTCTCCGCCAGCTGATAGGCCGTCTCGGTCGTGGCCCCCGCGTACTGGTCCTTGACGAGGAAAGCGACCCCGGGGAACTCCTTGGTCATAGTGTCATAGAACCCGGCCTCGCGCTGGACGGTGCTGGCCGAGCCCTCCTGATAGCGGATGAGGAAGATCCGGCCCCGGCCTTGGAGCAGCTCGCCGAGCCGGCGGGCCGCCAGGACGCCGCCCCTGTAATTGTCGGTGGCGACGTAGCTGACGTAGTCGCTGCCTTGAAGGGCCGAGTCGATGATGACGACGGGGATCTTGTCGCGGACCGCGTCCTGGACGGGGCGCATGAGCGCCCGGTCGTCGAGCGGCGCCAGCACGATGCCGTCGACGCCGCGGCTGATGAAGTCCTCGACGACGGTGATCTGCTGGGCCCGGTCGTCCTCCTTCTGGGGCCCCTTCCAGAAGATCTCGACGCCGAGCTCGCGGGCGGCCCGGGCCGCTCCGGCGTGGATGGACTTCCAGAACTCGTGGGTCGTCCCCTTGGGGATGACGGCGATCTGGAGCGTCTTGGCCGCGCCGGACCGGGAAGGCTCGGTCGGGTTCTTGCCGCAGGCGGACATGGCCAGCGTGGCGCAGAGGCCGGCGATCAAGGCCTTGGAGGCAATCGATGTCATGGCCTCAGTATAGCTCAGAAGGGAAAGACCGGTCAAAAAAACGGCCGAATAAAATAGGGGGGAACCGCCTTCGGGGAAGGCCGCGAAGGTGGTTCCCCGTCCAAGCCGGGAACCGGGGTCCCCGGCCTCGTTGAGGCCCGATGGGGCCTACTTCTTCTTCAGGATGGGCATCCCGGTCTTGGTCGTCTCCTGGACCATGTAGCCGGCGGGAACCGCGTCCAACGCTCCCGGCCGCACGTCGCGGGCGAAGTAGAAGATCATCTGCTTGCGGCCGCCCTTCAGGAGGACCTCCTTCGAGTGGAGAAAGTAGCTGACGCCCTTCGAGTTCTTGAATTCATAAGCCATGTCTATGACCTCCCTGAGGAATTGTGGACTGAGCCTTGGACTCCCAATGCTGAGTTCCCGATGAGATGATAACTCTCCTCTCGGCCCGGTTCAACTAATATATAAAATCCCGCCTGATGTCAAGACCGCAACAGGGGACGGAAAGCGGGCCGTCACTGGATGAAATCGACCGAGGGCGGCATCTCGGACGGGATGATCGTCCCATAGGCGTCCTCATAGCGCTTGATGTTGGCCTGCAGGGCCTCGAGGAAGCGCTTGGCGTGGGCCGGGCTGACGATGACGCGGGCGACGAGCTTGCCGAAGGGCCCGTCGGGAAAGAGGAACGCGAAATCGAACAGGAACTCCTCCCGGGAATGCCGGATGGCGGCCAGGCTGGCGTATTGGCCGAGGGCCGTCGCCTCGTCGACCTTGATTTCGACCTTCTTGGCCTCTGTCTTCGGGTCCATGGTCCCTCCAGGTCCGGATGTCCTCCCTATTTTGGGGGGAAATCAGAGGAAAATCAATAGCCGGTCCGCCCCGGGAAGAACCCGGCCCGCGGGGGGAGCGGAAAATACGAAAAAGGCCTTTACAAGGCCTGTTCTGGTGCTATAATGATAGTGGCTTTCTTGCGCGGGCTGGAGAAAGCCCCCACCTTTTTGGTTCCCATCATCAACCCCCCTTTTGCTGACAACAGCCCGCACTTAAACCCCTCCCGCGGGGTCTGGTATAAGGAATATCAGCTCTTCGACCCGCTGGCGGAGAGAGGTCCGCGTCCCGTCTTTCAGTCCGTGTAGTACCGGATCGTCTTCAGGACGGCCGCCTCGCAGGCCTTGCAGAACGGTTTCGTTCCCTTGGTGAACATCAGGCAGTCGAGCTGGGGCCTGTAGAGCCCCTTGGCGGCGTAGCCGGCCCCCTCGAAAACCCCGACCTGGCCCCAGAACTTGCTGGATTTCAGGAAGGCGTCGACCTTTTCGGCGGCCTCGCGCGACAGCTTCTCGGACTCCTCTTCGGCCTTGGCGATGTCGGCCGCCGGCGCTCCTTCCCTCTTCATCCGGGCGATCTTCGCGTTCACCTCGCGGCGGACCTTCTGATAAGCGGTGTCCATCTCGTCGAAAGCCGCCTTCTCCCACGGCGTCGGGACGGCGATGCCGGGCGTGAGGAGGGCCTTCCACTTCACGTTGGCCGGATCGAGCAGGGCCGTGATGTTCGGCTCGGCCGGTTCGACGCCGGCGGGATAGAACTCGTTGTAGGCGACGTCGGACGTATAGTACTCGTCGGCCAGGCCGGCGAACGAGTGCCCGAACTCGTGGAGGAAGAGGTACTCGTACCACTGGTTGTCGGTGGTGAAGGTGCAGTAGAGGTTGTAGATGCCGCCCCCGCCGTAGCGCTTGTGGTTAACCATGATGTAGAGGGCGTCGTAGGGGACGTGGGCGGCGATGTCGCGCAGGCTCCTGTTGTCCTCGGTCAGGAGATAGCGCTCGGAGCCGAGGGCGTCGAAGGACGTGCCGAGCGCGGTCGACTTGAACGAGCCGTGGCTCGGCTCATCGGAGCCGCTCTCGGCGGAGGGCTTGAAGACGCCGGTGATGTTGAAGCTGTCCTTGTGGGACGCGTAGGGCTCAAGCTTGAAGAAGACGCCGGTGAAGCGGGCCAGGTCGGCCTCGAACTTGGCCTCTTCGGCCGACGTGTAGCCCTCGGCGACGATCGCGACGTCGACCTTGCGGCCGGGCTCGCCGGACTTGAGGGCCTCGACGACCTTGACGCCGGGGATGAGCCGCTCGCGGATGACGGTCATGGCCGCCGGGTCGATGACCTGGCTGAAGACCCGCGCGGCGACGTTCCGGCGGTCCTTGGCCTCGATGGTGAAGCGAACCGGCTTCTTGGGATAGGGCAAGAGGGCGGACTCGTGATAGGTCCGGGGGAGGCCCTTGATCCCGGCGTCGGAGGTCTTGTACTCCCCGAAGTAGCTGTCGAATCCCTTGCTGAAGATGAGCGTGCCCGTCGCGTCGTCGTAAACCTTGACGGCGTAGCGGCCGAGGTCAAAGGGGTCGAGGAGATGGACGCGGCTTCCTGCCCAAGTCCCCTGGTCGTAGGCCTGGTCCAGGGCGAACGTCTCGCTGGCGGCGCTGCCCGTGTGGTAATAATCGACGCGCAGGGTCTTGTCCATGAACCAGGCCTCGAAGACGGGGCCCTTCTGGGCGTGGGCGCAGCCGGCCACGGCGGCGGCCAGGACGGCGATGACGATCAGGCGCTTCATGGGGCCTCCTCAGGCCGGGCGGACGATCCGTCCGGCGGTCTCCTTGATGATCTTGAAGGCGGCCGCGGCGGTGATGGCCGCGGGATCGCGGCTCGGATTGAGCTCGACGACGTCCAGGCCGACGATGCGGCCCTTGAGCGACTGGATGACCTGCAGGGCCTGGCGGGTCGTGAGGCCGCCCGGCTCGTGGTGCGAGACGCCGGGGGCGAAGGCCGGATCGAGCGCGTCGAGGTCGAACGAGATATAGACCGGATTGGCGAAGCGGAGGCGGAGCGGGTCCTCGATGTCCTTCATCTCGATCATCCGGACGCCGCTCTTGAGGGCCTTGGCCCTGTGGGCGGCGGTGACGGCCCGCACGCCGACCTGGACGACGCTCGCCGCCAGGCCGTCCTCGAGGATCCGGGCGAAGGGGCAGGCGTGCGACAGGCGGTCGCCGTAGAGGTCCTCGTAGAGGTCGGGATGGGCGTCGAAATGGAGGACGTCGAGGGGCTTGAACGTCCGGGCGAAGGCCCTGAGGACGGGGTAGGTGATCGAATGGTCGCCGCCGATGACGACGGGGGCCGCGCCCTTGGCCAGGATGGCCGCGACGCCCTTCTCGATCAGGGCGAAGGACTTGTCCATGTCGCCGGACGTGTCGACGTCGCCGAGGTCGACGAGCACCGTGTCCTCTTCGAGGTTGACCCCGAGCTCGGTGTAGCCGCAGTAGCACTTGCCGGTCGAGACGGCCCGGACGGCGGCCGGCCCCTGCGCGGCGCCCCGGAGATAGCTCGACTTCTCGTCGAAGGGGACGCCCAGGATGGCGATCTTGTAGTCGGGATTCTCGGACAGCGGCTTGGCCGCCCCGCCGAAATCGGACATCGTCGACCTCCTCGGATGTGGAAATGTGATTATACCGGAAAATGGGGGATAAAAAAGAGGGGGAGAAGGATCCTCCTTCTCCCTTTCCACAACCTTGGCACCGCCTCTCTCGAGGCCGTCGCGCCGCCGGGCTGCGACGGGGGGCAGGATCTCATGGAGCTCCCCTGCGGTCAATCGCCGGCCGGGGTGAATGCCGCGATGAGAAAGCGGGCCCTTTCCCACCCCTGAGGGTTAGGCGTTCGGGGGGCGGGCCGGGGCCCCTCTTCTCTTTGGCCCAGGGACGGTTTGACATTGGCCTCTCCTTCCTTAAAATAAGGGGGATGGCCGACGCGGTCCGGATCCGAAACCTGAGGAAGACCTTCCGTCTGGGCTTCATCCCCAGGTCCCGCGAGATCCTCAGGGGCATCGACGTCTCCGTCGACGAGGGCCAGATCTTCGGCTACCTCGGCCCGAACGGAGCGGGCAAGACGACGACCATCAAGTGCCTCCTCGACCTCATCCATCCGGACGCAGGCACGATCGAGATCCTGGGCCGCCCCGCCTCGTCGCCGCGGTCCCGCGCGGCCCTCGGCTTCCTTCCGGAAAACCCCTATTTCTACGACTACCTGACCGCCCGGGAGTTCCTGGCCTTCACCGCTGACCTCTTCGGCCTTGGCCGCGAGGCGAAGACGGAGCGCATCGCCCGGCTCCTCAAGCTCGTCGGGCTCGAGCGGGCCGCGGACCTTCCGCTGCGGAAGTACTCGCGGGGCATGCTCCAGCGGGCCGGCCTGGCCCAGGCGCTGATCAACGACCCGAGGCTCGTCGTCCTCGACGAGCCGCTCGGCGGCATGGACCCGCTCGGCCGCAAGGAGATCCGGGACATCATCGTCCGCTTCAAGGACGAGGGCCGGACCGTCTTCTTCACCTCGCACATCCTGCAGGACATCGAGATGATCTGCGACCGCGTGGCCATCATCGTCGGCGGCCGCATCGTCAAGGAGGGCGGGCTGAGGGACCTCGTCTCGGAGAAGGTCCTGTTCACGGAAGTGACCGTCGCGGGCCTGCCGCCCCAGGCGTTCGCCGGCCTGGGCGAAAGCGTCTCCGCCCAGGGCGACCGTGTCCTCCTCAAGGTCTACGACGAGTCCCGGGTCGACGAGGTCGTCGGGCTCGTCCACGACCGCAAGGGCCGGCTCCTCTCGCTCAGTCCCCGGACCGAGACGCTCGAGGACATCTTCGTCGACACGGTGACGCGGGCATGAAGATCGGGGCCATCGCCGGGATCACGTTCAAGGAAGCCCAGCGCGACCGCATCCTCTACCTGCTCTTCGGCTTCGCCGCCGTCGGCATCATCGCCTCCCGCGTCCTGGCCGTGCTCACCGTCGGGGACCGGATCAAGATCATCAAAGACGTCGGGCTGGCCTCGATCGCGCTCTTCGGGGTCCTCATGGCCATCCTGATCGGCACCGGCCTCGTCTACAAGGAGATCGACAAGAAGACGATCTACACGCTGTTGGCCAAGCCGCTCCACCGGGCCGAGTTCATCCTGGGCAAGTACCTCGGCCTCGCCCTGACCCTCCTCGTCATGACCGCGGCCATGACCGTGATCTTCCTGGCCATCGTCTACGCCCACACCCTCAAGATCGAGAGCGGCCTGCTCGTGGCCGTCGCGTACGTCTTCGTCGAGCTCCTCCTCATCACCGCCGTGGCCATCCTGTTCTCGTCGTTCTCGACGCCCATCCTGAGCTCGCTCTTCGCCCTGGCCTTCTATCTCATCGGCCACCTGTCCTGGGGCCTCGAAGCCATCATCAAGAAGATGGGGCCGGGCGCGGGCCGGACCGCCGTCCGGGGCCTCTATGCGGTCCTCCCCGACCTTGAGAACTTCAATTTCCGGACCGAGGTCGTCCACAACTTGCCCATCCCGCCGGCGATCTACCTGTCATCGCTGCTCTACGGCGTCTGCTACACGGCCTTCATCCTCGGCCTGGCTGTGCTCATCTTCCAGCGCCGCGACTTCGTCTGAGCATTCATGAAAACGCCGTTCTTCCAGCGCGCATCGGCCCGCAGAGGCTCGGCGACTACCCTCGTTCTTCTTCTCCTCCTCCCGGCCTTCCTGGCCGGCATCGTCGGCCTCAAGGCGGCGACCGACCGGGTCGTACGGGCCAAGCTCCCCGGGTCGTCCATCATCTACGTCCCCTCCGGGAAGCTCCTCAAATACTCCACGTTCGGGTTCCGCAGCCTGGCCGCCGACCTGATCTATCTCTGGGCCATCCAATATTTCTCGACGCCGACGATCGACGACCGCTTCGACCATCTCGACCACGTCTTCGCCATCATCAACGAGCTCGATCCCCGCTACCAGGATCCCTATGAGATCGGGGCCCTGATCGCCGTCCAGGACGCCCATGACGTCCGGACCGCCTTCACCATCCTCGACCGAGGCGCGGCCAACAACCCGGACCAGTGGATCTATCCGTTCGAAGCCGGCCACGTCGCCCTCATGACCCTCAAGGACTATCCCCTGGCCGAGAGGTACTTCGAGCGATGCATGAAGATCCCCGGCGCCCCGGCCTTCGTCGAGCGGCTCCGGGCCAACGCCATCTTCAAGAAGGGCGACCTCAAGACCTCCTGGGAGACGTGGCTCGACATCTACGACAAGGCCCCCGACGAGCGGACGAAGAAGATCGCCTCGAACCATCTCTACAACGTCAAGGCCGCCATCGACCGCACGGCCCTCGAGGAGGCGGCGGCGAAGTTCCGGGAACGCTTCGGCCGCTTCCCGGACGACCTCGAGGCCCTGGTCCGGGCCGGCCTCGTCCCCCGGGTCCCCAAGGATTTCGACGGGCGGGACTATTTCTACAACCCGGCCACGGGCCGCGTGAGGACGGCGATCAGCCCATGGCGACGCTGACGATCGTCTTCATCGTCCTGGCCGGGCTCGTCTTCGGCAGCTTCTTCAACGTCGTCATCTATCGCCTGCCGCGCGGTTTGAACCTGTCGCGGCCGCCGTCCGCCTGCCCCGGCTGCGGGGCCCGCATCAAGCCCTACGACAACGTTCCCATCCTCTCTTACGTCCTCTTGCGCGGCCAGTGCCGCGCCTGCGGCCGAAGGATCTCCCCCGTCTACCCGGCCGTCGAGGCCATGACCGCCGCCGGCTTTGTCCTCGTCTACCTCCACGCGGGCCGGGCGGTCAACCTCGAGTTCCTGGCCGGCTGCGTCTTCACCGGCGCTCTCATCATCCTCGGGTTCATCGACGCGGAACACCAGATCCTTCCCGACGCGATCACGCTGCCCGGCCTCGTCCTGGCCCTGGCCTACTCGTTCTTCAGGACCGACCTCGATTTCCGGGGCGCGCTGCTCGGGGCGGTCGTGGGAGCCGGGTTCCTGCTCGTCGTCTACGCCGTTTATTTCGCCGTTCGCAGGAAGGAGGGCCTGGGCCTGGGCGACGTGACCATGATGCTCATGGTCGGCGCCTTTCTCGGCCCCTTGAGCACGCTCCTCGTTCTCATCCTGGCCTCGTTCGCCGGGGCCTTGTTCGGCGTCTACCTCATCGTCAGGAAGGGCAAGGACGTCCAGTTCGCCCTGCCCTTCGGGACGTTCATCGCCCCGGCGGCCTTCGTGGCCCTGCTTTGGGGAGAGAGGATCGTCCGGGCCTATCTGGGCCTGCCGGCGCGCTAGGCCGCGGGCCCGCGGCCGCCGCTCCGTCGCCGGCCCGTTCGCCCGAGCCGGATGGAGAAGATCGTCCTTGTCGCTTCGGACACCTTGTGCATCTCGCCGACGGGAAGGCCCGGCGCCCAGACGATCCGTCCCCGGGACAGGAAGACCGGCAGGCGGTCCCGGCCGGAGGCCGGGACGCCTTTGGCCCTGAGGATCTCCTTGAGCTTCTTCCGACCCGGCGCGCCGAGGGGCCGGTAGAGATCGCCCGGCCTCCGGCTCCTGACGGTCAAGGGGAAGATCAGCGAGTCGGCATCGAGGTCGGCGCCGGTGCGGTCGTTCCTTCGGAGGGAGCGGCGGCGGAGGCCTGGCCGCCGCCGCGAGCCTTTGGCGACCAGCCCCGCCTCGGCCAGGACGAGCTCGCGCCGGCCGTCCCAGGACGTTTCGAACGGTTCGGTCCGCGCCGCCTCTTTCTTGAGCCCGGCCAGCCCCCGCTCACGGCGCAGGACGAGCCCCCGGCGGATGGTCAAGTCCTTGTTCTCGCCGAGGCCGAGAAGCGCCTCCACGTCCTCGAAGGAGATGTCCCTGAGGCCGCCGGCCGCCTGGCGGAGGAACTCCCGCCCGACCCGCCGGGCGAGGCCGGGCGGGAGGAGGGGCAGGGTCTTCAGGTCGAGGAAGACGTCCCGGCCGCGGCGGCGGATGAACTCCTCGAGAAGCTCCTGGACGAACCCCTGCAGGAGCGCCTCGTCCTCGCGCGCGAGGTCGGCCAGCCGAGCCAGAGGGGGGACGATCCGGGGCTCATAGCGGCGGGCCATCTCGGGCAGGAGCTCGGCCCGGATGCGGTTGCGCAGGAAGCGGAGGTCGCAATTCGAGGCATCCTCCCGGAAAGGCAGGCCCCGGGCCTCGAGCCAGGCGCGAAGCTCAGGGCCGGCGATGCCGAGCAGCGGCCGGACGATGGGGCAGGGCGGTCCGGCGACGAGCGGGGCGATCCCGCCCAGGCCGGTCAGGCCGGTGCCGCGCATGAGGCGCATGAGGACGGTCTCGGCTTGGTCGGTCATGGTGTGGCCGGTCGCGATCTTGGAGGCGCCGTCGGCCGCCGCGGCCCGCCGCAGGAAACGGTAGCGCAGGTCGCGGCCGGCCTCCTCGAGGTTGAGCTTCCGACGGGCGGCGGCCGACCTCACGTCGGCGGATCCCACGGCGAGCGGCAGGACGAGGCGGTGAGCGAGGTCGCGGACAAAGCGCTCGTCCTTCCCGGCCTCGCCGCGGAGACGATGGTTGAAATGGGCCAGCCGGACCTCGAGGGGCATCTCCTCGCGGAGCTCGACGAGAAGGGCGGCCAGGGCCACGGAATCCGGCCCGCCGGACACGGCCGCGAGGACGCGATCGCCGGGAACGATGAGTCCCCCGCCGACGGCCGCCTTCCGGAAGGCGGCCCAAACGCGGTTGCCGGGCCTGACGGCGGTCATGATCGTGCTCGGGTCATGGGGGCGTGAAGATATGGCGGCGGAGGGATTTGAACCCCCGACACTGCGGATATGAGCCGCATGCTCTGACCAACTGAGCTACGCCGCCAAGGTGCAGGAATTCTAGCGGAATCGCCCCCCCAAGTCAACGCGCCGCGGCGCCCCTGCGGGGGCTGTCCCCGGAGGGGACTGTCCCTCTTGGGTCGGGCCTACCCGGAGCGACTCGGAGCGGCGCGACTGGGAAATATCCGGAAAGAATGCTCGCCGCAGACCTTTCACAAGATCGGATCTACTGGAAGACCGGGGCCCCGGTCTCCTTGCTGAAGGAGAACCGACCTTCGCGGAAGAGCTTGAGGCAGGCGTCGACGACGCGGATGTCGTAGCGGAGGCCGCGCCCTTTGCGGATCTCCTCGAGAGCCTTCTCGATGCCGAGGGCCGGCCGATAGGGCCGGAGCGAGCAGATGGCCTCCACCACGTCGGCCACGGCCAGGATGCGCGCCTCCATCAGGATCGCGTCGCCGACCAGGCCTTCGGGGTAGCCCGAGCCGTCGAGCCTCTCGTGGTGCTGGAGGATGATGTGGGCCACGGGCCAGGGGAAGGCGATGTCCTTGACCATCTCGTAAGCGACCCGGGGGTGCTCCTTGACCAGCTGGTATTCCGATTTGCTCAGCCGGCAGGGCTTGGTCATGATCTCGGTCGGGGCGACGATCTTGCCGATGTCATGGATGACGCCGGCGAAGCGCAGCCCCTCGATCTTGTCCCAGGGAAGGTTCATCTCCTGGGCGATGGTCACGGCCAGGCCGGCGACCCGGTGCTGGTGGCCGGCCATGTAGGGGTCCCTCATCTCGAGGGTCATGGACATGGCCCGGAAGGTCCCTTCGAGGGACCGTTCCAGGCGATCAAGGGTGCTCTGGAGGTAATCCTCGGAGCGGCGCGTTTCGAGGACCTTGCCGTGGAGCTCGTCATTGGCCCGGGCCAGCTCCGCGGTGCGCTTGTCGACGAGGTGGTCGAGCTCGATGCGGGCCTGCCGCAGCTCCTTCTCGATGCGCACGCGCTCCGCGGTGTCCTTCTCCATCTGGACGGCCCGCTTGGCGGCGTCCCCCTCGAGCGCGCGGTTGCGGTTCTCGAGGTCGCGGAAGGACCGCTCCAGATCGTCCATCATGCCGTTGAAGGTCCGGGACAGCACGCCGACCTCGTCGCGTCCGTAGATGCGGGCCCGCTGGCGGAGATCGCCGCCGGCCAGCCGCTCGAAGGTCCGGGTCAGCTGGACGATCGGCCGGGTGAACATGCCGCTGAGGAGGACGACACAGAGGACGCCCAGGACGAAGAAGGCCAGGCTCAGGATCGAGTGGGCGCCGGGGCGGGCGGGGATGAGATAGGACAGGCCGATGAAACCGGCCATGAGGAACACGGAGAAGAGGAGAATCTTCGTACGAAGTTTGCGGGGCCCGAAGCTTCCGAGGCGGCCGGGACCGCCGCCGGGATTGGAGCTCTCGAATAGGTTAAGGCTCATGAACGCGTCCGGTATCGTCCGATCGTCGCCCCCAGATTAGCGCAGCCTCTAAGGCGGACAATACCCTTTGGGGGTGATTTTATGGGGGGAACCCTCACCCCCGGAGGGGGGAAGGGGTTAAGCGGCGTCACGGCCGCCGCTACCAGCGCCCGGCCTTCTTAGGCTCCATGCGCCGCAGGTCCAGGCCGCGCTCGACGACCCCGATCCGGTAAAGGCAGATCTCCCGCAGCGAGGACGGATGGTGGAGGACCTCGGAGAGCGACTGGGCGCCGACGGCCCAGACGCCGCCGCCGCGGACCACGGCGACCTTGTAGTCGTGGAGGGCCCGGATGAGCGAGGCCGCCGGCGCGTCCGGCGGAAGGACCGGGATGACGAGGTAGAGGAACGAGCCCTCGGCGTCGATGGGGACGATGCGGTCGGCCGGGCCCTCCTCGCCGGGATAGGCGAAGTGAGCGCACGCCTCGGCCTCGGCGATATGGCAATGCATGACCGACTGGAAATCGCTCGCGGCGTAGATGGCTTTGTGGAGGGCCGTTTCGGCATCGTCGGTCGCGGAGGCGGCGAGAGGGACGCAGACGTACGGCCCGCCCACGTCGCGGGGCATCGAGGCCTTGGGGGCATAGAGCATGGTCGCGACGCCGCGGATCGACATCGACCCCGTATGGAAGGGCGAGAGGCGGGACTCGAACAGGCGGTGACCGGCCTTGACGAACTCGCGCAGGATCTCCTCTTCGTCGCGGAAATCGGAGCGATCGTCGCCGTCGACGTCATAGGCGGGAGGCGGCCCGGCGAAGGCCCGGTCCGGATCGGCGGCGATCCTTCGGCGGACGGCCGCGACGTCGACACGGAGCTTCTCCAGGCTCCTCACGACCGCGCCGGCGTAGTTGCCGACGCAGAGCCGGAAGAAGGCTTCTCGGAGGGTCCGGCCCTTGGCCATCGCGCCGTGGCCGAAGATGATGGTCAGCGGATGATCGGCCAGGCGCTCGGGGATGACGCGGGCCAGTTCGGGCGAGCCGCTGGGAACGGCGAACCAGTCGACGGGGATGGAGGCCCCGAGATGGCGCCGGGCCAGCGGATCCACGGGAACGAAGTCCGGCGGCCGTGACGGCTTGGGCGCGTCGTCGAGCGTGGCCAGGATGAGGTCCTTGAGATGGGCGTGCATCGAAGCCCGGACGCCGGGGAGGCCGAGGATGCGGGCGTGGACGTCGGTCTCGGAGGAGGCTTTATAGTAGCCGTAATCCGTCTCCGTGGCCGAGAGGACGCAGATCTGGCTCGGCTCGAGGTCGCCCTTCTGCGAGCCGGTGGCGGTGATGACGATCTCGTCCTGGCCGTTCTCGTTCGTCCGGCGCACGGCCATGTTGCCGCTGTGGCTGTCCTGGATGTCGGCGAGGAGCGAGGCCCGGCCGATGGCCTGGAACTCGCGGAAAAGGCCGCCGCCCGTCTGCCATTTGGACCCGCTCATGGCCGCCTCCCTTCGATCCGCAGGGCCCGCAGGAGATCGGGCGCAGGCCGCCCCGCCTCGTCCCAGCCCCGGACCGCGTAATAGTCCCGTCTCATCCGCTCCTGGTCCTCGCGGCGGACCCGCCGCTCGCGGCCTTCGACGACGATCGGAACGTCGGCGAAGCGGGCCGGCAGGGCGTCGTCCGCGGCCGTCGCGCCGGCCTCGACGTTGAACAGCCGCTCGAGGGTCGCCACGCGGTTCTCGATCTCCTCGAGCCGGGCCACCGAAAAGTCGCGTCCGGTGACGCCGCTGACCATGCGGGCCCACGGGTCGGCGGCGAAGGCGTACCCGGTGAAGCGGCAGACGGCGAGGCTGTCCTGGAGGATGCCGGTGTTCTGCATGTTCCGGATGGCGATCGGCGACTGGAGCAGGCTGAAGCGCGGGATCTCTCTGGCCCCGCCGAAGAAGGCCAGGGACACAGCGTAGCCGCCGCGCAGGTGGCAGGCCCCCGAGGGCGAGGTCATGTAGCCGAGGGCCTGGGTGAGCGAGGCCCTCGGATCGTAAGCCGGGATCTCGAGCTTCTTGACCGTCATGGCCGCCTCCGGGCGGCCGCGGCGGGAGGCCAGGCGATAGGAGCCCTCGGCCAGGTCGCCGCCGAGGCCCTCGCGGCGGGCCGTCCGAACGACGAGGGCCTCGAGGGCTTCGGCGCTTCCGAAGGACAGGTCGAGGCCGCCCGCCTCTTCGCGGCCGATGAGGCCGGCCTCGGCCAGCTCCATGGCGCAGGCCAGCGTGCCGCCGAAGCTCATGGTGTCCAGCCCGAGCTCGTTGGCCCGGTAGTTGGCGCGGGTGATGGCTTCGATGTCATAGATGTCGCAGAGCGGGCCCATGAGGACCATGGTCTCGTATTCGGGCCCCTCGCCGCGCTCCTCGCCGCCGCCGCGGGCGGCGACGCGGGTGTGGCGTTGGCAGCCGATGGGGCAGAGATAGCAGGAACCGGCCTTCTCGAGGAGCGTCTTGGCCAGCGTCTCGCCGGAGACGCGCGCGACGTCCTCGTCGCGGTGGAGGCAGTCCTGGAAGTTCCGGCGCGGCAGCATGGCGATGAGGTTGATGAGCTCGACGAGACCGGCCGTGCCCAGGTCGCGCAGGAGGCGCTTGGTGACCGGGGCCTGTTTCATCAGATAGACGGCCTGATCGAGGCCGGACTTGAAGCGGTCCGGATCGGCGACCGTGATCCTCTCGCGGCCGCGGACCCGGACGGCCTTGAGCTTTTTGCTGCCCCAGACCGCTCCCGGCCCGCAGCGCCCATAGACGCGGTTGCGATCGTTGGCCACGGCGGCGAAGCGGACCAGGTTCTCCCCCGCCGGGCCGATGCAGAGGACCCGCGCGGGGCGGGCGGGGTCGAAGCCCGCGGTCAGGATATCGGTCGTCTCGTGCGTCGTCTTGCCCCAGACATGCTCGGCCGGGAGGATCTCCGCCCGGTCCGGCGTGATGTCGATCATCGCCGGCGAGGCGGCCGCGCCCCGGACGACGAGGGCGTCGCAGCCGGCCGACTTGAGCGCGGCGCCCCAGGTCCCGCCGGAGTTCGAGGTCCCGATGACGCCCGTGAGCGGCGATTTGAAGACCATGTGGCCCCGCCCGGCGGTGGGCGCGCTCGTCCCGACGAGCGGCGACGAGGCGATGACGAAGGCATTCTCGGGACCCAGCGGATCGCAAGTGGGGTCGATGGCGTCGTAGAGGAGCCGCGTGGCCAGGCCCCGGCCGCCGAGATAGAGGAGGGCCGCGTCGGGATCGAGGGGCTCGGCGCGGACCTCGCCGCGGGTCAGGTCGGCGACGAGCACGCGGCCATGGAATCCGGAAATCGTGTCATCCGCCATCTTCGCCGCTAAGATATCAGAACGTCCAGAGCCCCGCAATTCCCGTCGGGGCCTCGGCAAACGTCGTCGGTGAATCCGCCCTGCTACGCTCGGGATACTCCTTCCGTCGGCTGCTCGCCGGCCTGGCCTACCCGGAGCGGACTCTTGGCAGCGGAGGATCAGAAGCGCGACGGAGCGACTCGGAGGAACGCTTCTGAGAAATATCTTCAAAAAGGGCTTTTTCATGAAGATAGGGGCGACTGGGGACGTGTACCTAAGGTACGTGTCCCCGCGCAATGCCTTCCGGATATTTCCCAGCCGCGCAGCTCCGTGTATCTCCGCGGCGCATCTGGACTTCCGCAATCGCTCCGGGCCGCTCCTCCAGGAGCACCCCTGCGCGGGTCGGATTCCCCCGGACGACATACCTCGGCCCCGACGATCCCGGAGGGCTATCTTCTGTCGGAGGCTCAGCCTCCGCCCATCATCGGGAAGACGGCGATCACATCGCCTTCGGCGAGCGGCGTCGCCAGCCCTTTGAGGGACTGAACCGGGACGCCGTTGACCATGACGACGAGGTGGGGCTTGAGCTCGCCGCAGACGAAGATCTCGGCCAGGCGCTCGGGCGTGTCGCAGAGGACGCCCAGCGCTTCGCCGACGGTGCCTTCCACGCTGACCTCGATCTCCCGCTCCCGTCCTCCGAACAGGTCGCGGAAATAGGCGAAGAACTTAGCCTTGACGATCATCGGAGGCCGCCCCTTCCATGACCCGCTCCTCGAGCCTCGCCAGGACGTCGGGACGGCGGATGTCGACGACGACGAGGGGGCCGAGACGACGGGCCAGATCCTCGATGAGGCCCTCGCGGACGACGAGCAGGCTCGGCCCGTCCCTCTTGGGCAGGGCCTCGGCGAGGGCGGGCCAGAGCCCGCGGCCCATGAGCTCGAGGGGGCCGACCTCGTCGACCACCAGCAGCCCGTTCGGCCCCGCCTCGCGGACGATCGCCCGGGCCCGTTCGAGCGTCGCCTCGACAAAGACGTAAGGGCCGATCCGCTCCGCCGCCGCTTCGCCCTGCCTCCGGAGGTACGGAAGGCGGCGGCCGGCGGCGATCTCGAGGAGGTCGTAGCCGGCGACACGGCCGCCGGCCTCGGTCACGGCCGGGCTCAGGAACCCCGCGCAGGCCAGGCCCCGGGCCTTCCAGAGCGGCAGGGCGCGCTCGAGGAGGGTCGTCTTGCCCCGGTGAACGGGCCCCGAGAGCGCGACGACCATCGGGCTCAGCGGATGCTGACGGAGGCTTCGCCCGTCTCGAGGACCACGGCCTGGCCCATCGGCGTCCCGGCGGTGGCGCTGGAGAAGCCGATGGAGGTCTGGGGGGTCTGCGCGATCGAGGTGAAGACGAGAACGGCCAGGACGCCGCGGCCCTTGAAGCCGGGGCCGCTGGCGGGGCTCGAGAAGCCGATCGTCGCCGTCCCGCCGCTGACGCTCTTCATGAAGGGCACCTTCTCGCCCATCTGCCGCAGGCCGCCGCCCTCGAGGACGTCCTTGAGCCGGAGGTAGCGCGGGTCGAAGGTCAGCGCGAACGAGGCGTTGCCGATCTCCTTGTCGGTCGAGAGCTCGACGTTGATCCGGAAGTCGCTGTCGCGCCTGGTCTCGAAGCTGGA
>Ga0153915_10000313_pt1 | contig 44468 bp, 34 predicted proteins | sample Opewatmetagenome_2_FD_107003 | JGI IMG/M metagenome (GOLD analysis project Ga0153915, IMG submission 107003) | Freshwater wetland microbial communities from Ohio, USA - Open water 3 Core 3 Depth 3 metaG | ecosystem: Environmental > Aquatic > Freshwater > Wetlands | place: USA: Ohio, Lake Erie...
CTGCAATTGTTTTATTTTCAGGCTTCCATTAATGTTTCCCTGCTGAGAGATTAACAACGAAAGACTGAATATGTTTCAGCTATTTACGATATTATGGAACAAAATCAGGGATAAGACGTACCCCCCAAGGTGGGAATTGTAAGCATCAGTAAATAAATAAGTCCCCCCTGAGGCCTGGATGCCCTGCCTACCGGCAGGCAGGCGTCAGGCAGGGATTTAGGGGATTAAAGGGAGTTCAATTCATTCCGGATTACCATTGAAAGTCTTTTTACACCTTCCTCGATCTCTTCATCGTTAGAAAATGAGAAATTTATACGTAGTGTATTTCGTCCTGAACCATCACAGTAGAAAGTAGATCCGCTTACGAAAGCAACATTTTTTTCAATGGATTTTACAAGAATTGCATCAGCGTCTGCTTCGCCTGGCAGGGTGATAAAAAGAAACAATCCGCCCTCCGGTTCAGTCCAGGTAACTCCTTCAGGCATATATTTCCTGAAACAACTGATCATTTGTACCCGTCTTTGACGGTAAAGTGCTATTGTCTTTTGAAGGTTCTTTTCAAGGAGACCCTTTTCAATATACCTGGCAATAACTTTCTGCACGAAGGGTGATGTACAAAGATCAGAGGTTTGTTTTGCCATCACTATCCTGTCAAGGATCAGAGGATTTCCAAGGATCCAGCCAACCCTGAAACCCGGTGCAAAAATCTTTGAAAATGTACAGAGAGTCAAAACTCTTCCTGTCCTGTCAAGCTCAAACATCATTTTCTGCTTCTTCCCTTCGAATCTTACTTCCCTGTATGGGCAGTCTTCAACAATTAGCAAATTGTGCATTTCTGCCAGTCTGATGATTTCGATTCTCCTCGATTCCGGCATTGTTATTCCGGATGGATTCTGGAAATCAGGAATTATATAAATGAATTTTGCTCTCCTGCCATCTTTTTCCAGGTTAATAATTTCTTTTTCCAGCACATCAGGTTTCATACCTGATCCATCGAGAGGAACTCCCTTCAGTATTGCTCCATAACCCAGGAATGTGTTGATTGCGCCAAGATAGGAGGGAAGTCCGCATATAACATAATCGCCCCGATCCAGGAATATCTTGCCTATGAGATCAATGGCCTGCTGCGAAGCTGTAGTGATGATGAGATTTTCAACACCAATGTTAATCCCTTCTTTCATATATCTTTCCACCATAACTTTCCGGAGCTGAGGATCACCCTCAGTTGTCCCGTATTGCAGAGCTTCCGCTCCGTTCTTTTCAAGGACCTCAAGGGTGATCTCCTTCAGGTCCTCAACAGGGAAAGTTTCAGGTGCGGGCAGACCACCTGCGAAAGAAATCATGCCCGGTCGCTGAAGCAGCTTAAGTATCTCCCTTATTGCAGAGCGTTTCATGCTCTTGCCGGAGGTCGACAGGAACATATCAATTGAATCAATCATTGTTGATAAGGATTTCGGTTGTTAATAGCACGTCCAAGAGTTATCTCATCTGTATATTCAAGTTCGTCTCCTATGGCTACCCCTCTTGCAAGCGTCGATAATACGAGGTTATATTTATTCAGTCTCTTGTAAAGGTAGAAATTCGTTGTGTCCCCTTCCATGGTAGTGGATAAGGCCAGGATGATCTCTTTGATACCGCCTCTCTTCACTTTTTCTTCCAGGCTGTCAATTTTCAGATCTGCCGGTCCTACCCCGTCAACCGGAGAAATAATGCCTCCCAGCACGTGATAAATACCTTTGTACTGCCTTGTGTTCTCAACCGCCATTACATCCTGGATACTTTCAACCACACAAATCAGTGATTTGTCTCTCTTTTCGTCACTGCAGATTAAACAGATTTCACTGTCGGATATATTATGACAGTTCCTGCAATAATGTATTTCCCTGTGAAGTTTAATTATGGTTTCACCAAACTTCTCCACTTCAGCCGGATCTCTTTTTAGAAGGCTCATTACCAGTCGGAAAGCGGTTTTTCTTCCAATTCCCGGGAGCGACGCAAACTCGTTCACGGCACTTTCAAGCAGTTTTGACGGATATTCGGAAAAACTCATAGATTAAGCTTTTAAACAAAATTAATTTAATATTACCTTTAAAACTAAACCCATCTGGAATTTTTTCCCCTGCTGACTTTTTGTTATCCTTGCAGATTAATTTCCGCCTTTCATGAAACCTTCACTTATTCTGGGGATATTCCTTGCCTATACTGTTCTTTTATTTGCGGTTACCTGGATAACCGCCCGGAAAGCCAATAATCAGTCATTTTACATAGGAAACAGAATATCACCATGGTTTGTGGTTGCATACGGAATGATCGGAGCATCCCTTTCGGGAGTTACTTTTATGTCGGTCCCCGGCTGGGTAAAGGAAACCCAGTTCAGCTATATGATAGTTGTGCTTGGTTACCTGTTCGGATATTTTACGATTGCTCTGGTTCTGCTTCCCCTATATTACAGGCTGAAACTTACTTCGATATACACCTATCTTGACAAGCGGTTCGGCTTCTGGTCATATAAAACAGGAGCAGGTTTCTTTATCCTCTCAAGGATCCTTGGTGCTTCCCTGCGCATGTTTCTGGTAATAAATGTTTTGCAGATATTCGTTTTTGATGCCTGGCATGTCCCCTTCTGGATCAATGTCCTTATTTTCATAACGCTTATAATCCTTTACACACTGAAGGGAGGGATCAGAACAATAGTATGGACCGATACCCTCCAGACTACGTTTATGCTGCTTGCCGTTATACTCTCAGTGTTTTACATAAGTAAGGAACTTGGAACCTCGGTATTTAAGCTTGCAGGGACTGTTATCGACAGTTCTGTTTCAAAAATGTTTATAACTGACTGGCACAATGAGAGATTCTTTTTAAAACAATTTTTCAGCGGCATGTTTATAACCATTTCAATGACCGGACTTGACCAGGAAATGATGCAAAAAAACCTTAGCTGCCGCAATCTTAAGGAAGCACAGAAAAACATGTTCACATTCAGCGGTACACTGGTCTTTGTAAACTTCCTGTTCCTCGTTCTGGGGGCGTTCCTTCTTATTTATGCACAAAGCAGGAATGTCACTGTTGCAATGAGTGATGATCTTTTTCCGACTATTGCCCTTAATTACCTTACTCCTGTCGCAGGAATAGTTTTTCTGATAGGGCTTATTTCAGCCGCTTTCCCGAGCGCCGACGGAGCTCTTACTTCACTCACAACTTCGGTCAGCATAGATTTTCTGGGACTCGAAAAAAAACAAGGTATGACCGAAGCAAGAAAAACAAAAACGCGCTATGCAGTTCACATCACGATTGCGTTGATATTCTTTATTAGTATTTTGATATTCAGATCTCTTAACGACAGGGCAATAATCGACAAGCTTTTCACTATTGCCGGGTACACCTATGGGCCCCTTCTGGGTTTGTACACTTTTGGACTTTTTACAAAGAGGCAGGTAAATGACAAAGTAACTCCTTATATTGCAATTCTCTCACCTGTTATCTGTTATTTCCTGAGCATGTACTCAGAAGAGCTTTTTAACGGATATAAATTTGGATTTGAGCTTCTTCTCCTTAACGGATTTCTTACTTTCATGGGGCTGTTTGCGTTCAGCCATAAATCTCAGGAATAGCATTTCCTGGTTTTGTTCCCTAAAATTCCAGGGAATCTGCAGAAATCCGCGAAATCAGCGGGAAATCAATTTGTCTTCCGCAGATCACACGGATGTTCTCAGATTGAATTAGTTAGTGAAAGGTTGCTGTGTCTGATTAACAGTACTCACTTGTGTTTCCTCTGGTTCTTCGGGAGCCGGGGGCTTTGTTATCACCGTTTTTATTTTAAACGGGATACTCCAGATAAGATAGTAATTGATTCCAACATTCACAGCTTTGCTGCCAGTTCCGTATCCCGGAAAGTAAATCGGACGCAGGTCTTTACCACCGCCCGCTGATATCAGGAATTTTAGTCTTATCGACCACCCGATGCTTAAGTTCCTGAAAAGTTCAGTCCTTACTCCAGGTACGACCTCAAGAAAATGTCCCATGCTGGTCCGCCTGGGAACAGATGAAGTAACCGAATCCCAATAGTTTTTGTATTGAAATGAGGTAGTTTCAGAACTATACGAACTTAGGCCATAACGTAGTCCCAGCCCGGCCCAATATTTGCCGGATGATACATCAGGTTTAAGGAGGTTAAAGTCGACACCAGCCCTGATGAATATCCCTTTTGCCTGATAATCATAATTGTACTGTGAGTATTTATAATTCAGATGCCCTCCTTCAATGACATATGCCATTTTTTCACTCCTGTCGAGGGAAATATATCCTTCCAGATTAAAATTGTTTTTTTTATCCCAAAGATAGCTTCCGGGGCCAACGAAATCAATCCCTACCCTGACTTTTAACGGAAACCGGACGGTATCCTGGGCATTCAGGGTACCTGAATTAACCAGAATCAGCAGACTAGTAAAATATACGTATGTTCTCCTCATTCAGGGTAGTTATATTATCTGAATTCCTGTAAATAAAGTCGATGGTATGTTTGGAGTAGAAAAAGGTATCAAGCGTATGGTAAAAGGTATAACCGCACTCTTTTGAGATCAGGTGGGGAAAGCTGGAGTAAATGAATTGTATGGTATCCGTAATACCGTTGATCCTGATCACGAAGGTACAATTATCAGCAGATGGATTCAATGGAAACAAGGCTGGCTGCACCTGGGTTGTCTTATTGTAGATTTTGTTTGTCTGCATATTCAACCCATACAAGGTCAGGCTGTCGGGTGGTACTTTCAACTTTGTTGCGTAACTGTAAAATGATGCTTTCAGGAATGAACCTGTTTCTTCAACGCATGCCTCAGGAGCGCAGGAATTTATAAGAACTGAGCAACCTGCGATTACAATTGCCGGGAGAAATGAATACAGTTTCTTCATCATGGAATGAAAGTTTCAAAAATACAAAAATATAGGTGGTTACTAAACCACCTTCCTTACATATTCTTCAGCTTTTTTCAATGCTGCAGGAATACCTGAAGGATTCTTCCCTCCTGCAGTAGCAAGAAAGGGTTGTCCTCCGCCTCCTCCATTAATTTCGGCTGCAACCTCTTTGATGATCAAAGTTGCATTAAGGCTTCGTTCCTTTATGAGAGGATCGCTCACCATAACGAGAACATGTGCTTTGTCTCCTGATTCTGTGCCTAACACTAAAACTGTATTGCCTGATGATTTCCTTATCTGGAATGCAATGGTCCTGAGCAAATCAGGTGTGCCATTGTCAATTTGTCCGGATATAAAATTTATGCCTCTAATTGAAACTGCCTTTTTTTCAAGCTCACTTATCCTGGCAGAAGCCGATTGCATTTCAAATTTTTCAATACTTTTTTTCATTTGTGCATTTTCAGCCAGGAGCCTTTCAACGCTCTCTTTAATATTTCCCGTACTCTTGAGTATCGAAGCGATCTCTTCTACCGATGTCAGTTTTTCATTAATGTATTCTTCTGCTTTTGCTGCAGTCACAGCTTCAATTCGGCGAATCCCGGACGCAATTGCTCCTTCCGAAACTATTTTAAAAATTCCTATGCTTCCCGTATTCTGAACATGGGTCCCTCCACATAGTTCAACAGATTTCCCAAAAGATACAACTCTCACGGTGTCACCATATTTTTCACCGAAAAGTGCCATAGCACCCATTTCAATCGCTTTCTTCATTGGAATTCCCTCAGTCACCTTGATGCCTATGCTATTCCTCACCATTCTATTAACGGCTTCTTCCACTTTTCTTATTTCCTCTTTTGTTAATTTGCCGAAGTGGCTAAAATCGAACCTGAGCCGATCAGGCGTAACAAGCGATCCTTTTTGCTCGACATGATTGCCCAGCAGTGATCGTAAGGCAAAATGCAGCAGGTGGGTTGCAGTGTGGTTGTTTGCAGTCATCTGCCGTTTTTCAGTGTCAACCACTGCATGAAACCCGGCATTCAGATCAGACAATTTCCCATTGCTGATATGGATTAACAGGTTATTTTCCCTGATGGTGTCGATGACAGTAATATTATCTTTTTCTGAAATAAGATGACCCGTATCCCCAACCTGGCCTCCTGATTCAGCATAAAAAGGGGTTTTATCAAGAACGATCTGCAGGCTTTCTTTTCCTTTAACCCTTGATTTACGGTACTTTGTTATAAATACGTCATCTTCCGTCTTTTCATAACCGGTGAACACGGTTTCCCCGGACTCTCTTACCACAATCCAGTCGCCAGCTTCAAAAGCGGCATTTTCTCTTGATCGCTCTTTCTGATTCTTCATTTCACTTTCAAATCCGGCAATATCGATCTTCATGTTGTTTTCTTTAAGGATTAATTGTGTCAGATCGACAGGGAACCCGTAAGTATCATAAAGCTCAAAAGCTAGCTTCCCCGGCAGAATATCCGAGTGTTTCTTCTTCAGATCCTCAATCTTCTTCCCGATCAGTTTCAATCCTTTACCGAGTGTTTTCAGGAAAGAGGCTTCTTCTTCATAAATGATCCCTGAAATATGATCTTTTCCGGCTATGATCTCAGGGTATGTATTCCCCATTGATTCAGCCAGGGCAGGTACCAGCAGGTACAGGAATGGTTCTTCAATCCCAAGGTTGTTATACCCATACCTGACTGCCCGCCGAAGGATTCTTCTGATGACGTAACCTGCCTTGTTGTTTGACGGGAGCTGCCCGTCGGCAATCGAAAAGACTATTGCCCTGATATGATCGGCAACCACCCGTAAAGCAGTATCCCATTTCTCATTGACTTCGTATTTTTTACCTGTAATTTCAGTAATACGCTTTATTAATGACTGAAAAATATCCGTATCGTAATTTGATTTCTTTCCCTGCACCACCATGCAGAGCCTTTCGAATCCCATTCCGGTATCGACATGCTTTGAAGGAAGCTGTTCGAGGCTGCCGTTTGAGAGCCTGTTGTACTGAATAAACACCAGGTTCCAGATCTCGATCACCAGGGGATGCCCCTTGTTGACCAGCTGATTTCCCGGGACCTTTTTCCTTTCCTTATCATCCCTTATATCTACATGAATCTCGGAACATGGTCCGCACGGACCCGATTCCCCCATTTCCCAGAAGTTATCCTTTTCTGAACCTTGGAGTATTCTGCCTTCGGGACTTCTGAAGCATTTCATCCAGCAGTCATAGGCCTCATCATCACGGGGGATATTCTCTCCCGGATTCCCCTCAAATACCGTTGCATACAGCCGTCCCTCGGGTATCCCCAGATTTTCAACAAGGAATTCATAGGCCCAGCCAATGGCTTCTTTTTTAAAATAATCCCCGAATGACCAGTTACCAAGCATTTCGAACATTGTATGATGGTAGGTGTCGTGGCCGACTTCTTCAAGATCGTTGTGTTTACCTGAAACCCTCAGGCATTTTTGTGAATTTGCGACTCTGGTGCTCACGGGTTGCTGATTTCCGAGAAAAATATCCTTGAACTGATTCATGCCGGCGTTGGTAAACATCAGGGTCGGATCATTCTTGATGACCATTGGTGCTGAAGGTACAATTGTATGTTTTTTTGAACTGAAAAAGTCAAAAAAACGCTGTCTTATCTCATATGATTTTAGTGTAAATACCATATTTTTACACAATAACTGCCTTAAATTTCAGTTTGTAAATTTAATTTATTTGTTTTAGATTTGTTAATCCTGGAAAAAAACCTCAACCTCTGATGCTTCACCGTAAGTATTTTCTTGATCTTTCAGATTTACAGTATAAAAGAGTAAGATTACCCTGGAAAAGTAAGCTTATTCAGGGTGCTTTGTGGGTTGTGGTTTCAATTGCTGTAGCCTGGCTTTATAACTCAATTACCGATTCAATTTTTGGTTCACCGAAAGAGAAGTTGTTAAGCCAGGAGATCGAAAACATCAAGCTTCAGTATTCGCTTCTGGGAAGGCAGATCGATAATTCAGAAATGATCATGAATGACCTTGAGCTATCTGACGGAAACCGTTACAGATCAGTCCTTGACATGGATTCCGTGCCTGTTTCTGTAAGAAAAATGGGATCTGGCGGTATTAACAAATTCCATGAGCTTGAGGGATTCGACAATTCAGACCTTATGATTTCATACTATAGAAAGGTTGAAGATATAAAGAACAGGGCGACAATTCAATATCAGTCATTCAATGCAATTGAAGAGAAGAAGAACGAATGGAAACGTGAAATGGAATATCTTCCGATGATAAGCCCCGTTAATGTAATTTACAGGCTCGGTGACGGAATAAAATTCAGGGAAGTGCATCCAGTCTATGGTACTCCACAATGGCACCACGGACAGGATTTTTCCACTCCCTATGGAACAGATGTTTTTGCAACAGGTTCAGGAAAAGTTATCGAGGCTGGCTGGAATGGGGGCTACGGCAATTGCATTGTAATAGACCATGGATACGGATACAGGTCAACATATGGGCATTTAAGCAATATAAAAGTAACGGTTGGATTGAACGTCAAACGCGGCGACCTGATAGGTCTCACCGGAAGCACTGGCACATCTTCAGGTCCTCATCTTCATTACCAGATCGACCTCTATGGCCAGTATAAAAATCCGCTTTACTTCTTCAATAATGATCTGACTGAAAATGAGTATTTTGAGATGATTCAAACACTCACATCCCAATCTTTATTCAGATAATCCTCATTAACATTATTTCATGATTCAGGCAACTGATGCATTACATCAGACAGTTTTCCTTTATATTTATCTGATGAATTATTTATCTTTGCTGGATCATGGCCAAAACTAAATACAAGTTTAATCCTGAATCACTGAGCTTTGATAAGATCCGCCTGGGAGCTAAAGCATTATTCCTCAGGACGCTTGCATATGTTGTTGCCATTGTATTAATCGGGATCATTCTTAATTTCCTTTATGGAATATTCTTCGACACTCCAAAAGAAAAAGCCCTGAAACGTGAAATAGCCCAAATGACTCTTCAGTACGACCTGGTGCACAGGGAGATGGGAAACCTTGAAAAGGTAATTGAACATCTGCAGCAGACTGATGATAACCTATACAGAACAGTCTTCGGTGCTGAACCAATTCAGTCCACCCAGAGGCAAGGTGGAGTAGGAGGAGTCAACAGATACACCGAACTTGATGGCTTCAATAATTCGAGAATTGTCGTTGAAACTGCGAAAAAACTGGATGAAATCAGGAAACAGGTTTACATTCAGTCCAAATCGTTTGATGAACTGATATTGCTGGCCAAAGAGAAAGAAGATATGCTAAGATCGGTTCCGGCAATAATACCTATTTCTACGAAGGACCTGACAAGGATTGCCTCCGGCTTCGGATTAAGGATCCACCCGGTCTACAAAATCAGTAAATTTCATGCAGGGATGGATTTCACTTCTCCGCTGGGAACTGAAGTATATTCTTCGGGTGACGGAACAATCGAATCGGTTTTATCATCCAAAAGAGGCATGGGCAACTATATTGTTATTAATCATGGTTTCGGCTACACATCGATTTATGCCCATCTCGACAGATTCAATGTAAGAGATGGTCAGAAGGTACACAGGGGAGATGTAATAGGTTATGTCGGGAATTCGGGAATGTCGGTCGCACCTCACCTGCATTACGAAATCAAGCTGAACAATATAAATGTTGATCCTGTAAACTATTTCTTCAACGATCTTACATCAGCAGAATACGAAGCAATGATCGAGGTTGCATCCAGGACCGGACAGTCATTCGATTAATATCTCTGCATGTAACTTTAAGATAATAAAGCACTTCCACAGGGATTATTCTTCCACTCATACGAAAAGCCAATATGCCCTACAAGGAAAAGAAAATTGAAAAACTATATTATTCAATAGGGGAAGTTTCCAGGATGATGGATTTACCAGTTTCAACAGTGAGGTTCTGGGAAAATGAATTTAACATACTGAAACCACTGAAAAACAAGAAAGGTAACAGGTTGTTTACAGAAACTGATTTGAAAAACCTGATGATTATTCAGCACCTTTTAAAGGATGAAGGGATGACCCTGGCAGGAGTGAAAAAGAAAATGTCCGGTAAATGGGATGAGGCTGATCATAAATTTGAGGTAACCGAATCCCTTGAGAAAATCAAAACACTTCTTATCGATCTTAGAGATAATATTTAGTAATCCCTCTGCGTACTTCTGTGTCTCCTCTGTGCTCTCTGTGGAACAGAAAGAACTAACACAGGGTTACACAGAGAAGACACAGAGGCACACAGAGAAATATCATGAAATTAGCAGATATTTGTTCTTACCTCGATTCAGCAGTCCCACTGTCTTTTCAGGAAGGTTATGACAACTCCGGACTGCAGGTTGGCCAGCCGGAAAGTGAAATCACTTCAACCCTGGTAACCCTCGACGTTACCCTGGAAGTGTTGGATGAGGCAATCCGCGAAGGATGCAATCTCATAATTTCACATCACCCGGTCATTTTTAATCCTCTCAAAAAGATATCAGGACAATCATTCACCGAAAGGATAATAATCAAGGCGATCAAACATGACATCAGCATTTACACGTCACATACGAATCTTGACATGCTGGGCAATGGTGTGAGCAGGAAGATGGCACAGAAGCTGGATCTGGTAAATATAAATGTCCTTTCGCCTCTGAAAAACACTCTTCTTAAACTGGCGACCTTTGTGCCGGCAGATCATCTTGACAATGTCCGTGAAGCAGTTTTCAAAGCCGGAGCGGGAGTTATAGGTAATTATGATAATTGCGGATTCTTTGTTGAGGGAACAGGAAGTTTCAGGGGAGGGGAGGACACAAATCCGTTTGCAGGGAAAAAAGGGAAGTTGCATTTTGAAAAGGAAGCCAGATTCGAAACTATCCTTTTTTCACACCTTAAAGAGAAGGTAATAAAGGCTTTGCTCGATGCCCATCCATATGAAGAGGTCGCATATGATATATATCCGCTTGAAAATGACAATGTTAACATAGGTATGGGTTGCACAGGCGAGTTAAGTAATCCGGCTAGTGAGGATGATTTTCTTCATCTGGTCTCTGAGGTTTTTGGGGCAGGAGGCATCCGTTATTCAAAGCTAAGGAATAAGATGATCAGAAAGGTAGCCCTTTGCGGAGGTTCGGGAGCATCCCTTCTGAATGATGCGATCCGAAGCAATGCGGATGCGTTCGTCACGAGCGATATAAAGTATCATAATTACTTTGAAGCAGAGAACCGGATCCTTCTTATCGATTGCGGACATTTTGAGACAGAAAAGTTTTCGGTTGAATTATTATACGACCTGGTTATTAAAAATTTTTCTAACTTTGCAGTCCGGTTTTCAAAAACTAATACCAATCCGATAAATTATCTGTAAAAAATGGAAAAAGTCAAAACACATGAAGCTGAAATCCCTGTTGAAGAGAGGCTAAGGGCATTATATAGTCTGCAGTTAGTTGATTCAGAAATAGATAAAATAAAAACACTTCGAGGTGAACTTCCTCTTGAAGTTCAGGACCTTGAGGATGAAATAGCCGGACTTGAGACCAGGCTGGGAAACTTCAGGGAGGAGGTGGTAAATCTTGATAAAGCTGTCTTAAAGAAAAACAATGAAATAACCGAAGCTGAGTCCCTGATAAAAAAATACGAAGAGCAGCAGAAGAATGTAAGAAATAACCGGGAATTTGATTCTTTGTCAAAAGAAATTGAATATCAGAATCTTGAGATAGAACTGTTCAATAAGAAAATTAAGGAGTTCAATGCGCAGATCGAAGAAAAGAAAGTCGTAATCGCTGACTCGGAAGCTACCCTTGTTGACCGCAAGGCTGATCTTGAGAATAAAAAGAAAGAACTCGATGAGATCATTTCTGACACACAGAAAGAAGAACAGGGCCTGTACAAGAAATCCGATAAAATTCAGTCAGTGATCGAAGAGAGGCTGCTAACAGCATACAAAAGAATCAGATCAAATGCAAGAAATGGTCTGGCAGTTGTACCGGTCCAGCGTGATGCCTGCGGAGGTTGCTTTAATCAGATCCCGCCTCAGAGACAGCTTGACATTAAATCAAGGAAGAAGATTATCGTTTGTGAGTATTGCGGCCGCATACTTGTGGATGATGAGATCATAAGTGAAAGCCATTTATAGAGTCAAAATTCAGGATATCAAAAAACCACTCCGCAAGAGTGGTTTTTTTGTTAATTCCCTAACTTTACATTAAACAAATCAAGCTTTAAAAATGACTGATTACGAATTTAAAACAATGGTCTCTGAGGGAATTCCGCTAAAACTCCCAGATCCAAAACCTTATGACCATAACCTGAACCATGCGCCAAAAAGAAAAGATTTGCTGACACATGAGCAAAAGAAGCTTGCATTAAAAAATGCCCTGAGATATTTTCCGGTCCGGTACCATACAATTCTGGCAAAAGAATTCGCTAAGGAACTTGCCGATTACGGGAGAATCTACATGTACAGGTTCAGACCGGATTATGAGATCAAAGCGCGTCATATTAATGATTTTCCGTACAAATCAAAGCATGCTGCGGCTATTATGCTCATGATCTCGAATAACCTCGATCAGGCAGTGGCGCAACATCCCCACGAGTTGATCACTTACGGTGGCAACGGAGCCGTATTTCAGAACTGGGCCCAATACCGGATCACGATGAAATACCTCTCCGAGATGGCTGATGAACAAACGCTTGTTGTCTATTCCGGCCATCCACTGGGACTTTTCCCCTCGCACAGGGATGCTCCGAGGCTGGTCGTTACCAATGGTATGGTCATCCCGAACTACTCCACTCAGGATCATTGGGAAATATTCAATGCATTGGGTGTATCGCAGTACGGACAGATGACGGCAGGCTCTTACATGTACATAGGTCCGCAGGGAATTGTTCATGGCACGACAATAACAATTTTAAATTCATGCAGGAAACTTTCCAAAAAAAATGCTTCTTCGGGCCTGAAACTGTTCGTATCATCAGGGCTCGGCGGAATGTCGGGAGCCCAGCCAAAAGCAGCTAAAATTGCCGGGGTAATATCAGTTATTGCAGAAGTAAACCCTAAAGCTATAAAGACACGTTATTCTCAGGGCTGGGTCGATGAGGTTTTTGACGATCTGGATAAACTGGTTAGCCGAGTAGCCGTGGCCAAAAAGGAAAATAAAGTAATTTCTTTAGGTTATTACGGCAATGTTGTTGATTTATGGGAGCGATTTGCGAAGGAAGATATTATAGTTGATATCGGATCAGACCAGACATCACTGCATAACCCATGGGCCGGAGGTTATTACCCTGCAGGGATTACCTTCGAGGAATCAAACCGGATGATCTCATCTGATCCTGAAAGGTTCAAAGCGCATGTCAGGGAATCGTTAAAAAAGCAGGTAAAAGCCATAAACCAGCATTGTGAGAGAGGAACTTATTTCTTTGACTATGGAAATGCATTCCTGCTTGAAGCCTCAAGGGCTGGCGCCGATATCCTTAATTCGAAGGGTGAATTCAGATATCCTTCTTATGTTCAGGATATTATGGGGCCAATGTGCTTTGATTATGGTTTCGGCCCGTTCAGGTGGATTTGCTGTTCCAACAGTCCGGCGGACCTGGAAACAACTGACAAAATTGCAGCCGACACTCTCGAATTTATCAAAGCAAATGCACCTGCAGAGATAAAACAACAATTGGCTGATAATATTTTATGGATTAAGGAAGCTGCCAGAAACAACCTTGTTGTGGGATCTCAGGCAAGGATTCTTTACGCGGATGCTGAGGGAAGAATTGAGATTGCCAGGGCTTTTAACCTTGCAATTGGACGAGGGATCATATCTGCCCCGGTTGTTATAGGGAGGGATCATCACGATGTTTCGGGAACTGATTCTCCATACAGGGAAACATCTAATATCACCGACGGATCGAAATTCACTGCAGATATGGCTGTCCAGAATGTAATAGGAGATTCTTTCCGGGGGGCTACATGGGTCTCGTTGCATAATGGAGGCGGGGTTGGATGGGGGGAAGTTATTAACGGAGGATTCGGGATGGTTCTTGATGGAACAGAGGAAACAGAAAAAAAGCTCACGATGATGCTTCACTGGGATGTTAACAATGGAATAGCAAGGAGGAGCTGGGCCCGGAACAAGGGAGCAATGTTCACCCTGGAAAGAGAAATGAGAAAAACTCCCGGATTAAATGTAACTGTACCTTACATTGCCGACGATAAAGTTGTCGATGAAGCTTTTTCAGATGTACGCAGATCCTCAGAGAGTTCAAAAACATAACTCTGTGGAACTCTGTGCATCCTCTGTGTTCTCAGAGTAAGTTGTTAACTGCTCAGGACTACTATTGCCATGGCAACTATCCCTTCTTCACGGCCAATAAAGCCTAGCTTTTCGGCAGTAGTTGCTTTTATTGAAATATTCTCCGGAATAATTTTCAGGATAGATGAAATAGTTTTTTTCATCTCCTCTGTATAAGGGGCAATTTTTGGATTCTCAAGACAGACAGTACTGTCGATATTTACCACACTGTATCCCTTTTCCTTTACGAGATCAGATGTCCTTTTAAGAAGGAGCTTGCTGTCAATATTTTTAAATTCCGGATTGGAATCAGGAAACTGATGGCCAATATCCCTTAAACCGGCTGCACCAAGGATTGCATCGCAGATGGCATGCAATAAAGCATCGCCATCGGAATATGCTACGCAGCCGCGTTCTGAAGGAATCCGGATTCCGCCAAGCCACAGGTCGGGACCTTTTTCAAGACGGTGAAAATCGATTCCCTGGCCTACCCTGATATTCATTGGGTTGTCGTGGTGTTCTTTTTCAGGGCGTTAATATCGAATGCAAGGGAAAAGCGGAGAGTTCTGGCAAGAGGATGATTTGATGTTGTAGGCATCAGGTATGAAAAATCGATTGTGAATCCCTTAAGTCTGAATCCTGCTCCTGCTGTGAAATATTTTCTGTTCCCCTTTGAGGCGTTTTCATAGAAATATCCTGCCCTTATTGCAAACTGATTGTTATACCAGTATTCGGTACCGATTGAAGTTGTTATTTCACGAATTTCTTCTTTGAAACCTCCGGGTGCATCATAGAAAGACTGGAAAATTGCTATAGGAACTGAAACATTAGGATCTTTCCCGTCAACTATTTCTCCGTCGGTATTATAAATTGGCGGGGTAGGAACAAGCAGTTTATTGAAGTCAAGTGCAAGAGAGAGCTTATTGAATTTATCAAAATTAATTGTACCAGAAGAGCCAAGACGCATGTTCATTGGTATGAAATCGGAAGTCTGACCGTCCGAATAACTCATTTTTGACCCTATATTTGAAAAATTGAGTCCGAATCCAAGCTGAGCATCTTTACTGAAAAGTGTAATATCTTTCTTGTAATATCCCGAAATATCCGCAGCGAATGAAATGCCTGGTTTTGTGGCATCACCTCCGGAATAAGATCCTCCCGTAAGGTTCGAATAGATAAACCTGAAGGCGATCCCTCCGGAGAAATTTTCAGCGAAAATTCTTGAATAACCCAGGTCAAAAGCAAGTTCATTGGGTTTGAACGTTCTTTCAAGATTTCCAAAGTCGTCCGTGAAAGGCACGTCGCCAAGTGAGGAATACAAGAGACTTGCGCTTGCAACCTGTTTATTATCAAACCTGTAATAACCTGTCAGATAAGCAATATTGATATCAGGGACCAGGTTTCTTAACCACGGTGAATACGAAATTCCAACTCCGCCTTTGCCCTCAATAAAAGCATATTTTGCAGGATTCCAGTGCTGGCTGAACACGTCAGGGGTCGTGGCAACTCCTACATCGCCCATAGCTCCTGCTCTTGAATCAGGTGCTATGGTCAAAAACGGGACCACGGTCTGTATCGCATTTAGTTCCTGTGAAAATAATTTTATGGAGCCGGTAAAAAGTGTCAGTAATAGAAAAATAGCAGTAGATTTCTTCTTCATGCTTCTAGTTGTCTTTAGGTAAGAATTGCAAATATAAAACAAATATTTTAGTGACTTATTGTGTGCCTGTTAATAAATGATCATACGACCTGAAACAGAGGCAGTTTCGCCCTCGTTTGTAGTGATTGTAACCCTGTACGGATACATTCCTCTGCCTGCTCTGTTCCCGTTTGAATCATTGCCATCCCACTCGATAGGAGAAAGCTGATAACCTGATGACGGAACCGAGACTTTTAAAATTCTGATAATGCGGCCATTTATACTAAAAATATGGACAATAATATTAAAAATTCCATCAGGTCTGTTATGCTCAACGCTAATTTTTGTATTATCCGTAAAAGGATTAGGAAAATTCAATAGGTTTTTCAGGATGAATTTTTCTCCGGTTGCTACTAAAAAATTGATTGATTTCTCATTTGAGTTGTTATAATTATCCCAGGCCTTCAATGTCAGTGAATGATGTCCTGGGCTCAGGCCAGAAAAGCCGTAGACCACACTGCCTTTTTTGTAGCTGCCAGCATCATTTTCATAAAAGCCATTCAGGATGAATGTTATTGTACGATCGTTGTCGAGCCAGCAGGAAAGGTCATGTCCGATGCCGCTTCCCGTAATATTGATGCCTCCCTTGTCTTCAATAATCGCAAAAAGTTTTGGATTACTGTCTGTTATGCCCCCATTCCTAAACAGTATGTCATTGATGTAAAGGCTTATAGCAGGACCTGTAGTATCATAAATTCCGGCATCGCTGAATCCCCCTACGATAATGTCTGAATAACTTCCATTCACATCAATTTCGTTGTCATAAGCATAGTAGCTTATTTTACCGTTCCCGAATGTGTAATCTATATCTCTTGGTACAATAAATGTAAACCTGAATATGCCATTTTCTGCCCGGGCCAAGCCATTAAAAAGTATATTATTCTGAATACTGAATTTCATTTTCTGACCACCGTCATTTGCAAGAGTTTGAATCTCAGAAGGTTTGCCAAATACAAGAGGAATAACCACACCGTTGAAATTATTTGTTCTGTTGCCAGCCAGGTCTTCAATATGTCCGGTGATTGAGACGACAGACAGAGCTTTCAGGCTGTCGACAGATTCGCCGGCGGACATACTGTTTATTGAATCGGTGACAACAGTTCCATGCCAGGGATATGCCAGCCGCAGCGCAGGATCCCCAAGAAGGACGAAATTCCTTTTATTGGTGTTGTTGCCTGACCTGATTTTCGCCAGCCTGATGATGTCGCCAAGACAGAGTGCCTTTCCCTCAGAATCTCTGCTAAATGCAACAGCGAATATATTCCTGTTCAAAGCATAATTAGGCGCGGAATATACCAGCCGTGTCGTTGACATTAAAGCAATACCTCCACCTTTTTCATCAAGTAGTATTTTCTCGCCTGTTGAGCTTCTCCCGGTCATATCTCCGGTTATGTTATTAATATTTATGTCATCAAACCTGCTGAATTCACAGGTAGCGGTAATGAAAAGAGGAAGCTTCGATTTGTTTTTCCAAAGATTGAGAGTTTCAGAAGTGACCACCCTTTCGTGTGCGAGGCTGGACTCATTCCCGTGTCCGGTATAATTGAAAATCAGGGCTCCTGTGTTAATCCTGTCATTAATTGCCTTTGTTACATCAGGATAGAACTGGCCGGTCGATAAAGTGACCTGTTTAAATGCATCAAAATATATCTTATCCACATTTACCCAGGGTGCATTTTCTGTAATTACACTTGCAAGCCCTTCCGCATCGGTCAAATGGGTGTTTCCATCTTCATCATCAGCAACAAGGCAAACAACATTCTTCCAGTCCCCATAATTGGATGGATCAATATATTTTTCAATCTTGGATACAATTACAGCAGCTTGAAGTGTATCAAAAACAGGAAGCCTTCCGATGCCAATATCTTCAGTTCCTGCATCTTCTCCTTCTCCGTCATCAAGCAGCCCGTAAAAATCGTCGGAAGCAAAGGATGAAATGATCACGTTCGAGTTTTTCGACTGGTATGTTGGAATGAAATCAGTATTACCGGGAGGAGGCGTTTTATTTTCAAAGGAACCATCGCCGAAAAGAAGGAGGTATTTAAGCGGATGAGAAGTCCCTTTTTGAAGCAAATACTTCATTCTTATAAAATTCCTTATCGCAGCGATATCAGGGATTCCTCCCGAGAATTCATTATAGATCTCCCCCGGAGTAACCACCAGTGAGGTAAGTCCACTGTTTTTAAGATGTATTTCCGCCAGCTTTGAAGCATAAGCTTTGAAAAGCGGATGGCTTACAATCACCATATCACATGGCCCTGAAGCATGAATATTCTGGTTTGGAATTGTCACGGGTATCAGGATTGGTGTTCTGACTTTATTATTAGAGAAAACGATAAAAGTCCGTATGGTGTCTGTGGTCATTTTAAAGATCATGTTTTCCCCTGACCTGGCATATTGAACTAATTCCGGGTCAGATTGATCAGTAATATCCCATATTATCGCATCGCTGATTGAGCTTTTAATCGCGAATTCTGTAATATTACCTGGTGCAACTGATTTTGAATCCGTGAATTGTGTTTCTGTTCCGTCAAAAGTATTGAACCTCCTGCCGTGAAGTATTACATAATCAATCCATGCTCTTGCAGATGGTTCTCCATTATTTGTAAATCCCAATTCATATTCAGGGGTAGCAGATATGGGCAAAGCCTCGCCCGTCACCTCTGAAGCCTGTGCGTAGGTACCCGTAGTGGAGGCAAGATTAATGCCACTCACAGTGATATTGTCAAGTGTTGATTCCCCTTCAGAAAACCGGAATACAGTTGAAACGGAAGCTCTTGCAAGAACTCTGATAGTATATTTAATCTTTTCCGTAACGATTATATTCGTGAATCCCGGGTTTATCCAGGAGGCCTTCAGGTAACTTACAGGCTGGTACCATTCCCTCCCTGAATGCAGAAGGTTTTCTGTTTCCTTTTCATAAATAAATAGTGCATCAGAGGATGAAGAACTGAAATTTGACTGAACAGCGGGTAAATCGGCATTCCTGATTTTTTTCCCCTGTACAGGACCGGATGTTATGAAATAGTATGCGGTATCGGAATAATTGTGTCTTAAAAAGTCGAAATCGTTTGAGGACGGATTGTAAATCCACCTGTTTGTACCTTTTCCGTAAAATAAAATAAAGTCCCCCTCATTAAGGATCCCGTCTGTTCCTGTATAAGTATAGATTGGGATTTCCTTAAGATCATCAGGACCTGACCCGTCATTAAAGTAAGACAACTGGCCGTTGTTGTTTCCATAAATCCTTGGATTTGAGGGATTATCGAGTCCGATTTGCTTCAGCCTGGCATAATCAATCCTGTAAATACCATCTTCAATAATTGAAATCCTGAACCACTTTCCCGTTGAAAGAACAGACGATGTTGCATAATTTTCGTGCATCCCGTAAGCAGTGGAGAAAACTGAGGCAAACAGAAGAGCGATATTCAGTATCTGATCAATCTTTCTCATTATTCCGTCAAAGATAGAAATGTAGTTCCGGTTTTTAGCTTTATTTGCAGGATGAAATTGGTTCGTGGTGAAATTAAAACCCGTATTATTGCGTTGATATTTCAGTTTAGAATCGCATGAAGAACAATCTTGGACTGATATTCGTATTCCTTTTCATTGTTTCCGGATCAATATTTTGTCAGGAGGCGAATTATGGTCCGGGTTATCAGACCATGATGATAGATAATCCGGCACTTGCCGGAAGCAGGGTGGAAGGAACCATGCGACTCTCATACCTGAACTTCTACCCTGGTCATCATTATAATTTTCATTCTGTTTTTTTTTCTTATGATTCATACTTTCCTGTTTTACATGGAGGTGCGGGGTTCTATATTACAGATGATTATACGGGAGGAATAATGAATGACCTGAGAAGCGGCTTATCGTATTCCTATTTTTTACAGGCAGGGAAAAAGCTTTTCATAAACGCCGGACTTTCTGCTTCGATCTTTCGGCGGGGATTTAATTTTACAGATGCAATTTTGCCGGATCAGATTGATGCCATGGGTGGGATCTCAATCCCTTCTGCTGAAATCCTGACAAATGAAAAAAGAACGGTTCTTGATGTGGGTACCGGATTCGTTGCAACATCAGGAAGATACATATGGGGTTTTGCGATAAATCACCTTGCAGAGCCTGATCTGGCCGGGAATGGATCTTCTGCTGACAGGCTAAGACGAAAATATCTTTTGCATTTCGCTGCTGATTTTGATCTTATTAAAAAAATCAATCTTAAAATCAGGCCTTTGGCCACTATGATAATTCAGGGAGGTTTTATTTCCGGGTATGCAGGAGCTCTTCTGGAGGCCAATTCCTTCTTTGTCAATTCTGGTATTCTGATAAATAACAATAATAATATTGATGTCCAGGCAGGCTTTTCTTACAGGAAAGAAAATCTGGCTATTTTTTATAATTATCGTTTTAATATAGTATCAAAAAACTCATTGATGCCATTTTCGCTAACCCATCAAACCGGCCTCGCCGTGGGTTTAAATAAAGTTCAAAAAAGAATTAAAGTCCGAACAATAAATATGCCTGAATTGTAGTTATATTTGGTGTTCAAATTTTTCTTTCTTTTGAGATTTAGTTTATTTGTAAATTCATAAAGCCATAAAAATTAAGGAATTATGTATAAATTCAGAACCTTGTCGGTAATATTTATTGCTGCTCTGATCCTATTTTCGTGCAAGGGTAGCAAAAAAGGTGAAAATGTCTCAGCCACTACCGGATGGAGATACAACGACCCTGACAATGGCGGGTTTGAGGTTGCTCTGGGAGCAGAACAGAAAACAGGACCGGGTCTTGTTCTCATTGAAGGCGGCCGTTTTACTATGGGCCGTGTGCAGCAGGATGTTATGTTTGACTGGAATAATATACCCAGAACTGTCACAGTGTCATCATTCTATATGGATGAAACGGAGGTAAGGAATGTTGATTACCGAGAGTATCTTTTCTGGATAAGAAGAGTGTACAGGGATTATCCTGAGGTTTTCAAGCGAGCTTTGCCTGATACACTCGTATGGAGAAGTCCTATGGGTTTCAACGATCCTTATGTCCAGTATTATTTCCGTCATCCTTCATATAACAACTACCCTGTAGTTGGAGTAAGCTGGATTAAAGCGAATGATTACTGTCTGTGGAGGACTGACAGGGTGAATGAACAACTGCTTATCGATGAGGGAGAGCTGAATCCTGATCCTAACCAATTGAATGAAAAGAACTTTAATACCGAGGCTTATCTTGCCGGACAGTATGAAGGTGTAGTTAATCAGTTGCGCGAAAGCCTTAATCCTAATCAAACTGAAAGACGTACTAATTTTGAGGATGGATTACTTCTGCCAGCTTACAGGTTACCTACTGAGGCCGAATGGGAATTTGCCGCTTATGCCCTTAAGGGCAACACCTTTGAAGAAAGGATTTATGAAAGAAGAATTTTTCCATGGGATGGACATAATGTAAGAAACTCAGCTAAAAAATCACGTGGTGAGATGATGGCCAACTTTGTGCGGGGCAGGGGTGATTTGATGGGAGTAGCAGGTAGCCTGAATGATAACGGAAGCATAACCACTGATGTAAAATCCTATTGGCCAAACGATTATGGATTGTATTGCATGGCCGGAAATGTTAATGAATGGGTTCAGGATGTTTATCGTCCTCTGTCTTCGCAGGATGTTGATGGTTTCAATCCCTTCAGGGGAAATGTATTCACCGATCTGAGGAGAGATGCCAACGGCCAGGTTGTTGGAAAAGATAAACTCGGACGTCTCTATATCGACACCGTTCAGGACAAAGATGTAGCAAACAGGTATAATTACCAGAAGGGTGATTACAGGAACTACAGGGATGGTGATCTATCATCCTCGATCACAACAGGAGCTGACTGGAATACCGATGACAATAAAAAGGGATCTTTAAGAATGTATGCCCAGGATAACCAGGATAACCAGGGCTACTTCACTCTCATAAATGATAACGCAAGGGTTTATAAGGGCGGATCATGGAGAGACAGGGCATACTGGCTCAATCCTTCGACAAGGAGATTTCTTGATCAGGAGAGTTGCCGCGATGATTTAGGTTTCAGATGTGCAATGATCAGAGTCGGAAGTCCGGCAGGATTTTGACAGGAGGGAAGCATTTAATCATAGCCTCATTATGAAACCATAATGAGGCATTTTTTTAAAAGTATGAAAACAGAACAGCTTTACAGGATTTTCATGGAGGAATCAAAAGGTGTATCAACTGATTCCCGGACTCTCACAAATGGACAAATCTTTTTTGCACTGTGGGGTCAGAATTTCAATGGTAATAAATATGCAGCTGAAGCATTGGACAAAGGTGCCGCTTATGCTGTGATAGATGACCCGATTTATGAGACTGAGAAAACAATTCTTGTTGATGATTGCCTGATGGAACTCCAGGCGCTTGCTGCCACTCACCGAAAAGCAATGAATTCAATGGTACTGGCAATAACCGGAACAAACGGAAAAACAACTACAAAAGAGCTTATTGCGGCCGTAATGTCAAGGAAGCTCAAAGTTCATTTTACGAAAGGAAACCTTAACAACGAAATCGGATTGCCGCTGACAATATTATCCGCCCCCAAGGGAACCGAAATGATGATCCTGGAAATGGGGACCAACCATCTTGGCGAGATCCGCACGTTATGCAATATAGCTCGGCCTGATTATGGTATCGTCACAAACGTTGGAACTGCCCATCTCGAAGGATTCGGATCGTTTGAGGGAGTGCTTAAAGCCAAAACCGAACTCTATGAATTTCTACGAAAGGTAAATGGTATTGCAATATATGACGATAAAAATCCCTACCTGACAGAAAAGATCTACAGGCTGGTAAACAGAGCAATACCATACTCAGATCCGACTGGTGTCGGTTTGGTTGTTGAGCCTCTGCCTTCTGAACTTAACCTGGCGGTAAGGGTAAAATATCAGCATAAAACCTATGACATTCAAACTGGCCTTTTCGGCGGTTACAATCTTGAAAACATTAAAGCTTCTGTTGCGACCGGTTTATTTCTGGAAGTAGAAATAGATGACATTTGCGACGCCCTAAGTAAATATCAGCCGGGTAATAATCGTTCACAGATCAAAACGACACCCAACAATACCCTTGTCTGTGACTCTTACAATGCAAATCCGACGAGCATGATGCTTGCAATCAAATCGTTCAGTGAGCTAAAAGCCAGTAAAAAAGTATTTATCCTCGGAGATATGCTGGAACTTGGTGATAAGAGTCTGGAAGAACATACAAAGATTCTTGAAACCCTTCAGGAATTAAAGCCCGATAAAGTCCTGCTTGTGGGAAGCATGTTTCAAACCGCGTCCGATGGTTTTGGATTTAAATCATTTAAAGATGTTGCTAAATTAAGGGATCATCTTAAATCAGAGCCTGTTAAGGGCTGTTTTGTTCTTGTCAAAGGATCAAGGGGTATGACTCTTGAAAAGATTTATGACCTTCTGTAAAGGATTAATTTTGCGAATTACCCGGATTAGTTCCGAATTTGATGTTTAGAAGCAGAATTTCAGATCTGCTTCCTGATCTTACCCTTGGTCCCCAGAGTCCAAATCCGGATGATACAATATACTGAGTTTTACCTTTCCTCAAATACCCGTAGCTCAGTTCATAGATCATACTTGTGATATAGTTCAGCGGCCACATTTGTCCGTTGTGAGTATGGCCTGATAACTCAAGATCAACTCCGTATTTTTCAGATTCACTATACTCAAATGGTTGATGGTCAAGCAGAATAACTGGTTTGGATGTATCTATCTGCAGGATCAGTTCACTAAGTGGTTTTCGGTCTTTCCCGTAAAACCAGTTCGAATTCCTGTCAAGCCGTCCTATAAGCTGGATACCCCCGTTTAATGTCACAACTTCATCCTTCAGCAACCTGATTCCTTTACTTTCAATATATGGAATGGTCTTATTTGCTCCACCAATGAACTCATGGTTCCCTGTTATTGCATAGAGCCCGTTATTGCATTTCGGGCATGTAAAGTATTTTAAAAGATCTCCGCGTAAAACCGGTCCCATTTCCCCATCAACAATGTCACCAAGGAGCAATACAAGATCAGGCTTAAGTCTTGCAAGATTCCTTGATAGTTTTAGTAAACTTCTTTTTCTGATTATACTTCCAAGATGGATATCAGATACAGCTGCGACCCTGAGCTCATTCATCCCATCGGCCGGCTTCTCAATATTAATATTATAGTTTTTTACATGTGGTATCAATGCATTTATGAATCCTCCCGTAATCAGAAAGAACGAAATAATCAGCATTGAAATAAAAGACCATTTTCTGAATAGCATAATATTTGCGCTGTCAAATACACCCGAAATGCGGAGAATTAGAGAAATAATGTCGCTGGCAAGAAGGAAAAGAAAACCATACAGCATAAATGCCATCCAGAATCCTCCGATAATGTTCAGAGCATCTGATATAACAGATGAATGAATTGCTTCGAGAAACTTCCCGGCTATGAATGTCAGGGCGAGGGCAAGAAAAACTAAAAAATAGGACAGTTTGAAATTCCTGAACAGCTGAATTGAATGATATCCTTTTAAATAGATGTAAATATTTGCCAGAGAATATATTGCAAGGACAATTGTCAGGAATACTGCAAACTGATAAGTTTTCATTAGGATTGATTTTGGAAATTAAGACTTCTGAAAGTTTTTTCACCTTTTATATAAAACCTGAAAACTATGCTCTTGTTCAATATAATGGAGACATTTTCCCAGGAAGTCGTTTCTTTCGACAAATCTCTTTTTCCCTTCAGTATGACCGAATTTTTCCGAAAATCACGATGTGCTTTCCAGATTGCCTTAACATTACTGAACCTGCCCCTGAAGAGAAACATGACTGCAGCAACTCCGTCAAGAATTTTCCTCAAAAAGATTGTTCTTCGTAATTTGTTGTCGGACAGGTTTTTATAAAGTAGATACAAATTGTTACGGAAGTTCAGATAAGTCTTTAACTCTGAATTATATGGCAGTACACCTCCACCGACATGGTAAACAACCGACCCTGGTACATATGAAACACGGTATCCGGTACGGTGAAATCTCCAGCAAAGATCAACCTCTTCCATATGAGCAAAAAAATCATTGTCAAATCCTCCACACTTTGACCATACTTCCGACCTTACAACCATACAGGCTCCGCTTGACCAGAATATATCTGTTGAATTATCATATTGTCCGAAGTCCTTCTCAACAATATCAAAAATGCGGCCCCTGCAAAAAGTATATCCCAGTTTATCTATAAATCCGCCTGCAGCACCTGCATACTCAAAGCTGTTTTTATTATAGAATGACTTTATTTTTGGCTGACAGGACGCTACTTCAGGATTTTGATCCATATATTCCACAAGCGGCTTCAGCCAGCCCTTAGTAACTTCGACATCGGAGTTCAGGAGAACGAAATACTTTGCATCTATTTGTTTCAGCGCCAGGTTATAACCACCTGCGAAGCCACGATTTATATCAAACCTGATAATTTTTACCTCAGTGTAACTTTTCGATAACCAGTCTGCTGATCCATCGGTTGATCCATTGTCTGCAACATAAACCTCAGTCCCAGGCTCAACAGAGAAGTTGACAACGCTTCAAAGGAATCGTTGCAACCATCCGAGACTATTCCAGTTAAGTATTACAACAGCAGTTTTGACCATTCTAAGCTTCTTTTTTATATTTCCACCTTCGATGGGTCCAGATCCAGTACTCCGGATTTTTTTTTATAACCTCCTCAAGTCTATTTACATGTGCTTCAGTCACTTTGAATTCAGGCAGGCCGGATGTACCCTCAAATAATAACTCAACAGTTAAATCATAGTAACCACGCTTCACCTTCTGAACATTGAAAAATACAATTGACATATCATATTTTGCGGCAATTTTCTCAATTCCGAGGAAAACAGGGGTTTCCTGATTCAGGAAAGTAGTGTAGTATCTTATATCCGGTTTTGCAGGTGTTTGGTCGGCCATAAAACCGTACAGTGTTCTGATGTTATTCCCCCGGTTATCAATAATTTTCCTTACGATATGATTCATAGGAGTCAATCCGGCATTGTTTCTTGATCGCAGGTTGTTTAAGAACTTGTCGAACAATGTGTTCTGGAGGGGCTTATATATGCTGACTGTTTGATATTCTGAATAAAGCGGAAAAACTGCTCCCACCCACTCCCAGTTGTTGAAATGGCTATGCACAACCACCACATCACGATCAGAATTATATAAGGATTCGACCAGTTCAGGATTCGTTAACCTTAAACGTCTTTTTAATTCTTCGTTGCTCAGGTGAGCTAGTTTCAAAGTCTCGACAAAAAGATCAGCCAGGTGCCGGTAAAATTTTCTCCCGATCAGAGCAATCTCATCTGCAGATTTTTCAGGGAATGAATTTTTAAGATTCTCAGAAACCACTTTTCGCCGGTAAGACGGGAAGTAGTATAGGATCAGGAACAACAAATCGGAAAGGAGATATAATACTTTCAACGGCAGCAGGGTGATCACCCAGTTTAAGCCGTAAAAAATATAGAAAACGACCGTCCCCATTCTGTTAAAAGGATTTACGCCTCATAAAATTACCGATAATTTCAAGAATTTCAGAATAAACAAGCGCGTTTGAGGCTAAAGTCTCATCGCCGGTAAGTCCATGCATATTGCCTGAGAAATCACTGAATTGACCCCCTGCTTCCCTTACAAGAAGCATTCCTGCGGCAATGTCCCAAAGTTTCAGATCATATTCGAAGAAAAGGTCAAACCTGCCGGATGCTACATAAGCCAGATCAATTGAAGCAGAACCGAGTCTCCTTACTCCATGTGTTCGTTTTACCAGATAAGTAAGGAGATCCATATATGGCGTAAGTCTGTCGAACAGGTTATATGGAAAACCTGTGGCTACCAGGGAGCCTGAAAGCTTCGGAGTCTTCGAAACATGGATTCCTTTCCCGTTAAGCCATGCACCTCCGTTTTTCCATGCGGAAAAGGTTTCGTTGCCTCCAACCTCGTGCACAACCCCGGCAATCACTTCGTCGCCTTCCATAAATCCAATACTTATCGCAAAAGGCCTGACGCCATGAAGGAAGTTGGTAGTCCCGTCAAGAGGATCAATAACCCAGTTATATTTGATTCCTTTTTTTGATGAAGTACCCTCTTCTGCAATGAAGCCTGCATCAGGAACCAGTGGTGCCAGTTTTTCAATAAGCATCTTCTCTGATCCCTTATCGACATAAGTTACAAAATTGTTCAGCCCTTTGGATTCAGTGTCATTTATATCGAAAACGGCAGATTCCTTTATGATGAATTCAGCGGCCATTCTGCAAATGCCTTCAATTTCGGAGCACAAGTCTTTAAGGTCGGTCATGATTTAATCGGTTAATTCGGTGGAAATTCTCCCGCTTCCCGAAATACCGGTAAGCCTGACTCCTCTTATGCTTCCAGCCAGGCTTGCTTTCCAGGGATATTCCCCTCTAAGGTAATTTTCTGTAAAACCGGTTATCATTCCATCACTGCGTGCATGTTCAAATAAGACATTGGATATACGGCCAATATTCAGGTTGCAGAAATAAAGATGCTTCTCTTTGGAGAGTGATATAAGCCTTTTGCTTCTCTTCTCCCTGACAGAAAAAGGAACTTTGCCGGTCATTTTTCCGGCAACAGTACCGGGACGTTCTGAAAAGTTAAAAACGTGAAGGTATGATAGTGGCAACTCAGCAATGAAGCTGTAAGAATCTTCGAAATCAAAATCTGATTCCCCCGGAAAACCAACAATCACATCAGCCCCGATGCCAGCAAAGGGCATCTTTTCTCTGATCAATATGATACGTGATTTAAAAAGTTCCCTCCTGTATCTTCGTTTCATTAATCCCAGTACTTTGTCGGATCCGCTTTGAAGCGGGACGTGAAAATGAGGAAGTAACTTTCTGGAACCTGCTGTGAGTTCGATCAGCTCATCAGTAAGCAGGTTAGGCTCAATTGAGGAAATCCGGAACCTTTCGATGCCATCGACCTTAACAAGTTCTTTGAGAAGCGACACAAAAGATTCTCCTGTCGATTTGCCGTAATCGCCAATGTTGACCCCTGTAATAACAACTTCTTTTACACCTTTTCGTGCAATATCTTCTGCTTCTTCAACGAGTGACTTTATTTTCTGGTTTCTGCTGTGTCCCCTGGCAAGTGGAACGGTACAATATGAACATCCGTAATCACACCCGTCCTGGACTTTAAGAAATGACCGGGTCCTGTCACCTATTGAATAAGAAGGGTGGAAATTGTTGTTATCGGTCAGTCCATATGAGTGAATCTCAGTTATTTGTCGCTTCCCTGTCTCTATAAGGTAATCTGCCAGACTAAATTTCTCATTTGTTCCCAGTACCAGATCAACTCCTTGAATAGATGATATTTCCCCGGGATTCAACTGGGAATAGCATCCTGCAACAACTATAAAAGCATCCGGTGAACGATTGATGAATTTTTTTATCGCCTGGCGGCATTTTTTATCAGCTGCATCTGTTACGGAACAGGTATTAATTACATAAATATCAGCTTTTTCGGTTGCTGGTACTTTTTCAAACTGTTCCTCAGGAAGAGACCTTGCGATCGACGATGTTTCAGCAAAATTCAGCTTACAGCCAAGGGTATAGAATACGACCTTTTTTTTCAGGATCTCCATGGTTTCAGGGAGGTAAACGAACGTGCCGAGAGACAGTAGCCAATAATAATTACCTGCGTTCCGATGCCGGAAGTTTTGTCAGAAAGACATTCCTGAATTCAACATCTTTCCCTTCGCTCTGAAGACAGATATATCCTTTCGTATCTGAAATTCCGGTTGCTTTATTCTGCATTACTCCGTTTACAGCGACTTCAATAGTGTTCGCTTTACAGGTGATTTCCATTGTGTTCCACTCCCCAACAGCTTTTTCTGAAGAAGCTGCCATCTTCCTGACCATCCTTGAATTGCCTTGACGCTCATTCATGGTTGCCCCGTTCATGCAGACAAAATCTCCGGCATTTCCAGCCTGAAGCTGACATTCAATTGTCTTTAGCCAGATCGTATCGGGCGTCTGGGCATGGATAAATACACCACTGTTTGATGCTTCAGCCGGCCAGCGCCATTCAACATGGAGCTTATAATCGGAATAAGAATTTTTAGTCCTCATATACCCGAATGGATCCCCTTTTATATGGATTACTCCATTCCGGACATTAAAAACAGTAGCAGGATTAACCGAAGGATCTTTCAGTTTAAATACCCAGCCGGAAAGATCTTTCCCGTTAAACAGCTGAATTACTCCTGGGTTCTCAATTCTCCGGCTTTTCTGAGTCTTAGCAGTTCTTTGACGAGACTGTCCATAAATGACTGACGGAATGGCAATTATCAGCAATAGAATAAGTGTTAAATAACGAAATGGTCTGGTTTTCATGATTTTCTGTATTATTAATAAAACTTGTGTAACTTAACAGGTTTAGATGACCTTTATAGTAATTTGCTTGCCAGTTCTGCCAGAAAGCTGCGTTCTCCCTTAACCAGATTTACATGTGCAAAAATATCCTGGTCTTTCATTTTGTCGGAAAGGTAGCTTAATCCATTGGATGCAGTATCAAGATACGGTGAATCAATCTGTTCAATGTCACCGGTAAAGACCATTTTTGTTCCCTCTCCGGCCCTTGTAATAATAGTTTTTACCTCGTGAGGTGTCAGGTTCTGGGCTTCATCCACAATGAAAAAGATACTCGAAAGGCTTCTTCCCCTGATATAGGTAAGCGGTGTTATTACAAGCTTCTCCTCCTTCATCATATCATTGATCCTCAGAAATTCGGGGCTTTGATGACTGAACTTATGCTTGATAACTGTAAGGTTATCATAAAGCGGCTGCATATAGGGCTCCATTTTTTCCTTAACATCGCCTGGCAGGAAGCCAAGATCGCGGTTTGCCAGCGGCACAATTGGCCTTGCCAGGAATATCTGTTTGTATCTTTTAAACTGTTGCAAGGCAGCTGCAAGTGCCAGAAGAGTTTTTCCTGTACCGGCTTTACCGGTCAGGGATACCAGCTGGATTTCCGGATTAAGAAGGGCATCCAGGGCAAAAGTCTGTTCGGCATTGCGTGGCTCAATTCCGTATGTAGTCTGTTTGATGACCCTGTTAAGCAGTTTATTAACGGGATTGTAATGGGCGAGTGCACTGGCTCCATTATTCTTCATAATATAAAACTGATGCCCTTTCAGATCGGTATCAAGCTTGAAATCCATTGCCTCAATCCCTTCAGGAACTTCATAAAGCTTACTTATCATCTCATGATCAACTCCGTCAAGTACCTGGATCCCCTTATAGAGTTCGTCGACATTCGCAACTTTGTCGTTCTGATAATCCTGGGCAATAATACCCAATGATTTTGCCTTCATCCTGAGATTGATGTCCTTCGTAATAAGAACAACCTGTTTGTCCTTATTTGAAATACATACATACTCGGCAATGGCCAAAATACGGTGATCGGCGGTTCTTTCAGGAAATGACTGGTTCACTTTTTCAGAAAAATCCTTTCCAGTTTCAATATGAAGATTCCCAAGGTTTTCACCGAGGGGAATGTTGGCTGTCAGGAGCATATCGCCGGAAAGCTTATCAAGTTCACGGGTAAACTCCCTTGCATGAAAATTGATCAGATCGTTGCCTCGTTTGAATTTATCCAGCTCCTCAAGTACAACAATTGGTATTATAACATCATTTTCCTCGAAATTATAAATGCATTTGTAATCATGAAGAAGAACATTTGTGTCGATTATAAATAATTTCTTATTGTGTTTCTTTCGCATTGTTAAGTAATTTAATATCAATAAACTGCACCTGGTGAGTCCCTCCCCCTGGCAAGATGCAAAATTAACTAAAATAAAGTTTACATTGTTGCATGTGTTGAAAGTATGTTAATTTGTAGGGGTAAAGTGCCCGAAGTGCCAGGAGTGCCTAAAGTACTTAATGTACTTAAAGTACTTAGAGGGGGAATGGATGGGTTAAAAGAATTTTCAATATGAACTACAAGGAAACCGTAGAATTCCTTTTCAGTCAGCTACCAGCCTATCACAGGATCGGGAAGGCCGCCTATAAGAACGATCTGAGCAACTCCACCGCGTTTGACAATTATCTCGGGAATCCTCACAAAAAGTACAAAACTATCCATATTGCAGGCACCAATGGCAAAGGTTCTGTTTCCCATATGATCGCCTCGGTTCTGATGAAAGCAGGTTACAGAACAGGACTATTTACTTCGCCGCATATAAAAGATTTCAGGGAAAGAATAAGGGTCAATGGCAGGATGATATCACGGCAGGCAGTAACCCGGTTTGTTGACAGGCATTCTGAATTCATAAATTCGTTGAAACCATCATTTTTCGAAATGAGCGCTGCAATGGCTTTTGAATATTTCGCTGAAGACGGTATCGATGTTGCCGTCATCGAGGTTGGGCTTGGAGGAAGGCTTGACTCAACAAATGTTATAATTCCCGTTCTTTCGGTCATCACTAATATAGGGCATGATCATATGGATCTCCTTGGAGATTCACTTGAAAAGGTGGCGGCTGAAAAAGCAGGCATAATTAAATACAAGGTACCGGTTGTAATAAGTGAAACCCAGGAAGAGACTAAACATGTTTTTCTCTCGAAAGCTGCGGAAACTAATTCCAAAATATTTTTTGCAGACAGGAATTTCTCATGTACCCTCGAAGATATGAACTATGAAACCGGTAAAAGATTTTACAGCGTCTATGATAAATTATCAGAAAAGCGGTTCACAGGTGAAACAAATCTTGGAGGAAATTACCAGGCTAAAAACCTTCAGGCAGTTTTTCAGACTTTCAGGATTTTGAAAGGGATATTCTCAATTACTGTCAGGGACATCTCAAAGGGGATCAGTGATGTGGTTGTTAGTACCCATTTTACGGGAAGATGGCATATAGCAGGCAAAAAACCTCTTATTATCCTCGATTCGGCTCATAATAAGGAAGGGATAGAATATGTCATCAGTCAGATAATGAAAATACCCTCGACAAAAATTCATTTCGTGCTTGGTTTTGTAAGTGACAAGGACATAAGTTCAATCTTACCGCTATTCCCCGCAGAAGCAAATTATTATTTCACAAAAGCTTCTGTCCCAAGGGCGCTTGATGAAAAGATCCTGATGGAAAAAGCTTCAATATCCGGACTGCAGGGTAAATCCTACCCTGATGTAAAATCGGCCGTCAGGGCTGCAAAATCAAACGCATCCGATACTGATGTTATCTTCATAGGCGGCAGCACTTTCATAGTTGCAGATGCGCTATAGTCCCAAAGCTTTATATCCACTGACAATATTTTTAATGGGCAAAACCTGTTTCCACTGTAAAGCACTGAACATAAAAAATTCAGCTCATATGTTCATCCACCTGTTCAAAGTTAGCCATAGCCACTGCCGCCGAACTAACATACGGGTGCTGAATGACCCACCTCACTGCTTCCCTGAAGCTTGGTTCGATACCTGGCGTTCCGGAGTATTTGCCACCTGAACAAGTTTTCATGGCAATAATGCCCACTCCTTTATTCCCTGCTTCTTCAAGAGCAGAAATCAGCCGGTTCTGGTCCCATTCAGAGAATCTGCCGTTTACAGAATGTACAAATGATCCTTTATGATTAAAGGGCACCATAATCACATCATAGAACAGATCTTTATTATTCCTTTCATGCAGATTAAGAAAATCGTTATGTGTTGAGAATCCATGTGCCTTAATCACTCCGGAGCTTTTAATTCCGGCAAAGAACTTCATCACTTCAGGATGAAAAAGCAGGTTCTCTTCAATTGCATCATGATATAAAAGGATGTCAATATAATCCGAATCAAGAGCTTTTAAACTTCCTTCAAGCTTGTAATTCAGAGCGCTACTGATCTCATCCGAGCCTTTCTTCCCTTTTCCGCCGGAGGGTAATTCATTCATTTCAAGCCTGATCTTTGACTGGATCACAACCTCTCTCCTCTTCCCTGAAACAGCTTTGCCTACAAGCTTTTCATTTTTTCCGTTGCCATAAGACTGACCGGTGTCGATGAAATTAATCCCCTTGTCGATGGCGTATCTGATCAATGATTCCTCATTTGTACGCGGTGCCCCGAAACAAATTGGACTTACCAGGATATTTGTTTTTCCTACAGAATGTTTCCCCAAAAAGTCTGCAGGACAGGGGCTGATGTCCCGGGATATTAATTTCAAACCTGCCAGCCCTCCGACTGTCGTGGACAGGAATTTTTTCCTGCTTATAATTCTTTTTACCATTTGCTGAATGGATTATCTACAACTAACCGTGTTTTCCTGTTTGATATGGTATATCCTATCTCATAAACCATTTTCGTAATAAGTTCCATTTTTTCAAAATCGATTTTTGTAACAATATCACCGGCTTTATGGTAATCAGTATGCAATCCGGTTGTAAAAAACAAAATAGGAATATCTTTTTTCACAAAATTATAATGGTCACTTCTTGAAAAGAGCTGCAGGGGATTATCCCTACCACTGAGACTGTAATCAAGATTGATCGGGGACTTTTTATCAACTTCATCGGCAATAACCAGCAACTCTTTGCTCTGGTTATCGGTAATCACAAAAACACCTTCTTTTCCCGTCATGGGAGTATCCTTCGTAGTATCGGCAACTCCCTTAACTCTTCCGATCATATCCATATTAAGATCGGCAACCGTGTTCTCGAGAGGGAAAAGCGGATTGGCAACATAGGATTGCGATCCGAAAAGTCCGATCTCTTCGCCGGTTACCCAAAGGAACAGAAGCGATCTGAAGGGTTTTTTCTCAAGGCTCTGGAAAGCCCCTGCTAATTCAAGGAGTGCCGCACATCCTGACGCATCATCATCTGCTCCGGTGTTGATGCTGTCCCCTGCTCCTCCGATATGATCCGCATGGCCGGAAAAGACTACGAATTCCTTCTTCAAAACAGGATCACTGCCCTCAATCCATCCTGCAACATTGTTCAGGATCATTTCTTCAGTTTTTGATGTTTCCTTTATCTTGATCTTCTTTCCCGGGATTATGAAAGACTGAGGTTTAAGATACGAATCGATTTTCTTCTGCAACTCATCAAGAGTACGTCCTGACCCCTTCAAAAGCTCATCAGCCACAACCCTGTGAACGAAAATAATCCTTGGCATAGCTGGCATATCAAGCATAAGAGGTTTCGAGCCTTTGAGATATTTGCTTGATTTTAATTCGTTCGCAATTCCGGGATACTGCTGCTCAATTGATGAGAATCCCGATTTTGGATCTGCAACAATCAATATTGCTTTTGCTTTTGAGAATAAAAGATTTGAAAGTTTTGACTGAATGCTCATAAATGATGACCATACCGGCTCTTCGAACAGGAACTTTGTTCCATCTTCAGAAAGAGGGGACCGATTCATGAGAAGTAATATTTTGCCTTGAGTTGTAATATTTTCCAGATCATTGTAGTTATTTTTTTCAGATTTTATTCCATAACCTGCAAATACCACTTCCCCTTCAAGCACAAAATCTGAAGCACCGACAGGAAATAGTTGGATCATGGTTTCACTCAACGTGACTGAATCCTTCGGGCCGCTTTTAATTATTATCATTGATTTTTCCGGATCAATCTGTTTTTTCATTACTGAATAGGGCTGCAGATATGAGGATCCATTTGCCGGTTTAAGGCCCAGGAGTTTGGCCTGTGATTCCAGATAATTCGTAGCTATATTAAGTTCGGGCTCCCCGTTTAACCTTCCTTTCATATCAGGCGATGCCAGGAAGGAAACATAAGCCTCAAGATCCTTCGAATTTATCTTGTTTAAACCAGACCCGGTTTTTTGTGAGAATAACGCATATGGAAATGCTGTTACAGATATTACAGCACAAAGTATTGTTAACTTCGGTCCGGTCATAACTGAATTTTTAATTAAGGCTTTAAATGTATGAAAGATTTTCCTGAAAAATGAGAATTGCTTGTAATCAGCAGAAGGCAGGAGGCGTGAATTAAATCTGTCAATCGTTAAAGCAAATGGAATGATTTATTTTTAGCTTTGCAGATTAATCTGGATTCATGAAGGTCAGCATATTTTTCTGGATAGGATTCCATCTTTTTGTCTTCACAATGCTTGCGCTTGATCTCGGCGTATTTAATAAGCGAGCACATAAAATAGCTGTTAAAGAAGCTCTTATATGGAGTGGTGTCTGGATAACTCTTGCACTGATGTTTGGTGTTTTCGTTTTCCTCCAATTTGGCAGGATTCAGGCACTTGAATTTCTTACCGGTTATGTAATTGAGTACTCACTTAGCGTCGACAATATCTTTGTATTTATTCTGATTTTCACTTTTTTTTCAGTTAAAGCACAGTATCAGCATAAAATATTGTTCTGGGGAATCCTGGGTGCTTTGATGATGAGGGGTATATTCATCTTTACGGGAGTTGCGCTTATAAATAAGTTTCATTGGATCGTCATTCTTTTCGGTGGATTCCTTGTCGTTACCGGCATTAAAATGCTTTTTCAGAAGGAAGCCACTGAGGTAGAGCCAGAAAAAAATGCAGTTGTTAAGCTTTTCAGGAAATTTCTTCCTGTTACTGAAACCCTTCACGGAGAGTCTCTTTTCATAAGGCAAAACAAAAAATTATTTGCAACTCCTTTATTCCTGGTACTGCTTGTCATCGAATCATCCGACCTCATCTTTGCAACGGACAGCATCCCGGCGATTCTCGCTATCAGCAAGGATACATTTGTTGTGTACACCTCAAACATTTTTGCAATTCTTGGATTACGATCGCTCTATTTTGCCGTTTCCGGGATTATGAGCGTTTTCCGGTTCCTTAAGGTTGGCCTTGCATTTGTCCTTGCTTTCGTTGGCTTTAAGATGCTTGCATCTTATATAAATCTGGAAATTCCTATAATTTTGTCCCTGGCAATAATTATTACAATCCTTCTCGTCTCAATTCTTGCTTCGGTCCTGATCAAGAAGAAAGAAAACCTTCCTGATTTACTTAAAAGATAAAAATAATAGCCTTAAAATAAAATATTAATTTTACTTCTAAGTTTTGTGAAGGGATAAAGTCCCCAATACATTTCTAAGGGAGAGCATTCATGATTTCGCACAGGCAAAAACCAGCTACCCCATGGCTGTTGATTATTCTCTTTACTATTATCTCTGCAAGCAGTATTTTGCTTGGATTCCTCTATTATAAAAGCCAGAAGAAACGTCTACTGAACGATAAAAGAATTGAATTATCTGCCATAGCTGACCTTAAAGTCAGGCAAATAGCCCAATGGCGTAATGAGAGGCTCAGCGATGCAGTCCTTTTAGGCGAAAATGAACCGTTTATAAGGCAGTTATCAGACTTTTTGCATAATCCGGACTTTAAAACCCTGAGGCCGGATATTATCGCGACCCTTAAATCAGTAACAAAAAATCTTAATTATAAAAATCTTCTGGTCATCGATTCGACAGGGAAGGTGAGAGCTTATTATCCGAATCAGGATTCCATTATGGGGGAGCATCTCGAGCAACTGTTTCCCAGCCTGATAAATCTGCGGTCGGGAATACTTACTGATCTGCAGAAGAGCGAAAAAGTCAGCTATACTCATCTTGATCTGATTGTTCCGCTAGTAAATACCGGTAAAAAAAATTTGTCCGTATTCGGCCTGCTCGCACTCAGGATCGATCCCCAGGAGATACTTTACCCGCTTATTCAGTCCTGGCCAGTTCCCAGTAAAACAGCCGAATCTTTGCTCATAAGGCAGGAAGGGGAAGATGTAGTATACCTCAATGAGCTCAGGTTCAAGAAGAATTCAGAGCTTGCTCTAAGAAAATCTATATCAGAGGAGAAACTGCCGGCAGCAATGGCATTCCGCGGTATTGTAGAAACAATTGATGGTATAGATTACAGAGGTGCCTCAGTTGTAGCAGCAATGAAGAAAGTGCCAGGATCCTCCTGGTACATGGTCGCCAAGATAGATCATAATGAAGTTTTTTCTGCTCTCAATGAACAGATGACAATGATCATCATAATAATTATCCTTTTTATTCTCACTGCGGGATTACTTCTTGGGATTATCGAATGGAACGAAAATGCCAGATTCTACCGAGAAAAATATGAGACCGAACTGGATCATCTTGCTTTAAGGAAACACTTTGATTCTATACTGAAATATGCAAATGATATAATTTTCCTCACAGACCGGAATATGGTTATAATTGAGGCAAACGACCGGGCAGCTGAAGCTTACCAGCGTGACAGAAAAGAACTTATCGGGATGAGCCTGACAAAGATCAGAGCGCCTGGAGCTCTCAGGGAACTGGAAGATGAAAACAGGATAATTGATGAAATAGGTTATGCGACCTATGAAACAACACACATACGTAAAGACGGAACTATTATTCCGGTTGAAATAAGTGCCAGAAAGGTTGAGATCGAGGGTGTCAAATACTTCCAGTCAATCTGCCGCGACATAACCGAACGAAAATATGCAGAGCAGACACTGAGGGAAAGTGAGGAACGATTCCGTAAAATATTCGAAGAGAGTCCGTTCAGCATCGCAATGGCAGGGAAAGACCTTGGAATAATCCGGGCTAACTCCGCATTTTGTAAAATGCTCGGCTACAAAGAGGACGAGCTCAGGACTTTGACATTAAAGTATTTTACCCATCCTGATTATATCGCCAGTGATGATGTTGCTCTTTTGAGGCTGGTTGCGGAAGAAATGCCGGTATACCATACCGAAAACCGCTATATTCGTAAGGACAAATCGATTATATGGGGCTCCACGACCATCAGCATCATCCGTAACAACGACGAGGAAGTTCAGTACTTTCTTGCAATGATTGAGGACATCACTCTCCGTAAGCAAACTGAAAGCGAACTGGAAAAATCATTCTCGCTTCTTAAGGCAACACTCGAGTCAACTGCTGACGGCATACTTGTTGTCGACGGCAAGGGTAAAATAGTTCAGTATAATCAGAAATTCACCGAGATGTGGAGGATCCCACAGGAGATTATGGAATACAAGGACGATAAAAGAGCTATACAGTTCGTAATTGATCAACTCGATAATGCTGAAGAATTTATAAAACAGGTAGAAAGGCTTTACACAAAACCGGAAGAAACAACTTCAGATTTGCTTGGATTTAAAGACGGACGGGTGTTTGAACGTTACTCCCAACCGCAAAAGATTTCCGGCAGAAGTGTAGGCCGCGTTTGGAGTTTCAGGGATATCACTGAACGGAAAAGAGCTGAAGCAGAATTAATTGCAGCAAAGGAGAAAGCCGAGGAGAGTGACAGGCTTAAGACGGCATTCCTTCATAATGTATCTCATGAGATCAGGACACCTATGAATGCAATCATCGGATTTTCTGCCCTGCTTAATGAACCCGATACCACAGATGCCGAGCGTCGTCAGTATATCGACATAATCTTCCAGAGCGGAAGCCAGTTATTGTCAATTATAAATGACATTGTTGATATTGCCAATATTGAAAGCGGTCAGGTAAAAGTAAATATCAGGGAGATGAACCTGAATTCCTCGCTAAGGAGCCTTGACGAGCAATTCAGTTATAAGGAACAGGCGAATGTTATCACTATAAATCTTAATATAGGGCTGCCTGATGATAAATCATTAATACTTACCGACAGTACAAAACTTATCCAGATCCTTTCCAATTTAATAAATAATGCCACAAAATTCACCAGGGAAGGACAAATTGACTTTGGATACAAGCTGAAAGATGGATTCCTGGAATTCTTTGTTAAAGATACTGGCATAGGGATACCTCCCGAGCATCATCAAAAAATATTCGAGCGGTTTTTCCAGGTTGATAATCTTATTTCAAGAAAATTTGGAGGAACCGGACTTGGTCTCTCAATATGCAAAGCCTACGTTGAGTTACTTGGCGGTAGAATATGGGTTGATTCCCGCCCCGGGGAAGGCACAGATTTTCACTTTACAATACCCTATACCATACCTCATAAAATAGTGTCGCAGAAGAAAGCCTCACCTTTGTAATACTTGGACTTTCAATCTATTATCTGCAGTTTGCTTGTTTATTAATGGTTAAGAAGTTAATAATTATATCTAAAACTATTTTAAATGATTTACAGTTTTGAACACTGACATCTCCTCTTGTGTTTAATTAGTCTAAATTAAAATTATTAGACTATGAAAAAGATGTTTTTGATTGTGTTGGTTCTTTTCACTGTATCCCAACTTTGGGCTCAGGAAACAACAGTGAAAAAAGAGGACAGAAACTTCCGCATCCCTTTAATCGGTGAAAAAGCTCCTTCATTTACAGCCCAGTCAACTAATGGTGTTGTTAATTTTCCGGAAGACTTTGGTCGCCACTGGAAAATATTATTCAGTCATCCGCAGGACTTTACCCCGGTCTGTTCTTCGGAAATACTTGAACTCGGATATCTGCAGGACCAATTCGACAAGCTTAACACAAAACTTGTTGTTGTTTCGACCGATCCGGTAGCAACTCATGTTCAGTGGAAGAAAGCCCTCGAAGAATTGAATTATAAAGACAGAGGTACCGTTAAAATTAAGTTTCCTTTAGTTGATGACGAATACCTGACAGTCGCCAAGGAGTATGGCATGATTCATGCGCCTACAAATACCACCCGCGATGTCAGGGGAGTCTTTATAATAGATCCTGATAATACTATCCAGGCAATCTATTTTTATCCCATGATCGTCGGAAGAAACACTGAAGAACTGGTCAGAGCAGTTACAGCAATGCAGGTTGCAACAAAAAATCATGTCCTGACACCAGCAGACTGGAAAGCAGGAAATGATGTGCTTGTTCCTTATCTGCCTGCTCCTGACAGTAAAAATGCTGACGAAACTTTAAAGGATGTTTATAAAATTGCCTGGTTTATGACTTACAAAAAACTGAATATGTAACATTCTGCTGATTTGAAGGTCAACCAGATAGTTATTCAGGGTAGCTGATTCAACAGGAGGTCAGAAAATTTTGACCTCCTTTGTTTTATAACTTTTATAAAGTATGCCAGGGAAGAAGTTCCTGGTTTTGGTAAAACCGGAATATGAGTGCATGAAATCTGGAAAATTTTAGTATTTTTATTGTTGAAATAATACAATTGGCTTAAAATTACCGTTTTTGTTTTGTATTAAAGAAATCATAGACCAGGGTGAAAAAGGGAATTAGCTACCATATATTACTGATAATTTGCTCTATTGCGCTTTCTGTTCCGGGTTGCATTAAGATAAAGAGACTTCCAAAGCTGACTACCGGTCAGGTCACCAATATTGAGCCTACAAGTGCAACTAGCGGTGGCGAGGTTACTTTCGATGGTAATGTTCCCATAATTGTCAGGGGAGTATGCTGGGGTACAAAGAAATCACCAACTTCGGAAGGTACCAGAACAACCGATGGATATGGCGAGGGAGTATTTACCAGCAGTATCACGGACCTGATACCGAATACTTTGTATTATGTCAGGGCTTACGCTATAAACACTGAAGGTACTGGCTATGGCAACCAGATTACCTTTACCACCGGCAATCTGGCTATTCCTGTTGTGACCACTGCTGCCATTTCATCAATAACCCAGACAACCGCAGTTTCAGGAGGGAATGTAACCAATGATGGTGGCTCACCCGTGACTGAAAGAGGTGTATGCTGGAGTACTCATACTGCCCCTGCAACAACCGATTCAAAAATTACCAGCGGAACAGGAATGGGTATTTTTACAAGCAATATCACCGGACTGACAGGCAACACTAAATACTATGTCAGAGCTTTTGCGTCAAATGATAAAGGTACGGGGTACGGACAGGAGTTATCCTTTACTTCAGGTGCTGTATTGCCTTCTGTTACCACTTCAGATCCATCTGCAGCTTCGCCCACAACCGGCACAGGCGGGGGGACTGTTTCGAGTGACGGAGGCTCATCTGTCATAGTCAGAGGGGTTTGCTGGAGCACCTCTGCCAATCCTACCACTGCAAACAGCAAAACCTCTGATGGCGCCGGAACAGGAACATTCTCAAGCAATATAACAGGATTAACAGCAAACACTACCTATCATGTTCGTGCTTATGCGACTAACAGTGTCGGTACAGCTTACGGAACAGACAAGCAATTTACTACTGATCCTCTTACCGTAAACGATTTTGACGGCAACAGCTATCATGTTATCAGGATAGGCACCCAATTATGGACAAGAGAGAACCTTAAGACAACCAATTTAAATGATGGCACTGACATAACATTGGTAACCAGCAACGTAACGTGGAGTACACTTACTACCCCCGCTTATTGCTGGTACAACAATAATGAGGTTCCTTATAAAGCTACATATGGAGCACTTTACAACTGGTATGCTGTAAACACCGGTAGACTGTGTCCTGCAGGCTGGCATGTTTCAACTGATGACGAATATATTACTCTTGAGAATTATCTTGGAGGAGCCAGCCCTGCTGGAGGAAGAATGAAAGAAACAGGTACTGCCCACTGGTTGGCTCCAAACCTCGGCGCCACAAATATAAGTGAATTTACTGCACTACCGGGAGGCTGGCGACTGAATACCGGCACATTTGAATCCATATCTGCATACGGATATTGGTGGTCTTCAACCGAGTTGGCACCGAATGCATGGTATAGAAGGATATGGTACAACGATGACAAAATATTCCGGGACTTTAAAGATGAAAAATATGGCATGTCTGTCCGGTGCGTAAAGAACTAGGTCAATTCCCTTTATTCATCATCATTTTATCGCTTCTTATCAAATTTTTTTTGGATGGTAAGAAAACCACTGTTTTCTTTACTAAAAGTTTTAATTTACCGAATCGCTTCAGTGGACGTAAAATGTTTTATGGTATAATTAAAGCAAAAAAACTAAGTTTAATGATAGATGTAATTCATACACAGATGAAAAGAAAACTCAGAATTAATGCCTTTCTACTCATTACAATATTTTTTGCCGAAATTATTTTCCTCGCTTCATGCAGGAAGGAGCCAGTTCCGCCCACTTTGACTACTGTCGCAGTAACAGGCATCACAACAACTACTGCAACCACGGGAGGTAATATTACTTCCGACGGCGGCGCTGAAATAACAGCAAGGGGTGTTTGCTGGAGTACAACTTCCGGGCCTTTGGCTACAGCATCACATACTTCCGACAATAAAGGAAGCGGAAGCTTTTCAAGTAATATATCGGGCCTCACCCCAGGCACTACGTATTATGTAAGGGCATATGCAACAAATAAAGCAGGAACTTCTTACGGGAACGAGATTTCATTTAATACGCCTCCAATAGTAGTTCCCGTCCTGACAACTATTGAGGTTACCGGAAAAACTTCAACAACTGCTGTATCAGGCGGTAATATCACATCAGATGGAGGAGCTCCGATAACAGCCAAAGGAGTCTGCTGGTCAACCGCTGTAAATCCAACGATCAACGATAAAACTACATCCAATGGAACTGGTTCAGAAAGCTACGCCAGTGACCTGACAGGATTACAGCCTGGAACAACGTATCATGTAAGAGCCTATGCACGTAACATCTCCGGAACAGGATATGGAAATGATTTAACATTTGTTACATTGGCAGTCCGGCCAACCGTTACTACTGCAGTCATATCAAATAAAACACGTACAACCGCTGTTTCAGGTGGCAATGTAACCTCCGACGGCGGGTCACCAGTTACTTATAGAGGAGTCTGCTGGAGCACCTCTCCAGGTCCTGTTGCTACCGGGCCGCACACAACTGACAATTCCGGAACGGGAACTTTCGTAAGCAATATAACAGGATTAAATCCCAATACAACATATTATGTAAAAGCGTATGCAACAAACAGTATTGGAACTTCTTACGGCAGTGAATTATCATTTGTTACCGATCCTGTCGCGGTGCCTGTCCTTACCACAAATAGTATTTCAGGCCAAACTACTAATTCTGCCGTTTCGGGCGGGAATATAACTTCAGATAATGGTGGAGCAATAACTGAACGGGGCGTGTGCTGGAACACAACCGGCAATCCCACAGTTTCGGATCCCAAAATATCAAACGGAACAGGTACAGGTAGTTATACAGTCAATATAACCGGTTTGACAGCTGGTACAACTTATTATGTAAGAGCGTATGCCAATAACAGTGCGGGATCAGGTTACGGAAACCAGTTGTCATTCACCACTTTCATTGCAGACATAGAAGGCAATGTATACAAAACCATTCAGATCGGAACACAGATCTGGATGGCAGAAAACCTTAAGACAACTACATACCGTGACGGAAATCCTGTCCCTAATGTTACAGATCCATTAGTATGGAGTGCACTATCAGTAGATGCATATTGTTGGTATGACAATAGCGAATCTTCATATAAGAATCTCTATGGTGCATTATACAATTGGTTTTCGGTAAATAAGGGGACGTTATGTCCTACAGGCTGGCATGTTCCTACAGATGAAGAACTTAAGACACTCGAAATATATCTTGGTATGACACAAGCACAGGCTGATTCTTACAGCATAGTAGCCCGTGGTACCGACCAGGGCACAAAACTTAAGAGCACTTCCGGCTGGTACAGCGGAGGCAATGGCACAAATTCAAGTGGATTTAATGGCCTTCCGGGAGGTTATCGCTATGGTCAGGATGGTGGTTTCTATGATATTACCAAACTGAGTTATTGGTGGAGTTCAACTGAGTATGAATATGATACTGTTACAAAAGCTACGTATCGCAGAATAAATTATGACTTGTCTGGTGTCTTAAGAGAAGGAACCTCAAAAAAAGGAGGAAAATACATACGATGTCTTAAGAACTAGGCAATTGATGTCCTTCATTATACCTCTCTAACTATTTTTTTTATAATCCTGTATACTTCTGTGTATATTTGAACGTTATAATGGGAAAGCCTTAAAACGATTCAAAAAATCATAAGGAATTTTATATCAAATTAATTATTAACCAATAAAAATAATGATGAAAAAAACTTTTAAATCTTTTACTGCAGTATCGTTGTTAATCATAATAGCGTTAGTCTACGGGTGCAAGAAGAAGCCGGACATGCCTACGTTAACAACCACTGCAATAAGCAGCATTACAACAACAACTGCCGCATCGGGAGGAAATGTCACATCCGACGGCGGAGCTGAAGTTACTGCAAGAGGTGTTTGCTGGGGAACTTCTACCAAACCCCTGGTCACAGGTGCAACAAAAACAAGTGACAGCAAAGGTATCGGTAGTTTTACAAGCAGTATTACCGGTTTGACTCCCAGCACTATGTACTACGTCAGGGCATATGCCACCAACAGTGAAGGTACTGCTTATGGCAATGAATTGTCTTTTACTAGCGCCGCAATAGTTGGTGCCACAGTTACTACTACCAAGCCTGCACCTGCCAATATTACAGCTACATCAGCAATTGGAGGAGGAAATGTTACAGCTGATGGTGGAGCCTCCGTTACAGAAAGAGGATTATGCTGGGCAACCACTGCAAATCCAACAACCGGAAGCA
>Ga0153915_10000314_pt1 | contig 44337 bp, 37 predicted proteins | sample Opewatmetagenome_2_FD_107003 | JGI IMG/M metagenome (GOLD analysis project Ga0153915, IMG submission 107003) | Freshwater wetland microbial communities from Ohio, USA - Open water 3 Core 3 Depth 3 metaG | ecosystem: Environmental > Aquatic > Freshwater > Wetlands | place: USA: Ohio, Lake Erie...
CGGACCGATCCGCTGCGCGATACGAGCAGGCGGATGCGCTGCGCCTCGGTCTTGCCGTCCACGGCGCGATTGAGCTCGCGGAGGATGCCAGCCTCGTCCCAGGCGTAATCAAAATATCTGGCCGAGCCCTGCATGCGGCGAAGGTGCCGGTCGAGCAGGAAGAAACCGCCATCCGGCGTCCATCGCATCGTCTCCAGAAGCTCGAATGTCTGCGGCCGGCGTCCGAAGATGGCGGCCTTGAGGAGACACTCCTGATATTCGCTCGCGGGATCAGAGTCCCAGACGATGCCGCTGCCGACGCCGTACGTCAGGACACCGGTCGCAAGGTCGATCACCGCCGTGCGAATGCCGACGTTGAACTGCGCGACGCCGTCCGGCGCGACATAGCCGATGGCGCCGGTGTAGACACCGCGGGGACGCCGTTCGAGCTCGCTGATGATCTCCATGGTGCGGACTTTTGGCGCGCCCGTGACCGACGCCGATGGGTGCAGGGCCGCGAAGATCTCCGCGAGTGAGGCGGACGATTCGGCCGCGACCGTCGATGTCATCTGCCAGACCGTGGGATAACGCTCGACGCGGAGCAGGTCCGGCACCGTGACGGTTCCCGTGTCGGCGATGCGCCCGAGGTCGTTGCGCATCATGTCGACGATCATCACGTTCTCCGCGCATTCTTTCGCGGACGCGCGCAGCCGCGCCGCGGCCTCGTCGTCTTCGGCGAGCGTGCGTCCCCGTCCCGCGGTGCCTTTCATGGGACGCGTCTCAATCGTTCCATTCCCGCGCGCGAAGAAGAGTTCGGGCGAGGCCGAGCAGATCGCGTGGGATCCCGTCTGGATGAACGCGGAATAGCGGCCGCGCTGCGTTGCGGCGAGATCGGCAAACAGGCTGAAGGGATCGCCCGTGAACCGGCCGTGGAGGTCGAAGGTGTAGTTGACCTGATAGGTATCGCCGATGCCGATGTGATGACGGATCGTCGCGAACGCGTGATCGAACGCCGCCTGGTCGACCGAAGGGCTGAGTGCCCCGACGTCGTATGCCGCCGATGCGGCCGGCTCCGGAATGTCGGTGACGTGGCTGTCGTCGAACAGCGCGAACCACGCGAGCGGCAGATGCGCGTCCGGCGCGCATGTGCGCAGGCCGAAGGCGCGCCCGGCTTCGTAGGTGACGAATCCGGCGGCGTGCCAGCCACGTTCGCGCGTCAGTTGCCCGACCTCGCGCAGGGCGGGCAGAAGATCCGCGGCGTCGCGGACGTCGATTACTCGCGCGGGCTCGCGCAGACGGCGCCAGCGCCTGCCCCGATCGACCTGAATCACGACGTCGACCATCACTGCAGTCTACAATGATCGTCCATGGACACTGCGAGGTACGGAGGAGCGCGCGCGGCCGCGCCGCGTGTCGCCGCACACTTCGCGAGCCACATCGGGGCCGCCGAGCGCGACGGGCAGGCGGTGGCCGCCGCGCCGGGCGTGTCAGCGCTCGAGACGATCATCGACGCTGCGTTCTGGGCGAGCCTGCGGTACGAGGAAGGCTACCCGCCGAAATTTTCGCTCGCGTACGTGTCACCGGAACAGGCAATCAGGCCGATGGTGTTCGAGCGACCGATCGCCCTGGCGCCGGGGTCGCTGGCCAAAGTCGCGCCCGCGGTCGAGCGGGCAGGGATTCATCTCGGCGTCTGGGAACGTGACGGCGAGCTGTCGGTCTGGGGCGCCACGCGGACGATTCCGATGTACTGCTTCGTCCTCGAGGTCAGCTCGCCGGGGCTGCTCGTCATCAAGTATCACCGCGGCGAGGAGTCCGGAAAGTACGTCAACGTCGCCGTCCTCGAAGGCGATCGCCTGATGATGATCGACGAGCACGCGTCGAGCCTGCCCGATTGCCCGCCGCTGCTGATGTCGCTGCTGGGATTAGACGCGCCGGCATCGTGGGCGCAGCCGCTGCATGTCCTCGTCCAGCTCGCGGCGTCGATGCGCGCGCACAAGCGCGGCGGCGCGCTGCTGGTCGTGCCGTCGGGCTCCGACACGTGGCGCGAGTCGATCGTGCAGCCGATCGTCTACGGCATCCGGCCGGTGTTCTCAGAACTCGCGGATCTGATGCAGGAGCCCCGCGCCGAGCGCCGGCGCTGGCAGGAAGCGCTCGCCCTCGCCCGCGCCGTCGACGTCATCGCCGGCCTGACGGTGGTTGACGGCGCGACGATCATCACCGACCGGTACGAGCTGCTCGCGTTCGGCGCCAAGATCGGACGCCGGGGCGGCTCGCCGCGCATCGAATCGGTGATGGTGACCGAACCGATCGAAGGCTCGGTCGCGACGACGATGAGCCCCGTCGAGCTGGGCGGGACGCGCCATCTCTCCGCCGCGCAGTTCGTTCACGATCAGCAGAATGCGGTGGCGCTCGTGGCGTCTCAGGACGGGCGTTTCACCGTCTTTGCCTGGTCGCCGTGCGAGACGTCGGTCCACGCGCACAGAGTGGAAGCGTTATTGCTATAGCAAGGGGTCCGAGGGGGTACACATGCGGACGTGCATGGCGATCGTCGCTCTTGCGGTGCTCAGCGGTCCAGCCGCCGCTCAGGAAAAGAAGCCAGTGCCGAAAGGATCCGTGCGCGTGTCGATTCCCGGTTGTGCGAAGGGCTACATTTTTATTTCGGGTCCCCGCACTGCCGATGAGCCGGGCAGCTCCAATGTGCCCGAAGGCCTGCGCCTGCGCATGAGCGCGCCGAAGAAGCTGATCGCGGAGATCAACGCGCACAAAGCCTCGATGATCGAAATCACCGGGACGATGAAAGAGGGTCAGTTCAAGCCCGACGGTATCAATCTCGGAGGCGGGGTACGCATCGGGCCCGGCGTCGGGCCGACCGGGGGCAGCCCTCTCGGCAGCCCAGTCGCCAATCAGATCGTCATCGACGTCGAGGGCTGGCGTCCGATCGCGGGGCATTGTCCGTCGCGCTAGTCGTCGCGAACGCCTTCTTCGCTATTCGAACGTCAGGACTTCTGGTGGAACGATGAGCGGCGCGCCGGTCGCGGCCTTGACGGCGTCGACCGTCGTGTCCGAGGCGATCTCGCGGAGCACGAGTCCTTCAGGTGTCACGTCGATGACGGCTTTCTCGGTGACGATGACGTTGACGACGTGAATGCCGGTGAAGGGCAGCGTGCAGCGTGTGAGGATCTTGTGGCCGCCGTCCTTCGTCGTATGCTCCATCGCGACGATGACCTTCTTCGCGCCCGCCACCAGGTCCATCGCGCCGCCCATGCCCTTGACCATCTTGCCGGGAATCATCCAGTTCGCGAGGTTGCCTTCCTGATCGACCTGCAGCGCGCCGAGCACGGTGAGGTCGATGTGGCCGCCGCGCACCATCGCGAACGACTCGGCGCTGTTGAAGTAGGAGCAGCCCGGAAGTTCGGAGACGGTTTCCTTGCCGGCGTTGATCAGATCGGGATCGACCTCGTTCGCGCGCGGATACGGGCCGACGCCGAGCATGCCGTTCTCCGAATGCAGCGTGATGTCGATGCCGGCGGGGACGTAGTTGGCCACGAGCGTCGGCATGCCGATGCCGAGGTTGACGTAGTCGCCGTCCTTCAACTCGCGGGCGATGCGGCGGGCGATGCGTTCGCGGATGTCGATGCTCACTCCGGGGCCCCTCCCCCGGACGACGCGCGTATCGTCCGCTTCTCGATCCGCTTCTCGTAGCTCGCGCCCTGCAGGATGTGCTTCACGAAGATGCCGGGCGTGACGATGTGATCGGGGTCGAGGGCGCCGGGTTCGACGAGCTCCTCGACTTCGGCGATGGTGACGGCTGCGGCCGTGGCCATCACCGGATTGAAGTTGCGGGCCGTGCGCCTATATATAAGGTTGCCGAGCCGGTCGCCCTTCCACGCTTTCACGAACGCGAAGTCGGCGCGCAGCGGCTGCTCGAGGACGTAGCCCTTTCCGTTGATGACGCGTGTTTCCTTGCCTTCGGCGACGATCGTGCCGTAGGCCGTGGGCGTGAAGAAGCCTTCGATGCCGGCGCCCGCCGCGCGCATGCGCTCGGCGAACGTGCCCTGTGGGACCAGCTCGACTTCGAGCTCACCGCTCAGGAACTGCCGCTCGAACTCCTTGTTCTCGCCGACGTACGTCGAGATCATCTTTTTGACCTGCCGCGAGCGGAGCAGGACGCCCGCGCCGAAGTCGTCGACGCCGGCGTTGTTGCTGATGACGGTGAGCCCCTTCGTGCCGCGCGCGTGCAGCGCGCGAATCAGGTTTTCGGGGATGCCGCAGACGCCGAATCCGCCCATCATGATCGACGCGCCGTCAGGAATCAGCGCGGCGGCCGCGTCGGCGTTCGGCAAAACCTTGTTCACGGCTGCAATTATACTGAGCGTTCCGTCCGGCTGAAGCCGGACGCTACATATGAAGAAGATCCTGATTGCCAACCGTGGCGAGATCGCCGTGCGCGTGATTCGCGCATGCCGCGAGATGAGGCTGTCGCCGGTCGCCGTGTATTCGGAATGCGACCGCACGGCGCTGCACGTCCGGCTGGCCGACGAAGCGTACGCGGTCGGGCCGAGCGCGCCGCGGGAGAGCTATCTCCGCATCGACCGCATCGTCGACGCGGCCCGGAAGTCGGGCGCCGATGCCGTGCATCCCGGCTACGGCTTCCTGGCGGAGAACGAGGACTTCGCGAAGGCCGTCAGCGACGCGGGGCTGACGTTCATCGGCCCGACGCCCGACGCGATCGCGCTCATGGGCAGCAAAACGGCGGGCCGCGCCGCGGCAAAACGCGCCGGCGTTCCGCTCGTGCCAGGCGGCGACGATCCGATCCCCGCCGACGCGACCGGAGAGCGGATCCAGGCGCTCGGCGATCGCATCGGCTATCCGCTGATCGTGAAGGCCGTGGCGGGCGGCGGCGGCAAAGGCATGCGGACGGTACACAGCGCGGCCGATTTGATCGGCGCCGTGACGGCCGCGCGCTCCGAAGCGGGCACGGCCTTCGGCGATCCGGCGGTGTATCTCGAGCGCCGTCTGGTTCGTCCGCGCCATATCGAAGTCCAGTTGCTCGGCGACGCGCACGGCACGGTCGTGCCCTTTGTCGAACGCGAATGCTCGATTCAGCGCCGTCACCAGAAGGTCGTGGAAGAGACGCCGTCCCCGGTCGTGACACCAAAGCTGCGGGACGCCATCACATCCGCGGCGGCGACTGTGGCAAAGAGCGTGGGCTACACGAACGCCGGCACGATTGAGTTTCTGCTCGACGAGGACGGCAGGTTCTACTTCCTCGAAATGAACACGCGGCTTCAGGTGGAGCATCCGATCACTGAAGCCGTGACCGGACTCGACCTCGTGCGGTGGCAGATGCGGATCGCGCGCGGCGACCGCTTGGACGTGGATCCCGCGCGGCTGCTCACGCCCTGCGGCCACGCGATCGAATGCCGCATTTACGCCGAGGATCCCGACAACAGCTTTCTGCCGTCACCTGGCCGCATTCTGGAGTTGCGCGCACCGGCCGGCCCCGGCATCCGGGACGACAGCGGCGTCGAAGCCGGCAACGACGTGCCCATTTACTACGACCCGCTGATCTCGAAGCTCATCGCATGGGCCGAAGATCGTCCTGCGTCAATCGATCGGATGCGCCGCGCGCTCGCCGAGTACGTGGTCTCGGGCATCAGGACCACGCTGCCGTTCTTCACGTGGCTGTTGAGCCAGCGCGAGTTTCTGGACGGCGCGTTTCACACCGCCTCGCTGGACGAGGTGCTCGCCTCTCGCAACGGCACGCCGTTCGTGCAGGCGCCGCCAGACGTCGAAGATGTCGCCGTCATCGCGGCCGCGCTGCGCGCCGTGCTGTCGCCCACGGCGGCAAACGGCGAAGCCACGCCGACGTCGACGCGGCGCTGGAGGTCGCAGGCGCGGTCCGAGGGTTTGCGCGACTAGCTGACGTGTGACAGACTTCTGCGGCTGTTTTTCACCCCTCGACTTCGCTCGGGGTGACCTGAGCGAAAGTCGAAGGTCATGGAGTACAAGACGATGACAAGACGAATGCTCTCGTCGTTCGTGGCGCTCGCCGGTGTGATGCTGCTCGTGGCGCCCGCCGTGGCGCAGGCACAGGGCCAGCAGGACTTCAGCCAGGTCCAGATCAAGACCAACAAGCTCGGGTCGAACTTCTACACGCTGGACGGACAGGGCGGCACGATCGGCGTGCTCACCGGCCCCGACGGTGTGTTCATGGTCGATGCCCAGTTCGCGCCGCTCTCGGAGAAGATCATGGCCGCGATCAGGCAGATCTCCGACGGCCGCATCCGCTTCCTGGTCAACACCCACGTGCACGGCGATCACACGGGCGGCAACGAGAACTTCGGCAAGGCCGGCGCGACGATTCTCGCGCGCGAAAATCTCAGGATGCGCCTCGAGAAGCCGAACCCCGGCGCGAACGGCGCGCCCGGCGTCCCGATGCCGGCGGCCGGCCTTCCGGTCATCACGTATGACGCGCCGATGACGATTCGCATGAACGGCGAAGAAGTGCGGCTGATTCCGGCGCCGGCGGCGCACACCGACGGCGATACATTCGTGAAGTTCGTGAATGCCGACGTCATCATGACGGGCGATTTCTTCCGCTCGATTCAGTTCCCGAATATCGACCGCAACAACGGCGGATCGTTGACCGGCCTCATCAACGCGCTCAACGCGGTCATGGCGAACGCCGGCCCGAACACGAAGATCGTTCCGGGACACGGTCCGGTCGTCGATCGCGCCGCCGTCGCCGCCCATCGCGACATGGTGCTGGCGCTGCGCGACAAAGTCGCGGCGCTCGTGCGCGACGGCAAGACGCAGGAGCAGGCCGTCGCCGCGAAGCCGGCGGCTGATTTCGACAGCAAGGTCCAGCAGCCTGGCACGACGGCAGACCGCTTCGTTGGACAGCTTTACGCTGAACTGAAAAAGTAGAAGCCAGAGGCGAGAGGCTAGAGGCCAGGGGTCAGGATGAGTCACGAGATCGCGTTCGAAATGGCCACGTCGAGCGTCCGCTACGGCGTTGGTGTCACCCGTGAAGTCGGGATGGATTTGGCGGACCTCGGCGTCAAGAACGCGCTTGTGCTGATGGATCCCGTCGTCGGCAAGCTCCCGACCGGCGACGTCGTGCGCAACTCCCTCAACGCGGCCGGTGTGAAGTTCACCGTGTATGACAGGATTCGCGTCGAGCCGACCGACGAGTCGTTCCTCGACGCGATCAACTTCGCGAAGCAGGGCAGCCCCAACGGAGAATTTGACGCCATCGTCGCGGTCGGCGGAGGATCGACGATCGACACGGCGAAGGCGGTGAACCTGTACGTGACCTATCCGCCGGCCGATTTTCTCGACTACGTGAACCCGCCGATCGGCAAGGGACTGCCGGTGCCAGGGCCGCTCAAGCCGCTCATCGCGATTCCGACGACGGCGGGAACGGGCAGCGAGACGACCGGCGTCAGCATTTTCGATTTGAAGAAAATGCACGCGAAGACCGGCATCGCGAATCGCCGTCTCAAGCCGACGCTCGGATTGCTCGATCCCGAGAACACGCGGACGATGCCAGGAGCCGTGGCCGCTTCGTCGGGCCTGGACATCCTGAGTCACGCGATTGAATCGTTCACGGCGCTGCCGTACACGGACCGGCCGCTGCCGGAGCGTCCGCTGCTGCGGCCCGCGTACCAGGGCAGCAATCCGATCAGCGACATCTGGTCGCTCGCCTCGCTCGACATCGTCAACAAGTACCTGATTCGCGCATCGAAGGATCCGGGAGACGACGAAGCGCGTGGAAAGATGATTCTCGCCGCGTCGTACGCGGGCGTCGGCTTCGGAAACGCCGGCGTGCATCTGCCGCACGGCATGTCGTATCCGGTATCAGGGAACGTGAAGAGCTGGGTCGCGGACGGCTACTCGAAGGATCATCCGCTCGTGCCGCACGGCTTCTCGGTGATCCTGAACGCGCCGGCGGTCTTTCGTTTCACCGCATCGGCCAATCCCGAGCGGCATCTGCAGGCCGCGGCGGCGCTCGGCGCGAATGTGTCGGGAGTAAAGAAGGAAGACGCGGGGAAGGTGCTCGCCGATCGCATCACCTGGTTCATGCAGCAGCTGAAGACGCCGAACGGTTTGAAGGCGATCGGCTACTCGTCGTCCGACATTCCTGCGCTCGTCGAAGGCACGCTGCCGCAGCATCGCGTGACGAAGTTGTCGCCGCGTCCGGCGAGTCCCGAGGATCTCGCGCGTCTGTTCGAAGACGCGATGGTGGCCTGGTAGGGCAGACCTGAAGGTCTGCACTACAACAGTCGTAGTGCAGGCCTTCAGGCCTGCCGTCAGATCTGAATTTTCGAAAACAGCCGCGATCCCACCAGCAGCAGCGCGACGGTCAGCACGGACAGCACGCTGAAGTCGAGTGACAGGCCGAAATGCGAGACACCTGTCATCGAACTCCGCAGTCCGTCGACGCCGTACGACAGCGGGTCGACGCGCGCGATGATGTCGAGCGCGCGCGGCAGGCCCATCAGCGGGAAGAGCGCGCCCGACAGGAAGAAGATGGGCATGACGAGAAAGTTCATGATCATCTGGAAGCCCTGGAAATCCGACAGCACGGACGCGATCGCCGTGCCGAGCGCCGTGAACATGACGGCGATCAGGATCATGAACACCAGCCCGCCGCCGATGGCCGTCACGCTGTTCGGCCGGAAGCCGACGATGACGCAGGCGAGGGAGACGATGAGGCCCTGCATGACGGAGGTCGTGGCGCCGCCGAGCGTGCGTCCGATCATGATCGTGACGCGGGGCACCGGCGCCACCAGCGTCTCCTTCAGAAAGCCGAACTGCCGATCCCAGATCAGCTCGATGCCGTTGAAGATGCCCGAGAAGAGCACCGTCATCGCAATCACGCCCGGCGCGAGGAACTGGATGTAATTGCCCTGCCCGGCGCGCTGGAAGACCGGACCGAAACCGAATCCGAGCGACAGGAGAAACAGCAGCGGCTGTCCCAGCGAGCCGATGATGCGCGCGCGCGAACGGAAGTAGCGCTTGATCTGCCGCAGCCAGAGCACGTAGATGACGCCCATTACCGCCTCCCTCGCTGCCACATCGCGGCCATGGCGCGCATTGCGTCGGCGCTTGTCGCCGATTCGGCGCGGATCGATGTGCCGGTGAGCGTCAGGAACGCCTGCTCGAGCGAATCGGTGCCCGTCTGCTGCTTGAGCTCCGCGGCGGTGCCGGTCGCGACAATCCTGCCGTGGTCGATGATCGCGATGCGCTGTGCGACGCGTTCGGCTTCTTCCATATAGTGCGTCGTCAGAAAGACCGTGACGCCTTCCTGTTCGTTCAGCGCCTTGACCTGCGTCCAGAGCTGATTCCGCGTCTGCGGATCGAGGCCGAGCGTCGGCTCGTCGAGAAACAGAATCTTCGGCGTGTGCAGGAATCCGCGCGCGATCTCGAGCCGGCGCTTCATGCCGCCCGAGTAGTTCTTCACCGGATCGTCCCTGCGATCCCACAGCTCGAAGATCTTCAGGAGCTGTTCGGTCCGCTGGTGCCGTGGCGCGCGCGGCACACCGTAGAGGACGCCGTGGAGCTGCATGTTCTCGTAGGCGGTCAGCTCCTGGTCGAGGCTCGGATCCTGGAACACGATGCCGAACCGGCGCCGCACCTCGGTCGAACGCGCGATCGGATCGAGCCCGTCGATCTCGATCGATCCGCTCGTCGGCTGGAGCAGCGTCGTCAGCATCTTGATCGTCGTGGTCTTGCCGGCGCCGTTGGGGCCGAGGAAGGCGAAGATCTCGCCGGCCTTCACGTCGAGCGAGATGTCGTTGACTGCCGACACCTCGCCGTATTTCTTCACGAGGTTCGCGATGCGAATCATAAGGAGGGCTAAGTATTACACGGTTTCAGCGCCCTAAATATGCGATCAGCAGCACCAGCGTGATCGGGCTGAGGAGCGTCGTGAAGAACACCACGCTCGTCGAAAACCCCGCATCGAGATCGAATTCGAGCGCGAGCACCGTGGTGATGACGGCTGCCGGCATCGACGCTTCGATGATCGCGGCCTGCCTCGCGGCGCCGGTCAGGCCGAGGAGCGCGGCGAGCCCGAAGGCGATGAGCGGCGCGACGACCAGGGAGAGCACGACGGCCGCGCCGACGGCCGCCGGATGTTTCGGCGTCACGGCCCGTTCGAGCTGCATGCCGAGCACGAGCAGCATGATCGGGATCGCGGCGTCGCTGAGCAGCCCGATCGGCCGCATCACGGCGTCGGGCACCGTCGTGTGCGTGGTGAGCACCAGGACCGCGGCCGTCACGGCGTAGACCGCGGGCACCTTGAAGAGACGTGTCAGCGCGAGACCCACGCTGCCGTGTCCGCTCGCGGCGACGAGGATGCCGGCGGTGTAAATCAGAATCGCGCTCGTGACGAAGTACACGCTGGCGAACGCCAGCGCGTCGCGTCCGAAGGCGAACAGCACCACGGGCAGGGCGTAGTTGCCGCTGTTGGAGAACATCGAGACCAGCAGGAAGCTGCTGCGCGTCACGCGATCGAGCCGCAGCGGCAGCGACGTCAGCAGAGCGGCGATGCCGATGGCGATCGTCAGCAGCACGCAGAACGCCGCCACGCGAAGCGACTGCGATCCGCTGACCTGCGCCGTGACGAGCTGGTTGAAGACCAGGCACGGCGAGAGCGCGTTGAAGGCGACGGTCGAGAGCGTCTTGACGCTTGCGCCGAAACGGCGCGCCAGGACGAAGCCCACGCCGGCGAGGACGAAAATCGGCAGGATGTCCGACGCGAAAATCGACCCGACGAGCGCCACGCTCAGCGGACCGGTTCGGCGAACGAGAAGATCGGGTCGATGTCGATCGGCACGTCCTTCGCGTCCGCCAGCACCTTCGCCAGCGCCGGCGGCACGCGGTCGTACTTCGCGAACCACGCTTCGGCGCGCGCGCGATTGCCGGTGGCTTCCTGCTCGAGCAGTTCCTTCGCGAGCGAGGCGAGCGCGGCCGGCATCTTCGCGTAGTCCACGTGATAGCGGCCGTTGACGTTCGTAATCGCGCCCTGCTCCGACAGGTAGTTGAACTCCATCATCTCCGCGCGGCCGTGCGCTTCGCCCGTGCCGAAGCGCGTCGTGCGGAAAATGCCGGCGACGTACGACGCGTAGTACTCCTCGAGCCGCGCTTTCGGCAGGGCGTTGCGATCGACCAGCCACTTCAGCGCATGCATGCCGACGACGTCGGCTTTGGCTTCTTCGAGGCCGCTGAACCCGCCGCCGATGGCTTCACGGATGTCGGCCTGCCTGCCGTTCACCCGCGAGAAGGCCGGACCGAGCCCATGAGAGATCTCGTGCATCAACGTCGATGCGAGGTACCCCTCCGCCGACGCCTGCTTCGCCTGCGCCGGATCCATCACGCGCGCCGCCAGCGGGAGGATGATTTCGTTGACGCGCGCGTCCATGAAGTTCTTGAAGAAGATCTTCTTCGTGCCTTTCTGCTGGTGAATGCGCGGATCGTTCGGCAGGTTGTCGGCCACCGCCTGGTAGCCGTGGCGCAGATCGCCCGCGCGGAACGGCGCGTCCATCACTTCCATCGGCGTCACGTGGCCGCGGACCGACGGGCGATCCTCGACCGCGAGCGGCAGCGCGTCCTGGATGTCGGGAATGTAGCGTTCGTACACGGCGAGCTTCCGGCTCTCCGGCTCGTTGCGGATCAGGAGCGACGCGCCGTATGACGTCTTCACGCCGAGCAGGCCGTCCAGATACGTCTCGTACGGCGCGTAGATGATGTCGAACTTCGGGTTCTTCAGATCGAGCCACGCGATGTCGCTGGCGTAGTAGTCGTCGGTGAGAATCGCCGTCGCGCGCAGGCGAAGGAAATTCGCGAACGCCGGGTCGTCGGAGAGCTCCGCGGCCTTGCGCAGCGCCGCGGCCGCCGGCCGCGTGAACTCGGCGAACCTGCTGTGGTACCACTCGGCGGCCAGATCCGCGTTGCCGGGGCCCTGGCGCGACACGACGGTGTAGGGGTTGTAGATCGCGGCCTTGCGCGCGGGGTTTCGCGCGACGTACGCCTCGATCTGCGCGCGCGTGAGATCGGCGGGGTAGAGCGCATGCCCCGGCGGCATCGGCGCCGTGCCGACAAACGGCGTGTTGCCGTCCACGAGATCGAAGCGGCTGCCGTTGATGAAGAGGTAGTGCCGCAGCTTCTGCGCGAGCGGCGTCTTGTCGCCTTCGAGCGCGTTGTAGAGCGCGAGCGCCTCGGGATCGCTCTGCCGCCAGTACATGCTCTCGAGCGCGCGGAGTGCGATGACGAGCTGGTCCACCATGTCGCGCTCGCGCTGGCTGAGCGCGGCGGAGTTGTACGGCATCTTCACGGGCCTGAATCTGGCGAGCCGCGCGTCGAGGTCGGGCGTGACGGCCTTGAGGGCCGCGGCCACGTCGACTTTCGGCTGCGCGGCAAGGGCGGCGGAGAAGAGGAGCAGGGCAATCGCGATCGCACGCTTCATGCGCGCATTCTGACACGTACGAGCCACGGAGGCACAGAGGGAACCGAGGACTAATCTCCTGTTTTCTCTGTGCCTCTGTGGCTCGTACGTGATCATCGGCTCGTACGTGATCGGTTACTATTAGCGCCCTGACCATGACGGCGTTCTCAGAGAGCTGGCTGGCGCGCTTCCGCGAACGCGTGAACGCGGATCCGGAGATGTCCGTCATCGGCGACTGGTTCACCACCGCGTTCTCGCTCTCGTGCGGCGACCGCCGCTGTATTGTCCGCTTCGAAAAAGGCCGGGTCATCGAGACGATTGTCGCGCCGCGCATCGACGTGCGTTGCGCCTTCGGATTTCGTGCGAGCGAAGAGATCTGGTCGAAGTTCCTGAGTCCGGCGCCCGAGCCGCTCTATCACGACTTCTTCGCGATGCTCATGCGCGTGCCCGGCTTCGTGCTCGAGGGCGACACGCTGGCGGCGATGCAGCACGCGCGGGCGCTTCATCGCGCGATGAACGTCATGCGCACGCTCGGCCGGTAACGCCGTGCCTGTTTTCGAACCGATCCTCGGCCGCTATTTCGACGTCGATCTCGACGGCGCCACGCACCGCATCTTCGTGGAAGAGGCGGGGCAGGGCATTCCGCTGTTGTGCCTGCACACGGCCGGCGCCGACAGCCGCCAGTACAGACATGTGCTCAACGACGCGGCGGTGACGTCGACGTACCGCGTCATCGCGTTCGATATGCCGTACCACGGCCGATCGAATCCGCCGGATCGGTGGTGGCTGCGGAAGTACAAGCTGAAGACCGCGGACTATATTGCGCAGATTCGCGCCGTGTGGAAGGCGCTCGATCTGACGCGCCCCGTCGTCATGGGCTGCTCGATGGGCGGCGCCATTGTTTTGAAACTGGCCGCCGAGTACCAGCACGAGCTGCGCGGCATCGTCGGTCTCGAGAGCTCGGCGTACGCGCCGGGGCGCTACAACGAGTACCTGCATCATCCGGCGATTCACGGAGGGGAGCTCGTGGCGAGCTACACGTACGGGCTCTGCGCGCCGTCGAGCCCTGAAGCGAACGCGCGCGAAAACTGGTGGTACTACAGCCAGTCGGGTCCGGGCGTCTATGCCGGCGACGTGCATTTCTACAGCGTCGACTGGGACGGCCGTGACGATCTCACGCGGATCGACACGAACGTCTGCAAGGTGTCGCTGCTGACGGGCGAATTCGACTACTCGTGCACGCCGGACATGACATGGGCGGCCGCGAACGCGATTCCCGGCGCGCGCCTGGTCATCATGAACGGCATGGGCCACTTTCCGATGATCGAAAACTATCCGGCGTTCCGCCAATTCCTTCTGCCGGAGCTTGAATGGATGGCCCAGTGACAGTTGCCGCCGCCGATCAGACCGCCCCCTGGTATCGCACCGTCACGAGCGATCAGTGGCTCGCCTTCTGGGCGACGATGAGTGGATGGATCCTGGATGCGTTCGACTACAACATCCTCGCGATCATCCTCCTGGACATTCAGCGGAGCTTCACCGTCGACAGCGCGCTCGCCGGTGCCCTCGCGACGGTGACGCTGGTCATGCGGCTCATCGGCGGTGTCGCCGCCGGCACCGCGGCGGACAAGTGGGGCCGCAAGGGTCCGCTGCTGCTGTCGATTCTCTGGTTCTCGCTCTTCGCGTTTCTCAGCGGCTTCTCGAAGTCGTACACGATCCTGTTCGGCCTGCGCGCGCTGTTCGGCATCGGCATGGGGGGCATGTGGGCCGCGGGCATGCCGCTCGTGATCGAGCATTGGCCGGTTCGATTGCGCGGCCTCGTCTCCGGCCTGCTGCTCGGCGGGTGGTATTGGGGATACCTGCTCGCGGCCGCGGCCTTTCAATTCATCTATCCGGTGTTCACGGGCACACCCGACACGGCGTGGCGCGTGATGTTCTGGATCGCGATTATTCCGGCGTTCCTGACATTGTGGCTGACGTCGAAAGTGCCCGAGAGCCCCGTCTGGCTCGACCGGCAGCGGCAGCTGCAAGACAATCCCGCGGCGTTCGCGAACGAGCCGAAGATGTCCGTCGTTCGAATTTTCCAGCGCGATTTGATCCTGACGACCATCCAGACGACCGCCGTCATCGGCGCGTTCATGTGCTCGTTCTATTCGATCGGCACGTGGTATGCGACGCTGCTGCGCACGGCAGGGCGGCCGACGCTGCCGTACCTGGTGGCGTTCAACCTGGGCGCCATCGGCGGCACGGCGACCTGGGGCCGAATTTCCGAGGGACGGCTGGGCCGTCGCGGGGCGGTGACGATCACGGCCCTCCTCGGAGTCGCGGCGATTCCTCTGTATCTCTTCGTGACCAACCCCGCGCTCATGGGGTTGGGGGCGTTCATGATGGGCGCCTTCGGCTGCGGCATCTGGGGCATGGCGCCGGCGTACGTCACGGAGCGATTCCCGACCGACGCGCGTGGCGTCGGGCCCGGCTTCTGCTATCACGCGGCTGCCGCGATCGGCTCGCTGATGCCGATTCTGATCGGCTCGCTGCACGACAAGGGAATGCCGCTCGCGACGGCGATGTCGATTCCGATCGCCGCGGCGCTCTCGTGCTCGGCCGCGTTCATCTGGTTCGGACCGGAAACGCGGGGCCGTCAGCTCTCGGCATGACCGCTACGGCCATGGCCGCCGACGCGGCCACGCTCGGATGGCTGCGCTTCGCGCCCGTCTCGTCGAAGCGCGCCCTCGTCGCGGCGTCGCTCGGCTGGATGTTCGACGGCTTCGACATCATGGTGTACTCGATGGTGCTGACGGCCGTGATCGCCGACTTCGGCATCTCGAAGACCGTGGGCGGCATGCTCGGGTCGCTGACGCTGGCGGCATCAGCGCTGGGCGGTGTGCTCTTCGGCACCCTCGCGGATCGCCGGGGACGTCGCGTCGGCATCGTCCTCAGCATCCTCATGTACTCGCTGTTCACGGCGGCCTGCGGCCTGGCGCAGACCGTCTGGCAACTGGCGATCTTCAGGTTTCTCCTCGGCCTCGGCATGGGCGGCGCGTGGACGACCGGAGCGGCGCTCGTGTCGGAAAGCTGGCCGGACCGCCACCGCGGCAAGGCCATCGGCGTGATGCAGAGCGCGTGGGCGATCGGCTACGGCGGCGCGGCGCTCCTCTCGGCGTTCGTCCTGCCTCGATTCGGCTGGCGCTGGATGTTCCTCGTCGGCGCGCTGCCGGCGTTGTGCGCGCTGTGGATCCACCGCAACGTGGAAGAGCCGGAGATCTGGAAAAGTTCTCAGGGTTCTCATGGTTCTCGGGGTTCGCACGGTTCGCTTGGCATGATCTTCAAATCACCATATCGCCGAACCACCATATCCATGGTCGCGTTGAGTCTGTGCGCGCTGTACGCGTACTGGGCCTTCAATTTCTGGGTGCCGTCGTACCTGCTGCTGCCGGCGGCGCAGCACGGCGCCGGGTTCAGCGCGAACACGGTCGCGATGCTGCTGGTGGCGATGAACATCGGCGGCTGGTGCGGCTACGTCACGTACGGCTACGTCAGCGACCGGTTCGGCCGGCGTCCCAGCTTCGTCACCTATCTGGTCACTGCGGCCTGTCTGGTTCTGCTGTATGGCGCGACGCAATCGCGGGGGATGCTGCTCGTGCTTGGTCCCGCCGTCGGCTTTTTCGGCACCGGGTATATGAGCGGGTTCGGCTCCGTCATCGCGGAACTCTATCCAACAGCCGTGAGAGCGGCCGCGACAGGCTTCACATTTAATATTGGCCGTATCGCCAGCGCGCTTGCGCCGCTCCTGATCGGCTCGCTGGCGCAGACGCGCGGCTTCGGCGTGGCGTTCGGCACGGCGTCGGCGGCTCTCGTCCTCGGCGCCTTCACCTGGGTGTACATTCCCGAGACGAGAGGGCGAGCCCTGTCGTAAGCGTCCGGCTTTAGCCGGACGATCGTCCGCCTGAAGGCGGACGCTACATGTAGGAGAGGCCGTGACCATCAAGGAAGGCTGGACGGGACGCGTGTACGAAGACTTCGAGGTCGGCGACATCTATCCGCATCCGCTCGGGCGCACGGTGCTCGCCGCCGACAACATCTGGTTCACGCTGCTCACGCAGAACACGAACCCGATTCACTTCGACTCCGCCTACGCGGCGAAAACCGAGTTCGGCAAGCCGCTCGTCGACTCGACGTTCACGCTCGCGCTCGTGACGGGGCAGTCGGTGACCGACATCTCGCAGAACGCGATGGCCAACCTCGGCTGGGACGAAGTGCGGCTCCCGAATCCGGTATTCGAAGGCGACACGATCTACTCGCGCAGTGAAGTCCTCGAGAAACGCGAATCGAAATCACGCCCCAACGTCGGCATCGTCACGTTCAAGACGACAGGATTCAACCAGGACGGGACGATTGTCATCGAGTACAAACGCACCGTCATGATCTACAAGCGCGGCCACGTGCCGGAAACAGCGCGCGTTCGCCCGCCTTCGCCCAGGACGCCCTGATATGGCAGACGACATTCACGAAATATTTGCCGTCCGGTACGCGCACCACGATCGCCAGTCGCCGGAGAACTTCCTCTTCGGCGATCCGCACGACATCCTGCAGCCGCTCGCGTACTTCGTGTGGGTCATCCGCGGCCCGCACGGCACGTTCGTCGTGGACACCGGGTTCGACGAGGCGATGGCGAAGAAGCGCGGCCGCACGATCGTCAGGCCGATCGCCGAGGGACTGACGTCGATTGGCGTCAAGCCCGACGAGGTGCAGGACGTCATCATCACGCACCTGCATTACGACCACTGCGGCAACCACAACGTATTCCCGAAGGCGCGGTTCCATCTGCAGGACGCCGAGATGGCGTACGCGACCGGCCGCTACATGTCGCATCAGGTGATGCGGATTCCGTTCGAGCTGGACGATGTCGTCGCGATGGTGGGGAAGGTGTTTGCCGGCCGCGTGCAGTTTCACGACGGGACCGAGCAGATCGTGCCGGGCGTCACGGTCCACCGGATCGGCGGGCACTCGAAGGGGCTGCAGTGCGTGCGCGTGAAAACGAAGCGCGGGTACGTGGTGCTCGCGGCGGACGCGACGCACCTCTACGGCCACATCTACGAAGGGCGCGTGTTTCCGGTGACATTCAACGTCGGGGAGGTGCTCGAGGGCTACTCGACGATCAAGCGGCTGGCCGATTCGCTCGATCACATCGTGCCGGGACACGATCCGGCCGTCATCGAGAAGTATCCGGCCGCGGCGCCCGGGCTCGAGAAGTTCGTCGTGCGGTTGGACGTGCCGCCGCGCACGTAGCGTCCGCCTTCAGGCGGACGTCGGCCGGCTAAAGCCGGCCGCTACGAAGAGCTCCAGCCGGCATCAATCGGAAAGATCGATCCGTTGATGTCGTTGCTCGTCGGCCCGCACAGAAATACCAGCATCGCGGCGACATCGTGGGCGGAAATAATCCGTCCGGTCGGCTGCTTGCCTGCGAGGAACTTCTTTTCGGCATCCGCGCGGCTCAGGCCGTCGTTCTTCATCAGCGTGTCGATCGCCGCTTCATGCACGGGCGTTTCCGTCGTGCCCGGACACACCGCGTTGCACGTGACGCCGGTGCCGACGACTTCCAGCGCGACCGCCCGCGTCAATCCAATCAACGCCGTCTTGGTCGTCACGTAGCCGACGCGGTTCGCCGCGCCGCGCTGGCCGTAGATCGACGAGATGTTGATGATGCGTCCCCAGCCGCGCTCCTTCATCTTCGGCAGCGCATGGCGAATCGTATGAAAGGCCGCTGACAGATTGACCGCCAGGCTTTCGTTCCACGTCTCGGGGCTGAGGTCCTCGATTGGCGCGACGTGGCGGACGACGGCGTTGTTGACGAGGATGTCGATGGCGCCGAATCGCCGGATGGCGGGCGAGACCATGCCTTCGATCTCGTCCGGGTCTCTGAGGTCGACTCCCGCGATCATCGTCTCGACGCCGTGCCACAGCGAGAATTCCATCTTCAACGCCGCGAACCGCTCCGGGTCAGGGAGGCCGTGGATCACGACGTGGCAGCCGGCCGCGGCGAAGGCTTTGGCCGCCGCCAGCCCCAGTCCCTGTGTCGAGCCTGTGATCAGGGCGCACCGTCCCCGCAGACTGTCCTCGGGTCTTTCAGCCCTTTGCCCTGAGCCTTCAGCCCTGTTCAATCCCATCACCGCACGCGGCTCTTCTCGCCGTCGGCCAGCGCGAGCTCGGTGATGCGGAGACCGGCCTTCGTGATGCGGGACGGGAAGAGGTCTTTCAGCCGTTCTTCATGGACGGGGATGACGTGCGAGACGTCGCCTCCGGCCTGCTTCATCATTTCCTCGGCCGTCATGATCAGCGAGAACTGGCTGCCGGTCGCCAGGCCGACTGGGATGTACTGCGGATCGTTCGGATCGGTGCCGCGCAGGTTCTCGTGCGCGTAGACGAGGTCGCCCGCAAACACCCACGCGTTCTGCGAATTCACGGCGCCGTCGTTGCGGACCGTGACGTACATCGATCCCCAGGTGTGCGTGTCGAACGCCGCGTGGAGATCGATGCCCGGCAGGACGTCCTCGCGATCGCCGTCGACGCAGACGAGCCGTCCCTGTCGCGCGAGATCGACGGTCTTCATGATGTCCGCCGGATCGATGCCGAGCATCAGCCAGCGGAACCGCCGCTCGAGCGACATCGACCAGACCCACTTCGACAGCTCGCGCTCCTGGATGTAGAACGTCGCGTTGGGAAACTCTTCGAGCGCGCCCATGTGGTCGAAGTGCGCGTGAGTGATGAAGATCCGCGAGACTTCCTCGGGCGTGACGCCGCATTCGGCGAGCACGGCGCGAGCCGGCTGCCAGTTGGTGACGCCGTAGCTGGTCGCCAGCACCTCGCCGTAGGCCTTGTGGTTGTAGCCGACGTCGATCATCGCCGTCACGCCGCCGCCCTTGATGACGATGTAGCCATAGGGCATCTTGCGGTGGCCCTGGTTGTGCGCGCCGTAGACGAACAGGCTCGTCGGCTGCTGCAGCACGTGCGCGTATTCCATGACCCAGAGCGAATAATGTGTCATTGGGCGGGAAATCTTAACATTCGACCCTTGAGCGGAATCGTATTTGTTCGCTAGAATGCAACAAATGAAACGGGGGCTCTGTCTGGCGGCAGCCGCGCTCTGGCTGTCCTCGGCTGCGTGGGGTGTCATGCAGGCGGCGTCGCCGCAGGCCGTGACGCCGGCGCCTGTCGTGACCGCCGCGCAGCAGGAGACGATCACCCGCTACTGCGTCAGCTGCCACAACGATCGCCTCAAGACCTCCGGGCTGTCGCTCGAGCACGCCGACCTCGCCCGTGCCGCCGCCACCCCCGAGATCTGGGAGAACGTCGCGCGCAAGCTGCAGGCGAGGGCGATGCCGCCGCAGAATTCACGCCGGCCCGACGAGGCGACGTATCGCGCGCTGCAGGCGTCCATTGAAGGCGCGCTCGACGCCGAGGCCGCGGCGCATCCGAGCCCCGGCGGTCCGATTCTTCACCGCCTGAATCGCAACGAGTACGCGAACGCGATTCGCGATCTGCTCGCGCTCGACGTCGACGTGACGTCGCTGCTGCCGCCCGACGATGCGGCGTACGGATTCGACAACGTCTCCGACGTGCTCGGCGTCTCGCCGTCGCTGCAGGAGCGGTATCTGTCGGCGGCACTGAAAATCGCGGCGGTGGCCGTCGGCGATCCCGACATCACGGCCGGCAGCGACACGTTCCGCATCCGCCAGGATCTGTCGCAGGATCAGCACATCGAAGGGCTGCCGCTCGGCACGGTCGGCGGCACGTCGGTCCGCTACACCTTCCCGCTCGATGGCGACTACGTGTTTCAGGTCAAGCTCTATCGCACGAACCTGAACATCATGCGCGGGCTGCAATATCCGCACGACGTCGAGTTCGCCGTCGACGGACGGCGCATGTACGTGGCGACGATCGGCGGCACCGACGATCTCGCGTCGCTTTTCGACAAGCCGACCGACACGAGCGACGCCGTCGACGCGCGCCTCCGCGTGCGCGTGCCGGTGACGGCGGGCCCGCATACCGTCTCGGTCGCGTTCGTCGAGGATCCGCCGGTCGCTGAACCGAATCGTCTTCAGCCATTTCTCCGCAGCTCGATCGACAACTTCGACTGGGCCGGACGTCCGCACATGCAGACGTTCAGCATCACCGGGCCCTTCAACGCGACCGGCTCGGGCGACACGCCCAGCCGGCGGAAGATCTTCAGCTGCAAGCCCAGGTCCTCGGCGGTCGAACTGGCCTGTGCTGAAAAGATCCTGTCGTCGATCGCGCATCGCGCGTATCGCGGCCCCGTGAGCGCCGTCGACCAGCAGCGGATCATGAAGATCTATCAGGAAGGACGTCGTGCGGGGACGTTCGAGCGCGGCGTCGAAGCCGCACTCATGCGGATTCTCGCGGCGCCGCGCTTCGTCTTCCGCGTCGAGCGCGATCCCGCGACCCTTCGACAAGCTCAGGGTCGTCCCGAGCAAGGTCGAGGGACGAACGTGAAGCCCGGCACGGCGTATCGCCTGAACGACGTCGAGCTCGCGTCGCGGCTCTCGTTCTTCCTCTGGAGCAGCATCCCGGATGAAGAGCTCCTCGGCGTGGCGGAGCAGGGCAGGCTGAAAGATCCCGCGACGCTCGACGCGCAGGTGCGGCGCATGCTCGCCGATCCGAAGTCGCAGGCCATCGTCGACAACTTCGCCGGACAGTGGCTGCAGCTCCGGAACGTCCGCAACGTCCAGCCGAATTCGGACCTGTTTCCGGATTTCGACGACAATTTGCGCCAGGCCTTCAATCGCGAGACCGAGCTCTTCTTCGAGAGCGTCATGCGCGAAGACCGGCCGGTGCTCGATCTGATGACGGCGAACTACACGTTCGTCAACGAGCGGCTGGCGAAACATTACGGCATCCCGAACATCTACGGCAGCCGCTTCCGGCGCGTGACGCTGACCGACGAGCGACGCTTCGGGCTGCTCGGCAAGGGGAGCGTGCTTGCGGTCACGTCGCACGCCGAACGCACGTCGCCGGTCGTCCGCGGCAAGTGGGTGCTCGACAACATCCTCGGCGCGCCCGTCCCGCCGCCTCCGGGCGACGTGCCGCCACTCAAGGAAACGCCGGAGGGCGCGAAGCCAAAAACCATGCGCGAGCAGATGGCCGAGCATCGGACGAATCCGGTATGCGCGTCGTGCCACTCGCGCATGGATCCGATCGGGCTCTCGATGGAAAACTTCGACGTCGTCGGCGCCTGGCGGAATGAGGACGCCGGAGGGGTCATTGACGCGTCAGGTCAGCTCACCGACGGCACGAAGGTCGACGGCGTGGTGACGCTTCGGAAGGCCCTGATCGCGCATCCCGAAGTGTTCGTGCGCGCGATGACGGAGAAGATGCTGATTTATGCCCTCGGCCGCGGCCTTGACGCGCGCGACATGCCGGCTGTTCGTGCGATCATGCGCGAAGCGGCCGGACGAGACTATCGCTTCCAGTCGCTGGTGCTCGGCATCGCGCACAGCACGCCGTTCACGATGCGCGTGGCGCAGCCGCCGGCGAGCGTGAATTAGAGGATTTATGTATATCTCCAAGCTGTCGCTGTCACGGCGGACGTTTCTGCGGGGCGCGGGCGCCGCGATTGCGCTGCCGCTGCTCGACGCGATGGTGCCGGCGCTGACGCCGTACGCCAGGGCCGCCGCCGCGCCGCGCACCAGATTCGGCGCCATCTACATCCCCAACGGCGCCATCGTCGACGAGCTCTTCCCGAAGTCGTTCGGCACGGGTTGGGAGTTCACGCCGATTCTCAAGCCGCTCGAGCCGTACAAGGACAAGCTCGTCGTCGTGAAGAACCTGACGCGGTCGCATCCTGGCAGTCAGGTCGGCGACCATGCGGTCAGCGTGGGCGGTTACCTCACCGGCGTGTGGCCGAAGCGGACGGAAGCCGAAGACGTCCTTGCGAACACGACGATCGATCAGGTCGTCGCGAAACAGATCGGCCAGGACACGCCGCTGCCGTCGCTCGAAGTCGCGACCGAAGATTTCACCGGCTACGTCGGCGCGTGCTCGCCGGGCTTCAGCTGCGCGTATCTCAACACCATCTCGTGGAGCTCGCCGACGACGCCGCTGCCGATGGAGATCAACCCGCGGACGGTGTTCGAGCGGTTGTTCGGACAGGCGGGCACGGCGGCCAGCCGCGCGGCGCGGAGCCGCCAGCAGAAGAGCATCCTCGATTCGATCTCCGCGGAAGCGACCGACCTGCGCCGCGCGCTGGGCTCGCGCGATCGGACGCGCGTCAACGAATATCTCGACAACATCCGCGAGATCGAGCGACGGATTCAGCAGGCCGAGGCGCACGGCTCGTCGCACGTCACGGTCGGCGCGCCGATCGGCGTGCCTGATTCATTCGAGGAGCATGTCGGCCTGATGTACGACCTGATCGCTGCGGCGTTTCAGGCCGACGTCACGCGTGTGTTCACGTTCATGCTGTCGCGCGAGCTGAGCCAGCGGACGTACAACAACCTCGGCGTCAGCGAGCAGCATCACACCGTGTCGCATCACGGCAACGACCCGGACAAGATCGCGAAGAACGTCAAGATCAACACATACCACATGCAGCTCTTCGCACGCTTCATCGAGAAGCTGCGCTCGACGGAAGACGGCGACGGTACGCTGCTCGATCACTCGGTGATCTTCAGCGGCGGCGGCATGGGGAACCCGAACGGCCACCTGACGGATCCGCTTCCGGTTATTGGCCTCGGCGGCGGGCTCGGGAAGGGCTATCGCCACATCGAGCTGCCCGCCAGGACGCCGGTCGGCGATCTCTGGCTCTCTGTCGCGCATAAGTTCGGCGATCAGATGAAACAGTTCGGCGACGGCGACGCGCCGATCGATCTCTTTGTGTAGCGTCCGGCTTTAGCCGGACGTCCGCAGGCGGACGCTACGAACAATCTGATGAAGCACACGTTTCTCGTCGCGCTCCTGACAGTTGCGTCGCTCACCGCCGGCGGGGCGGAGCTGACGCTCGTCGACGCCGTGAAATCCGGCAATCGCGATGCCGTCCGCGCCATCCTCGCGACTCCCGCCGGCAAGTCCGCCGTCAACACGCCTGAAGCCGATGGCACGACGCCGCTTCACTGGGCCACGCGTGCCGACGACGGCGCGACCGCGAGGCTGCTCGTGGGCGCCGGCGCGAACGCGAACGCCGTGAACCGGTACGGCGTGACGCCGTTGTCGCTCGCGGCCAACAACGCGAGCGCAGAGCTCGTCGACGTTCTCCTGAAAGCGAACGCAGACGCGAAGACGGTCATCAAGGACGGCGAGACCGTGCTCATGGCGGCGGCCCGGACGGGCAACCCGCGCGCCGTGCAGATGCTCATCGAGCACGGCGCCCTGGTCGACGCGCGCGAGGCGCGCATGGGCGAGACGGCGCTGATGTGGGCGGTCGCGGAAAACCATCCTGACGCCGCGAAGCTGCTGCTCGCGCACGGCGCCGACGTCAACGCGCGCACCAGCGACCTGAAATTCCCCAAGGATCGATTCGGCCTCGAAGGCGTGCTGACGATTCTTCCGCACGGCCGGTGGACGCCGCTGATGTATGCGGCGCGTCAGGGATCGCTCGAGGCGGCGCGCGTCCTGGTCGACGCGGGCGCCGACGTCAACGCCCTCGATCCGGATCGGTCGACGCCCGCCATCATCGCGACGATCAACGGGCATTACGACGTCGCGGCGATGCTCGTCGAGCGGGGCGCGGATCCCAACATCACGGACACGGCCGGCATGGCCGTTCTTTATGCCGCCGTCGACATGAATACGCTCGGCGAGGTCTACGGCCGGCCCGCGCGGAAGTCGACCAGCGCCATCCCGGCGCTCGATCTGATGAAAGTCGTGCTCGCGCATGGCGCGAATCCAAACGCGCAGCTGCGATCGTCCACGGTGCAGCGCGCGCACACGCCCGGCGAGCCGCTGCTCGGCGCGGGCACGACGCCGCTGATGCGGGCCGCGAAAAACGGCGACGCCGCCGCCATGCGCATCCTGCTCGAGCATGGCGCCGACCCGGCGCTGACGCAGGCCAATCACACGACGGCGTTGATGTTCGCGGCGGGAAACGGCCGCGGCACCGGCGTGTTCACGAAGGACATCGGCACCGAGCGTGATCTCATCGAGGCCGTGCGCGTCCTCGTCGAGCGCGGCGTGGACGTCAACGCCGTGAATGACAACGGCCAGACGGCCATGCATTTCGCCGCGCAGGTCTCCGACGAGATCGTCCGCTACCTCGCCGCGCGAGGCGCGGCGCTCGAAGCGAAGGACAAGCAGGGACACACGCCAGTCGATCTGGCGCTCGGCATCGGCGCTCGAGGCCGCGCCGGCGGCCCGCCGCCCGTGCGACAGCAGACGGCGGAGCTGTTGCGCCAGCTGATCGCGCAGCGAGGCGACACCAAAGCGGCATCACCTCAATGAAAACGCCCGCCGCCGTCGTCCTGGCGATCCTCGTCTGCGCGCCCGCGATTGCCCGCGCGCAGGCGCCTCGCAATCTTCAGATTCTTCCGAAAGACACGCCGCCGGCGGATGTCGTCGCGCAGATGCAGCAGTTCACGCGCGCGCTCGGCGTCCAGTGCGCCTACTGTCACATCGAGCAGACGGCGCCCCTGCTGAGCGTGGAAGAGCAGCAGGCCGCGCAGGCCGCAGCCGCGGCGGCGCCGCCGGCCGCGGGCCGTGGACGCGGCCGAGGACGTGGTGGCCCGCAGATGGACTACGCCGCGGACGACAAACGTCAGAAGCAGATCGCGCGCGTGATGCTGGCGATGACGAACGACATCAACGCGCGCCTGGTGGCGTCGCTCAAGAAGCCGGCCGCCGGGATCACGCGCGTTCAGTGCGCGACCTGCCATCGCGGCGTGACGAACCCGCAGCAGCTCTCCGATCTTCTGCGTCAGACGATGCTGGGGAAGGGCGAAGGGGCGGCGGTGGTGCAGTATCGGGAGCTGCGGCAGGCGTATCTCAACACCGGCGCCTACGATTTCCGTGAAACGACGCTGCTCGACCTCGCGCGCGAATCCCTCGCCACCCGCAAACCCGACGACGCGCTGGCGTGGCTGCAGCTCAACGTGGAGTTCTACCCGCAGTCGGTGGCCAGCTACGTCGAGCTGGCCCGCGCCCATGCGGCCAGGCGCGATCGCGAGTCCGCGGTCGCGGACCTGACGAAGGCCCTGGCGCTCGATCCCGCGAACGCAGACGCCAGTCGGGAACTTCGTCTCCTCCGGAAGTAGCTCTCGACGAGATCCAAACCGTTGGTTATGCGGCATTGGTATGCACAAAACCGCATTTCTTCATGCCGACTGGCGATATGATGGCTCCCCAATAAATCGCGTCATACAACTGTCAGCAGTTCTTATCTATTAGGAGGAAGTCCATGGGAGTTGGCCGAGCTCCAAGACTGAGCGTCGTCCTGTTGCTGCTTCTGGCTCTGGTGCCCGCGAGTGCGCTGGCGCAAGGGCAGACCGGCTCGATTGCCGGTGTCGTCAAGGACGCCACCGGCGCGGTGCTGCCAGGTGTCACGGTGGAAGTGTCGAGCCCCGCGTTGATCGAGAAAACGCGCACCGGCGTGACTGACGGCGAAGGCGCCTACAAGATCATCAACCTCCGTCCCGGCACGTATTCGGTGACGTTCACGCTGACGGGCTTCAGTACGGTGAAGCGCGAAGGCATCGAGCTGACGTCGGCGTTTACCGCGTCGGTGAATGCCGACATGAAGGTTGGCGCCGTCGCAGAGACGATCACGGTGTCGGGTGAGAGCCCGATCGTCGACACGCAGAACGTCGTGCAGAAGCAGACGTCGTCGCGCGAAGTGATGGACGCGCTGCCGACCGATCGCAACTTCGTCAGCTTCGCCGCCATGCAGCCGGGCGTGTTCGTGACCGGCGTCTCGCAGAACGTCGGCGGCTCCGTCCCTGAGACGGGCATGAACCTCGTCGTGCACGGCAGCCGCGCCGGTGACAGCCTGGTGATGGTCGACGGCATGCCGATCATCAACGGCAGCGGCAACGGCGGCCTCCAGTACGGCAACTACCTGAACAACTCGCTCGGACAGGAAATCACGTTCCAGACCGGTGGCAACAGCGCCGAGTTCGAGCGCGCGTCGGTGATGTCGAACTTCATCCTGCGGGACGGATCGAACGTATTTCGCGGATCGTTCCAGGGCCGGTTCACGAATCAGTCGCTCGAGAGCAACAACCTCGACGCGACGCAGATTTCTCAGGGCCTGAAGAGCGCGAACCTGGTCAACAAGATCTGGGACATCGACCCTGTGGGCGGCGGTCCGATCATCAAGGATCGTATGTGGATCTTCGGCGGCTACCGTCACTGGGGCACGTACAACAACGTGGCGGGCTCGTTCAAAGATGCGAGCTTCACCGAAACGTTCTACAGCTGCAATCCGGACGCGAGCGGGAACTGCACGACGGAGCAGAACCTGTTTCCCGTGTGGCACCAGAGCGCCGCGGCCCGTCTGACGACGCAGGTGACGCCGCGGAACAAGGTGAACGCGTACTACGACTGGCAGTTCACGGAATTCGGCAACTGCTTCGTGCCGAGCCTGCTGACGGCGATCAGCGCGTGCCCGGAATACAAGAACATCCCGCAGTACATCGTGCAGGCGAGCTGGAGTTCGCCCATCAGCAGCAAGTTCCTGCTGGAAGCGGGCGGCACGCTGACGGCGCAGGACTTTCACGGCTTCCGCCAGCCCGGCGTTCCCGACACGCAGTTTGCCATCACGGATCTCACGGCGGCGCCGGGCCAGCCGTCCACGTGGGGATCGTCGACGGGCTACGGGGCGAACCGGAGCAATCAGATGAACTACCGCGTGTCGGCCTCGTACGTGACCGGTTCGCACAGCGCCAAGATCGGCATGAACCTGATGCACCAGTGGCGCTACACCACGCAGGAAGTCAACAACTCCGTGTCGCTGACCGTGCGCGGACGGACGCCGTTTTCCCTGACGGAGTTCGCCTCGCCGATTCAGTACCACGAGACCGTCAACTACAACATGGGCATCTTCGCGCAGGACCAGTGGACGATTAAGCGCCTGACGGCGAACTACGGCGTGCGCATCGATTTCCTGAACGCGTCGGTCGATCCGCAGGACATCGCGGCCGGGCCGTTCACGCCCGCGCGCCACTACGACGGGATCTCGAACGTCCCGAACTGGAAAGACATCGATCCGCGCTTCGGTGTTGCTTACGATCTGTTCGGCAACGGCAAGACGGCGCTCAAAGCCAGCATCGGCCGCTACGTCGTCGCCGACGGCTATACGATCGCCCGCGCCGTCAACCCGGAGTTCTCCACGATCAATTCGACCAGCCGGCCGTGGCTCTCCGATCCGAGCGGGACGTTCAACCCCTTCAACGACTGCGACCTTCGGAACCCGCTGGCCAACGGGGCATGCGGCGCCGTGGCCGTCCCGACGTTCGGGCGGCAGGTGGCGCCCACCACAACCTACGATCCGTCCATCGTGACCGGATGGGGCGTGCGCCCGTACAACTGGGAATTCCAGACGAGCATCCAGCAGCAGGTGGCGCCGCGCGTCTCGGTCTATGCCGGGTACTCGCGCCGATGGTTCGGCAACCTCTTCGCGACGCAGAACACCGCGGTGTCGAACGCCAGCTTCACGCCGTTCTGCGTCGGCGTGCCGACCGCGTCCGGGGTGACCGGCGTGACGCTTCCGAACGCCGGCGGCCAGCAGTGCGGCTTCTTCGACATCATCCGTCCGACGACGCCGAACAACGTCGTGCAGTCGGCGAACAACTTCGGTGGCGTCTCCGACATCTATGACGGCTTCGATTTCGACGCGAATGCGCGGCTGGGCCGCGGCGCGATCATCTCGGGCGGCGTCAGCGTCGGCCGGGAACGCACGAACAGCTGCAACCTGTCCGGCGATCTGTCGCTCGTGTTCCAAAGCGGCGTCGGCGCCGGCACCGGCAGCGGCTTCGGCGTGACTGCGCCGAGGACGACGGCATTCTGCGACGTCCACCCGCCGTTCCAGCCGAACGTCAAAGGACAGCTGACGTATCCGTTCCCGTGGGGCATCGGCGGGTCGGTCAGCTTCCAGAGCGTTGCTGGCGCGCAGGTCAACGCGCAGTATCCGCTGACGAACGCGTCGGCTGGTCTCACGCTCGGCCGGACGTTCTCGAGCACTCCGCCGACGGTCGACCTGGTGGCGCCGGGGACGATGTACCTCGACCGGATCTATCAGACCGACATCCGCTTCACGAAGAACATCAAATATCGTGCGACGACGATTCGCCCGACGGTGTCGGTCTTCAACCTGTTCAACGCGAACCCGACGAACACGAACAACGCGTACACGGCACGGTATGGCCCGGCGTGGCTGGCGCCGACCGTCATCCTGACGCCGCGCTTCGTGGACTTCGGACTGCAGATCGACTTCTAAACACGAAGCACACGAAGGGCTTCAAGCACGAAGAGCACGAAGTAACACCTGGGGCCGGGGGCGGGTCGTTCCGCTCCCGGCCCTTTGCCTTATATGATCGTTCTCGTGCGCGTTCGCGCGATTCTTCTCCTCGCATCGCTTGCTCTCGTTGCTGCCGGCTGTCAGCGTCAGCCGCCGCCGCGCGCTCGCGCCGTCACGTTCAACCAGGACATCGCGCCGATCCTCTACGAGAACTGCGCGACGTGTCATCGTCCGATCGACGCCGCGCAGGCGAAATCGGCTGATCCTGTGTGTTTTGCGGGCGCGCCGTTCAGCGTGCTCGAGTACCGGGACGTCAGCAGGCGGGCGAAGCAGATCGCGTCCGCCACCGCCAGGCGCGTCATGCCGCCGTGGCTGCCGGCCGAGGGGTACGGGGACTTTACGGGCACGAGGCGCCTGCGTGACGATCAGATTGCGCTTCTCGAGCAGTGGGCCGGGCAGGGCGCGCCCGAAGGCGACGCTGCGAGCAAGCCGCCGCTGCCGGAGCTGCCGAAGGGCTGGCAGCTTGGCCAGCCCGATCTCGTCGTCCAGGCGGCGCGCGCGTTCACCGTGCCGGCCGGCGGCGGCGATCTCTTCCGCAACTTTCCCATTGCGATTCCGCTCGCCGCGACGCGCTACGTGCGCGCGATTGAGCTGCGCGCGGACAACCCGCGGATGCTCCATCACGCGAGCGTCGGCGTCGATCGGTTCCGCGTCTCGCGAAAGCTGGACGGCCGCGACGGACAGCCGGGATTTTCGGCCATGCCGGACGACGACGTCCAGAACGTCTTCGGCTGGTCGCCGGGCAAAGCACCGTTCATGGAGCCCGCCGATCGCGCGTGGACGCTCGACAAGGGCAGCGACCTCGTCGTCCAGATGCACCTGCTGCCGACGGGGAAGCCGGAGCCGGTCCAGCCCGTGCTCGGTTTGTTTCTCAGCGACACGCCGCCGGCGAGGGAGCCCTTTCTCGTCAGGCTCGAGTCGAAGTCGATTGACATTCCCGCGGGGCAGCGCGACTACGTCGTCGAGGACAGTTACGTGCTGCCGGCCGACGTCGACGCGACCAGCATCTATCCGCACGCGCACTATCTCGCGACGGACATGCAGGCGGTCGCGACGCTGCCAGACGGCACGAAGCGGTGGCTGCTCTGGATCAAGGCGTGGGATTTCCGCTGGCAGGATCAGTATCGGTACGCGTCCCCCGTGGCGCTTCCGGCAGGCACGCGGCTCTCGATGCGCATCACGTACGACAACTCGAGCGAAAACGCGCACAACCGCCGCCGCCCGCCCGAGCGCGTGAAGTGGGGGCCCAAGTCATCGGACGAGATGGGGGCGATGTGGCTCGAGGTGCAGCCCAGGCGGAAAGAAGACCTGCCCGTGCTGCAGCGCGATTACAGCGAGCGTTCGCTCAGAGCGGACATCGCCGGCGCGGAAATGCAGGTCCGGACCAGCCCGGACGATCCGCTCGCGCACAATTTTCTGGCGGGGAAGTATCTGCAGGCGCGGCGTGTTGACGACGCGATTGCCGAGCTGAATCGTGTGCTGCACATCGACCCGCGCGACGCCGAGGCGCACAGCAACCTCGCGATCGCCTATCAGATGCAGGGCCGGGCGCCGGACGCCGTCCGGGAAGCGCGGCTCGCGGTGCAGCTCAAGCCCGCAGACGACCGCGTCCACTTCAACCTGGCGGCGGCGCTGAACGCGGCCCGGGCGACGACGGAAGCGATCGATGAGTTCGCGCGCGCGGCCGCGATCAATCCGGACAACGCCGATGCGCACTTCAACCTCGGCGTCCTTCTTGGCGCGCGCAATCAGTTCGCGGATGCCGTGGCGCATCTGCGCCGCGCCGTGGAGCTCAGTCCGCGCAACGTCGAGGCGCACAGGAATCTGAGCCTGGCGCTGGCGCTGACCGGGAAGCTCGATGAAGGAATTGCCGAGGCGAGAGAAGCCGTCCGGCTTCAGCCCGATTCGCGCGAGGCGAAGGAGAGCCTCAACAACCTGCTCGCGGCCCGCCGCCCGTAGCGTCCGGCTTCAGCCGGACGTCGTTTCCGCCACAACACCCCTGTTCGAACGCCACCATCTGAAATCCCGGGAGGGCTGATGCCGCATGCTGCAGCCGGGCGTAGGCGTCGCGGAGAGGCGAGAGCGGAGCGTCAAGGTCGGCCGCGAGACTAGGTTTCGCGAGCTCGAGGCGCGTCGCGGCGAGCGCGTCGCGAAGAGCCGCGGCGGCCTGCTTCAGATCGTCGTGATGCCGCCGCGCACGTCCGGTGACGGATGGACGCACCCGTTGAACGGCGTCGGCCGCCTGCTCGAAAAGCTGCGACGCGGTCGTGAGCATCGGATGGTCCGGCGCCGCGGTCTTCGCTCCGGTCGCGAACAGCACCAGCATGCCCGCCAGCTGCGCCGCCACCTGACGCAGATCCTCAAAGATCGGTTGGCTTGCGATCGCGTAGCCAACCGTGCGGTCATCGAGCAGGGCAGAGGGCTGCAAGGGCTAAAGGCTAAGGGCTGAGGGCAGAAAAAGCAAAGGGCCGAGAGCAGAACGATCTGCCCTCGGCCCTTTGACTTATGCCCTTACGTGATCGCTTCTAGAAATCCACCTGCACGCTGAACTTCCAGAACCGCGGTTGCAGCACGCTCGACGGCGACAGCCAGGCCGCCGCGCCGGTCGTGATGGCCGGGCTGAACGCCTGGTTGTAGCTAAGAATCGCCGACGAGTTGAGCAGGTTGTAGAGGTCGAATCCGATGTTGGTCCGCGTCCGCCCGAAGCGGACGATCTTCGCGAAGCGCGCGTCGAACTCATTGACCCGATCGCCATACAGCGTGCCCGGCTCCACGATGTTCACCGTGACGCTGGTGGCGTTGGCGCCGGTCGGCGTGCGGCCGAGCTGCGCAAGGATCGAGCTCCACACCGGGTTCGTGTTCGTGATCGTCCAGTTCGCCGCGAGCGGCGCGCCCTGGTCGCTCCGGAACGTGCCCGACACGAGCACGTCGATCTTCGGCACCGTGTAGCTGCCGAGACCGGTGTACCGCGTGATGAAGCCCGTGGAGGTGTTGCACCACGGGTTGGTCGGGCTCTGCGCGCCAAACACCGTGTACTCAGGCGAGGCCGACCGCACCGCGCAGTAGTCCGTCCGCTGCGTGCCGGTGCTGAAGCCGCCCTGGAACACGAGGCCGTTCTTCGGGCGCGCGCTGATGTTGGCCAGGAACCCGTTGTAGACCTGCGTGTAGCTGCCACCCGCATCGGACGCGAGCATCGTCACATTGTTCGTGAGGGTCGCGACGTTCGGGTTGGCGTTGTAGAGCAGCCCGCTCGTCGCGCCCTGCGCCCCCGAGGGGAGCCGCTGGTCGCTCGGCGCGACCACGCTGAACGGCTTGTAGTCGCTGGTCGCCTGCAACACGTTGTTGTCCCACGTGAAGTTGGTCAGCCAGCGGCGGTTGTAGCCGACTTCGACCGACACACGCGGAAGGATCTGCTGCTGCACGCTGGCGCCGAAGCCCCAGTCGCCGGGACGCACGCCCCAGCCGCTGCGCAGCGACGGATCGAGGTCGCTCGTGAAGGTGCTGGTGCCGAACGCCGAGTTGGCGATCAGCCCGCATTCCCCGTTGGCGGCGCGATTCAGGAGGTCGCAGTCAGGGACGTAATTGCGGTTCGCATCCGTCCAGACGCGCGTCGTCGAGCCCTGGAGACGCGAGCTGGGACGCAGCGCGGCGTACGCCAGGCCGTTCTGCGCGGCCTGCAGATACTTGCCGACGTTGACCTTGATCGACGTCTTGCCATCGCCGAAGGCGTCAATCGCGGCGCCGGCGCGCGGCGTGACGTCGTTGTATGAATGCACGCCTTCGGTGTACGGGAACGTGATGGCGTTCGGCAGGAAGCGCATCGGGCCGACCGTCACTTCGGGGAAGTAGCTCCACGCGCGATCATAGCGAACCGCGCCCTGCAGCGTGATGCGGCCGAACGTCTTCTGATCCTGCGCGTAGAACGCGTCGTAGCGCACGCGCTGATCCGCCGGGAACGCGTTGATGTTCTCGGTAATCTGGTTCGGCACGCCGCTGTTGAACCGGTACGCCGTGAACTGATCGTTCGTATACGTGTACTGGTGGTCGTAGAGGTAGCCGCCCTGATAGCCGAGCTTCATGCTCTGGGCGCCGGTCACGTACGACGCCGACGCGCGCCAGGACACGGTGCCCTGGAGGTTCCAGCGATACGTGCCCGAGCGATACTGCAGGTTCGCGATGCCGCCGAACGCGGGGCAATCCGCGTTCGTGCACTGCTCGGTCACGCCCACGAGATTGTAGAAGTTGCTGCCGGGATGCTGAGTGCCGCCCCACTGGCTCCAGTAGGTGCCGAAGCCCGCTTCGAGGAGCAGCTTGTTCGTCATCGGCGAGCTCCACGTGGCCTGCTGCACGCGCTGGCCGAAGCCCGAGAGATACGTGCCGATTTCCGGCGCCGTATTCGACGAGCACGGCGGATTGGACGCGCCCGCCGCGCCGCAGATGATTTCTCCCGCGCCCGACTGGCGGCAGCCCTCGTTCGAACCGAGGACGCCCGCGCCCTGGCAGGGGAGCTGCTGATCCCAGAACACGTTGAGCTTGTTCCGGTTCGTCGGCTGGAACGTCAGCCGCGCCGCGCCGTTGCGCCAGCTGCCGGCGGCCACCGCCGGCCGTGTGATGTCGGCCACGTACGTCCACTTGGTGGGATCGCTCATGTTCGCGTTGGCGAACATGCCGGGAATCGTGCGGTGGCTGCCTTCATCGCGGAACTGGAGGAAGAACCAGACCTTGTCCTTCTTGATCGGGCCGCCGACGCCGACGTTGTAGTCCCAGAGCTTGAAGAGCTTGCCGGGGGTCGTCAGGCCGGCCGCTTTGAGCGCGTCGGTGTAGTTGTCGCCGACCATGCCCTTGGTGACGTTGCTGGCGTAGACCGAACCCTTGATCGTGTTGCCGCCGGTCTTCGGCACGATGCTGAACGAGGGGCCGCCGACTTCGGCTTCGCCGAGGCCGCCCGACGTCGTCATCGAGATTTCCTGCGCGTTGCCGATGTCGACGACGTAGCTCGACACGCCGGCGCCGTTGAACGCCGCGCCCGTGTTGAGGCCGTCCACCTGAATGCGCGCTTCGTTGGTGCGCCCGCCCGCGCCGCCGAACACGAGCATGCCAGGCGTCACCTGAATGTCGAGGTTGGCGCCCGCCTGGGTCGTGGTGGCCGGAATGAGCATCATGACGCCCGCGTACGAACGCGCGGCCGGCATATTGGAAATGACGTCGCTCGACACCGTGACCTGGCGCCGGACGCTCTGCGTGTCGACGATGGGCGTTTCGCCCGTGACCGTGATCGTCTCTTCGAGCGCGCCGACCTTCATGTCGGCGTTGATCGTGGCGGTGAACGAGCCCGAGAGCTCGACGCCGTCGCGCTTGACCGTGCTGAAGCCGGTCAGCGTAAACGACACCGAGTACGTGCCCGGCCGCAGATCGACGATGCGATATGTGCCAGTGCCGTCGGTGACGGCGCTGCGTGTTCTTTCGATCAGCGCGGGGCTCGAGGCATCAACCGTCACGCCTGGCAGAACGGCGCCTGACGCGTCTTTCACCACACCGGTGATGGTGGCCTGGGCAAACGCCACGGCCGGGACGAGCACGAGGAGCAGTAACGCTCCTAACCCTACTTGCAACCTACGCATGCACTATCTCCCTTCGTTCAACACACGATCAGAACCAGAAATGCCTGACTTACAGGATGTTGCAGGCAAATTAGACGACACGGCCAGAGACCGGTCAACAATCTTCTTAGGAGTGGGTAATAGTTTAGTTACGCAGGATTCAAGTAAATGGATATGCCTTAGAATCTGGCATTTAGGAGTGTTTCAGCGCTGCACGAACGGATTCGGTACTTCGGTCGCCGTCGAGATCCAGACGCTCTTCACCTGCAGGTACTCTTTGAGCATTTCTTGACCGCTCTCGCGCCCCAATCCTGACCGCTTGTACCCGCCGAACGGCGACAGATAACTGACCGCGCGATAGGTGTTAATCCAGACGGTTCCCGCCTGAAGACGATCCGCCATCATCAGCGCACGGCGCATGTTCTGCGTCCAGACGCCCGCGGCCAGTCCGTACACGATGTCGTTGCCGATCGCGAGCGCCTCGTCTTCGTCCTTGAAGGGGATGATCGACAAGACCGGGCCGAACACTTCCTCCTGCGCGATGCGCATCGTGTTGCGCACGCCGCTGAAAATCGTCGGCTCGACGAACCAGCCGTCGCCGCAGTCAGGAGAGGTCGGGCGCTTGCCGCCGAGCACGGGCGTCGCGCCCTCCGCTCTGGCGATTTCGATGTACTTCAGCACTTTTTCGAGCTGCGGCTTGTTGGTGATGGGCCCGACCTGCGTGTCGAGGTGCATCGGGTTGCCCATCTTCGCCGTTTTCGCGAGCGCGAGCAGCCGGTCGACGAACTGATCGTGAATGCTCTCCTGCACGAGGAGACGCGATCCCGCGACGCACGTCTGTCCCGTCGCCGCGAATATCCCCGAGACCACGCCCTTCACCGCGTTCTCCATCTCCGCATCGTCGAAGACGATGTTGGGAGATTTGCCGCCGAGTTCCATGCTGACGCGCTTGAGGCCGCGGGCCGCGGCCTCGTACACGCGCTGTCCCGTCACGTCCGACCCAGTGAAGGCGACCTTGGCGACCAGCGGATGTTCAACCAGCGGCAGGCCGGCTTCGGCGCCGAAGCCGGTGACGACGTTGACGACGCCCGGCGGAATGCCGGCCTGCTCGACGAGCTTCATGAACTCGAGCAGCGACGCCGACGTGAACTCCGACGGCTTGATGACGATCGTGTTGCCGGCTGCCAGCGCCGGCGCCAGCTTCCACGTCGTCAGAAACAGCGGCGAGTTCCACGGCACGATCGCGGCGACGACGCCGAGCGGCTCGTAGCGCGTGTAGTTGAAGATGTCGGGCTTGTCGATCGGGATGACGGCGCCTTCGATCTTGTCCGCGAGGCCGCCGTAGTAGTGATACCACTGCGCCATGTACGCCGTGACGGGACTCATCTCGGCGATGAGCTTGCCGTTGTCGCGGACTTCGATTTCCGCGAGGAACCGGGAGTGTTCAGAGACGAGATCCCCCAGCTTGCGCAGCAGCGCGCCCCGCTGCGACGCGGTCAGCTTCGGCCACGGCCCCGAGGTGAAGGCGGCGTGCGCGGCGCGGACGGCGCGGTCGACGTCCTCGGCCGTGCAGCGCGGAATCAGCGCCCACGGTTTGCCGGTGTACGGGTTTTCGGTCTCGAAGAATTCGCCGGACGCGGCGTCGACCCAGCGTCCGGCGATATGGGTTTGATATTTGGCGAGTGTGGTCATGGTTCCGTCCGGCTAAAGCCGGACGCTACGAAACGGACGCTACGAAACGGGCGCTACGGACGAACGGCCCCGGCGGCCGAGGCTTCGCGATCGTCGGCGCGCGCGCCGCTCAGGATGTTGAAGAGGGAATGGTTGCCCTCGTGGCACGCGTATTCGAAGATCCCGTAGTTGTTGTCGCGGCGCCATGGAAACTGCAGCGTGAACGGACGCGTGTAGGTTTTCGGATCGTCCACCGTCGCGGAGTATTCGATCGTGTCCGCGTCGACGCGGGTGAAGCGCTCGGTGATCTTCAGCGCGTCGCTGAACGCCTGGCCGCCGCCGTTGCCGCCGACGCCATTCCTGTCGAACATGTTCGTCGTCTCGACCACGAGCGTGTCGCCGTCCCAGCGCGCGCGCGAATCGCCCATGTAGCTGCGGATCTTCGAGCTGATGTGCGGGCGGTTGTCGAGATAGAAGAAGCGCGTCTCGTGAATCATCTCGTTGCGCAGGACGACGAGGCCCGGCGCCTGGATGATCTGATTGCCGTTGTTGTAGATGACCGGCAGGATCGAACCGAGGACGCCGCGTGTGATGCACTGATCGTAGAGGCTGCGATCCTCGTACGAGTCGGCCGGCCCGCGGGCGGCACGCCGGGCGGCGAGGGCGCGCACGCGCTCCGCCGCTTCGGGCGTCTGCGGCGGCATGCGGCCGTCCGGTGGGTCGACGAGGAGCGAGGCCTGGTACGACGGCTTGCCGCGCTCGAGCCAGTGCGGAGGAGGCGACACGGGACCGCCGACGGTGCCGCGCGCTTCCTGCTCCGGCGTCACCGTGTCGATGTTGAATTCGGCGTTGTCTTCGTCAGTCTGCCGGGCCGCGGCCGCCTGGCGCGTCCTGAATTCCTCCTCCGTCAGGAGATTGCGGCTGCCGAAGTTCGACGCCCGCTGCAGCGGCGTGCCGACCATGTCAGTGCTCGGCCAGACCCCCTGGAGATCCGGATCGCCCCACGGCGTCCGCGGGGCTTTATACGCCTTCTTCACCGCCTGACCGGCGAGAGGCGCAACCGCGAGTGCGATGAGAGCGGCGAAGAGCAACGTCTTCTTCATGACAACTCCATCATCCTGTAAAGCCGGACGCTACGGGTAAGCATTTTACTTCTTGTCGATTTCGGCAAACACCTCGCGCGCGACGCGGAACGCGTCCACGCCGGCCGGCACGCCGCAGTAGACGGCGACCGCGAAGAAGATCTCGCGCATCTCGTCGCGCGTGACGCCGTTGGTCAGTGCGCCTTTGACGTGCATCTTCAGCTCGTGCGGACGGTTGAGCGCGCTGATCATCGCCAGGTTGAGCATGCTCCGCGTTTTCTTGCTGAGCCCCTCCCGTCCCCAGCATGCCCCCCAGCAGTACTCCGTGACGAACTCCTGAAACGGCTTGTTGAACTCGTCGGCCGAGGCGAACGACTTCTCGACGAACTCCGCGCCGAGTACCGACTTGCGAATCTCGAGACCCTTTTCGAATGTCGCTTTATCCATGAGTGCGCTCCCTGTATTTGAGGATTTGAGAATCGATGATGTGAGAATTCAAGAGCGAGATCTGATTTCGACGCCGGCCCATTCCTCCAGCACTTTCGCGATGCACGTGAAGTCTGACTGCGCGCCGAATTTCGCCTGCGTCACCGCCAGCATCTGCCGGACCGCCGCGCCGACGACCATCGGGACGCCGAGCGCTTCGGCTTCGTCCACGCAGAGCCGGACATCCTTGTAGGACAGTCCCGTCGCGAAGCCGAAGTCGAACGTCCCAGGCAGGACCGATCGCGGGAATTTGTCCTGCGTCGCGCTGTTGCGTCCGCTGCCGGCGTTGATGATGTCGAGCAGGATCTTCGGGTCGAGCCCGGCCTTGACGCCCATCGCCATCGCTTCCGACGACACGACGAGCGCCGCTGCGGCCAGCAGGTTGTTCGCGAGCTTCGCCGTCTGCGCGAGCCCGGGTTTCTCGCCCGTGAAGAACAGCTTGCCGAAATTCTTCAGAATCGGCTCGACTTCCGGATACGTCGCTTTCGGGCACGACACCATCACGGCGAGCGTGCCTTCTTTGGCGCCCTTCATGCCGCCGCTGACGGGCGAATCGACGGCGACGATGCCTTTCTCCGCGAGGCCTTTGGCGACGACGTTCGCCACGCCCGGGCCCGACGTCGAGAGATCCACCATGACCTTGACGGATGTCCCGCTTGAAATCCCGTTCGGGCCGAGCGCGACCGCCTGGACGATCTGCGGCGTCGGCAGGCTGACGAGCACGATGCGCGCCTTCGATGCGACATCCTGTGCCGAGGCGACGACCGTTGCGCCGCGCGCCGCGAGCGGCTTGACGGCTTCAGCGTTCGTGTCGAATACGCAGAGCGCGTAGCCCGCGTCCAAAAGCCGCGACGCCATGTGTCCGCCCATGCGCCCGACGCCCACGAATCCGATCAACTGACTGTTCATTGAATGAGTCCCTTCGAGAAAACGTACGACTGAGCACGCGGTTCCACCACATCACCGCGCCTGTTATGAAAAGTACCGGTGGAATGACGCCGAGAATCGCCCACGTCCACTTGGTTTTGATCCCGGCAAACCGTCCGAAGTGCAGCTTGGCCAGCCACTCGAGCGCGAGGTCGCCGCGCCGCGGCACCAGGCTCTGTGGATCGAGCGGCTCGAGATAGTCGACGAGCGCGCTGAACGGATGCGGGAAGACGAGATAAATCCCGCTGATGGCCCACAGCAGGACGGCGATGAAGGCCCAGAAGCCGATCGCGCTGTGCAGATCCCAGTTGATGCGCTGCCAGCCCGCGCGCCACTGGACGGTGAGCCCGCGCGCCCATTTGCCTGCGCCCTGCCACCAGATGATCGCGCCCGTGATGCAGAGCATCAGCAGCAGAATCGCGCCGACGCCGTTGACGAGGCGGCCGTTCATTCCGCCGAGCAGGTCGTCGTGCAGGCTCACGAGCCAGTCGACGATTCTCACGCCGCGCGGCCGGGTCTCGCCGAGATCCGCGCCGTTGTACGGATCGAAGAGATGCTGCTTCTTTTCGGCGCCGCGATTCATCCAGATGTCCACGGGCGTGCTGCCGCGCCGGCCGCGCCAGACTTTTTCGACCGTGAAGTCGGGATACGCGCGCTCGGCCGCCATGCGGAGCTGATCTTCGGTCAGCGGCTTCGCATCGGCGGCGTGCACGCTGACCTGCGGACGGTTCGAGTACGTCCGCATCAGCTCGCGCCGGAAGACGAGCACGCTGCCCGTCAGGCAGACGACGACGATGTAGAGGCCGACGCCGATGCCGGTCCAGAGATGGATCTGGAACATCGCCTTCCGAATCCAGAGGCCCTGGGGTTGCCGAAGCGCGCGCGCGAAAAAGCCCATGTCGTGGGGCGGCCCCTCAGGGCCGCCTACTTCTTCCCGTAGATCAATTGCGTCAACGCGGGCACGCGGCCGACCAGCCGCGCGTAGAGCGCCAGCTGGCCGCGGTGATATTCCTCGTGGGAGATGCCGTGGTTCATCCAGGCGAGGCGCGACCCGCGCTCGCCATCGAACCGCGTGATGAGCTGCAGGAAGTGGAGCTCGCCGGCCGCGCGAATCTTCTTCTCGCCGTCCTCGTGCGTCTTCGTGAGGAGCGCGATGAGCTGCTTCTTGTTCGACGTCGGCTTCACGCCCTTCGCATATTCCTTCATGAATTGCGGAAACGACTTGCGCCGGAAGCTGCCGTCGGGCCGGCTCAGCTCGCCGGCCATCATCAGCCCCGACTCCGCGATGTGGATGGCAATTTCGGCGGCCGTGCGGCTGTTCGTCGCCGGCCGGTAGTTGAGGGAGACGTCCGGCAGGTTCCGGATCTCGCTGATCACACCGGCGCGCGTGTACTGCCACGCTTCGAGGGCTTCGTCGAGCAGGGAGGTGAAGGCCATGTCGGGAATATTATGCGTTCGCGACGGAATCGACCAGCACACTCGCATCGGGCAGCATCTCGAGCCGTTCGGCCGCGCCGGCGACCCGGTCGCGCGCGGCGGCGCCAAGAAGCCCTTCGGCGTTCTCGTCGAATTTCGCCCGCAGCTCCGCGTTGGTCATCGGATTCTCGGCCGATCCGCGGTTGTACTCTTCGACTTCCGTAATCGTCCTGCCGTTCTTGAGCGTGACCGTGACCGCGCCCTTGAACCGACCGGGGCCGGGAAATGATGGCTCCGCGTGAAAACGGACGCGCCGCGCCAACGCCAGGATGGCCGGATCGCGCAGGCTCGCCTCGCTGTAGGCGTGCTTGCCGAGCGACCCTCGCTGCAGGGTTTCGGCGAGCGAGTACTGCAGGCTGACGCGGCCATGCGAGTCGGACGCCGGCGCGAGCTTTTCCTCCGCCGGCTCGCAGACGATCGGCATAATGAACGCCGCGACGGGGCAGTCGATCCATTCGACATCGTCCGCGCGCACGCCGTGCGTGTTCCGCAGGCGCAGCATCGCGTCGATATACGGATGAAGGACATGCGCGGCGGGAAAGGGCTTGAACGACGAGTTCCGGCTGTCCCAGCGCGTGCCGAGTTCCGCGGTCAGGCGCGACAAGTCCTTCGGCGCACTCTCGTCCTGCAGATGCGACGCGAACAACCCCCAGCGGCCTTCGAACACCTCGGCCGGGCCCGTTGTGCCCGCACGCGCGAGAAACGCCGAGACGATGCCGCTCTGCGCGGACCAGCCCGGATGGAGGAACTTCGTCTGCGTGCCGTCGACCCAGCATTCGAGGATCCCCGACGCGAAGCTGCCGCAGATGCCGGCGGCGCGAGCCATCGCATCCGCATCGAGGCCGAGCAGCCGGCCGGCCAGGTAACTGACGCCGAACGTCGCGAACAATCCCGACGGATGAAAGCCGCGGCGATGAAACTGTCCCGGCGACACGCTGCCCGCCCGGCACGAGATCTCGTTGCCGACGGCGATGGCCGCAATCAGATCGCGTCCCGTGACGCGCGTCGTGTCCGCGATGGCGAGTGCCGCCGCGACCGACGGGCTGCTCATGTGCACGATCGACTCGTTGTGCGTGTCGTCGTACTCGAGCGCCTGCGAAAACGCGCCGTTCGCGAACGCCGCCATGGTCACATTCAGCCGGTCGCCGGTGCCGAGCACGCGGCACGGACCCGCCGACGACATCGCGACGGCCGCGTCGCGGACGGATCGTCCGAACGGCGTCTCCGCGCCCGCCAGCGCCAGGCCGATCACGTCGAGCACACGCAGCTTCGTCGACGAGACGACGTCGGCGGGCAGGTCGTCAAACGACACGCGCGCGGCCCACCGCGCGATATCGGATGAAATCGGCATCCGCATAGAATACTCGGCGCATGGAATCAAAGACCACGGCGACCCTGGCATCATGGATTGTCGACCATCGACTCGAAGATGTTCCTGGCGATGTGCGCCACGAAGCGCTGCGCGCCATCGTCAATATCGTCGGCTGCGCGGTTGGCGGAAGCACGCATCCGGCGGTCGACATCACGTTGCGGGCGCTCGGGCCGTTCTCAGGCCCGGCGACGGCGCAGCCGCTGGCGCGATCGGAGCGGATGGATCCGCTGCTCGCCTCGCTCGTCAACGGCATCAGCTCGCACGTCTACGACTACGACGACACGACGCCGGGCAACTACAGCCATCCCTCGTCGCCCGTGGCGTCGGCGCTCTTCGCGTATGCGAGCGCGAACGCCGTCAGCGGACGCGATTTCGTGCACGCATTCATTCTGGGGTTCGAAGCCGAGTCGCGCATCGGGAACGCCGTGTATCCCGCGCACTACGACGCCGGCTGGCACATCACCGGCACGGCCGGCGTGTTCGGTGCGGCCACGGCCATCGGCAAACTGCTCGGGTTGTCGGCGCAGCAGATGATCTGGGCGATCGGACTGGCCGCGACGCAGGCCGCGGGCCTGCGCGAGATGTTCGGATCGATGGGGAAGGCCTTTCATCCCGGACGCTCGGCGCAGAATGGCTACGCCGCGGCGCTGCTCGCACGCGAAGGATTCACGTCAGGCGAACGGAGCCTCGAAGGCCCGCGCGGGTTTGCCGCCGTGCAGGCGACCGCGTACGACCTCTCGAAGATCACCGAGCGGCTCGGCGACGACTGGGATCTTCGCGTCAACACGTACAAGCCGTTTCCGTGCGGCATCGTCAATCACCCGACGATTGACGGGTGCATCCAGCTGCACGACACGCATCACGTCGCGCCGGAGCAGATCGCCGCGGTCCGGCTGCGTGTGGCGCCGCTCGTGCTGGACCTTTGTAATCAACAGAACATCACGAAGGGCCTGCAGGGGAAGTTCTCGGTGTACCACGGCGCCGCGGTGGGGCTCGTCCGCGGAAAGGCCGGCATTCAGGAATACACGGACGAGGCGGTGAACGATCCGGCCGTCAAGCGCGTGCGCGAGCGCGCGACCGCCACCGGCGACGCGTCCATCACCGAGGACCAGGCATATATAGAGGTGGAGCTGACGAACGGGACGAAGCTCGAGACGTTCGTCGAAGCGTCGCTCGGCAACCTGAAGCGTCCGCTTAGCGACCGGCAGCTCGACGCCAAGTTCCGCGACCAGGCCGTCCTCGCGCTGCCGTCCGCGCAGGTCGACGGCCTGTTGCAGTTGTGCTGGCGAATCGACGAACTGCCGGACGTTAGCGAGCTGGTCCGCGCCGCGTCCCCCGCCTAACGCCGCTTCTCGACGCGTGTCAGGCGCTTGTCGAGTTCGACATGTCCCTCGGCTATCAGCCTGACGCTGTCTTCGATTCGCTCGGCGACGGCGTTGAAGTTGTGGCGGGTTCGTTCGCCTTCTTCCTTGATTGCCGTCTGCATTTCATCACGGGTCGGAAATGCCTTCAGATCGTCTTTCGTGGCGAAAGCCTCGAGGTCCTTCTTCGTGGCGAAGGCCTTGAGGTCCTCCTTCGTGGCGAAGGCCTTGAGGTCCTCCTTCGTGGCGAAGGCCTTGAGATCCTCCTTCGTCGCGAATCCTTGAGGGTCGTCTTTTGTGGGGAACCCTTTGAGGTCATCTTTCGTGGCGAGCGTTGGCAGAATCTGCTCAATGCGTGTCGTCCGATCGTCGATGTTTTTGATCCGCGTTTCGAGCTCGTGTTGGTCCATCGCGCGTGTAACTCCTGCCGGCTCTTTGTCATGCCGTCCGCGGATTTCTCGCGGGCTTTGGCCGGCGATTACTACTCAGCACGCGTCGTGCCAAGGTAATGTCGGCGACGACGATGTCATCGTCGTGTCGCCGAGTCAAGAGGGTCGGCCGTTAGTTCAGTCGTCTCTGCGATCGCCGTACCAGAGCGACAACTTTTCGCGTTGGCGAAGTGCAGCCGTGCCGTGCGGGAGTACGCCTCCCCATACAGGGAAGAACTCTCGGAGCGAGTGCGTCCGCATCTTCCGGCCCGAGGTGACGACCGGTTCGCGCAGAATCACGACCGCGCCGATGCGCTTCAGCGCGCGGCTGAACGCGATTTCCTCCGTGGCGAACAACTGCTCGTCGAATCCTCCCGCGGCCTCGAAGGCCGCGCGCGAGCAGAAGACGTAACAGCCCGCGGCCCATCGCATGACCCGCATGCCGGCGCCGACGAGCCCAATCACCGCCGGCCCCCACCACGGCAGGCGTCCGTCGACGTGCAGCGTGGTGCCGCCGCCGACCGCCCCGCGCGCGAGCGCCTCGACGGTCGCGCGCACCAGGGCGGCGGAGACGAGCGTGTCTGCGTCGACGAAGATCAGGATGCCGCCGGTGGCCGCGCGCGCGCCGGTGTTCCGCACGCGCGCAATCTGGCGATGCTGGCAGTCAACGACGCGCGCGCCATGGGCGCGCGCGAGGGTGGCGGTCTTGTCGGTGGAGCTGTCGTTGGCGACGATGATCTCGTACGACTGGGCGATGTCGCGCGCCGCCGCGTGGATCGCGTCGAGCGTCGCCCCGATCAGCCGTCCTTCGTTGTAGGCCGGAACGACGAACGAAATCACCCGATCACTCAATCACCCAATTACTCGATCACGAGGCCACGCGTGTGCTCTGGCTCGTGACGCACTGCCAGCGGCCGTCACGCATGACGAAGACATCGATGTAGCGGAACGTCAGCGTCAGCGGCTGGCCCTTGCTCGGTCC
>Ga0153915_10000315_pt1 | contig 44328 bp, 34 predicted proteins | sample Opewatmetagenome_2_FD_107003 | JGI IMG/M metagenome (GOLD analysis project Ga0153915, IMG submission 107003) | Freshwater wetland microbial communities from Ohio, USA - Open water 3 Core 3 Depth 3 metaG | ecosystem: Environmental > Aquatic > Freshwater > Wetlands | place: USA: Ohio, Lake Erie...
AAGCGGCGGTGAGGATCCTGACCAAATGAAGCCAAGGGTGTTGCTGCCGCCGACTACCGTAATCGTGTGCGCATTGCCCAATCGAAGAGTTAGCTCTCCCTTGACAGTCACCTGCGTGCCAATGGCAATATCGCCGTTGTTGATGTCAATTATGCTCGTTGTACCAATCAGCCCGTCATGTGAAGCGATAATCCCAAGACCTCCAATCAAGACTATGACCAAGAGAATCACGATATTGCGCTTTGACTTGCTTTTTGGCATGCTCAATTCAACCGATGGAACAGTGAGTCTCGCCTCTAATGAATGTGGTGGGCCGCTATCATCGGGAGGTCTTTTCCCTGGTTGGTCGGTGACAGAACTCACACATGAATGCTTTCTTCCCTCACCTACCGACATCAGTATCCTTTAATTTGGGTCTACACTTTCCATGATGTTGGAGGAACGGGCATAGTTGAGGAGAAACATAACATGAAGAGACCTGTCTGGATTTGCCTGGTCGGCATGTTCGTTGCTTTGACGGGGGAGACCGGCATCATTCTTTCATTCATTTCCCAGATCGCTCCAGAAACGCTATCGATGATCTTTAGACTTTCATGGTCGGTACTCCTCGTCGCCGGTCCGATATTGAGTGCCGCGTATGTCGACTGGAAACGGAAAGTCAATCCTGCAGCTGGAGTGGGGCTGTTCTTGATTGGTTCTGTTGGATATTTTCTGTTGGTTCAGTTCGTCATTGGACATGCATTCCTCTCAACCCTTATAGAAATCCTTCTCATAGCAAATTTCTCTTTGATTGCGTGGGCCGGCATTTGTCTAGCAGTGTTCGCCTTGTATCGGACACTGGGCAAGCCCAATCCCACGGACCCTGCCGGGCAATCGAGCGGCTAAAGACATAACCAAGGACAACCACAAGGACGATATCGAGACCTCCTGAGCACCTCTATTACATGGACGACCGAGCAGGTGTCTCTAGCTCCCGCGCAGGACATGGTAGTCCAAAACAGTTACATTCTGATGCAGCAATTCGGCACCAAGCGAGGCATTTTGCGTGAAAGCAGCTGAACAGTACGTGCAATTGTGTGGCAGAGTCGGCAATCTTAGCAGAAGCCTCACTGGTGTAAGCATTGTCGACGCGTACTTCGGTCCGCCTAGTCTAGCCCCGGAGAAGCAAGCCGAGCGCACGGAGCCAGAGTCGATCCTGCAGGATATTGGCTCGCTAATCGACATAGTCAAGGGCAGTATTCGAAACGAATTGAGGAGGGAGTATCTCCTAGGCGAGATTGGTTCCCTCCAAACGGTAGTTGAGTGGCTGAGCGGCGCTGACATCTCCTATGGTCAGCTTGTGAAACGTCTCTTCAGCATCGATATGAAGGCCTACCCGGAGAGCGTTATCGATCAACAGATGCAGCGCGTCAGTGAGGCTTTTGCTGTTTTTCCCGGAGCTGATGTGAGGGATAGAGTCGACCGATTCATGACGACCGGAGAGCTCAGAGGCGAGCCTTTGAGGTATCTAATCGAGGGTGAGCTTCAAGACAAGGTCTCCGAGGTCGGCCGCCTGTTTAAGGAGAGAGTCTTCTCCAAAATCGGGGGACGCATACGCGACAACGGAGTTCGCTACAAGGCAGTGACCGACAAGCCTTGGGGCGGCTACAACTACTATCTGGGCGGTTTCAAGTCAATGAATGAGTTCAACGTTGATCATCCAATGAACCGCGAAGTGTCACTATCAGTCATCTATCATGAATACGAACACCATGTCAATAATCTATGTCGGGAGCGCGCTTACCTCAAGAATCGGTATGCTGAGCTGAGCGTCGTCCCGCTTCACACCGGACGCAGCGTGATATCCGAAGGCACAGCCGATTCTGCAAAGGAGTTCTTAGGAATAGCTGACGAGAGTCCAACGGCAACAGCAATGGAAGTGCTTAGCACGCTGAGGAGAATGGTCTCGATCAATGCAGCAATCATGATGAACGATCGCGGTCTCGGAATAGAGGATGTTGCTCCGTATATTGCTGAGCGGGGATTGAGGACAGCAGATTCTGCAAAAGTGACAACCGACTTCTTCAAGCCCAAGACAGACGATGGCCGTGTCAACATCTGGGCTCCGTACGTGTTCACATATCATGTTGGAAAGACAGACTTTGTCATGCCCACGTTCGACAAGGCAGTAGAGAGAGGGTTACTTGCAGATTTCTTCAAGGTCCTCTACCTGAATCCGTTCTCAGGATCCAGCGTCACTTGGAATATCGCGTTTGACTGGTTGTGAGCAAAGCCCTAGTCACTTTCTCTTCAGGAGCCCATTCTTCCAATCTCGGGTGCCGACTATTCCTTCATTCGCAGAGCACCGTTCTCCATTATGATTCTTGACCGGCCGTCTGCATACGTAATAGTCACTGTTGGCTTGCCAACGAGGAAGTCCTGATGCGTGGCCGAGTTATTCGCCACGACGCCCGGGTAATCCATGTTGTTTCCGAATGCCACATGGATTGCATTGCCAATCTTCTCGGACTCGAGAAACTCTCTGACAATCCTTGCCTTGGGATTGAGACCAATGGCGAACTCGCCCACATGCTTGGCCATCTCATCAGTCGCCTGTGTCTGTTCTATCGCCTTGAGCACTTCCTTGTCGTCAGTGTCGAGTTTAACGACGAGACCGTTCTTCACTTCGATTCGTACTGGCCTCTTCAGTGCTCCGGCGCCTCCTCCGTATGCTAGGTCGCAAACAAGTGTTCCCTGCATTGCGGTCTCGACGGGCCCGACCAGTACCTCGCCCGTAGGTAGGTTCATCCATTTCATGGTCTTCCAGTCCACGTAGGTATCAGAGAACCAAGTCCGACCCTTTACGCTGAGAGTGAAATCAGAACCGGCAGGAGCTGTAACGCGAACTGAAGTCACATCCTGTAGAAGAGCGATGAGGTCCCGGGCCTCTGATTGCATCTTGACATGCTGCTCCTTGGTCATTGCTAGTGCTCCATCCGTGAGCATGTCCATGGTGATTCCCGGACAGTGCCCCAACCTAGAACGCCCCTTCCTCGTCTCAAGCTTGATGATCTTGATTCTGAAGGGCGTCTCCTGAGAGGGTCCCCGTAGCGTATTGATGAATACGTCCGGTTGGTTTGCTCCGTTTATCATTTCTATGAGGTGGTCAGGGACTGCAGACCTGAATGTGTTCTCCTGCGTTGTCAACACAACCATTCTTGTCCATAAGCCGAGTTCAACTGCTCCCTGTGCAAAAGCTCTGCCAACGTCGCTTCTCACGTCGTCTGTCACAACTAGCAGAGATTCTCCTGGTCTCGCTTCCAGCACCGCCTCAAGGGCATTAGCAGCTGCTGTCTTTGGTTCCAAAGTCTCTTCCTCGATTTCGTGTGTTGACCTAACCCTGCTTTATACTCTTAGGGTGAACGCCAATAGAAGAAAAGACAGGGCGGTGGCTGGAGCACCATCGCCCACAAAGGTTTCATTAGCTGCCACTGCGCTTTGCGGCGTTGTATGCTGACTCGAGTTCTCTACTCATATCGGCTGAGAACGCTGTCTTGCCAGTGATTTCTCCTTCTTGCCGCCGAATGAACACATAGAGTAAGGTCACATACACAATGTCGAAAGTGCGTAGCACTAGACTGCATGGGATTGCGGCGAACACGATGAAGATCACGGCAAGCACCAGCGCGGTTATGAGGTCACCTGATGATACGACCCACCCGATTGCCGCGCCGCCTACTGCAAAAGCAATGAAGAATATCAATGCGAGCACTCCGAAAGCCCAACGTACTGCGCTTTCTTTGATCATCACATCGACGAAGTTCTTTCGAACTAGACCCGCACTCCTCTTGATGCCCGCCCTTGCACCGAGTCCCTCGGCGACCATTGCTGGAATTGTGAAGTAGTTGACAAGGGCCCAGATCCAGCCAATGATTCCACCCGCCGCTCTGCCAACAGCTTCGCCTCCGGCGCCTCCGACCTGCCGTCCTGCCCTCTGCAGGGCGATTCTGACCAGGACTATGACAACGCTCATGATTGCGAGAGCTGCTAGTCCGGCCACTACGCCAAGCGATGCTTTCACTCCGTCTCCGAGAGTTGGGTCCTGCCCTCTCATGTAGATATACACGATTCCTGAGCTTGCGCCATATGCGATGTTGTAGAAGAAAAGAGTCGTGAATAGGTAGAGCAGCAACCCAATACCGACGGAGGCTTCGCTCTCCACAGTCCAAGGTACGGTGCCCAGCAGCACGTCAATTCCGGCAAACTGGAATATGATTGCCCCAAAGAGCACTGCCGAAATGAGAGTGAATATCATCGTGAAAAGCGGTGGGACAAAAACCCCCTTTTCATCAAGACAAACTTGCCCTGTCAGCTTGATGATTTGTCCGGCGCGTCGTATCCTGTCTTTGAAAACCGTGAACAGGAGCAACGTTGTGAACAGAGTCAGGAGCCCCGGTATCATGATTGGCCAGTTTGCGACAAGATCGCCCAACGAGAGCTGGCCGGTTGCTAGGACCAGAATCACGATTCCCCATGTCATCAAATTCATAAAGAGAGCACCGACGTAAATGAGGGTTCCACCAAGCCTCCGAGCCAGAACTGATGCTCCTACGGCAATCAAGACTCCAAAGAGAAAGAGCCCGCCGACAACTAAGGCGACACCGTACAGGCTTGTGGTCAGGATACTGGGTAGGTCTAGGGTCGCTACTATGCTCATTATCAAAGGCACGACTTCGGTTATGAATTTCGGCCAGAGTTGCCATATTGAATATACGCCCAAGATAACAAAGCCACCAAAAACAATCAAGATGGCAGCTATCGCTCTGCTGTGACTTGGGTACTTCTTCTTCTCATAGTAATCAATAAGGTCCACATCTGTCAAGGAATGTGTCTCCTAAGACTAAGTGTCCTTTCTTGAAACATAGTCAGTAGTTAAAGTTTGGGAAACTCAAGGAATAATGGGGCCGATTCTGACCTGCCAAGCCGGCGAGGAGTTCGCGGCTCAGGACTGCCGCAGCGTCGTCCCGCTATCGGCCCGAATGTGTCCCCGAAAAGACAAGATATTTGAGGCCAGAATGTGAATGTCATTCGGATATGCAAGATATTCTCTACCGGGAGCCAGGGCGGCTTATCAGTACAATCAAGACCATAGTCCTGCCGGTCGATGGCAGCAGGAACGCCGCTCGGGCGGCTACAGTTGCCTTTGAGCTTGCTGAGATGATGGGCGCAAAGTTGCTCATAGTCCATGTGGTTGACCTTGGTGCTGTCCAGCAGGTCGCCAAGTCATCGGGATCTGACTTCCTGTCCGCTCTTCAGCAATACGTAACCAACGGCAACAAGCTTCTGGATGGCTACAAGTCTGCAGCGTCCGGCTACAAGCTTCAGACAGAGCTGATACTCGAAAGGGGCGAACCATCTGACAAGATCGTTCACGTGGCAAATGAGAGAAAGGCGGATATCATAGTCATTGGCTCTCAAGGTCTAGGACGGGAAGACAGAACGCATATCGGTGGCACGACTGACTTGGTAACCCACAAGGCTGGATGCGCTGTGCTGATAGTCAAGTAGTCTTACTGACCACATGCAAATGACACGCTCAACAACGGGGCCACTTCACCAACCTACCCGTACATCGTGCAGTCTTCAACGAAGACAACTACAACAACGACTACTACAACCACGACGACGCAGCCCGGTTCTGACTTCGTAAGACTTGCATCTTCCGTGGGTATAATCTTGGCCCTAGTGCTGATTCCGGCCTTTATCGCAATGACAAAGCGTGCGAGGCGTCAGCCGAAACAGACAGGTTGATTTGGTATTGATTTCCATTTACCGGGGGCAGCCAATGAGTGCTGCCCTCCTCGTTGCCGAGCAACGTGCGGAGTACCAGAATCAATCTCACGAAGGACGGAACATGAAGCAGGTTGCCAGCTTTGCACTTCGCTTGGATAATGGGAATGGCCGACAAAGCAAGGCATCGCAGAACCAGCTACCTGTTCAGGTTCTTATTGATGGTACAAACACAATAGTCGTCATTGACTGTCAATGCTGCAAAGAGCTGCTGGCAAGCAGGCTGCCCGGCGGGGTTTTGATACCTATCGCATCTGCGCTCAAGGATTTCTTCGAGGACCATGGCATGAGAAACGTAGGTGTCAAAGCGAGCGGGCCTCTCATGAGGCGAACCTACAAAGGTGTCATCGATGGTTCGATCCTCGATGACATGAAGAGACTACTTGAGAATGCTGTATCAGAGTTCTCGAGCAAGCGCAAGTCGAGCTAACGCTCGAAACGCCAGGTCGCATGAGCGGCCATGAAACAAGATCTCGATGTCGTTTGTCTCTGTCTATTCTCGTCAAGAGACAAAAGAAGCTAGGTAGTAGGAGAGACAGTGGGTCAACTCCTACTCCCAATCGAAGACTATTGATTCTTGGCCTGAAAGTCCTTGAGGAACTCAGCAAGTGCTTTAGTTGCCTCAATCGTCACGGCATTGTAAAGTGATGCGCGCATGCCTCCAACTGAGCGATGGCCCTTGAGTCCAATCAGCCCCTTGGCTGTCGCTTCCTTTGCACAGTTCTCCTCAAGTTGTTCATTCGCCAGTCTGAAAGTTACGTTCATCCGGCTTCTGGAATCGGGCTGCGCATGGCCTTTGTAGAATCCCTTGGACTTGTCGATCACGTCATAGATGATTTTGGCCTTCTCAATGTTCATCTTCTCGATTGCGGGGATGCCTCCGATCTGTTTCATGTATTCAAGCCAGAGCTTACAGATGTAAACTGCAAACACTGGCGGAGTGTTGTATAGGGAATTCTCCTTCGCGTGTGTGCTCCACTTCAACATTGAGGGGACCTTTTCAGGAACGCGTGTCAGCAGATCCTCTCTTACAATTACTGCACATACGCCTGCAGGACCGACGTTCTTCTGCGCTCCAGCATAGATTACGCCGAATTTCTTGGGGTCAATAACGCGCGACAGAAAATCGGATGAGGCATCGCATACAAGTGGCACCTCTTTAGGCACCTGAGGTATGTATGGCCATTCTACTCCATGGATTGTCTCGTTCATGGTCATGTGGGCGAATGCTGTGTTGGCCGAGAATGCAACATTCTTCGGTATATAGGAGAACTTCTTGTCTTCCGAAGAGGCTACAACTTTGGTTTCGCCGTACAGCTTCGCTTCGGCTATCGCTTTCTGAGCCCACGTACCTGTCAAAGCGTACTCCATCGGTTTACCCGGTAGCTGGAGGTTGAGCGGAACCATGAAGAACTGGGTCGATGCACCACCACCCAACCACAGAACCTTGTAGTCGCTTGGCAGGCCCATGGCCGCACGCAAGAGGTCAGTGGCGTCTTGGTTGATCTTCTCATATTCCTTGGAACGGTGAGATATCTCCAAGACAGACATGCCCGTTCCTGCATAGTCGAGCAACTCATCTCTGGCTTTTTCCAAGACGGGCAGAGGAAGACCCGCTGGGCCGGGGTTGAAGTTGAATACTCTCTTTCCCATTCTATTCACCTAGATTCGCTTTGTACAAATCCCATAGCAAGCTGCTGATTTGGGACGCTTAATGCTTGAGGAATCTCCCCAATAGCACCGATATAAGATGCTCGGAGCAGGGCCCTTCCGAGCCCTTCTACCCACACCAGTAGACACGCCGAGGGGCGAGAATCCGGGGTCATCTGTCCAGTCCTGTACACGGGCATCGCCCGTGAAACACGAAACTTGTACGCAGGAGCTGAACCCGTCTATCATGTTAGCTTGTTCATAGTCAAACCGTCGAAGAGCTTCGGTGCGAAGAATGTACTCTTCTGCGGCATGATTTCAAAGTTCCTGGAGACGGCTTCGACCTCGTCGACCTTGGGCGGGTTCATGAAGAATACAGCCTGAGCCTTTTCTTTCACTGACCTGATTGCCTCATCTACTGCATCGCCGACATCCTTGATGTAGATGACGTAACCCTCGCCTTTCATTGTACCTTGGGACAGCTTTTCTTTGTCAATGCCAAGAACCTTGTCAAGGATGAGAGAGTGGAGTATCGCGACGTCTAGGCTTCTCCATTGCGGGGACTTGTCTGGAACGACTTTGTTCATTAGAGATACGTCCTTCAACGTAAGCACGTAGAACTTGCCATCGTTTAAGAACAAACCAAATGCATGACGCTTGCCGTCGCTCTGCTTTCTCATGAAAGCAAACATGTCTTCCCTTGTCTTGAAGTCCCTAACCTCGAAACTCTGCTTCACACCGTCGAGCAGCTTCTGCCTGGAGAAATTCTCAAGATTCTGGACCAACCTGTGCGTCGGCAGAATCACAAGGCCGGGGTTAGCCATATTGACGAACGTAAGCATTCTGTACTTCGCAGACGGAACGCCGGGATTCTCTTTCGACAACGCGAGCGCCGTCTTGTACCTATGATGACCGTCTGCTATGATTACGTACTTGTCCTTCATCAACTCGGAGATCTTCTTGGTGTCTGTCGGATTGTCGACTGCCCAAAGCCTGTGTCGAACGCCTTCCGTATCGGTCACGTCGAGCAGTGGTGCATTCTTGATATATCGTTCAAGCACCGAGTCGACCTCACGCTTTGGATCGGGGTAGATGACGAAAATGAGCCCAAACTGCGTCATTGACTGCCTGCAAAGACTAAGACGGTCCATTATGTCCTTGGGCAACGTTTCTTCGTGTTGAAGGACGCCGGCAAATGGTCCCTTGGCTGGCGGCTTTGCAGCAAAGTCCTCGAGCTCCAGAAGGCCTATGAATCCGAACCTGAACAGTCTCCTTCCCGCGGCCTCAAAATCATGACCGTAGACGTAGAAGCACTCCTTCGAGTCCTGCTTAACCGCGCCTTCCTTCAGCCACTTCTTCCAGATGTCTCTCGCTCTGGTGTACTGGTTATTCGAGTCGTTGTCAGACCCTGTTGGCTTGTTCTTGGATATCCAAGCCATATTGTATGGGGACGACGACTGGAGCGTGTCAACCATCTTGTCCTTAATCACGTCATATGGAGGTGCTACGACCTTTGAAAGGTCGCCAACCTTTGCCTTGTCGTACCTGTAGGCTCGAAACGGGATTACCTTGACCATAGCAGACACTCCTCGATTGACTTAGAGCGGCGTGGACGAACGAGCCCATGGCCAATATGTAGGTTTTGCTCTATCGGAGAGAAAGACTGCGAAGAGTCACCTATTGGGAGACCCCCTCCGAGGAGGAAATGAGCTCCGACTGACCTGAACTACATCGAAGGATAGTCTATGTATCCTTTCTCCTCACCTTCATAGAAGGTGGCACTGTCAGGCGCGTTAAGGTTCGCACCAATCTTGAATCTCGCCGGCAAATCGGGGTTTGCGAGAAACAAGGATCCGAACGAAATCAAGTCCGCACTGCCGGTTTCAATTGCCTGGTTTGCGCTCTGAGCTTCATATCCTCCGTTCAGGATGAGTGTTCCTTTGAAGGTCTGGCGAATCAGCGAAGCCAATCTTGCCTGCGGTGGCGGTGCAAACGGACCTGAGATGAACTCCACCAAGTGAACATAACCGATACCAATCTTGTCCAGCTCCTTCGCGAGAAAAGAGAATGTTGTCCGCGGGTCTGTATCTGACATCGACCGATTGGTGAAATGTGGAGACATCTTGTACCCTACCCTCTTCGGGCCCCAAACATCGGTTACAGCGTGGGTAACCTCGAGGGGAAAACGCGCACGATTCTGCGTGCTTCCACCATACTTGTCGTCTCGCTTGTTGGAGCCATCTCTCAGAAACTGGTCCAACAGATATCCATTGGCACCATGGAGTTCCACGCCGTCGAAGCCAGCCCTCTTTGCACTCTCAGCCCCTTTCCGGTATTGCTCCACGATATCCGCTATCTCGCCTGTTTCCAAAGCTCTGGGGATAGGAATCTTCTTCCTGCCTTCGAAAGTGAAGACTTCTCCTTCGACAGGAATCGCAGAAGGGGCGACAGGCAATTCCCCGCCGTGGAAGTCGGGGTGCGAGGCCCGTCCTACATGCCATAGCTGGAGGAACATCCTCCCACCGGCTTTGTGAACTGCACTTGTTATCTTCGTCCAGCCTCGAACTTGCTGAGGAGAGTAGATGCCAGGCGTGCGTATGTACCCCACACCCTGAGGACTCACCTGCGAACCTTCGGTTACAATGAGACCAGCAGTTGCTCTCTGTGCATAGTATGTGAAAGCTGCCGGATGCGGCACATTGCCCTCGACGGCACGGCTACGAGTCATTGGCGCCATCACCATGCGATTTCGGAGCTCAAGATCGCCGAGGGTGTATGGGGTTAAAAGAATCATGTTCATTTCCACATCCCTCAATCGGTCTTTTCTATTGTTAAGTATTTACCGCTTTTGATAGGTATTTACAGGTCAGTTTCGCATTTGTTAAAAAACAGGGCAGGCCATACCTGCCTCTGCGTCGAGGTTCTGCTATCTGCCGTAAACGTTAAATCAGCATATTGCACGAGCGGTGCGGCCAACATAGTCGGGGAGAACGAGATCATTGGAGTTCTGTGAGAAGTGCGGAGCCCTCATGCTCCCAAAGAAAGGCGAGAAGAAGAAGAAGGCGGTACTCAAGTGCAGGGAATGCGGCTGGGAGAAAGCCGTGAAGAAAGCCCCTGAGTATCACGTGGACTACAGAGTGAGTCACACCCCTCGCGAGAAAATAGTTGTCGTCGATAAGGAAGCAACGGGTGAAGAAGAAGAGGTCACAGAGGACGAGAGGCGAGAACGCAACAAAGAGGTTCTCGAGTTCTACGAGGATGAAGGAGAACCAGAAGGGTAGGGTCCAGCAGGTTTTTAGTTGTCCTCGAATATACTGTATAGCGCGAGAAGACAGAAGAGGTTCTTGCCTTGTTCTGGAGTAGCAGTCCCTAGTTTTGACGACATCTGACATGGAGGAATAGAGATGGCTAAGCAAAGCAAACAAGCGATTGAATTCCCTTATGATACCCAGAGATACTTGATGGCAAACGGAAGTGTCGTAGACAAGCTGAGGCTTGTATCGGCTGGTTACGACATCCCGAAACAAGAGACCGAGAAGATATTTTCCCAGTTAGCGGGTCTCCTTAACAGAGATGGCGGAATGCCTTTCAACATAAGACAGGGGAATCCCAGCTCCGTCAAGGAAACGTCTGAAGTATTGATGCTGCTGAAGCCGTTCAAGAGTGCCTATGTGAGCCTGATTGACAAGATGGCACGTTTTCTTGTCTCTAGACAGAAAAGGGATGGTGGTTTCGCCGAAGCTCTGAACCTAGACCCTCTGATTGAATCAAAGTACGGCGGGACAGGCGGCAGAGACTGGTACCCGGTGGGAAAGAGCGTCACTTGGCTCACGGGAAAAGCGCTTGAGGCTCTCTGCAATGTCGGGTTCGAAGATCAGTCTAGGCTCAAGAAAGCTCGTGACTACCTGATGGGGCTGCAGAACGAAGACGGGCACTGGCCGGATTTCAAGGGCTACGATGAATCGGATCCTTTGGGGACCGGCAATATCCTGCCAGCATTGGCCGCGATTGGCATCACATCGGAGAACAAGGTCTACAAGGACGGGAGAGCTGCGTTGATGCAGCATCTTAAATCATCGTTGGAGCAAAAGCTCACTAACGATATGGTAGATCTCGCAGGTGTTCCGAATCCAGAATCCGATTTGGAGAGGAACATCATAAAGAAGGGCATAGAGCTCGTATTGTCATCACAGACTGGTGACGGCGGATGGTGCCAGATGGGAATGAAGAAGAGTGACCCTGAGCTCACTTCTTTGCTGGTCTATGCTGTTATGAAGTGCAGTCGCGTCTGAAGAGTACGACGGGTGACATACTGTGCCTGAAAGGGTTGTTGCTGTTCTCAAGAAAGGCAATCAATATGTGGCAGGTGTATTCATCGAAGATGGATTGTACTCCACATGTGGTCCTAGGAATTCTGAATCTGAGGCCATAGCTTCTGCGGAAGGAATTGGTCTGGAAAGGAAGGATTCGAGAGACCATGTCGCAATCCTAGAGAAGGTCTTTGCTGTTTCTCAAGGGTTACCTGACTTGGACTTAAGTGACGTTAAGCTCGATATGACTGGTCTAACGGCAAAGGCGTGTAGTGTAATAGAGGCGACCCGCAAGATTCCCCGGGGTGAGACTGTGAGTTATGGAGAACTCGCGATGCGCGCCGGCATACCGGGTGCAGCTCGATTCGTAGGCAATGTCATGGCCACGAACCGTTTCTCTCCCCTTGTTCCATGCCATCGAGTCGTATCTAGTACGGGCATCGGTGGCTATGGTCGCGATGTAAGAAGGAAGATCGAACTACTGAGACTGGAAGGGGCAATCAAGTAGCAATCTCTTTCGCGGACTATTTAGCTAGTATTACATGTTGCGGATTATTTACTCATAATGTTTTATTTGTGGCCAGACCACCTTCACTATCGGGACCAAGACCACAAGGGAACGTGATTTATTGAACCTCAAAGTCAAGAGAAACGAAGACGTCGTTGAACTTAGGAAGGTGGAACTGGAACCGGTAAGTCCACCTTTGTATAGAACCCTCATTGGGTACAACTCTCTGAAACGACTCGGCTATTCAATCTCCTTCATTAGACCCAAGAAGAGCTCTAGTGGCGATTTCGAGAGGATCCGCTACAACTTCATCGAACGCGGTTCGATGACCCGTCAACTCGAAGGGCAACTGGAGCCAGACATGAAGCGGGGTATTCTGAACCAACTACCAAGGGGCGACTTCAGTATTGTTCTTCTCCTTACTCAAGTCCCCAGAAGAGGTGTCAACATTCGCCTTGACAAGTTCGATTACTCGTTCCTTGGCTGTATTCTCATGAGGAACGCCGAGGTCTTGGACATTGTCATGAACACACCACCGACTCGTGACATTCTTTTGCCCATGTACGAGACCGAAATGGCACCCGTGGCAGTATCTCCTGAAGCATGATTCTCTCTCGATAATCTTCCTTGCGGCCTGAGCCGTGCCTCTGGCCGCCCTTCTCCTCCCTCTTTTTCGTTGCAACCTTTGTACAGCTCTATTCCATTGATACCCGTGACGACCAAAACGAATTAAGGCGGCTGCTTCAAGGAATCTTAGCTTAAGCCTAGATCAACAGAACTGCAGGCCGCCGATCGTTTGGAAGGATTCTCAGATGTCCCGAGTCTCTAGAGATGTACCGAAGGAAATCGCTGCCTTTGGAGAGAAGCAGTTCTCGGAAGCCGGGGCACTATCGGTCGACGTGCTTCGCATCAAAGAATCGACTCTAAGGAAGTATTTCAAACAGCTTCACGGCGTAATGTTCGTTGTTGCAGTCGTTAATCAGGACCGAGTCAGGCTGTACTTCTTCAGCATTGCCGGCATCATGCTAGGTGCTGAGAATGTCGACAATTCCACATATGAGATGATTAGAAACGCGGCTAGACTCCTAGCGAAGTTCGAGAAGCCAAAGGAACCGACTGTAGAAGAACTAAGAATGGAAGCCACAGAGGAGTTCAGGTCTTCACTGTCACGAGCCATGCATAAAACTGCAAGGGCCCTTGGCCGACCCGATCCTAGATTCCCTAACATCTTCGTCACGAAGGAGAGACTCGGTCAAGGTGCGCAGAGCTTCGGTATGCAGGTTGAGAAGGATGGTACTCTTCTTTTTGAGGAGGCTGTGGCGAGCGCAAGTTGGTCAGAGGGCGCAGTATTGCGAGCGAGCTTTCTTCTGCTTGTGGGCACTGACCGTGCGGGCCAAGTCTTTAGTCAATGTGCGGCGAATGGAATCGCCTATTCCCTTCTGAAGAGCCCTCAAAGGGAGCAGTGGCTTGATGTATGGAGGAAGAACACCGCCGGCAAGGATCTTCGCCCAATTGTCAATCACTTTGTTAAGCACTCAGAATGTTACGGAGATAGAGGCTTTCAAAGAGTCTTGTCGTTGCTCGAGAGCATTCCGGTTGACCTCTCGATTGACAAATGCGCTGCCGCTCTTGGCGTGATTCATGACGGCTATGAAGTGCCTCTTGGAACCGATGACTACCATCATATTCGAGCATTCTGCGACAGTCTCAAGAACCCGAGAAAGCTGCATGAACGGAGGCATCTGCTTGAGTCAGCTCACTTGGCCCCTCGTGCCGTATGCAATACTGTTCCTTTGGGAAAGGTGCTATCCGTTGTTGTGGAAGACACACCGACTGATACTGGCAATTCATGGCTGACGGTTAGTTATCTCGATGGATCCAAACTCAAGAATCTAACTCTCCGAGAGAGTTCCGCGTCACCTGTCACCTCATTGGAGTACTACTTGAATATCGAAGACACTGTGCCCAAGCCAGGAGGTATCCTGTCACAGGGTAGAGATCTCTTGCGGTGGGCGCTCGAATCCATTGGCGTGAAATCTGATGAGGCCCTCACTCACGAAGCTAGGCTGGAATTCAAGCAAGCTAGTCTCGATACCGGGGAGGAGGCTGTTCTCGAACGACTGCTAGAAGGCAGACTGAAGGTTTTGGCGAACAGTATCACCGGTTCTCTACACCGCGTTGTGAGATTGGTGGAATCAGGCAATGTGCTCTTGCTGCCCGATTTTGGCCACTTGGGCATAAGACCTGAATGGCTGCTGTATGGGGTCATTGAGGACATTCGTAACACAGTTCGGGGTTGTTGCCTTGAAGCAACAATACTGGCAAGGGAGCGAGATGCTCATGCCATTGTTTCGGCGCCGGGAAGTTGGGGCCAGCGACTGGTTGGAGCGGCTTTGAGCAACGGGCTAGTTCTTTTTCCGGTGACGCACATCACGTCTCCAAGAGGAGTGCTTCGTGAAGAAGACGTGTTCCCCGAGGACCCCGAATGCATGATGTGGACCCAGTCAGTGTCTATCCCGTAATATCATGTAGTTCCATCAATGGAGAATGGATGCTTGTTGTATCTAGCATTGGGGCTTCCGCGGCTCTATGATGGGCGGTGATATTGTCCTCCAGTTTTCGTAGGACTTGGTGCTGGCGTGAAGTCATGCGCGAGACGGAAGTTTATTAGATGTGCGGTTGTCTGGCACACCCAGCCCAAGTGAGGAAGGGTTTGCATTGTTCGATGTGCTTCAGAAGGCAGTGGACGTTGGCCGAAACCTCGGAGCGACTTATGTAGAGCTTCGCGGGGAAGATGGCTTCATTGAGTACATTCAGATGGACGACGGTCGCATCAACGCTCTGACCCAGCGGATTGAGCGCGGCGTCGCAGTGAGAGTTCTTGCAGACGGTGCCTGGGGTTTTGTCACTACGAGCGAACTGGATGTGCTTGACAAAGCAGTGAGAGACGCTTACTCAATGGCAAAGGCCGCTGCGCCGACGCGACATGAGCCCATCAAGATTGCTGAGACCAAGCCCTACAAGGACACCGCTGATATCAAGATGAAACGAGACCCTCGTAGTGTGCCTGTAGCCGAGAAGATTAGGTACATGGAGCAGATGACGAAAGTCATTCGCGACTATGATTCAAGAATTACTGCAGTGACCGTCAAGGTTCGCACAGCATCAGGTTTGAAGTATGTTGTTACGAGTGAGGGAACTCAGATTCGGTCCCGTCAGCTTCTAGTCTGGGCCTATCCCTGGGTCACAGCGAAAGAGGGCGCGCGACTGAGTGCTGCTAGGTTCGAGGAAGCATCTACGCATCAAGGATGGGAGTATATGGAAAAGGTAGCCACCCCGGAGTTCGTCGGGCAACAGGCCGCCAGAAAAGCGAAACTGCAGCTAGAAGGAGTCCCAGCAAAGGCTGGGTCGTTCCCGTGCGTGCTCGGACCAAGAGTGATCGGTGTGCTTGCGCACGAAGCGCTGGGTCACTTATCAGAAGCCGACCTGACAGCAAACAGCGCATTTGCTGGCAAGCTTGGGCAGGTTGTCGCGGCTGAAGGGGTCTACATGACTGATGACGGCACTATACCTGGCGAGATTGGCAGTGCCAAATACGATGATGAAGGCACCCCCACCTCACGGGTCGAGATAATCAGGAATTCTGTCTTGACAGAGCTGCTCACAAACCGTGAATACGCTGCCAAGAACGGGCTTAGGCCGACCGGCAATGCAAGAGCTGAGAGCTATCTGTTTCCACCCATAATCCGCATGCGCAATACGTATTTTGAGAGAGGGGACGCTACCGAAGACGAGATGCTTGAAGGCATCGACTTCGGGTACTACTGTGCCGACTTCAGAGCGGGGCAAGCGCAGACAAACGCCAGCTTCCAAGTGGGAATCCAAGAGGCATACGAAGTGGTCAATGGGAAGATTGGGCGTCCGATTACCGACCTGTCTATTTCGGGTATTGCTACAGACTCATTGTTCAAGATAGAGTTGATTTCGAGAAAGGAATTTCCGTTCGAGAACGGTCGTTGTGGGAAGGGTCAGGAGGCACTAGTTGGGTCTGGCGGCCCGGACATTCGATTTTCCAAGGGTGGCATCACCTTTGGAGGGAAGACGTAGGAGGAATATCGACGTGAAAACCGAGCGAGAGCTGATGGATCTCTGCCAGTACGCTGTATCAGTAGGACAGAAGAGAGGAGCTAATGCTATCGAGGTGCAATGTGATTCACGAATCGACTTGGATGCCGGAATCGAGCTCGGAGAGGTCAACAGTGTTAGCAGAAGCGTCGGCACAGAGTTTGCAGTAAGGCTCTATTTGGGCAAGAGGATGGGGTCTGCCTTCACTAACATACCAACGCGCGAGGCACTTGATGAGGGTGTTTCAATGGCTCTCAGTGCCGCGAAGGCTACAACTGAAGACAAGGATTGGCAGAGACTGCCTGAGCCTCGAACATACAAGGAGATACCAGGTCTGTGGGAAGAGGCGGTCATCAAATGCGAGCCCGACAAGGTGGTTCGGCTCACAGCTGATATGGTTAAGAAAGCGGCCGCGGCTGAGGAGGGTTTGATTGCTGCTTATGGTGGGAGTGGCACAAGTATCCATGTCATGGCATATGCGAATAGCAGCGGCACTGCAGTTGCCCAGAAGCTTACCTCGGCGTATCTATTCTTGGCAGGCGTAGCACCTACCGGAGCAAGTATGACTCCACTTGTTCAATCATATGATGTCAAGCGGGGTTTGCAGTTGGACATGGACAGGGTTGTTGATGAGGTCGCGTCGAATATCCGACTATGTAAGAAGAAAGTGAAAGCGAATTCAGGGAAGTTTCCAGTTATACTACATCCCCAAGCGTATAGTGAGCTTCTGCAGTACACGCTGCTCATGTCCGTTCGCGGTGACAACGTAGCCAGAGGTAAGTCGAAAATAGCTGACAAGATAGGCGACACTATAGCCTCTCCGATTCTGACAATCACGGATGATGGCACCACACCCAAGGGTATGCATACGTCTGTTGCTGATGATGAGGGAGTCCCTCGCCAAAGAACGCCTATCATAGAGAAGGGCGTGCTACGTTCCTTTCTCTGGGATACATATTGGGGAAACAAGATGGGTGTTAAGAGTACTGGCAACGCCAAGAGAAACATGCGGCAAGGCCTTCTCGAGATAGCGACGAGCAACCTCGTTGTTGGGCTGGGCAAGAGGGACATTGCTGAGATAATCTCAGGAGTTAAGCAAGGCTACTTGGTACGGAACCTTCAGGGTGCACACAGTTCGAACCCCGAATCGGGCGATTTCAGTATCGTCGGGAACCCGGCATTTCTTATTGAGAACGGGGAACTCAAGGGTGCAGTAGACGGTCTGATGCTGGCAGGCAACATCTATGAATTGCTCAAAAACGCAGTGGAGACTGCCAAGACTCCTCATTACCTAGAAGGTACTATAGGGCCCGAAGTCGTTTTCAAAGACGTACAGGTAGTTGTAAAGGAATGATGATTGGCTCCTAATACTGTCTACGATGGCCTCTTGTTTCCGCGACCTACAGCATTGATTCCCATTGAAGGCAAAAGGATAAACTAGGCTCCGCCTACACCGTGACCACCTCCGAGGTAGAATGATGTACGCCCGATACCTACTTCTCACCGCCCTGTTAGTATCGCTGCTGGTACCTGCTCCTCTAGCCACACAGAGAGAGCAGGTGAACAACCCTGAGGGATCCGGACTCAAGGTTGATTCGATGCTTAGAATGGAGCTGGCGTCCAAGTCCTCGCTCGCGCCTAGTTCAAGTTCATCTGGTTGCAGTGCCCTTCTCCAGTTTGAAAGGGCGTTGTCCACATACGATATTGCCGCAGCACAGACAATGGGTGTTCGGTTTGCGACGAGGGCCGGTTACGTGATTCACGTGGGAAACGTATACTCAGCATTCGTGTCGAATATTGCAGTTCTGAGTTCTCTTACCGACATCGGACTCACAAGGGCGGCTTCAGGCAACAAGAGATTCTTTCCCTCACTTGATACATCTGTGTGGGCCATCCGTGCGCCGACCGTCTGGAACAATATCAGTAGAGACGGGAAAGCGATAACCGGGACCGGCATGACAGTTGCAGTGATTGACACAGGTGTCGACTGGCTGCATCCATCATTCTGGAGACAGTCGACCGATCCACTTGAAGTACGAAATTCAGGCGGAAAGAACTACGTTGACCTAGACAACGATTCTGCATTTGACGAGGGACCAATAGCGAGCACCGGCACGAATTCGAGTTACATCGACATCGCCAACGAGTATATGTACATCGATACAAATGAGAATGATTTCTTTGAGTACGGCTCAGGCGATAGATGGCTCGGGGGTATTGATACAAATGCTGATGGTTTCATTTCTTTGCCAGACGAAGAGGTCGTGGTTCTTGGCGAGTCGAAAGTGTCAATGTTGTTTGATCAACAGTACGATAATGTTTACGTACGTGGCGTCAATCTGACAACCGGAGCCCTCGGTGTGGGCGACCCAAATGGCCATGGTACTCATGTTGCATCGATAGTCGCAGGTGGGCAAATCGGATATACATCAATGGTCGGCGTGGCACCGGGTGCTGACCTAATAGTCATAAAGAGCCCTCTCGAGTCAAGTGATATCCTGGAAGGTATCTACTTCGCCATAGTGAATGGCGCTGATATAATCAACATGAGCTTCAGCAGCTTTCTCGGATTCTTGGACGGCACTGACCTTGAAGACCTCGCTGTTAGTGAGGCCTTTCTGAAGAACCATACCATTTCTACACTTGCTGCTGGAAATCTCGGGCAGACTTCTAAGCATGCAGGCTTCGGTGTCGGTCCCGGTGAGACCAATGGCGCCACTCTCTCAGTCCTATCACCTCCTCTTTATTCATTCGTTAGTGTGTTGTGGCATAGTGATGACTCGAATGAGCACGTCGTTCTCGTTCCACCAGTCGGGACCGCAATAGATCTCGGTGCTTTCGCTTCTATTTCTGGATCGAGCTTCTCAGTTACCAAACCTGAGCTGAACGCTTACGTTTTTGCTGACACAAGTGTCCGTGGAACCAATAGGCTCATTGTGCAGATCTCTACGACCGGACATAACTGGACTTCAGGTCAATGGGATCTTGACGTATCCAATCCCTCTGGTGATTCTGTTTCAATTGATGCCTACGCATGGGACAACGAATGGACTGGTAATCATCTACGATTCACGAGCCAGGTAGACAATAGTCGCACAATTAGCTCTCCTTCAACGTCTGATTATGGAGTATGCGTTGGCTCCTATGATGAAGGGATTCACTTAATCAGCTCTTCATCGGGCAGAGGACCGAGAATTGACGGAGTGCAGAAGCCTGACGTAGCTGCTCCTGGAATCTCCATAAATGCGGCTTTGAACAGCTTAACGCAATTATGGACTGTGAAGAGTGGCACGAGCATGGCCGCTCCGCATGTGGCAGGATTGCTGGCCCTGATAGGACAAGCCTCAGGAGAAGGCGGAGGTTGGATTTCTCTGACGGCACTGCTGGAAGGGGCTGGTGGCTACGACGAGCATCATTCGCCATCATTGAATGACTGGGGCTACGGTCTCTGCGATTCGGTTTTGTCGGTCCGAGAAGTGCTAGCTATCTCACTAGGGACCGGCACAAACAGATCGGATTGGGCGGGAATCGAGAGTCTATCGACGAGCCCGCAGAACCTCACGGTTAATGACGGCCTTGATATCCTGAATCTGGCAGTGTACCAGCAGGTGGCAAACATCAGTATGGCCGTCACATTGAGGGGGACTCCTCGGTTTGCATCTGAAGACGTGCTTATGATTCAATGGGATACCGATATGAACTCAGGAACGGGATCAGATGGGGCCGACATCCTAGTGAACGTTACAGGAGGATCTGCCGTTGTCTACGAGTGGTTAGGCGGGGAGTATTTTGTTTCGGCACAGACAGCTCACTACTGGAATGATTCAAGAACTGCATTCGTCACGATTGATCAGACTAGTCCACCGGTCCGGGGTAGAATACGAGTCGGCACGCACAATGTGAGTTTAGCTTATGCGGACGTGACTCCTTATGCTGATCTCGTTGATCAATGGAGACCGATTTTCACCGATTTCTCGTCGAGCGGAGTTGGCGCAACATACCAGATTCGCGCAGAGGTCTCTGACAGAGACGATGCGAGTGAGTCGATGGCCATTGGTTGGAGCCTGGTGGACGGAGAGCTGAACATACTCGAGTCGGCTCTCGTGTCGGGAGAGGTCTCTTTCAATTCAACAATCGACCTCAGCGATGTTTCAGTACCCTACGTCGTGAGTGTCATGCTTAATGTAAGTGATGGCAGTTGTACACTGTCCTTAGCTCCAGTTATTCTGTCGTCTGGGGTTTCTTCCACACTTAGGTTTACTAGCACCGCGCTCGACCAAACCACTATTGCGGTTGGGCCTTTCATAGCAAGTAGGATAACTGGTCGACTTGTACTGGAGGGTTATCTGCTTGCGTCGAGTGTCCGAGTCGCATTCCACTCAAGCATGGGGGTCTGGTTGAACTTCACTCTGTCGGGAAACCTTGGCGTATATTTGATTGACATAGCAGCTTCAGGATTTTCGGCTGGAGACTACGATGTATACGCAGTGGCTGCTGGTCCATCTGTTCTGAAGGTTGAGCTGCTGTTTGCAGGCGTGCTCGTATTGACTGATTATTCAATGCTGATTGTTATTGTTGTCGGAGTTGCAGTCGTGATAGTGGCTGCCAAGTTCCTGCCGCGCTTTTTGTCAAAGAAACAGGGAGCTGAGAGTGGATGAGAATCGTCATCGTTGGCTACGGGCCCGGAGGTGTGGCGGCTGCATATGCCGCTAGGATGCTGGCGCCCGAATCCGAAGTCACAGTGCTCACGGAAGAGAGAATTCAATCACATCGGAGACCCGGCATATCGCTTGCTCTTGAGTTTCCTGAATCCACCAACCTGTTCATTCCGGAATGGTCCACCGATTCACTGTCAAAGAGGAAGATTGACGTAATCAGGGGAGTCTCGGTCGTCGGTGGAGACGTCAGGTCAAGGTTCCTAGATGTAGTCGATTCGAAGGGCCGATCGAATAGAGCTGAGTTCGATCGACTCATTCTGGCAACTGGCGGGAAACCGGTGGTTCCGCAAATACCGGGTGTGAACCTGCCCGGCGTGTTTACGATACAGACACTGGCAGATACTCGACGCATTTCTGAGTCTCTGAAGTCAGCGAGTCCCGTGGTCATCGTCGGTGCGGGGTTTAGCGGACTTGAGACTGCAGAAAGGCTTCGAAATCTGGGAAAGGAAGTGCATCTGGTCGTGAGGTCAAGAGTCTTGCGTAGGCTCTTGGAGGAACCGATGAGCAGAGAACTGGTTGCACGAATGCCGCGTGATATCCATTTGCACACGAAGTCCCCGCAATCAGTAGCAGGCAAAGACCATGTAACGGGATTGGTGACGGAAGACGAGACAATCAATGCTGGTGCCGTCATGTTCATGACAGGGGTCGTGCCCAGTGTGAGTCTTGCACAGAAACTGGGGTTGGCAGTCGGTCCCTTGGGTGGCGTCTTGGTCGATACAAAGATGGAAAGCTCGGTACCGGGTGTGTATGCAGTTGGCGATTGCGCGGAGATGAAAGACACACTGACCGGCAAACCGATTCTGATGCCTGTTGGCAGTGCCGCGGCGCGTGCGGGACGTCAGGCGGGGGCATCTGCCGCCGGGAAGGAGAAGGTCTATCCTGATGTATTCTTGAGACTCCAGTATGACCGGCTTTTCGGAGTCGATGTGGTCTGTGCAGGTCATTCGTCAGTATCTGCTGCCGATGTGGGCGTCGAGACGAAGGTGACCTATGCCGAAGACCCATCCGAATCTATGAAGGCGGCGTTGGTGACAACAAAGGAAGGTCGATTGATAGGGGGGCAGGTTCTGACATCGAGAATGGGATCGGTGATTGGTTACCAGATACTAGAGAGAATTCAGTCAGGCGTCACGCTAGACGAGCAACCTCTGTTGAAACCCAGACATGAGAGAGCGAAGGAGCTGCTAGAGACGAGACTTGGCCCTATTGGATAGATGGCGGCGATTCGCCACCTTCCATTGGCACTTCCCATCCCTTTTCCGGTTTGTTGCCGACTCTTCTGCCCAGACCCAGCTTCAAGACTCCGACGTAGGCAAGCCCGACTAATACAATTCCCAGCAGTACGTAGATCACTGCCTGTATGAACAAGTCCTCGACGACGTCGACGGGTATGAGTTCCATAAACTGGTATGTCCTCGAGTTACCACTCATATCGGTAGCAACAACGACTATTCCGTAGAATCCGCCCGAGGTCAGAGCAAACGACGTATCGAACCTGTACCCAAGAGACTCAGCGACTGAGGGGGTTACGTTTGTGCCATCAGGTCTCGTAATGGTGATGCTCACGCTGGCCAAATCCTCATCAAAGACATAGGTGGTCACATTGGCCATCTCTCCTATGCGATGGTAATGGAAAACCACATCGAATATCCTAGGCAGTTGTGGTACGACTGCTGTCGCGATATTCTCAATTAGCCTGAGGTTGTCAGCACCTTCCCGAATTGCTTCGTACAAGACATTGTCATAGAGGGTGGAGCCATCTGAGATCGCGATGACCCTTCCGCGACCGTGAGTGGCAGTGGCCACAATGGCATGATTCCTTTCTGCATCCACCCAAAAGAGGCCTTGCGCTCCAGAAACAGAGGGCTCTACAGCAAACGTGCTCCCGAAGAGGATGTACAGATTCTCGACGCCGTCTATTATTTGACTTGAATTGACGGCGCCTCCATGGTCGACTCCGTAAACCGCACCCGTGTTATCTGGACCAATGCCGATTCCCATGGGCTCACACTGAATTCCGTATGGCGCTAGAATTTCGTTATACGAATCAAAGGCGAAACTGGCCGTATCGGTTGTGGTGTTGTAGAACTCGGACAGAATCAGGAGAGTGCCACCACTATCAACGAATGCATGAAGTGAGTTAATCTCTTCAGAGGCATAATCGATCTCTGTGTCCATTATCATGAAAGACTCGGCGCCAGACAGTGCTGAAGAATCAATCAGCCTTCCTGAAGCGGCGCTGCCAAACTCAGATATCTCTATCCCTTTTTCTCGAAGGTATTGTGTGAAGTACCGGAAGTCAGCTGGAGAGTCGACGTCTGCTGGGGACTGATGCACCATGTCGACAAGCATTCGACCACCATATGTGGTTATCCACATATCCAGCTTCATTGAGGCAATGGTTGTGTTGACCGAAATAAGACTCAAGTTGCCTGAATAGTGTCCGACTGCCGAAAGTGGCAGTCCCTCGGGAATATTGAGATTAATCCCGAAATGTGAGTAGCCGCTGCTGACTGTGAGGGAGTCAACGGTCCTGTTGACAAATGTGCTTGCATTGCCGGTGGCCACAATCGTCAGTTGTCCCTGTGACGTAGTCGATATGACACTCACGATTTGCTCGTCTCTCTCCTCGCCTACGATATAGGCATGGTCACCTCCTGGCAGAGTCGGGTATTTGTTGGGAGTAAGTATGGAGATTATTCCAGATAATGTCTGATAAAGCTCCGAGGATTTCGAGACATTCGCCAATCCATAACCCTGTGCCATGGGGTCTTCTCCAATGTCGGTTGCCCCTGCCATGAGGAATGCTTTGGCCTCAATTGGAGTGAGGCCAACGTGCTTGTCCATCAACAAAGCAACCAAGCCGGCGATTTGTGGCGTTGACGCAGAAGTACCGGACCACACTGCATAGTTCATGCCATACTGTGAGTAGTTATAATAGGGAAACTCGGCAACGCTTGCTGACAAAGCTCGCCCCGACACAATCAAGTATCCCGGGGCAACTATGTCGGGTTTCGCGCTCAATCCGACAGGTTCCGATAATGTGCGATCGACTGGCCCTCGACTACTGAATGCAACAACGGTCTGATTTCCAACTGACGCACCAACGGTTATCACTTCCTCGGTGATTCCCGGCGAGTCTACGGAGAGCGGAGCAGGTCCGTCATTACCTGCTGCAACAACGGCAACCACCCCTGCGGCAACAGCACTGCGCAGAGCAAGGACTGATGGCTCCTCAATGAGTGAGTCCTGCCATGATCCACCAAGGCTCAGGCTGATTATGGCCGCCCCGTGAGCGACAGCATACTCGATTGCCTGAGCTATTACGGAATCGTCTCCCGTGCCGTCACTCTCTAGAGCCTTTTCGATTAGCAGACTAGCACCGGGCGCTATGCCCTTGAATTCCCCGCTGCTGGCTTCCCCGGAGCCCGCAATCAGCCAAGCAACCGCAGTACCGTGACCGTTGTCATCGTATGCAATGATGCCATTCGAAGGATCCATATCGTTTTGACCATTGATGAAATCCCGAAAGCCAACTAAGCAGTGCTGAAAATCGATATGCGTTGATTCGACCCCTGTGTCGATAACGGCCACTTTGATGCCACTTCCGTTGTATCCTTCTGACCACAGGTCGTTTGCGTTCAGTATGTCTTCAGGACCCTGATAATTCGCAGATGAGGAAACATGGACGTTGACTGAAGGTGCCTCAAGTTCCAAGGCATACCGTTTCTGGTCCAATCCAAGAGCTCTCACGTTGAGAAAGTTGGCCATTTCACGAATTGCCTCGCTTGTGGCCCACAACGAAACAACAGGAATCAGACTGAATACGTGCCTAATGATGAACCCTGTTGATACGGACTTGGTGACTGCTTCCAGCATTGTTTGAACATCCGTTCCATCTTCAAAGCGAGCAAATACGGGCAGCATCTGCCCGCTTTTCTGGGCGGACATCTCAGCAGCAAGCGCCGCTGCAAGCTTCCGGGATTCTGAGACTCCCAACGCGGCAGTGGGCTGAGCTACAAGAAGAGGCATAGACACCGTCAGCATGAGAGCTAGTAGCAATGATGTTTTCATAGCATTAGCGCAGTCTCTTGGCATGTTTACAGGCCCTTCGCGGACCGTGCATCATGACTTCTTAAATAAGCGTTTTCTTGGCGCAACGTTCCACTGGCCTTCTGGAGGTTGTTGAGGCCAACTACCTGATGAGAACGAAAACATATCTTGTCGCACGAGCTTCCTTATGGACGTGGGAATTCAAATCCCTCATACAAGGAGAAGCTAGTCATGAGTTCAAAACCACCTGTTTACGAGCGGCGCCTCCAGATTAAGCACTTCTTTGATGATCGGCAGACCGGGCAGACTAGGAGAACTTGGATGGAAGTCCATCTTCAGCTTCCCGAGAAGACCTCTGAAGGGTGGGTAAATGATGGGAGGCTCAGGCTGTCAATCGGCGAAGAACGAGACATCAAGGGGGCTTTCCTTCTTTCCGTCGACGAAGCATGCAGACTGATCAAGTCCCTTGAGATGACAGTGGAAGAGCATGAAGATGAGAAGGCAAAGCTCTGGAGAGAATGAGCTTGCATGGTCCTGTCCGGGACCTTTATGCCGGGCGGCGCATCCACACCACGTGAGCCCTCCAATACTTACACAGAATACATTTATGCTCAGGCTTGCTGATTAGCTCAGGACGCCAACGGAGGTTTCGCTTTGACGTACTACAGCCTGCCAGTGGGCATTGTTGGTAAGATTGATTTCGAGTTTCCGATGAGCGATCTTGTTGCAGTCATACCGTACGTTCTACCGTTGATCTTCGTCGGAACGTTGTTCGTTCTTTACCAGCGATATCTTCCTCGGGAAGGTCTGCGTCGGAACCTGTTCATTTTCTTAGGAGTGTTGTGCTTCGGGGTTTCGTTCTTCATGGTTCTTTATTCTGGATTCGGTTCAGGGTGGTGGGGACCGCCTTCTTTCACCTTCGGTTCATGGTGGGCCTTCATGACTGGTCTGCAAGGCCTCACCGATCTGGTATTCGGCTCAGTTGCCTTAGGTGTCCTATACGTCGCAATTGTGTGTGTACTATTCGGCGTCTTTGCCTACAAGATTATCGCGCCTCCGAACCCCGATTTCGTGAAGATGACTGAGGCGCTGAGGACTGCCAATGATGGGCTCAAGAGTGCGAAATCACAAGTCCAGAATCTTGAGAGTGAGAACAAGAGGATGAAAGAGTTCGTTTCTGAGAAAGAGGATACGCTTTCTTCTCTCCAGAGCCAGCTGGATGCACTCAAGTCGCAGGTCGGCGAGGGGAGCAAGTCTTTCACAGAGATGGAGGCCAAGCTCAAAGCGGCCACAACTCAGGCTGAGTCAGTTGCTAGCAAGGAAGAGGAACTGCTAGCTACCATGGCCCAGAAGGACCAAAGGATAAGTTCATTGCAGGGAGAGCTGACCATTGCAAAATCAAAGCTCGAGCTTCCAAGGGCGATGCCCACAGGCGACTTGGCAACATTGAAGGCGGTTGAAACCAAGCTCAAAGCGGCAGAAGCCAAGCTCGAGAGCATGAATCGGAGAGCAGAGACTGCAACTGAAGTGGCGGACAGTGTAATCTCCGACCTCGCTCACCTGATATCACAGGTCGAGTCGAGCAGATTAGATGCACAAGGCAAGAAGGCCATTACGACTCTCATAGAGAGCCTAGGCAAGGCTGTGAACCGAGTTTCTCGGCCGCCTGGCGAGAGGACCCCTGAAGAACCAAGAGTGGAAATGATAGGGGCTGTCATGATGATTCACGAAATCGTCGATACTATCAAGAAGATGACGAGGGGCACTTGAGCCCCCGATAATCCTCTGCTTGCTGCCTCTCGCCTTCGTCTTTTCAGCGAGAGCAGAGAGATTGTATGATTAAGGATGTAGGGTCTATGGGTCTAATTGGGGTCTATAACAGCCAGCCTTGACAGAAGGCTTATTAAGAGCCTCTAGCCGGAGTGATATTCAATCACACGAGCTACAGAGAACGCGTTAGAGGAGAGACGTCTGTTAGCCCGTTGGGCCGTGTGTTTCAGACGGTAGAGGTATGCGGCAGAGAGATGGTCATCGATGACGATTTCATTCTCTGCCATGGGTTCTCTGCTCAGCGTGAGGGATGAGAAAAAAGATGAATAACTTACGAAGTCTCGCGGCTATGATGCTGCTGGCCGCAATGCTTGTCGGCATGACCGGCATTGCTCCGGCTGCTCCCATGGCCAGAACGAATTCGCAGGTTGTCTCAACATCATCCTTGCTAACCGAGTCAGTCCTAAACGACTGGGTAACATACTTGGACGAGGTCCGTCCCGAAACCAAGCTAGACTCCAAGCTCATGTCCTACAGGGAGACTGGAGCTGTACCCTTGGACGTTGCTGTCAGTGCGGATGGCAGACCATCAGTCTTGATAGCTGTCGCCAAGGGTGCAGACATGGAAGGCCTGAAGTCGATTGTCGATGTGCAATGGATGCTCGACTTCAAGGTCGCAGTCGTTGTCAGTGCCTATGTAGGCAGAGCGAATCTCGAGAAGCTCGAGAGCTTCAAGGGTGTAGCAGGCATTCTGTCGGACCAATTATACAAGGCGAGAGTGAATGGCATTGAGCCTCGACCTACACTGGACTATCAGGTGGTCGACGAACCCGCCATGTACAAGACCAAGGAGATAATCGGTGCAAATGATGTGGTCACAACCTACGGCTATATTGGAACCGATGCCGTTGTTGGTGTCTGTGACACCGGTGTTGACTTCAGCCATCCTGACTTGCAGGGCGCGATCTACTTTGATCCAGTGACCGGCATGCCGGCCAGCTTCGATCCGAGCGGATTTGGCGTTGGTCTCACGATGTACCGCTTCAACCTGACCGCCGTCAATGCAACTTGGTGGACTAGTCTGTCATCGTGGAACAAACTCACCAGTGTGGACCCAGTAACCCACAAGATCTACATACCGGGGACATGGAACCCGAACACCAACAACTTGAACAGTCTGAGGCCCCTGAACGACTGGATAAGCGTGTACCTGACTGGATGGTGGGGTGATGCATATCCTAATCAGGCCAACCTGACAGAGTTCTACACCAATGTGATGCGGCAACGGCACGAAGTACCGAACGCAAGCACGTACATGTACAACGGCGTTCCCACTTTCTTTGCAGGCTGGATCTTCCAGCAGAGGGACGAACCATACCTGAAGGCCTTCGCACCTGCTGTCGTGATGAACGGCAGCTCATCGTCGAACGCTAGGCTGATAATCGACTGGGAGACAGCTAACGCTTACACCCAGTTCTGGAACTTGGCCATCAACTACGGTGCGCTAGACTTCAATGTCACAGCCGACCGTGACTACATCGAGGGTCTGGGTGACTGGAACTTCACTGACAACTTGGAGGCCGGTGAATGGTATTGTAACAACGGCAACCTCGGAGTCAACCACATTGTGCTTGCTCACGACTACACCGGCGACGGTATCGCTGACTTCGGTCTCGGTGCGATTTGTACTTCCCAGGAACGCATTGGCTATGGTGTTGGCCTAGTCGAGGGCTTCACTCTGGGCGGACGCATGGTGGCCATTCTGTATGACACTGGTGCTCACGGCACTTTCGTTTCAGGCCAGATTGCTGGCCGTGGTGTGCTTGAGTACCCAGTCGGTCTGAACGGCGCAACGCATAAGCTGTACGGAGTAGCTAACGGTAGCAAGCTCATCGGTGAGATGGTGATTGGTACCGGATCGCACTTGGCTGCAAACGTGTGGGAGGCAGGGTTTGTCTACAACTCGACCTCAGGATACTTCGAGTGGAGTGCGACGAGCGGTCACCAAGCTATTGTGTCAAGCAACTCTTGGGGCTGGGTCGCTCCTGAGTACCTTGAGCTGCAGCCTCTGTACTCTCTGATGTACGCAGCATTGTCGACGCCGGGATTCTTCGATGTCAGCTATCCTGGAATTCTGTACTGCTTCTCAGCAGGCAACTCAGGTCCGGGCTATGCAACAATCGGCGCGCCGTGTGCTGCACAAATCCTCTCGGTAGGTGCTTCTACAAGCTACCACACATTCGACAACTCCTACGGTCCGAACCAAGGCTACGATCAGATTGCTGACTTCTCATCAAGAGGTCCGCTGTCGACCGGATATCCTAAGCCTGATGTACTCGCACCAGGAAGGAACACCTTTGGTATCGTGCCAGGACAGGGTGACTACCTGCTGTCGTTTGTGGTGGATCTCGGATGGGATGGACCATTCCCGCTCTATGCAACATACGCCGGTACGAGCATGGCATGCCCGATGGTGGCTGGAGTCGTTGCTCTGCTGGCCGAGGCGACTGCAGGAACAGCTCTGCCTGATGAATACAAGACAATCATACAGAGCACAGCCAAGGACCTCGGTCTCGACGGAATGAGCCAAGGCTTCGGTCGTGTCGATGCAAAGGCAGCCGTTGACTATGTGGAGGAAGTGGGCTCAGGTGTCGTTTGGGGAACCTACGACTCCACAATCAACTACGGATCTGTCGTAGCTGAGGCTTGGGCCTACTACATGGACGGCTCGACCGGATGGACTGGTGGTGGATCTGGTATCTTCATCAACAGCACTATAATGCCTACCACATTCTTGGATTCCAGTCTGTACTACGGTGTTGTATTACCGGGTGAGACCCGGAACACCACGATGTTCGGTGAGTACGCAAACGGTACCTATGTTGGCGATGCTGACTTCTCTTGGGCCAGTTACGGCTATGAGGTCGATCAAGTCACGAGACTGGTCTGGGAAACGTTCATTTACAACGAGACCACTTCAACGGGTGCAGACAGCATCAAAGCTGGATGGTTCGATCTGCAGACCGAGCTGGGCTCCAACTGGGCTAACTTCGCTGCTGCTCAGTATGCAACAATCTTGCTCGGAGGTCCGACGAGTTTGGATAACCTGCTGTGGGCTTTCGTCTTTGATTGGACTGACACGAGCCCTGTCAACGGAATCCCTGACTACTACGACCCGATCAGCGGATTGGGTGATGAGCTGACAAGGATTCAGTACGGTGGGGACATGCACACCATCAAGATGGACCTCAGCAGCATGAACGGAGTCGGCTCAGTCTTCTCGTACACCCCGATTGTTGCCATTCATGACGACACCATCTGGGGCTGGCCGTACACAGGCGGTACCGAGCTGAACGTGACCATAATCACTTGGAAGCATGTTGCCAACTCAGAGCTTAGAGTGAGCGACAAAGATGTCTCACATCTGTGGGTCAACCTCACAGTTCCCAACGATGCAGAGCCGGGTGTCCATGAGGGCTACCTAGATGTCGGTGGACTTTACAGGATCCCATACTCGTACTTCGTAGGGACCGAAATCACCACAGCTAAGGGCGAAGAGACAGCCGTTGCCAGCGGGTACGGCAAAGTGCTGAACCCAATGGAACTGGGTGCGAGCTTCCTGAGCCAGGATTCCTACTACACATCCCAGTCGGCTGATCACCACTCGTTCATCGTGCTTGTCAGCAACACCTCGGCCAACTACATTGGTGCCAAGGTCGAGTGGGCTGATGCAGAGAGCAGTTTCGATGTGGCGATAGTTGACATGACTGGTGCGGAGCTAGGAACCTCACTGGATGCGAACAGGACATGGAGTGGTAGTGCTTCTGCCATAGGAGAGCTGTCAGCGGTTCCAGGAGACTACATAGTCTATGTAACAACCAATGACCTCAAGTATGACGCTCTACCCTACAACTTCACCCTGAGTGTGATGTGTTGGACAGAGATTCCTGCACCAACGCTCACGCTGTCCTATCGCTCCAACAACAACCCCGCATACACAGCCATCACTGCTGGCGGAACAGCATCGGGTGACCATGTCCGGATCAACGCAACTTGGACCGACGCCGTGCTGCAAGGAATGCCAGACTACAAGGTGACTTCGATTGAGATGAGACTCCTGAAGGGTGTTCTATTCACTAGGACTGTTGACTTAGTGATTCCAGAGAGTGGATACGACCCGACCACAGGGTATCCAAGCTCTGCGACTCCCCTCGAGCTAGATCAGTTTGTTTGGGTTCTTGTGCCTGGCATTACCGTAGGAGCCAACGTCAGAATATCTATTGATTTCACAGTCGCCGATTGTGATATCTATGGATACTGGGCTGACACGGATAATAGCACTTGGACCTGGCAGACCGACATCCTCGAACTCGAGATGGTGAGTGGTGCCGTACCTGAGCATACCTCGTTCGTCTCCGAACGAGATGGCACATTGGCGTTGGGCTTATTCGACTACTCTGGCGAAGCTGGTGAAGCGTACGTTACCGTCGATACGAGGGCGGGCATTGAGCCTTCTTCAGTCTATGGCAACACCTTCGAAATCGACACCTACCTACTAGGCAACATTGGCGGGTTCTCTGTGCTGGTCTCTAGCGATTCAGGAACGAATCTCGTGTTCTCACGGGAGATTGCAGGACTTACATTCGAGAACTTCTTCTCGCCGCAAATCGCTTCTGTGACAGTCACTGGGACTGGAGCGGTCAAGACAATCACTTGGACCGCCGCTTCCGACCTGAACGTTGGTGACGAACACTTCTACGAGATTTACCTCTCGTCTGACAATGGAGTGACTTACCAGCTGATGGCAGTTCACCAGTCCGCGACGAGCTACGCCTGGGACTCAACCGGATTCCTCCAAACCAACTACACCGTCAAGATCCTTGCGTTCGACAATGATCCGGCCTACAACAACGCAAGCTATGGCCACTACTGGCCTGGTCTGACTGGTTCGAGGGTATCTGCTCCGTTCGTAGCAGGCACAGTGACAACACCGACAACCTCTATCACAACGACCACGACCACAACTATACCAGTTGGACCAGGAATTGATCCGCTCTGGATTGGTCTGTTTGGTGGCATCGGTGTCGGCATCTTGGTCATACTGATCCTGTTCCTAGTCAGGAAGAAGTAAGCTAGAACAACAATATGGGGACTATCTGTCCCCATACCTTTCTTTTTTCGCTTCTTGTTAGCGGGCAATTACGAGCACGGTTCAAGCGCTGTCAGGATTCGGCTCATCTCACTTCTGGGGCGTTTCAAGTCGGAGCCGCGACATCACCTCAGGGTTTACGATGTTAGGCGGTCGCGCTCCCCTCAGTGCCGCAATAAGATTGTCTGCACACATCACAGCCATCTTTGATCTCGTGGCGAAGCTAGCGCTACCTATATGTGGCGCCAGTACAACGTTGGGAAGTCTCATTAGCATACTGCTCATGGGCAGCGGCTCATCCGTGAAAACGTCGAGTCCGGCTGCATGCAAACGCTTGGAGGACAATGCTTCTGCCAAAGCTGCTTCGTCGATAATGGGTCCTCTGGAGGTATTCACTAGGACTGCGTTCTCTTTCATCATAGCTAGCTCGTTTCTCCCAATCATTTTCCTCGTTTGGTCCGTCAGAGGAACGTGGATTGTCACAATGTCCGACCGATTAAGGAGACTTGGAAGATCGGTTCTTGTGGCCCCCGTCTCCTTCTCAATTCCCTTCGCCGCGTCAGTCTCCGAGACATCAGCATACAGAATCTTCATGGAGAACCCCTTTGCCCTGCGGGCCACAGCTGCCCCGATTCTTCCCATTCCTACGATACCAAGTGTTGCACCGTAAATATCGATGCCGAGCAACAGTTGAGGTATCCAAGCTACCCGCCATTGACCTGAACGAACGTATCGGTCTGCTTCAGCTACTCTGCGGGACGCAGCCATTATCAGTGCCCATGCAAGATCAGCGGTGGTTTCAGTGAGCACGCCCGGCGTGTTCGTAACGATAATACCCCGTTTGGTTGCTGCCCTGACGTCGATGTTGTCATAACCGACTGCATATTGAGCAATCACTCTCAGCTCGGGCAATGCCTTGATTACGTCGCCATTGATAGGATCCGACAAGAGCGATACTAGCCCTACACAGTCTCTCGCGTTCTCCGCGATTTCTTTTGCCGACGGAGGTGTCTCGGGCTCCCAGACAGAAGTTTCGAATTCACTCCTAATGATTTCAAGGCCTTTGTCCGGGATTCTTCTCGTTACAAAGACGCGCATGGCCATTTCCGATTCGCCTTCAGAGGTGTGATTGGCACTAGTCTAAGGAAAAGCTTGCTCTTCAATGATACTGCTTGAGGGACAGTACTCATGACTCAGATTCGGGTAGCTACTCAATTTCGATACGGACTGCGTACAAACGTTTGCTTATATCCGGCAAGAGGAAGGCATGCCTAGAGCATTCGACCCAGCTCACAAACGAAAGACGTGATTGGGATGAGCATATCTTTTGATTTGCCTCGGAGCGCCATAATTGTCTTGGACCGCCTGACACACGAGGGGCCGATGACACCGAAGGACATAAGCAACAAGGTGAATCTTGCACCCCGGACGGTTTCTTTCGCACTCAGGAAATTGATGGGTCACGAGCTCTGCAGGAAGATACCGAACCTTCTCGACATGCGACAGCCTCTGTATCTGGCAAATCTGGAGAGAGCTAGGGATCTTCAAGTACAGTTCCAGCATGTCTTCAAGCAGTTCATGATTTAGTGACTGTGGTTCTAGCTGTCATCACGACTCTCACGGATTCACCTGCGCCCAACGTTCCATTTACGGAAACATGAGTGCCGTAAGCTTGCATACAAGCGCCGCAGAGACGAAGTCTGCGGTCGTTCCTGGGTTCAATAGGTTCCCATCTCTCCTCAGCAATTCATCAAGGTTAATGACGAGTGGATCCGAAGTCCCGCTTTTCGTAGCCTTGTGATAGGCTTGCTCAGCGATTCTTCTCACCTCTTCTGCCTTCTCACGCCCGACCTTCTTGATAATTAGACCGTCTGGATGTCTCGAAAGCAGATAGAGGAATGTCATTACGACTGCTTCCTCTAGGTCCTCCAATCCATGGGCAAGATTGTCTAGGAACGGAAAAGCTTCGTGAAGAGTTATCTCAAAGAACCGTGACCATTCCTCGCATATCACGTCCACATCCCTAGCCGCGAGGAAGAGCTCGTAGAGGGTGACTTGGTCCTCCCTGATATTGTCGTACACGTTGGGATTGGTAATATCGAATCGGTCGTGTATCTCTGTCCATCCTAGCGTATCCTTATCGAGACTGCCTCTGGGGCGTGCGAGGTGAAAGGCCCTGTAGACGTCGACTGCATCATCGACCGAAGTGCCTAGCAGGACTGACTTCGCCCATTCTCCAACTCTTTCTACGGAGAATCGACCATCGGACCTCACAGCAGCGGCACAGCTTACAATCATGGGAACATCAAGGAGTATTGTACCGAGTATGGTGTTGCTTCTGTTGAGACCAGTGAAGACATCCAGCGTGCATTCATGGATTATCTCGCCCACCCTTACGTTATGAGGCTGTATCCTACCGTCTGCGAGTTCAACGCCTCTGGACGCCGCCAAGTGCAGGCCTCTTCCTGCCAAGCAAGCGCTGGCCACAAAATGGCGGTACCCAGCGTCAGAGAAGCGTCTGAGTCGGTTCACGTTTCCGGGCTTGGGTGAGCTGGCCTCAAGCAGGATCGCCAGCTGACCAATGCTGGACAATGCCCATTCAAGTTCGCTCATTCTGTCCTCTAAGGAACGATTCTTACGGCTTAAGACTTCTCATGGCGCAGGGAGAGTCATTTGGTTCGGATTGCCGCCTCTTCTATAACCCAACAACTTTCGGGACAATCTCTGTAGCCTTTCCTCTGATTATGAAGTCTGCTGCGTCTGTCCTGCCCTCAAGGTCTATCACAATCAACTTCGCTCCTGATTTCTTGGCTAGTTGGGGCAAATATGCCGCGGGATAGACCTGTAGACTGGTACCAATCACCAACATCAGGTCTGTTCTGCGACACACCTCGACGGCCTTCCTCATTGCATCCTGAGGCAACGGCTCGCCAAAGAGAACGGCCTCCGACTTCAAGACCCCATCACAGTCATCGCATTTGGGTGGTATCTCTCCTTGCGCCACGCGTCTATGTACGCCTTCGCCTACGTAGATTTTTCCACAGCCCATGCAGTATGCTCTGAGATAATTGCCATGCAGTTCAATCACATTCTTGCTTCCGGCCGCTTGGTGCAGGTTGTCGATATTCTGGGTTATCACTCCGATTAGTCTGCCCTGCTCCTCTAGTCTGGCCAGTGACTTGTGAGCCGCATTTGGAGCCGCATTGAGAAAGACCTTGGCCAATTCTCGACCCATCGTCCAAAACTTAGCCGGGTCGTTGAGGAAGCTTTCATACGTGGCGAACTCAAGGGGGTCATACCTCTTCCAAAGCCCGCCTTCTGACCTAAAGTCTGGCACACCTGATGCAACACTTATCCCTGCTCCTGTAAGAGCCGAAATCCTAGTCGCTGCGTCGACCAGCTGTCGCGCCTGCCGGATACTGTCACGAGGAGGCATGTTCTAGCGGCTTTTCATTTGACAAGATGTCGTTTTCGGTTGCTACGCGGTTGGCCCTCGTTACTCTTACCAGAGGGTAATCGGTGCGGGAGACCGTATCATGTCGAAAGCTTTTTCTTCTTACAGCTGACAGTGCGCCGGAGAGTCACCGGCGAGTGCTGTAGCGCAGTCTTCGCTACCATTGACCGAGGTTTGGAACTCGGGATGCTTCTGTACAGCTTGCGTCGCAGAGTGTTCCTAGGTAGGCGGAGGCGACTCCGATGGTTAGGAAGAAAAAAGGAGATCAGAACACAGAACAAGCGTCGGAAGCAACTGCTACCGAACCCACGGGTGAGGCCTTCGAGATAGTTCCTGAAGACCCTTTTGAGACCGAGCGACTGAGGAACGAAGATCTCGTCGAGCGGCTGAAGAGACAGCAAGCTGACTTTGAGAACTACCGAAAGCGAGTCGAAAGCAGATACGCAGAGTACGCGAAGTTCGCCAGCGAAGGTATCCTTCTCAAGGTTGTTGACCTGTTTGACGACCTTGATCGCGCTCTGCAGGCAGACTTCGCGAAGGACCCCGAAGCGGCCAAGAAGGGGATAGCTGGGATTCGTGAGAACTTGGCAAAGCTGCTCTCTCAGGAAGGCGTCCAGCCCATCGAGTCCGTTGGCGAACCCTTTGATTCGTACTACCAGCATGCTGTTCAGCGGACATGTGATCTCGGAAAGCCTGACAATATCGTTGTTGAGGAATACAAGCGAGGCTACATGCTCAAGGAGAAGGTCCTTCGCCCTGCACTTGTTTGCGTCAACAGACACGAAGCTATTCCTGAGACGGAAAGAGATTCTGCAGATGATAAGAGATGTTCAAAGGCGGGTGATGAGTAGACATGGCAAAGATAGTTGGCATTGACCTTGGAACCACTAATACACGAGTTGCATATCTTGAGGCCGGCAAGCCCACAATGATTCCCAATGCTGAGGGCAAGCGGCTCACTCCTTCGGTCGTTGGCATTACGCAGAAAGGAGAGGTAATCGTTGGAGAGATGGCTAAGCGACAAGCTGTGTCCATGGCCGACCGCACTGTGAGATCCATAAAACGAAAGATGGGTCAGGATTACAAAGTAAGAATCGGGGACAAGGAGTACGCTCCTCAAGAAATCTCGGCGATGATCTTGCGGAAAGTCAAGGCAGACGCCGAGGCCTTCCTTGGCGAGAAGATTTTACAGGCAGTCATAACTGTTCCTGCGTATTTCAACGACAGCCAGAGACAGGCAACCAAGGACGCTGGGAAAATCGCCGGTCTGGAGGTTCTGCGCATTATCAACGAGCCTACCGCATCTGCTCTTGCTTACGGTTTGGACAAGGGCAAGGAAATGAAAGTGCTTGTTTACGATTTGGGTGGAGGCACATTTGATGTTTCGATACTCGATATCGGTGAGAATGTATACGAGGTGCTCTCTACCAACGGCAACACTCACCTTGGCGGAGACGACTACGATCAAAGGATAATCGACTGGGTGGCTTCCGAGTTTAAGAAGGCAACTAGAATCGACATCACAAAGGATCTCTCAGCAATGCAGCGCATTCGTGACGCGGCTGAGCAAGCCAAGATTGAGCTCACTACGGTTATGCAGACAACAATCAACCTGCCCTACATCACAGCCGACTCGTCGGGGCCCAAGCACATCAATCTTGAGCTCACCCGCTCAAAGTTTGAACAGCTGACCGACGACCTGACGCAGGCAACGCTGGGTCCTGTGAGACAGGCGTTGACAGACGCGAAGCTTGAGCCTGAGCAGATTGACAAGATTCTACTTGTGGGCGGGGCCACACGGATGCCGCAAGTCGTAAAGATAGTGAGAGCCACATTCGGGAAGCAAGGCGACAAGACGATTAATCCGGATGAATGTGTGGCGTTGGGCGCCGCTGCACAGGGCGGCGTGCTTGCTGGAGAAGTCAAGGATATTGTCCTCCTCGACATAACACCCCTCACTCTGGCTATTGAGACTCTCGGCGGAGTGGCAACCCCTCTCATTGAGCGCAATACTACGATTCCCACTCGAAAGAGTAAGGTCTTCACGACAGCAGCAGATGGACAGACGGCTGTGGAGATCCATGTTACTCAGGGAGAACGGCCTCTGTCCAAGGATAACATGACGCTGGGCAGATTCCAGTTGGTTGGGATACCTCCTGCACCCCGTGGTACGCCGCAGATTGAGGTTGCGTTCGACATTGATGCCAACGGTATTGTGAACGTTACCGCGAAGGATATGGCCAGCGGTAACAAGCAATCCATCACGATCACAGCGACAACGAATCTGTCTGATGCCGATGTGCAGAGGATGGTGAAAGACGCAGAGCGATACGCTCAGGACGACACAAAGCACCGAGCCCAGATTGAAGCTAAGAACAATGCCGATCAGATGATTTACCAGGGCGAGAAAATGGTGAGAGACTTCGGAGACAAGGTCCCCGAGGACCTGAAGAAGGACCTTCAGAGCAAGTCTGAAGCTCTAAGGGAGGCTATGCAGGCTGACGACTTTGAGAAAATCAAGTCTGGGACGGACACTCTCCAACAGGTCATCTTCAAGATTAGCGAGAGAATCTATGCGTCTGCTGGACCGGGTGGACCGGGCTCTCAAGGACCAAGCGGACCAAGCTATGGCGAAGGTCCGACCGCGACTCCACGCGGAGGTCGTTCGAAGAAACCCAAGCCTCCTCGTGGCAAGAAACCCTCGGATGAAGATGAGGATGCTGTTGACGTCGATTTCGAAGACCTTGGCAGCTAGTGTGTGCGTCAAGGGTGACATTCGTTGTCTGAGCCTGACGATTACTATGGCATATTGGGAGTGAGCCGCACTGCATCAGATGAGGAAATCAAGAAGGCCTATAGACACCTCGCAAAAGAATACCATCCTGACCTCCATCCCGGAGACAAGCAAGCCGAAGAGAAGCTGAAGAAGGTCAACGAAGCATACGAGGTGTTAGGTGATCCTCAGAAGCGGGCAACTTATGACAGGTATGGGACAACTGACTTCCGAGGTATCAACTGGGATGCGGAGAGCGGGTTCGGAGACATATTCAGTCAGATTTTCAGAGATTTCTCGGGGTTTGGTGGATTTGGCGATTTTGGGACGGGTCGCGCAGGTCCGCCGCCCGGGGACAATCTGAGAGTCAACATCAATCTGACGTTCGAAGAAGCTTTCTTTGGAACCGAGAAGCAAATCGCCTTCCAGCGTCTTGTAAGATGCGACAGCTGTAATGGCTCGGGCGCCAAGCCCGGATCCTCGCCCACCCGTTGCAGGACTTGCGGAGGCCGGGGTCAGGTCATAAAGTCGATGTCCGGTTTCATCACGATAGCTCAGACATGTCCGACATGCGGCGGACTTGGAGAGAGCATCGGATCTCCCTGTCAGAAGTGCAGAGGCACTGGGCTCATGAAGGAGCGAAGAGAAGTCCGGATACCAGTTCCTGCAGGGGTCGAGGATGGAATGTACCAAAGAATCCGGGGCGGGGGCAATGCCGGAGAGAGAGGAGGTCCGTATGGTGACCTTATTGTGGTCTTTGGCGTAGAACCGCACAAGACCTTCGTAAGGCGGGGGCTCCATGTCTACTTGGAGAGTGAAATACCGTTCTCCGTCGCGACGCTCGGCGGAGAGGTTGAAGTCCCCACAATGTACGGCAACAGCAAGATCCGGATAGGTAAGGGAACGGAATCAGGAACTATACTCCGGATGAGAGAGAAAGGCGTTCACGCCGCTGACGGAAGGAAGGGAGACCAGCTTGTCCGCGTGAATATCCGAGTACCTAAACATCTGACAAAGGAGCAAGAGCAGTATCTTCAGCAGTTCGAACAGGTGTTTGACTAGAAGCCCAACGGTTTACAGAGGCAAGCTCTCATCTTGAGCTCAGGGAAATTGCTTGTGTAAGCAGGTTGAACGAGCCAAGATGTATCAGCGCCTCTTCCAGTACCTGCAATGCAAACCACGTCCCTGTCTACCGGCACGAGGCCTGAATCTGCGGCCATCATCGCAATCTCGGCTACCACTTTCGTACCCTGCCCAAACGTTCGGTAGACAACAGCGAGCAGCTCGGCAGTCATGTATGTACCCAGAGCTTTGCGAATACCTCGAGATACGCCCGCGAATGCGTGCGTTGTCGTGAGGACGTGTGCACCGAGTTCTTGGAGTTGTCTCCTGACTTCATCAGACAGTTCGTTTTCTCCCGGAGCGGCGAACCCGTAGGAGTGAGTCACCACAATCACTTTCTTGTCTTGAAACGCACGGGCCACACTCAGGCCAGTTGATCCTTCGGTAGTGGCTACCACGACATGCTCAATGGTTTTGTTTCGGCTCATGAAGTCACCCACTACTGAAATGACCCGGTCGGTATGTTCAGGTGAAGCTCGCTCGAAGTAGACAGTCCTGATATCCATAGGATGATACTGCGCAGAGGCTCTCATGAGTGTTGCCCTGAGTTGTCCATGGCCAAGGGATGGTCTCACTTACCATGCTTTGAGATTGAACATCACCTGAAACTATTACTTTCTGTCGTGAATGGACGCTATTGGTGGTTCGCTCTGCCGCTTGAGGGCCCTGCCGCAGTGCATATTAGTTCCATTCTCAAGACATGGGTCCGGAACAGCTATCATGCCGAACGTAAGAGAACTGAAGGTCGAGCTGCAGGGGCCAAACCATGGACGCGAGTGGGGCGTCTTAAGATGGTTTGATTCAGGACCTAGAGTGTTTCTTCAAACAGGCGAAATCCTAGAAGACACGCAAAACTTGGTTCTGATTCTGCGTGAGGAAGTTCTCTTAGACCAGCCGGAAGTTTCTGTAGTGCGCCCGCTTTCCAAGCCGATTATCACAAGAATGAAGCCACTCATAATGGTGCGCAGGGGTTATGAGGGTCGGGTAGTCAGTGCAATCGTAGAGGACATGTATCCGCCGAGCAGTCATGGCTGGGCATCTCGACTTGTCAGTCATAGAGACGATGCACAATATGGAGTTCAACAGGTCGTGGGGACTCCTCTTTACTGGCTTACTATTTTCGACCCTGTGACAGGAGATATTCTGGAGTCACACACCATAAAGTCGTACGAACTCGGTATGCTGACGTTGGAAGAGGATTGGGAGTATTATCAATCGATGGATTCCGTTTCAGGGTCCGAAGAGGCACTACCAGAACAGGCCCGAGATCTACTGGATGGTCCTCCTCCTTCTTGGAAGGCAATTGCGAATCTTACACAGGGGGTCGAGATCGCTGGTCTCCACAGGGGAAAGACGATGCGCGATTTCACAGAGCAGCTCGTACCCACTTCCTTCCCGCCGCAGGTCAGAGAAGAGATTATGGCGTTTCTTGCTTGGGTGACCAAGAACAGGATTCCAAAGAGAGATCCCATTGAGTTGGGGAAGGAGCTTCTTCCTCACTCTCTATTGAGGATGCTGACTCTGGCTCACATTCAGTGCAGAATTGACGAGGTCAGTCCTCCTGAATACGTCAGAATAATGAGAGAAGCGGACTCGGGTCAGCTTCGCACGCCGCGAAAGGAGATACCCGAGACTATACGCGGGACTGCTTGGCTGGTAGCATTGCACAAAATCACGGAGCAGATCCCCAATTGGGTTGACAGGGTGATTGACTATGCGCAGACCTTAGACTCGTCAGGACGGATTCAGACTCGGCTTCCTGTGTCAAAATCGGAAGCACGTGCGTCCGTGAAGGCTTGGGGCGATAGGCTTGCCATGCTGGTGCACGGACTGAGGCTTAGGGCGCAGGTTAATCCCAATGCGCTTGGGCTACGCAACATCGTCTACGTAGGCACGGCGCACCGATGGCCTCACAAGCACCTCGAATGGACCGCCCGATTGGGGTTTGCCAGCGAAAAGCCTCCCTACGTACATGTCATGCTTATGCCGCCCGATGCCGTAGAGCGCGTACGAAGAGCAAGGCCGACGGTCGTTGAGATTGGCTTCTCTGCTAGGTCGATTAACCTCGGTCTCTACAACGCAAAGCGAAGGGAGTGGACTGTGGCCACCCCAAGAATACTAAACTCAATCGATGAAACAAGGTCTCTTCAAAGACTTGAGAACGAATTCGGTGTCTGGCGGGGTGCAGCGCATCATCCAACGATGACAGAAGCCAAAGTGTTGGACCTTGTATCAACACAGATGTTACTCTCGGCGTGTGAGCAGGACTCCTACTTGCAATCGATGGGCGTCGACAGGCGAACACTTCAGACTACATTGACTTCGTTAAGGGACGAGGGCGTGGTTCGTTTACAGTATGGCATCAACCCCTTGGGCGTAGCTTCGCTATTCACCATGGCTCAAGGTCCTCCTGATCAAGTATGTAGCTTAGCACGAGCGTTTCTTCTTCATACTCCGACAGCCGCTGTTGAGATGGGCGGCGGCGGAGGCAAATGCTTCATCATGTCTCGTATACCAGAAAGGTCCGCACATAGCTTCGCATCATCATTGGAAGAGAGAGCGTCAGAACGTGGGATTGAGCTGCGCTGCCAGCGTGTCAGCTCCTACCGTGGATACATGAGTACGCTTTATCAAAGGCTGCTCAGAGAGGACGGTACCTGGAATGATGATGTAGATGATCTACTGTCTCAGATTCGGTTACCACCACCCGTGGGAGGCGAGGCTGGTGTTTTATGATGAGAGCACTTCTTCTAGGGCTCCCACTCTCCGGGTAGAAGTGACTCCATCTTCTTGAGCTTCCTACTCAAGAAGAGGGCTACTCCTGCTATGATACCTATCTCAGACACAACAGGGATAGTGCTTTCGTCCAACTGAATTGGAATTGACTGCCTGACAGGCAATGTGAATGTTTTCCTCTCCGACGCCAGTACTGGCAACCCCGAAAGAGTGACATTCAGGAGATAGGTTCCCTCTTTCTCTGGTATGAATACAACCTGCTGTAAGCCGCTCCTCGTCACAGAAAATGCCCATTGACCAACGAGGGTGTTTTCCGGTCCACGAGCATCGATAGTCAGAGTGCCTTTCCATTCTGAGCTGAGACCAGCTACCTCGTATTCGATGGTCACTATGCAGCTAATCCCGACAACTGCATCAGAATTGGCCGTGGCCTTCATTGATACAATCGGACTGACAGTCAAGCTCACGGTCTTTGCGCACACGTTGTATGTGGGCGAACCCTCATAGACAACGAACACACTGTGGTTACCTGCACCCAAACCCTCGATGCTCAGCGTTGCGCTTCCCCTAATATCGGTCACAATAGAAAGATGTCTCTCTTCGACTCCTCCAAGAGTCACGATGACCACGATCTGCGCTTCCTGTATCTTAGAGACCGGGCCAGACAGTGTAACCGAGAGAGACAACGCTTGTCCATAGACAATCTGTCTTGGAATATCCAGTCCTAGAGTGCATTCGTACCTAATCAGAACTACGATTTCGATTGATGCACCGGTCCTGAGTGCATCTCCGTCGAATACCAGTATCAGCGTGTAGTTGCCAATCTCTGATGGTGTCCATTCAACCCGAGTTCCTCCGAGGGTGGATACGACAGGTGTCCTTGTTGTGAGCGGGCTACCATAGATCTCTCTGCCTCTCGGGTCGTATAGACTCACAAACACTGTCATACCCGAGGTTGCATCTCCAAGAGAATCAGTCAACAAGAAGATCATGTAGTGTTGTCGGCTAGGTACTCCCGGCAACGCCTTCTCCGGGATCACAAGGGCAGAAGTGGTGCTGACTACGAAATCCAACCATGACGAGCCTCCCAAGCGCATCACAGAATCAGGAACAGTAGCAGTGATTTCGTAGTCTCCAACAGCGAACCCTCTTAGCGGGATTATTAGTCTTGAACCATTGATGTGAACAAGACCAGCGAGTGCAATCAGACCGTTGGGACCTGTCAGTTCAATCTGCAAATCAAGCTGCTCGATTGCCATTTCCGTGCAGGATTCATCAACGACTGTAAGTACTAGTCGTCCATCTTCTGACCTGTCTGTTCTGGCAGGGCACTGGAACACAATGGTTGTAGTTCCTCTCGCCCAAATGCTGACCGCAGCTGACGAGGGAAGATAGTGCTCAGTCCCGGCGAATGATAGAATGACCGTGTAGTTGCCGGCCAGCGGAAGGGTCAGGTTGAGAAGAACCGGGCTCTGCCCCAATTGAATGATGTTACCTTCGAGGCACAGTCCAATGATTTCGTGATAGACATCGTATTGCACGCTGAAGCCCTCAAGAGGAGTGCCTCCAGAATCGGAGAGCAGCATTCGCAACTGAGCAAGGCTCCTACCTGCTACTATTTCTGCAGTAGTGGTCAATGACGCGTCAAGATTCGTGGCATATCTCACGTCAAGCTCAACTGAGGCGGTTGTCGCCAGATACACGCCTATTCCAGCGAAGTCTGCTCGCAGTTTCCAGAGACCTATCTCATCCATCTGAACTCTCCATGTGCTGTAGCCCGTGGCGTTTGTCACCACATCAACGGGCCCTTTGAGCCGACTGCCCGGGCCGTCCAACTGCAGTGAAATCGTCCGACCATCCATGGGCAGTCCATCAAAGTCACTCAGGAGGACTGTGACATTCAGGTATGCTCCGACCTCCATGCACGGACTCTGAACGAATACAACCAATGACGTTCGTGAATACACAGTGTGCAGCGTTGTCGTTTGGAATGGATGCACAATGACAGAGCCCGAAGAAGAGACGTCGAGGGTGTACAACCCCGGGTACTGCGGCGTGAAGGCGAACCCTGCTGTCCCGTTTCTGACTTGGAGAGTGATCGACGATGACATGGGTCCCAATTTGACTT